>Ga0208138_100231_pt1 | contig 30834 bp, 26 predicted proteins | sample AntRauMetaRauer3_FD_184786 | JGI IMG/M metagenome (GOLD analysis project Ga0208138, IMG submission 184786) | Saline lake microbial communities from Rauer Lake, Antarctica, in enrichment culture - Antartic Rauer Lake 3 Metagenome Rauer3 (SPAdes)... ...
GCGTGGTGCCCTGCGGGACGAGCCTCTCGGACTTCCGGGCGGCCGAACCCGGGCGGCTCCGGGACGTTATCGCCGAACTCGCGAGCGACACGGACGTCTTCCTGCTGGACTCGCCGGCGACGCTCGCTAGCCGGGACGCCGTCCTCCCCGTCGTGCTCGCGGACCGGACGGTGCTCGTGGTGGAGCCGACGATTCCCGCCATCTCGGACGCCCTCAAAGTTCAGGAGTACGCCGCGTCCTACGGCACCGACGTGGCGGGCGTGCTGTTCAACCGCGTGACCGACGGTGACGCCGTCGACCGGGTCGCGGCGAAGGCCGACCGGTACTTCGAGGGGCCGACACTCGCCGCCGTCCCCGAGGACGAGGCGGCCCGTGCGGCCCGGCGAGCGGGCGAGCCGCTGCTGGCTCACGCTCCCGACAGCGACGCCGCACAGGCCTACCGGGAGGCCGCGGACGCGCTCGACGTGCAGGCCAGCGACGCGGGAGCGGTCGCCGACCGGTTCCGGAGCGCGGTCGTGCCCGACCAGCCATGACGACGACGCCGGTGTCGTTCTCGCGCGTCGTCGAGAACGCGGCCGCCGCCCTGGAGCTCGCGCTCGACCGCGAACTCACGGGCTACGCCGAGTTCACGCCCCAGGACGCGCTGCTCCTGGACGACGACGGCGCGGGCGTGCTGGCGTTCGAGGCGGGCGTTCCCACCCACGTCAAGCACTCGGGAACGGGCCGGGGTAGTGATGCGGCGCTCGCCGACCTCGCCGTTCCCGGCCCGCTACGCGTCGAGTGCTACGCAGGCGGCGACCCGCCCGTTCCTCAGACCGACCAGTTCGCCGTCGCCCCGGGGACGCCGGCCGAGCGCCTCGCCGGCGACGCGGACCTCGCCGACCGCACTCGCGCCGCCGCCCCGAGCGACAGTCCGTCGGGCGGGGAGTCGATGGACGCCGTCGAGGCGTTCCTCGAGGACGACGAGAAGATCGACGCGCTCCGGGAGCGCGCGAGGGAGGAAGCCACCGAGCGCGCCGAGGAGTGGGGATTCGAGGAGTTCGCGAAAGGTGAGTAATTCAGTTGGACGAGGTGTCAGCGAACGGGAGTGCACCGTTGTGGGCAACAAGACGGTGCAGCACCTCGAATTGACTGTCTCGGGTGGAACGAGTTCTAGCTGACACGTCGTCTATCTGGCTTGGGGGTAATAGCGAGTCGGTGACTGCCGTCTGTCGAACGCTACCGACGTGGTAATTAGCCGACTGTAAGAGGGAAGTCGTGGGTGACTTCGTTACGCCGCGACGCCTGCCATCGTCGCACTGAGGGTAGCCGTGGTGGCGGTACTCACGACGGGGGTCACGAAGGTGCCAGAACTGGAGTCGTCACCAGTGGCGGTAATTCCCTCGTCGACGGTGCCGTCGCAATCGTTGTCTTTGCCGTCGTCGAGTTCAGGTGCACCTGGGTAGACGGTGTCGTCGTTGTCGTCGCAGTCCGGGCCCGCAGGGGAGCCATCACCGTCGGCGTCGGTCGGCGCTTGGTTCCCCGCTTGAATCTCTATTGACGCGGTGTCAGAGTCGTTTTCACTGCTCGCGATGACATCAGTGCTCCCCGCGTCACTGCTCATAGTTTGCCAGGTCAACGTCACCGATGTCGACTCGCCGCCCGCTAGAGTGACCTCCTGGCTGTCGAGTTCGTTGTTACTCGAATCCAGCAGTTGCACCGTCTGCGTGCCCTGCTGGTCCCCCGTGTTCTCGATGGTTACCTGGACGGTGAGAGGGTCACCTTCGGTCACGGGCGAGTTCGTGTCACTGATTGAGATGTCGAAGCTCGCGGGCGACTGGGGTGCCTGGATGGTGACTTGGCTCGTGTCGGAGTCGTCGTCGCTGTTGACAGTGACATCGCCAGTGTCGGCGTCACCGGTCTCGGTCGACCAGTTCAGCGTGAATGACGTGGACGCTCCGCTTCCCAGAGTCACTTCTTGGGTGTCCACAACGTCGCCGCCGATGTCGACGAGTTCGATGGTCTGGGTGCCTTGCTCGCCACCGGTATTCTCGACATCGACGTCAACCGCGAGGTCCTCACCTTCAGTCACAGGTGAGTTCGTGTTGCTGATCGAGACGTCGAAGTTCGGGGGCGTAGCCGGCTGGGGCGACTGGTTGTTGTACGGCGGGATGTTCGGCGGCCCCTCACCGACGCAGACGACCGCGATGTTACTGATACCCAGCGTTATCGGCTGGCCTTGGGGGTTCGTCGTCGCGATACCCCCGACGGTCAGCGTACCACCGGCTTCAGCAGTGCCCTTCTTCTCGTAGCCGCTGCCGGCGAACACCCACACCTCGACGTCGTAGTCCTCGTTGTTCGTGACCGTCGCGGACTCAGCGTCACCACTCACGGAGACGTCGAACTCTGACTCCGAGGCGCCCTCGAGCAGGTCGAGCGCGTAATCGTCCTCCTCGTTCCACTTCGCGGCGAGACCGCTCGGACACGCCACCGGACATGGATCGACGGGAACCGTCGCCTGCGTCTGGCCGTTGACGGTGACGTTGTCCGAACTGAACTGGTCGTCGGTCACGTAACGGGCGTCGACAGTGTAGTCACCGGCCTCGAGTCCCGAGACCGTTTCATCTCCGCCTGGAGCGACGTCGTCGACGGTGGCGACGAGGTCACCGCTGCTGTTGCGGATGCGGAAGTCGACGTTCTCGTCGTTGCTACTGGGGTTCCTGACGGTCAGTTGCTCGCAGTCTTCCGAGACAGCGACACTGTCCTGCGTGCCTCTCGGCTCCTCTGGCGAGCAGTCGAGGAAGGGGTCTTTGTCGTCGATGAACTGCTCGGGTGGACCTTCGCCGGGCTCACCCGCGAAGAGGTCGACGGTGGAGATGTTCTTGTCGTCGGGATTGCTGATGGAGACGGTGCCCGAGAACGAGCCGTTGTCCGTCTGCACGGTGATGTTCTCGGTGGTGTCGTCCTCGTACCCGACGACGACAGTCACGAAGCCCTCGGTGATGTTCTCGACGTCGATGGTGACGTTCTGGCAGGTCGTTTCGACGATTCTCCCGTTGGGGTTGTACTCCGGCGGCTGTTCAGGTGCACAGGAGAGGCCGTCGAGGTCGACGTCGTCGAGGACCCCTTCGGGCTCCGTGTCAGTGTCGTTGCCCGCGTAGAGGAAGACGCCCGAGATGTTCTTGTTGTCGGGGTTGTCGAACGGCACGGTGCCGGAGAACGAGCCGTTGTCCGTCTCGACGGTCACGGTGGTGTTCGTGCCGTCCTCGAATTCGACCAGGAACGTCAGTGCGCCCTGGCTGACGTTGTTGGCGGCCAGCGTGACGTTCTCGCACGTCACGTCGACGATGGAGCCGGCGGGTGGCTCCTCGGGCGGACACTCGTCGATCGATAGCACCGTCGACTCGTTCCCGTTGACGAGCACTGTCTCGCCGGGGTCGGCACCGCTCGCGCTCCCCGTCGAGGCGGTCAGCTTGACGTCACCGCCTCCGAACGGCTTGGTGGCGGTCTCGCCGGGTTCGAGGATGAACTCGCCCTCGTTGCCGGGCTGGTCCTGGTCGATGAACTGGACGTACACGCGTTCGTCCGTCGGGTTCTCCAGCTGGAGTTGACCGCACTCGGGGGACGAGGCGATGACGTTCAGCGGGTCGCAATCGACGGTGAGCGTCCCACCGCCGACGTTGGTGCCGTCCTCGGTTTCGGCGGTCCATTCGTAGTCGCCGTCGTCGAGGTCGTCGAGGACGAGGGTGTCGTTGGCGGTGCCGTTGGCGGTCAACGTGTAGCTGTCGCCTTCGATGGTGAAGGTGACGTTCTGGTCGTTGGGGTTGATGACCGTCAGTTCGCCCTGTTCGTCGACGCACTCCAGCGAGACCAGGACGTCTTCGGGCTCTGGCTGCTCTCTGTCGCAGTCGACAGTGAGGGTGCCGCCGCCGACGTGGTCGCCACTCTCGGTTTTCGCAGTCCACTCGTAGTCGCCGTCGTCGAGGTCGGAGAGCGTGATCGAATCGCCGTCGGTGCCGCTGGCGGTCAGCGTGTACGAGTCACCCTCGATTGTGAAGGTGACCCGCTCGTCGTTGGGATTGGTGACGGTGACTTTGCCCTGTTCGTCGATGCACTCCTTGGTGACGATGACGTCCTCGGGTTCCGGCTCCTCAGTTGTCGTGGTCGTCCTGTCGTCGCCGCCGCCGTCGTCGTCATCGGGCGGACCGACAGGCGTGGTGGTCGTTTTCGTGGGTTTCTCGGTGGTGGTGGGTTCTCCAGTCGTGGTGGTCGACGGTTCCTCTTCGTCGTCGTCCTTCGGCTCGGGGCAGTCGCCGGCGAGGAGGTACGCGGCGCCGGCGTCGACGGCGCTGGAGTCGTTGAGCGGCGCGCCGACGAGGATGTCCTCGTCGCCGTCGCCGGTAACGTCCATCGCGTCGGAGACGGCGGTGCCGGCGCGGTCGCCCTCGCCTTCGCCGACGAGCGTCGCGTCGGCGTCGGAGAGATTACGCTCGGTCGCGGGGAACTCACTGCCCGCGACGAGGTAGACGGCGCCGGCGTCGACGGCCGTGGAGTTGTTGCCGGGTGCGCCGACGAGCACGTCCGCGTAGTCGTCACAGGTCACGTCGCCGGAGCCGGCCGAGGACACCGAGTAGCCGGCGAGGTCGTCCTCGCCGCTGCCGGCGAGCGTCGCGCCGGCCTCGGAGAGGTTCACCGTGCCGGCGTCGTCCTCGCCGCCGTAGACGACGTACGCGATACCGGCGTTCGTCTCGCTGTCCGCGGTTTCGGCGAACGGCGCGCCGACGACGAGGTCGTCGTAGCTGTCGTTGTTCACGTCGCCGGCTTCGGCGACGTCCCAGCCGGCGCGGTCGCGGGCGGCCTCGCCGGCGAGCTTCAGTCGGGCGTCCGCCAGTGAGACCGTGCCGGTGACGTTCTCCGTGACGAGGTAGGCTGCGCCGGCGTCGTCGGCGGTGGAGTTGTTCCGGGGTGCGCTCACGAGGACGTCCTGGCTGCCGTCGCCGTCGAAGTCGCCGGCTTCGGCGACGGCCCAGCCGGCGACGTCGCCCTCGGCTTCTCCGGTGAGCGTCGCGGTGGCGTTCGCCAGCGAGTCGACGCCGGGCTCTGCGTCGGAGACGACGTAGGCAGCGCCGGTGTCGTCCGCAGATGCGTTGCCGGGTGCGCCGACGAGTACGTCGTCGCCACCGGTCCGGTTCACAGCGGCGACAGACCAGCCGGCGCGGTCTCCTTCACTCTCGCCGCGGAGCACGTGGTCGGCGGTCGACAGCGAGTCGTTCTCCGGGAGGTCGTCGCCGCCGTAGACGACGTACGCCGTGCCGGCGGACTGGCCGTTGGTGTCCTCGAGCGGGGCGCCGACGACGAGGTCGTCCGTGCCGTCGTCGTCGACGTCGCCGGCGGCCACGGCGTAGCCGGCGCGGTCGCCGGCTTCGACGCCGTGGAGCGTGACGTTCGCGGACTCCGCGTCGATGTCACCGTCCTCGACGGGGCCGTAGAACACGTAGACGGCGCCGGAGTTGTTGCCGTCCGCGGAGTCGTTCTCGGGCGCGGCGACGACGACGTCCTCGACGCCGTCGCCGTTCAGGTCGCCGTGTGCGAGCGCGGATCCGAACGTGTCGTTCGCGCCCGCGCCAGCGAACGTCGTGTTCGCGTCGCCGAGCGAGTTCGTCCCGGTGACGAACGGTGTCTGCTGTACCTGGCTGGCGGCCGCAGTGTCGTGGGTGTCGCCGCCGACGTCGCCGCCGGTGGCCCCGGTCGTCGTTCCGACGACACCGAGACTCATCGGGGCGACGACGAGTAGGCCCACGACGAGTAACGTGAGTAGTCTGCTCGTCTGTGAGGATACACTCGAACGCTGCGCTGGTGGCGTGCCCATAGAATCGCCGTCAACATCTGTTGGCTTTGTTATGAAATCCCGATTCGCGAGTAGGCTCGTGACCGGAGCCGAAACGGTCGGGCTAGAAACCGTCGACCGCCGCGTTGACGGTCGAAACGCGGTCTTACTGCCGTTCCCGGGCGCTGGTGAACCGGCCCCGTGGCACGCGGCCGCACCGAGTGCTGCGTCGTTCCTGTTGTCGGGGACACCGCCGTCCCGAGTGGCAGTGGCGCCGACCGGTACCGCGACGTAAGCCGCCCGTCAACGCCATCTAGACCCGCCGAACCGGTCAGTTCGACCGGATTACTCGCGTAAACGCCACCGTTCCGTCCGGCGTCGTGAGGCGGAGGTCGTAGGCCGCCGCAACGACGACGGTCTCGTTCGCGCGCTCCTGGACGACCACACCGCCGTCGCGCTCGCAATCGCCGAACGCGCGCCCCGCGCCGCTTGGACACGCGACGTTCGCCGCCGCCGTCTCGTTCTCCACGACACGCACGGCGACGGCGTCCCCGAGCCGACTCCGTTCGAGGGTGTCGACGTGCGGGCCGAGCGCCGCACGGAACTCACGGACGGCGGCCTCCCGTTCGCCCCAGGGCTGCCCGGTCGCGTGCTCGGCGGCGTCGTCGACGAGCCGGTCGAGTTCACTCGCCACGCGCTCGCCGTGGTCGGGGCCCGGATCGGCGACACTGGGCGCGTAGCCGAACTGGAGGTAGGCCGTCGCGACGGGCACGAGCGCGAGCGCGGCGACGGCCGCCGCGACGAGTACGAGCTGGCCGCGTCGGGTCACGCGTACCACACCCATATAGTCACCGTGCCGCTCCCGGTGGGGACCGTCGCCACGCCGGTCGGGACTGTCGACGGACGCGCGTACCCGACCGTCCCGTGGGGGGTCTCCACCCGGAAGAGGAGGTTGTCCGGGAGGATGCGGTCGACGCGGCGCTCCAGCGCGTCGGCCTCCCGGTCGAAGGCGTCCTCGGAGGCCGCCACTTCTGCGAGCCGGGTGCTGTCGCCGTGCTGTGGCGGTTCGTTCCCGAGCACGGTCGTGGCGTCGCTGGCGTACGCGTCCAACTGGGCCTCGCGGGGGACGCCGCCTGCGGGCGACCCGAACGCGAACGCGGTCGCCACCGCGACCACGAACAGCACGCCGACGGCGGCCTCCACTGCGGGCAGCGACACCTGGCCCCGACCGTCCGCTCGCCCCGCTTCACGCATCGACGGTCACCGCCAGAACGGCCTTGGTCGTGGTTTCGACGCGGTAGTCGACGACGAGCGTCTGCGCGCCGAGGTCTCGGTTCGCGTCGAGAGACAGCGTCACGGTGTCGTACCGGGAGAGCGAGAGGTCGTAGCTTCCGTCCAACCCGCCCGGGTCGTGGAGCACCACGCGGTCGTTCGCCCGGACAGTCGTCACGCGAGTTCCGGCTGGTGGGTCGAGGCGTACCGTGGCGTTCGTCGTCCGACGGGGTAGCGTCACCGCGTCCTCACCCGGGAGCCCCGGGTCGAGGGTCCGCCACTCCGTGTCGGCGACGAGCACGATCCGGCGGATCGTCTCGCCACGCTTCGGCTCCCCCCGCGCGGCGACGGTCTCGCCGTCGAGGCGTACCCTGCAGTCCGCTTCCCCCGGACAGAGGTCGCCGGACGCGTTTTCGACTGTGTCCGCCGCGAGGACGTTCGTGCGCACCGAGAGCGGGCCGTCGGCGGCGACGAGACGCTCGGCGAGCGACGACGCCAGCCGGGCGTCCCGAGGGTCGGTGTCGGCCGCCGCGAACGCGCCGCCCGCGAGCGCCACGGCGACGCCGACGCTCGCACCGACGAGCAACAGCGCCACCGCGAGCGCGGGCAGGTTCGCCTGCCCCCTGGTCGCGGTCATCCGTCGCTCACCTCGTCGTTCTCGTCTGTGAGCGTGACGACGAGCCCACTCTCGGGGTGCGATTCGACGCGGACGACGCCACCGCCGCCGTCCCACGCGCCAGTGACGTTGCGGACGCGGTCTGGGAGCACGAGTGGCGTCGATCCGCCAACACTCGGGTGGTCGTGGTCGAGGACAAGTGAGCCGTTGGTGGCCCGAACCTCGTAGCCGCGGTCCCGGATGCTCTCGGGCAGCGACACCCGGCGCTCGACGGCCGCCTCGCGGCCCGCCGCGGGGACGCTCGCCTCGACCTCGGCGGCGGCGTGTTCGAGCGCGCGCTCCCCGACCTCGTCCCCGGCGGCGTTCCGGGCGTCTGGCACTACGCCGCCGTACAGCGCCGTCGAGGCGGTGGCGACGAACAGCACGACGATGCCGGCTTCGAGCGCCTTGCCGACCGCGGGCGTGACCGCCCGACTGGTCGTCACTCCACGCTCACCTCCGTCTCGTGGACGACGAGGTAGCCCGTGCGCACGCCGTCGAAGCTGGCGACGACGCTTCGGACGCCGTCGCCGTCGAAGTCCCGGGTGGTGGTGGTCGCGCCCATCGACTCGAACTGCTCGGCGACGGCGTCGACGTACTCGGTCTCGACGGCGACCCGGTAGCCGGCGTCGCCGAGGCTCCGGCGGTGGTGGCTGACGTTCGACCGGATCGTCCGCGTGACACCGCTGCCACCGCCGCTGGCTGCCAGCGAGACGTTCCCCCGGAGTGCTGGCACGCTCACGACGAGGACACCGGAGTCGGCGGCGACGGCGAGCGGGCTCCGGGCGCGCGCCCAGCCGTCCCCCGCGACCAGCACGCTCCCGGCGAGGTAGGTCGCCTCGCGGCTGCCCGCCGAGAACCGGAGGGCGTTCGCGTCGACGGTGGCCACGACGCCGCTCGTGTTCAGGACGCGGACCTGTCGCTCGACGAGGTCGAGTTTGCCGTCCGTGAACGCCACGTCGCCTCGGTGGACGCCCGTCGTCTCGACCGGCTGGAGGGCGTCGTCGAGGTCGCCGGCGACTCGGCGAGTGTCGCTGGCAGCGGCGTGCTGGTCGACGACGGTGCCGACGCTCGCCGTGAGCGCGCCGAGCGCGACGACGGTTACACCTAGCAGGATAGCGACGCCGACGACGTTCGATTGCGCGCGCCACTTGTCCGTCACAGCATCCCCACCCCCGCGAAGACGGTGTAGGCCGCGGCGACGAGCAGCCCCGAGTGCAGCAGGGCGTCGTAGCGCCCGCGGTTCGCGGCGCCCGCGAACCAGCCGCAGGCGAGCATCGTCGCCTGCGTGACGACGTAGAACCGGAAGCGGTCGCGCTCCAGGTCGACGGCGCCCGGGTCGATGGCGAGCCCGCCCGCATTCGCAGCATCTGAGACCGCGGAGAGCTGCGCGAAGCTGTCGAGGACGGCGAGGTTCACGGCGACTGTGATGCCGACGACGAGCAGCGCGGTCGTCCAGCCGACGGCGACGTAGACGAGCAGCCGGGAGCGCAGCGCGCGCTTCTCGTGGTAGAGCCGCCCGACCTCCGCCTGGAGTGCCTCGAAGGCTGCGTCGGCGTCACTGCCGGCGTCCAGGGCGCCCGAGACGAGGCCGATGGTCTGGGCGGCGAGCTGGGTGTCGACGCGCTCGACGAACCGACCGAGGGCGGCCGCCCGAACGTCCGCCTCGTGGGTGGTGACCGCGAGGTTGAACGCGAGGTCGTCGACGTCCGGATTCAGGGGCCCGAGGTCGACGTCCTCGGCGACCCGGGAGACGGCGTCGCCGAACGGCCGTCCGAGGCTGACGTGCCCGGAGACGGCGTGGACGAAGTCCTGTATTTCGCGGTCCTTCGCGTCGTCGATGCGCGCGCGGCGTGCGGCCACGGCGCCGACGGGGACAGCGAACGCGACGTACGCGAGCAGCACGACGTTCACCGGGTCGAGCGACAGGTCGGCGAGCCAGGCTGCCACGACGAGCGCGGGCAGCGTGGCGACGACGGCGGCATCGGCTGGATTCCGTGCGGTGTTCGCGAGTACACCCAGTCCAGCCGAGCGGCTGTGGCCGTGCCAGGCGAAGCCTCTGGGCCGCATCTCGCCGACCAGCCAGGCGGCGAGCGCGCCGACGACGAGCACGAAGCCCGCGCTTCCGTAGACCAGAAAGGCGCGCACCGTCGTCGTACCGAGCGGCGTGGCGACGGGTGCGCCGAGGCCGGGCGCGAGCACGCTCAGGACGGTGGCGACGATGACCAGCAGCGCGGGTAGCACGAGCAGGACGATGAACAGTTCCGCGACGAGTTCCAGGAAGCCTGCCGCGCGCTCGCGGCTTCGCTCTCGGTTGTTCGCGAGCATTCTCGACTCCAGTTCGAGGTACTGGGCGACGGCGTCCGGCCCCTGGGCGGCGTGCTCGCGGAGCTTCAGGAGGAACGGCGCGAGCACGTCACGGCTCGGGGTGTCGCGAGCAACGACCCGTAGTCCCCTGTCGACGCTCCCGGTGAGTTCGGCGGTGTTGAGCACGTTCCGGAACGCGACCGCCGTCTCGCCGTAGGCAGCGGGCCGGTCGGCGACGCGCGTCAGGAGGACGCGCTCGTCGGTCGTGCCGGAGGCGAGCACGGAGAGGTAGCGGACGGCACCCGGCAGGGTGGCGCGGATGTCCGACCGGCGGGCGCGCGCTCGCCAGCCGAGGTAGCGGCCGCCCGCCCACACCGTCGTGCGCTTGCCGACCAGGCCGACGGGAAGCCCGACGGCGAGCCACACTGCGGTCGGCTGGCTCGCTGGCAGGGCGTCGGCGACAGGGGCGAGCGGGCCAACACCGAGCGCGAACCCGGCGGCTGCGGCGGTCGTCACGACCGCCGCGAACGCGAGCCAGGACGCGCCGTAGACGCGCGCGAGGAACACGTCGAAGCCGAGGTCGAGGCGTGTAGCGCGGTAGCGCTTCCGGTCGGGGTCGTGGCGGGTCCGGTCGGCCTGTCGCGCGAACAGCGCGTACAGCGCGCGGTCGACCACCCCCAGGGTATCGCTCACTCGCCAGCCCTCCGCTGGAGCCGCTCGACGGTCGCCGCCTCGTCGGTGCGGAGGTCCGACAGCAGGCCGAACAGTTCGTCGAAGTCGTTGACGCCCTCCCGGTGGAGGTACTCGACGTAGCGGCGTTTCTGCGCGAACTCGTCGTGGACGTCTGCCACGGGGCGGTCGGTGCGCGCCGCGAGGTGGTCGAAGAACCGCACGTCCTCCACGCCGCGGAACGAGTAGTTGCGCTCGCTCGCGCCCGGTTCGCGCTCGGCGACTCGACGGAAGTGGACGGCGCCGTCGCCCTTCTCGATTGTCTCGGTGGCGTCGTCGGGTTCGTCGACGAACTCCACGACCTCGCCGACGTACCGGTCGCCGTCGACGTGCCGGGGGAAGACGACGAGGTCGACCTCCCGCAGGAGGTAGGCGGGGACGCCCTGCTCGACGGCCCTGTTCACGAGCGTCTCGACGTCCTCGGCGTGCGTGGTGCCGACGACGCCGTGGCCCGTGTTGAGGACCTGTGCGAAGCTCTCGAAGCTCTCCCGGGTGTTGATCTCCGCGATGACCTCCACGTCGGGGTTGAGGTAATTGGTCTCCGTCATAAGGTCGGCCATGGAGACACGCTTGAACTCGCGCTCGTGGTCGCGGGTGGTCAGGGAGACGCCGGTCTCGTGGGGGAGGCGGACCTCCCGGCTGCCCTCATCGATGCTGATGGGGCGGTCGTCGAACGGGACGAACGGCATGTGGGCGTTCAAGATTCGCTATCTGGGCCCACATTGAGGCCGCCACGCGGACTACCGCGACCCCCCTCGACCCACTGCTGCTGATACGAGCGAGGTGGCTGCAGTGAGTGCCCCCAGCCAGCCCCCCGACGAAGCCGACGACCCGAGTGTGTGTCAAAACCCCGGCCACAGGGGGGTCACGGACTATCCTTGGGCCGACCTGTTCGACGACCCTCGCCGCGAAACCCGAGTGGCTGCTCTCCGTGAAATCACCGAGGCAGACGGCTACGGCGTCCACTTCGCCGCGTTAGTGAAGCATCTCTACGACTACGAGGCCGTCCGGAACGCAACCTACGACTACAAACGACTCAAAGACTTCACGGACGCCCTGGAGCGCCACGACCTGGTGCGCATCAAACGCGTCGGCCCCCAGGAACGACCGCGTGACCGCCCACGATTGGTGACGCCCACGGCCGAGGCGTTCCAGGCTGTTCGCCTTCTCGCCGCCGAGCCGGTGCTTGACCGTACCGCAAGTGGCAGTACGGAACGCTCCCCCGAATCGAGGACGGGGTCGACCGAGACCACGCCCGTATCCGAGGACGCGGCCCCTGGGACCGCTGGTGCTGAGTCGGGGTCAGTGGCACAGCGAAACGCGGCGGTGATGCTGCGTCGTCGTCGGACGATGGACACGGCTGTCGTTCACGGTGGTTTGGTCGGCTCCTTGGCCGGGAAGCTGATGGGTGAGGAGCGGGGCGTGGGCCACCGGACGCGATTCAATAATGGTGCGCGGGCAGCGCAGATGGCGCAGCGTGTTCGGACGGCGTTCCGTGGTGCGAGGGAGGGCGGCTTCGACCGCGGTGTGGTGGTGACTGCGACGACGGACCCGGCCCGGTACGAGTCGATTGCGGCCGCAGCGGATGGGCTGGTTGATGATGTGGAGTTGTTGCGGCGGTGGGTGGCGCGACGTATCGGTGGTCGGCCGCCGGGGGTGGTGGTGCTCGAACCGACGAAGCGTGGGGTTCCCCATGCGCATGTGGTGTTGTTCACGGACCCGGCGGCGTTTCCCACGGACCACGACCTCCACGATTACTGGTTGGAGCAGCGAGGCCGTGGCTTCGAGATTGAGTCGCACCCGATACGCCTGCATGGAACCACGTTCGGATGGGCTGAGAGTGGGCCAGTAGGGGGGTGTCCGCTGGAGGCCTACGTGGGGAAGGGGCCGTCGTCGCTGGAGGTGGTCGCGGGCCTGGATGCCGAGCTGGTCCTGGAGGTGGCGGCGGCGTATCGGGCTCGTGGTGATGAGCCAGTGACGGCGGACCTGGATGCGGGAGTGAGGGCGGAGACAGGTGTTGATGCTGAGGCAGTCCGGTGGGGGGCGTGGTATTTCGGGACGGAACTGCGGCCGGTGACGACGCCCTCGCGGATGCTTCGAGAGGCTGTCCCCAGCCAGAGGGAGGTCTAACTGATGGTCCCGATGACCGCCGAGCCTTGCTCCCGGCCGGCGCGAGGGCTGGGGAGCACACAGAATAATGTCTGAAGAAGAACTATCTCCAAGAGAGTGGTTTGACGAACACATCATCGGGACCGCACGCGACCCGATATCGGGTGTCCATCACGTATGGTTTGACCCGGAGGTCCTCTCGCCGAGCGTCGTCCTACGGGCAACTCCTGCCCTGGTTCACGATGTGGAAGACTTCTCGGAGCTTCCGGATGATGCGGTACTCGACTGGGAGGCACTGGATGCATTCATGGAGTCGTCGACCGTCCCGGTCGGCATCATGGTGACGTTCGAGGAAACGATGTGTCTCGTCCGCTCCTCGGGCCACCTTATGGCGTGGAAGGCACCGGGTGTGCACCGATTTGAACTCCTGCAATTCGGCATGATGGGCATGCCGATCGACGAGGCGTCCACTGACGCAACCACGGACGAGTAACCACCGAGAGTCCTATCGGCGGCCGGGCGTCCAGCCGAATCCGGGCGTTCTGGGCTCGCCGACCTCGTGGTTGGTGTGGAACGGGACGGTGCTCGGGATGTGACGCTCGCAATACTGCTGGATGGCGTGTTCCGGGGATGCGGTGGCGCACTCCCAGTACGCTGCCGCCCGGAGGACGAACGTCGCGGCCGGGTCACGACAACTGCTCCGTTTGCACTCCCCGAGAGCTTCCGCGTAGAGGTCAAGCGCCGCGAACAACGACGGGCTATGCACCTTCTTTTGGCTAATGCCGGCAGAGGAAACTCATTCGACTTCAGCGGTCTGGTCCCCGTTTCGGGGTCTCGACCACCGAGAATATTATTAACTTGCAGCAACTTATTATTAAATACGTGGGTGGGGTTGCCTGGTAAGTGAGTGTCCGCCTGATACGACTTCGGTCCTCGAACGACCTCTCGTTTCCGGGCCTCCCACCCGCAAACACCCGCAAGATATGCCGGACTCCCTCCCCGACTACACGACGATAGACCCACCCGATGACACGCCCCCTGAGGCGTACTCAACTCACGAGAGACGTGCCGCCATTCTGCGTGCCGTCATCCAGGCAGGCACCCCCGCCGCAGTCAACCAGCGTGCCCTCGCGGCCCGCTTCGACGTGCACGAGTCGACGGTCTCCCGGGACATGGACCGACTCCGAGAAGCTATCACCGAGCACCTCGGCGCCGACGCCCACCTCACGACGCGCGTGGTGTTCGAGCGCACCGTCCGCGAACTCCAGGCCGCCGGCGAGTGGAAGCGGGCCTGGGATGTGGTGATGGACTGGAACGACTGGCTCGCCGACCTCGGCGCCCAGCACCGTGAACCCGCGAAGTCCGCCCTTGACGTAGAGATGCACTCGCAGAACGTGGATGTGGCCTACGAGGTTATTCGCGAGCCCGACGGCGACCCCCTTCCCAGGACCCGTGAGGGAACACTCGACCACGAGGCGGTGGGCTTCACGAATGGTCCCGAGCCCGTGGATGTTGAGGCCGTCGAGGACGCCGATGACTGAGTCCTCGGATGGCCCGACCGAAGAGTCCGATGAGGCGGCCGTGGACGCCGCTGAGGGGCGCGCACTCATCCGGTCGCCCTGGCGCCCCCATTTGGGCCAGCAGGCCATCATGCGCCACGCTGCACGCTTCAAAATCGTCGCGTGTGGGCGGCGCTGGGGAAAATCCGAGATGTGCGCGCACCTCGCCCTGGAGCGCGCGCTCGCCACGCCAAACACGACCGTGTGGTGGGTGGCGCCGACGTACGACCAGGCCAACGACTACGGATTCGCGAATCTGAAACCACTGCTCTCCTCGGATGTGCTCGCTGGAGCGCCCAAGCGCACGAAGCCCCGGTGTATCGAGGTGGTGAACGGCTCCCGGATTTCGTTCCGGTCGGCCGAGCGCGAGGACTCTCTCCGCGGGGGAGGCGTGGACTTCCTGGTCATTGATGAGGCGGGTGCGGTCCCTGACCGGGCGTGGACTGAAGAGCTCCGGCCGACGCTCTCGGATACCCTCGGTGAGATGGTGGCTATCGGGACGCCGAAGGGCCGGAACTGGTTCTACCGCTGGTATCAGCGTGGGCAATCCGCGGACTACCCGGCGGTGGCAAGCTGGCAGGCGCCCACCACACAGAACCCTCACGTCCAGGATGCGGAAATCGAGTCAGCAGCTGGGGACATGCCCACCCGCGTGTTCGAGCAGGAATATCAAGCAGTGTTCGTCGACGACTCCGGCGGCGTCTTTCAGGGCGTCCGCGAGCGGAACGTCGTGGATTACGAGCTGCCCGTGGCTCCGAGGAACGCCCCTGGGCCGTACCGTATTGGCGTGGATTTTGCGCGCGTCGAGGACTGGACGGTCGTCGTCGTGATCGATGCGGACGGCCGCGTAGTTGCGTTCGAACGCCTCCAGCAGGCGCCGTGGACGCGCATCGAAGCCATGGTTGACCGCCTCGCCAGTGAGTACACGCCGCACCGGTTGGCGTTGGACGCGACCCGGGACAACAAAATCGTCCAGGACCTCCAGGATGCGGGGCATCGCGTCGACCCTGTCCGGTTTACGGCTCAGTCCAAGCGGACGCTCATCGAGAACCTGATTACGGCCCTGGAGACCGAGGAGGTCACGCTCCCAGGCGTGGCCACGACGCTCCTCAACGAGTTGGAGGTCTTCGAGTTCGAGAGCAGTGGCTCTGGGCGCGTGCGGTACACGGCGCCGGCGGGGTTCCACGATGATTGTGTGGATGCGCTTGCGTTGGCGGTGTCGGCGGCACCAGTGCGGAAGACAATTTCGAGTACTTGGTGATAGGCACGGCGCCCATTTCTGGACGACTCCCAACGGCCCAGCCTGCTGTTGGTCGTGACTGGGTGAGCTGGCCGAGTTTGCCAATACTGCCCACAGCCTCCGTTTCATCACGGTCGACTCGTTCTACTCCCAACAATCCGGAGAATAGTCGTACGCATTGGCCAATAGTAGTCACTCTATTTTATTTCTGAGGTCTAATATTAACATAGCCATCAGCGTTACTGATGCGAAGATGAGAAGCGTTTGGTAAGCAACTAATGCACCTCCTTGAAGCACCACAATTTGAACTGGTGGTGAGATTAGCGCAATAATGGGCAAAACAACGCCTACTACGGTCAATGCCATAGACTTCTTGAAGAATGGTTCAAGCCATGGGTCTTCATCGAGGATTGTATTCCTCATCTCATGTTTTTTCCCCTGGATTGATAGCATCAAATCAATACATACGCCATTGAAGGACGCTATGCTGGTATACGACTCGAAGTATTCTCTTTCAATATCAACTTGGAACGTTTCGGATATTGTCTCATAATCGTGGAAAAGTGGTGTTAGATCACCTACCCCTACAATGTCCCCCCAATCCACACCGTGCTCTGAAGATAATTCGTTTACAAGATATTCCTCACCGCCAACACGGCTCGTACCTTCGGAGAAGTATTCCTGATATTCAGTAAGCAGGTTCTCTAGCTGCTCTAATTCTTCCTGATTTAGTAGTTCGTAGTTTTCAGGTTCAGCTGCGGGACCTATTGATTCCAATATGTGGTTTATATCTCGCACAAGGCTCCAGAGATAGATTGTATGAGGCATGTCAAAATCTCCATTGAGGAGTTCTCTTCTTCGCTCATCGAGGTCCTGAGATTCAGCCACTCTATCCGGAAGTCTCTCATTGATAAGAGCTAGCAAGTGGTGACTCAAAACGGAGAAATGGGGAACATAGAAATCGCGAAATTCCCGATAAGAATCTCGGAGATCCTCCGTCTTACTTCGTTTTTCCGCCCTTTCCAATTGATAAATTACTGTTGCTAGGGCAATGAAGAATCCAACTATTGCTGCAGTCGCCTGAGCTAACGTCGAGAAAAACCAAGCCGGGTTTGGCATTATCCACCTAATGAGTAGCAGCCGCTTAGAATTTTACTGGTTGAGAGAGAGTGATAGTATATCGATTTTCTCGTTCTCCTAGTGCAACAAGGAGCGCGTATCAGGCGTCCTCTGGAGGCTCAACACTGAACGCATCATAGAGCTGGGTCAATGTTGACTGGTCACGGAGCTTCGTGACAGTGTTCTGATTCGCGTACATGTCCTTTTCCCACACGGCGTTACTACCATCGCGCGTCTCAATCCACTTGACACCGATAAGATACTCCCGGAGGTCCGGGTCGTCTGCATTCTGACTGAGGTCGCCATCGAGGGGAGCTTCGGTAATCGGCATCTCTTCCCCATCTACTTCTACGATAAACTCTGGTGCAGGCGTCTTCTCCTGAGTGACGATGCCGACCCCAGTATAGCCCTTCCCAGGATGGTACACGAAGAGCCGAGACCCCTTTGTTGCTTTTCCCATCGTTCGGTGATACCATTCGCCACCACCACCCGTTATGAACCCATATTCCTGAGCATCACTCCACCGCCGGTATCTATCCACCCCAAAGTTCGCATAAAGGTCGTGCCCGTTCCACGTGGCTCGACTCTCCTCATCAGTATCCGTTTCGTCGACCTCGTAGGGGTCATTCAGCCAAGTCCGGGCGATGAACTCTCGTCCATCATCCTGATAGTAATTAAAGCGCACCGCGTTTATCGGAACTTCAAACTCCTCTGCCAGGTATTCGATGATGCGTTCGGTCGAGCTGTCTAACTCCGAGGAAACGATAGTCAACGTGTGGTCCTCGTTGACCTCGTCCGGGCCCTCCGGTGTGTCGTCGTGGCCCGGACGGAACTCCTTGTCAAAGCCTGCTTCGAAGGTGTCGGTATGTTCGTCAGAGTTCTCGTAGAGGGCTTTGACCTCGTCGTAGTCGAGGTGGCGGACGTACGACGCGTAGTCCAGTGCTTGAGCGGTTACATCCCGCGGTGACCGGTCGCGCTTCAGTTCGACGACGTGGAGGTCGCCGCCTTCATCGAGGGCCAGAATATCGAGTCGCTTACCGCTCGGCGTCGTGATCTGGCGGTCAATGACGAGGAGTGGTTGCCCGAGCACGTTCGGGTCCTGCAGGAGGAACTCCTCCAGGCGGTGTTCACTATCGAGTTTCTCGGAGGAGACGCGCTCGAACGTATCGTCTTCTTCGATACGCCACAGTCCCAAATCTATCGGCATATTTTACCCAAGAACGCGCGCCGTATATAGACCCACACCGAGTGACAGGAGAGAGTGGTTGCTATACTACCACGTTGCGCGTCTTCCGAGGACGAACACTAATAGCGCCATCAAGAGCGCGCCAGTCAGTGATTCAAGGCTCGCTGCCAGCCGGGCGGCTTCAGTGGTGGGCTGGACGTTCCCGTATACGAGGGACGTGAACGTGGCGATACTGAAATAGAGGGAGTCCGTGGTCGCTCCTGCCGGAGACTCCAGGCCGCCCAGCAGTGGATAGCCCGCGGCGAACAGCAATATCACCGCGAATGACGTTGCGACGACACGAAGCGGAGATTCCCCGTACAGCATCACCCAGCGGTCGAAGCTCAGTTTGATCCACTGGAGGAAGCGATTTTGACGCAGCGCGAGCTTCCGTCGGACGTGCCGTTCCCGAACTCGAAACTCCCGGATATTAGCGGGAAGGGAGGCTTCACGGAGGAGCCGCTGGTAGAGGCGGTAGACGCGCGTCGACTTCCGAAGCGGTTCTATGTCATCCGAATCGCTCCGAATCCGGTTCAGGAATCGTCGCCCCGCGGTCCGCACCCGGCTCAGCAGTCCTCTGGACTCTATTGGATTCTCTAGCTCGGTAGCCTCCCTGTCCGCTCTCCGTTCGTACGTGCAGAACTCCCCGAACTGGGTCCCCTCATTAAGACGGATATCCCGGAAGCGTGTCTCGTAGAGCTTGGTATCCCGGAGGTCTGCATCCCGGAGGTCCGTATGTTCTATCTCGGCTTCTTCCAGGTCACAGTTCGCCAGCGTGGCCTCGGTCGCATAGGTGTTCTTGAGCTTCGCTAACCGGAGGTTCGTGCCCGAGAAATCACTATCATGGAGATTCGCGTCATGAAGCCGGACGCCAAGCCAGTCGGCATCTCGTACTGATTCGCGTAACAGGCGTGCGTTCTCCAAATTCGCATATTGGAACGCCGTCTCGTCCAGCACACAATCCCGGAAGATTGTGGATTCGCACGTAGCATCCTCGAAGCTTGCTCCGTTCAGATTGGCGCGAATGAAATGCGACCGGCTGAAATCAGTATGACGAAAATCTGCATCAAACAGGGTACATGACTGGAGGGAGAGCGTGTGGTGGATTCGTGAGTCCTGCCGCTCCTCGTTGACCTCGTACCCCCGAAGGTTGGCGTGGTCAAGACGGCGCGTCCAATCTGTATCGGCGTACCGCTGGGGCCAGGAATGTTCGTATTCCTGCGCTTCATGGAGGTCTGCTGCTGTTTTCCCATATGGTTCCGCGTGCCAGATACACCGTTCATTCCCATCCCAGACTGGCCGGTGGCAGCACCATCCACCCCAGCCATCAGGGAGCGAATCCGTCGTTATCTCGTATCCACAGCGTTCTGACGCATCAAATGAGTCGCCGAGGTCATCGGCGTGGACTACGTCGTTATCCGTGGTGAATTTCGGCGACATGGTCTCCGAGTCCCGTTCGCAACGAGCAACTCATCGAGGCCGTATAATAGGAGAGGTGTCTTCCATGGAGGGAAATTGTGACGATCATTGAACGGATGGCCTAATGCGGTAGTGTGGCAGGTAGAGAGCGAAGAGTTATTTTCGCTCGGTAGTGAGTATTGAGGCAGAATGGGCATTCGGTTTATTGGACACAAGAAACGTCTTCTGCCGGGTATTCTCGATGTGATTGACGAAACGGTAGACGACGAAGTCAACCAAATCGCGGATTTATTCGCAGGAACCGGGTCGGTGAGCGCTGGGCTGAAACGTAATGGCTATCACGTAATTGCGAACGACATTCTCACCCACTGCTGCGTTCAGACCAGGGCTCAATTGCTGAATTCTCCTAATCCCACGTTTGATACGCTACTGAGCGAACAGCCGGAGGTCCAAGATGTGACCAATAGATTCGTCGTGCAAACGGGTTATGCCCAAGTTCTCTCCTACCTCAACCACTTGGAGGGACAAGCTGGCTTCTTTTACAATCACTACGCGCCTGGGGGAACACAGGATCGCGAGGAGCCGCGTCAGTACTTCACCGACGAAAATGCGCAGAAAATTGACGAAATCCGGGCGATGATTAGACAGTGGAATAGTGACGGTTTGCTCTCTGAAGCTGAGCACTCTCTCTTGCTATATGATCTGATTCGAGCGACGAACGAAGTTGCGAACACTGCGGGCACGTATGGTGCTTATCTGAAGGAGTGGTACGAGCGTGCAAGAGAGCCAATCGAACTAACTCCAACAGATATTCCATCTGGACCCACAGAGCACGAGATTCATCAGCGGGATGCGAATGAACTCGCAAAGGGGATTGAGCCGGGCGCTGTCTATCTTGATCCGCCGTATACGAAGCGACAGTACGCGTCCTATTACCATATTTTAGAGACGATTGCAGAAGAGGACGAGCCAGAGATTTCTGGAAAGACTGGGCTGCGATCGTGGGAAGAGAAAAGTTCCGATTATTGCCACAAGAAGCGAGCACCGGACCGACTACGTGACCTCCTATCGAATCTAAGCTCCCGATACGTATTCTTGAGCTATAGCACGGAAGGCCACATCTCTCCCGACACTATGAAAGAGATTCTAAGCGAGTTTGGTTCCTTCGAGCGTCATGACTTCGATCATCCACGTTATAAGAGCAATAGCGGGGCGAAGAGCGGAGAATTAACCGAGTTTCTCTACGTCCTGTACTCTGACTGATCTGGATTTCTAAACCCTTGGTGTGAAACGAACGTCTGGAATCACGCGTCGAACGAGAGTTCCCCATCAAACTCTTCAATGCCGAAATTATCCCGATTCTCATTATCTCTTGATTGAGTCCATCGATTCCGAAGCCTCGGTGGGAACTTTTCCAACGTTTCAGAAGAAGTGTCATATGCTGCACGAGCGTGGAATTGACCTTCAGTGTCCTTCACAAAGTAGATAACCGGCGGATAGTCTTCGTAATAGGCGTCGTCACGCCACGTCATCTCGTTGGGTTCCGGGAAGCCGTACGCGGGTCTCCACAGTTCATAGCGGTCGTTATCTTGATCGGGAATACGCCACTCACCTCCACGTCTATCCGTCTTACAGGTGATTTTGATAGGTCCTTCCGACGTAGGTGCATCTTCTACCGGTACCAGATCGATCCAATGAGTGATAACCGGATCTCCTACTGGACTACCAGCAGAAACCTCAAAGAAATCGGTGACTGCGTCCGTATCCGATGTAAGAACAATGTGCTTAGCAGAACCTCCTTGCTCGGTTGCGTGCAACCCATTCATCGCCTTAAAATCTGTCCGGTTGACAAATCGCCAAAGAACCGAATCCACATCTATGGTTGTCATATGTCGTCAATCAGAACCCCTCCGCAAAAATATTGTGCAGAGAAGTATGCGAATGCTGGTTCCCCCGAACTGCGAGGTTCATTGAGGCAGGCAGAGCAACACAACAGTTTTGCATGTTTCAATCAATGGTCGATGCATCTGAGGAAGAATTAATATGAAACTGCATCAAAGGATTCTCGCTCGACTCCAAGACGAACCAAACGTCCTACTATATGGCCCACCGGGGACCGGGAAGACTTACGCGATGAAGGCCCTCCAACATGAACTTGTAGGCGATGAAGATTCAACAGGTTCTGAAGAAGTAGATCCTGGGTCACGGTTTGATCCTGATGAAGTGGAATTTCCGTTCCGTTCTGAGAGTGAGGACGATGATAGTGAAATTTCAGAGTTTGATTTCCCAGGTGATGTGAAAACAGCCTGGATGACATTCCATCAAGATACCGGCTATGAGGATTTCATTCTAGGATTACGACCGGAGCCAGATGGTGTAGGTGGCGTCTCTCTCAAGCCACGAGCGGGTACCCTGCTATCACTCGCTGAGCACGCTAAGGAGGGGAACACGAGTATTCTGTTCATCGATGAAATCAACAGGGCGAACGTACCCAAGGTGTTCGGACAGTTTATCTCCGTGATGGAGGAAGATTTCCGACTATCTGAGGATGGTTCACGAACACGCGACACAGTCGGTATCTCTCTCCCTCAAGTTAATGACGGAGACCAGATTGAAGATCCGCTGAATGGTGGCGAGTTCGAGATTTCCCTTCCTTATGAATTTCCTCGGAACATGTATCTCGTCGCTTCTATGAACTCGCTTGATCGTTCAACGGAACCCCTTGATTCCGCTCTAATGCGGCGGTTCGATCAAATCCGCGTTTTCCCGGATTACTCAAATCTTTCTAACCAACTGGATACGGATTACACGGCTGATACCGATCTTCCAGACGTAGAGGAGACCACACCAGAGGAGCTGACGGTCGCACTCCTTTATCGGGTGAATACATTCCTGCAGAGCACTCTTGGAGAGGATTTCCAAATCGGAGAGTGGTATTTCCGGGGCGTAATAGATGCACCTGAGGACGATCGGTTCTCGGAACTCTGTCGCGTATGGGATGGTCGTGTTATCCCCAAGCTCCGAGAACTCTATCGATCCCGGGAGGATCAGTTGGCATTGCTCCTCAAGGTTGATCGCACCGACCACGTTGCCGTCGATGATTATCCGTATCGGCGTATCGATATTGAAGACGAATGGGAAAGTGCTGGTGTCAGAGAGGCGTTCAAATTTCGCCCATTGTCTATTTTAGAAGATGACGACGCCCGACAGCAGGTGCTGTATAATTTAGCAACCTTCGAACGATGAGACTCCATGCTGTTACAAGAATACGGATCCCCAGTCAGGCTTGAGGGCGATGCTCAGCGGCTTCTTCGACTTATCGAAGACACCAATATCTACTGGCAGAATCAACTCGGATTGCGAAACACGCCATTAGAGGTTGTACCATCGGAGGACGGTGTCGTTCGCGTTCGTGCAAGAGGAGTCACAGGCCAAGTGCGGGTGGGAAAGCACGAACTCCATATAGCACCTAAGTATCTCCCTCCAGATGAGGTAGAGCGATGGCAGGAGTCCTTATTCGATATGCTGGCATTCGCGAATACACCCGCGTTTCGGCAGTCGTCCTATGTTAGAGGGACTGTAGAGACGGGAGGCTTCATTGATCTATTTGCTCGATCATACGCGGAAGCGTTAGAATTGGCCTTGGAACGAGGAGCACCTCGGGGATATAAGCAGAAACAGGAATTGTCTGGAACAGCGAGAGGACGGCTATTAACAGAGAAATTGTATCCTCAAGTTCTGGAAAATCCGTCTGAGCTCTGGTTTGAGACCGATGAATTTAGTAAAGATATACTTTTGAGTCGTCTGCTGCATTGGGCTTGTGACCGCTTTGCCGCGCTTGTGGACGACACTGCAATCAGAAACGATTTACTTAACGTAAAGCAGCAATTCGCGGATATTCCGGCTCAAAAGCCCCCTCAAACCGCTCTCGACCGGTTTTTCCTGTCTCCGAAGCATCGTCACTATGAAGACGCATTCAATATTGCGAAGTGGTTAGCCCAACATCAGGGTCCGAATCTAGCCTCGGATAAGGTCGAAATCCCTGGAGTATTACTAAAATCACGCACTATTTACCAGGGATTCGTGGACTCCTGTCTGCGAAACATTTCTAATTCCAATGGGTGGGAGTATGATGATGAGCCAACTCGTGCTTTGGCGTTTGGAGCCAATACGATTTCGACCACACCCGACCACCACCTCGTCGCTAGTGGTGAGGGAATACTTCTCGACTCGAAATACAAGGGAAAGACCGAGTGGACCGAAGAAGAGGACCGCAGCGGTATGCCACTTCGGAATAAGGACGTGTATCAGATTATGGCCGGATCGAGGGTATTCGACACCCCAAAAGCCGTTCTAATTTACCCAAGCATCCCTATGAATATTGAAGACACTTGGAAGATCGAAGGCGAAGGACTCCCACGAACGCTTCACACAGTTCAGATAGACCCCATTCAATTTACTCGCGATTCCAGAGATGAGTTTCTGAGTCAGGTCACGGATGAATTACACCGAATCATAGACTACGAGGAGGGTGAGAGTGACTGAAACTCACTTAGGCGGCTCAGAACCTGTTGCTTCAGCTTATACTCACCGTACTCTTCAATCTCATCTTCTTTGACAGACCAGAAGCTCTCGAATATGTGATTGACCTCGTCCTCCCCCAGCCCGTAGAGGCTAAAGAACAGGGCTTCTAGGTCGACACGTAATTCTCGGCGACGTTCCTCATCCCAATTATAGGGGTCCTTAGCGAAACCAAGATCCTTCCCCCAGGCGTCCAGATCGTGTGCCGTGTATGTGAGTTCGGCGACTCGCTCGGCAACCCAATCTCGCAACTCCCGTCCTTGGAACGTCTGGTCAAAGGTCTGTGGAGAGAATACTGGGGTCTGACGAACGATATACCAGTTAAGAGTAACGTTCCCGATCTTCTGTCTACAGGCGAAATCGTAAGCTAATGAGTTGATATTCGCCAGGAAACATGCCACCGAGCGGGCAGGATGATTAGCTAGCAGAAGCGGGACCTTATTCCCGACCGCAGTGTATGGCACTACCGACGCTATCATCGTTCGCGTGTTCGTCGCACTTGTTATGTCTTTGAATCCGATGTACCAGTCACGGTCATAATCGCGGTCCGCCATCTCCTGGTCGACTTCATCCTTCGTCACATAGTAGCGGGCAGCAACTGTGAAATCCGGATTAGCAAGTTGCTTCCGGGTAGTTTCCTCCGAAGCGCCCGATCTATAGATATTATCTTCTGAGTTTCTTGCATGGGAGGCACGATGGTTGTACTGGTCGATCATACGTCCCTCGTAAACCCTGGTGAATTCCGTATCGTCTTGCAGGATATTTCCGTTCTGTAATTGCGTTCCATCTTCAAGGTCGGAGGCTTGGTGGAACAGGTTTGAATCGAGGGACATGTCGAACATGCGAAGATAGTCCACCCCCCATGGATTCTCCTCCTCGCCCCCTGTTTCCTTTGAAAGGATTGGAGCGGCGTTATGCTGAGTCTGCAGAATATCTAGAGCGTCCCGCCCTCGAACGAGCGGCGCAGTTTTCGTATTCGGATTTAATTCTGCGATTTCGTTGGCAGTCAACGATACGTGTCTCTGGGTGTCGTCGAGATCCTCGGGGTTGTGCGCGAAGAACACAAAGTTGGCTTTTGGCTCGCCGGGCTCGTCCTTAATCGAAACCAGAGAAAATCGTGTTCGTCCATCAACGTCTTTGAAGTGTTTCTCACGATTTTCGAAGTCGTGGAGAGACTGTAGCCTTCCCGAGGTCATCAGATGCTCGAAGAATTCCCTGGTGTAGTAGTCGGTTGCAATTCCCGTAGGCACGAGTAGACCGATTCCTCCCCCGTCTTTCGTCAATTGCAGGCTCCGCTCGGCGAACAGACTGTAGAGATTGAGTGACCCGACATTCGTCCAATTGTACTGCTCGGAGTCGCGAATCTCGTCAGCGAATGCTTTGGCGCGATTTTTGGCTTCCTGGAGAGCATTCTTCGCCTCTCCGTTCCCCGTTTTGTGAAGTTCTACTTCACGATTCGCCGTCGTCGCCACCGTTGCAAGTTCGGGCTTGCGACCGGCGAAGAATTCTCTGGTCTGAACCTTCACTCGTTCCCACGGTGGATTCGTCACAACGGCATCAAAGCCTCCGTCTGAGAAGACTCCGGGGAACTCCCGACCCCAGTTTATTGATTTGAGGTCTTCTCTGTACGTCCGACCGTTATTGTCTTCTTCCTCATATGACTGGGTTACTTCTTGTTGTCGGACGGGACCGAGCAACGAGTCGCCGGTAGCGAAGTGATCCACCAAGTCTCCGATGGGATCATCGATACTTTCCGCGGCTTCGAGCCAAAGTACTCCCAAGGCAGTGTCGGTTGACAATTGGTTTGCATCTACGCCATAGACACAGTTTTGAATAATTGCCTTGCGAGCAGCTATTTTGTCACCGGAATCCGTTGTGTCACCATCTGAGTCGAGTTGAGCGACAATCGGCGTGAGAAGATCAACGGCAGCTAGAAGCATACTGCCCGTGCCCGATGCAGGATCGACGAGGTTGAGAGACAGTATGGCATCTCTCGCCTCATTGGCATGGTCCCCATCAAGATCATCGAAGCTATCGAAACTGCCGGGCCAGCACTCGTTCTCTCTGCATCGATCTTCAACGAGCTCCATCAAGGACGGACGGCAACAGCGTTCAGCTAACTTAATCGGAGTCAGGTAAGTCCCAGAAACCCGTCGATCATCGCTTTCAACGTACTCGATTGTATCGTCAACAACCTTCGCCTCGTAGCTCAGGAAATCTTCGAGAGCACTCGATGCCTCGTGGAAAAAGATGCGATTTTGATCAAAGTCGACGGATTCGAGAATCTGTTCGTGAACCGTACTCAGAATTTCCGAATGCCCGTCCGCTCTAACTGCGCTTAGATTAAGCAAGCCAGAAAGGGCGTGCTCTCCTTGGGTCTCTTCCACTGCTGACGCGAGCCGTTGTCTCGTTTCGACGGGAGACTCCTCAACGGGGTTCAAATCCGCGCGGTGTTCTGCTGCTAGGAGGAGTTGGAGGATTAACCGTTTCCCATCGTTTTCGACCGCCTCGAAATTACTGACTGAAACGTCATCCCTGTCGATAACTTTGTTTAAAATACATTCGAGGGCTTGGATCGAGCACGGGCGTTCATCATTAAATTCCATGGGCTCGTTCATTAAGAATCCTCAGTTGGTCCTTGCCAATACTCTGCTCGGTCTAGTATATAAATGATGGTTCAGCGAGACACTCTTCACTTAGGTCACAACGAATCTGTTGGTATGGTCGGATCTGACCTGCTCGAATCTCGGTTTACCTCAAGACTGTGCCCCAGTCCATATAGTTGGTCTCCACTCTGGGCGGTGTGTATATCGTGGTCACCCAATCTCCTGATTCGGTGTGGTTCCTCGCGTCAGTTTATTTGTCTCTTCTGGTAAGTGTAGGCGGCCTGGGTTTCCTTTATTGCCATAGCGTTCGGTAAATCAGTCTCGAACTGGCGGTATGGTCGTCAGACGGCTTCTTAGGTGGTGGTAACATGCAATAAGCAGTTTGGGCTCAGGCGCTAAGGCCAGAGTATGAACCGACAGTGTCTCGCAACGCCAGGTTGGAGCTGGCGAACTACCGCGTGGACTACCGGGGGTGGGGAGGATGGCACGTGATGGGCCTACGGCGAAGACCTACCCGCAACCTGAGCAGTACGAGCGTTGGAAGAACCGTGCCGCGGAGGTGGATATGTCCATCAGTGAGTTCATCCAGAGCATGGTTGAGGCGGGAATGAAGGTCGACCAGGGGTTGGAAATGGAGATTCGACCGGACGAGACCGTCCATGAACTTCGCGAGCAGCGCAACGATATGAAAGCCGAAGTCGACCACCTTCGCGAACGGGTCGATAAACTGGAGGAGCGCCTCCACGATAGCGAGCGGGCGGCCGTGGAGAACCACGTGGAGGACCTCGGGATGGCGTCACACGACCAGGTTCTCGACCACGTCCGTGAGACGGCACCTGTGCGCGTCACGCGGCACCTCGAAGCGCTCAGTGGAGACTCACTCCGCCAGAACCCGAATGGACTCTGGGAGCCGCTTGACGGCGAGAGGACGGAGGCGTGACCAATGGCGCGCCCCACGAAATCACTGGAGGCTGCCGACCGCTTGGGCGTATATAAGCAGCTGGCGGAGGTGCCTGAGCACTACCGACTGGCGAATTTCACGGACACCTACGAGGGAGTAGATGTATGGCAGGCGTTCTGTGAGGAGTACGAGTACGGCCAGGGTTCGTATGCTCGGTACGAGGAGGAGGTCGACCGCGTGGGCGACCACTGGCAGGCATTCATGGCGGACCGCGACCGGCATCACGCACTGGCGACACCGGCAGATGTAGACGAGTGGTGTACCACCCTCTTGCGTGAGTTCTCCCGACGACGTGCGCTGGATTACTGGTTGCGGGTGAATCGATTCTATGACTGGCTCCAGTGGCATACCGAGCACCCCCACCGCTATAATCCCGCATTGATGGCGGCCGTCGAGGGCGGGAGTGCACGTAAGATATGGGAGCTGAAGGCGGCTCGAACAGAGGAGCGGCGGGACCGCTATCGGGGGGAGGACGATGAGTGAGCAGCCTGCCGAGGACGAGACGCGAACGACTGAGGAGGATGTGGCCGCCAGTCTCGGCACCACGGTCGACCCGCTGGAGGAGGTCTCCGAGAAACTCGACCTGACACTGAATCTGTTCGAACCGTTCGAGGACGCGAAGCTCAGCAACCGTGGGTATCGGGACTCGACGCTGACGAACTACCGCTTCGTGTACCGCGAGTGGTGGGACTATATGATGGAGACGGACCGGCATCCGTGCTGTCCACGAGAATCTCATGTTGTAGAGTACATCAAGTGGCAACTTAGACCCGAAACGGAAGGTGGGGCGGGGAACACGCCGCGGACGGTCCGGGAGAAGCTCCGGAAGCTGGAGGAAGCATACGAGTACTGGCAGACCGCGCCAGCCTACGAGTTCCCGACGACATACAACCCGTTCGCTGAAGCTCGTGACACGATGGCTGACCGGTTGGCCAATCGGGAATTAAAGAAGTTCCGACAAATTCCTGTTGAGGAACTCCGCGAGATGTTGGCGTCCGTAACACACCTTCGGTCGCAGGCGATTATCGCGATGCAGCTGAAACTTGGGCTGCGTGCCGGTGAGGTGTGCAACATTAAGATCTGCGACATTTCATTGGCGAACGACGAACTCCGAGCGCACTTCCCGGAGATGGGAACAGTGCGCGAGTTGGAGGACCATGAAAATGCAATCTTCATCCCCCGAAATACAGACCGACCAGGGAACAAGTCGGAGCGGGAACGCCTCCTCCCTCTCGATGATGAACTCCGCGGGCTTCTCATCCGCTACCTGTTGGTACGTCCTGATAACGGTGAACCGTGGCTATTCCTCTCGCAGAAGACGCATTCGAAGCTGGGCACGAAAGCAGTTAATCAGGTGTGGAAGGATGCGTTCCATCCGGAGTACGGGGAGACGGACGAATATCGAGCTGTGACGAGTCACTTTGGGCGTCATCGTTTCGTCACACGGTGGCGCGTCGAGAAGGACCTGAATCGCCAACTCGTGAAGTACATGCGGGGTGATAAGAACATCGTGCGAGATGATTTACCCGCCCGTGAGGATGGGCAGTCTTGGCCCGTGTCCCCCTCGCAGTCAGAGTCGATTGACGACTACATCCACGTCTACTACGAGAATATTGAGGAGGACTACCGGGAGCAAATCTATAGATTGCTTAAACCCACGTTATAGGCGTGGAGTCGATGTAACGACGGAATTTTGGTGTCTGGGGCAATGTTGAAATCCTCAAGCACCAACGAATCGTGGCTCCCAATTGCGAAGTGCAGCAAACCTCCATAGCGGCTGATTCAACGATAGAGGTGTTGAAGGAAAAGGTTTCAACAGGGTCTCAAATTCCCCTGATACGCTCGGATTTGCCGAAGTGTACTAGAGATTCGGCAGGCTGATACAGAGGGTGTGTGGTCGAAGGAACGCTGATAGAACTGCTATGCCCCCAACCATTTATTAGCGGTCCTTTCGTCAACCCGTTTACTGGTACTCTGGTGATTACATGGAGGTTCTTATTGATACGAATGTGTTTATTGAGCGTGAGGGGGATCGGGTAGTGCCCGAGCCTTTGCAAGAATTAGAGAACCTCCTGAAGACGAAGGGGCACGCAATTGTCGTCCATCCTCTTTCGAAAGAAGAGATTCAGAAGTACGAAAACGATCAGGGGCGCCAGATGGCAGAATCCAAGATTGCCACGTATCCGGAATTGTCCTTTCCGGAGTATCCGAAACCGTCTGACACCGAATTCCGGGAGCAAATTCCAGAAGGCCATAACGATAACGAGCAGGTCGATAACGCGCTTCTATTTTCGGCTTTTCGGGGTCGGGTTGATTTGCTCGTCACTCAAGACCGGGGAATCCACAGCAAGGCCGAACTACTTGGACTTGAAGACCGAGTACTAACGATTGAACAAGCGCGTGACCGTTTTGATGATGATCGGCCTGCGTTTGATAGATCCCCTTCGATCGAGAAATTGCAAGTAGGAGAACTTGATGTAGATGATCCAATTTTTGACTCCCTTAAGCAGGAGTACGATGATTTTGAAGGTTGGTTTAGCGAGATACCTGACCGCGATGCCTATGTGAATTGGAATCGGGATGGAACGTTGGGTGCGGTACTGATTCTAAAAATAAACGAGTCGGAAGCTATCGGAGAGGAACCATCGCTCCCCCGCCGTGAGCGGTTGAAAGTCTGCACGTTGAAAGTAGCGCCCAGAAAGAGGGGCTCAAAGATTGGCGAGCTGTTAATTAGTATTTCAGTCCGTGAGGCGATTCAACACGGTCTCGAAGAAATCTACCTGACGCATCGGATACGAGAGAACGATTACTTGGTCCAGCTAATTTCGAAGTATGGTTTCGCGAAGGCCTCGAAGGAGTCAGATGGAGAGGGGATCTTCGTAAAGCGATTAACTCCCGGGCCGGGCGATGACCCCGAATCATTGGAGGTGAACATTCGGTTCTACCCGAGTTTCTATGCTGGTGAAGATGTGAAGCAATTCTTAGTTCCAATTAAGCCTGAGTTCCACAGCCGACTGTTTCCGACCTATGAAAAACGTCATCCCAAACTCGCAGAGTTCAGTGGCCAGTTCCTTTCGGAAGGAAACGCGATTAAGAAGGCATACCTCTCTCATGCCAATACTCAGTACCTCACAAAGCATCCTCGGCTAGCTGTTTCTGCGGCCTGAGTTCTGTGTCGAAGCGGTTGTACTGACGGTCTCGACGAGAGAATTACGGACGGATCGACGGAGAGCTGTCGCTGTCGGC
>Ga0208138_100232_pt1 | contig 30805 bp, 35 predicted proteins | sample AntRauMetaRauer3_FD_184786 | JGI IMG/M metagenome (GOLD analysis project Ga0208138, IMG submission 184786) | Saline lake microbial communities from Rauer Lake, Antarctica, in enrichment culture - Antartic Rauer Lake 3 Metagenome Rauer3 (SPAdes)... ...
ACGGCATGGAAGTGCCCGTCACCGTCGAGTACGACGACGACGGCTCCTTCACGATCGAGGTCGGCGTCCCGCCGACGGCCGAACTGATCAAAGACGAGGCCGGCTTCGAGACCGGCTCCGGCGAGCCTCAGAAAGACTTCGTCGCGGACATGTCGATCGAACAGGTGAAGAAGGTCGCCGAACAGAAGTCGACCGACCTGCTCTCGTACGACGTGAAAAACGCCGCCAAGGAGGTCGGCGGCACCTGCGCCTCCCTCGGCGTCACCATCGAGGGCGAGGACGCCCGGACGTTCGACGACCGCGTCGACGCCGGCGACTTCGACGACGTTCTCGACGAGTAACTCTCTCTCGCGGTCACGGCTTTTTCATGCCATCTGTTTCGTCGCCGCCGAGTATCGATGAGTCTCGCCGATCCGACAACTCACACGGCGGGCCGGTTCACGGGGTCGGGTTCCGCAACGTCGGTCGCGACGGGCCGCACGTCGGTCCACGTCCAGCCGATGACCGCGGCCGCGGCGACGATCGCGTAGAACTGGACGAAGAACCCGGCGATCGTTCCGAGAATCGGGACGACGGAGAGCACGCCGATCGCTAACGAGCCGGCGAACACCACCGCGACGGCAGTGAGCCAGCCGACGGCGTACGCCCGCTTCGTGACGACGCCCCAGAGCGTGCCGACGGCGAAGCCGTCGCCGACGCGACCCGAGTCGGCGACCGCGGCCAGCGCGGCCGGAGTCACGTAGACGCCGGCGAGCGAGACGGCGAGCGCGGCGACGACGAGCAGCAGCGCCAGCAGCCCGCCGATCAGGCCACCGAGGAGGCCGCCGGTGCCGTCACCGGACCCGACGACGACCGCCCCGATACCGAACATGGCAGCGACCGCAAGGATCGTGAGCGGCAGCAGCGAATAGACGAACGTGACGGCGAACGCCTTCGCCCCCTCGACGAGGAGGTCACTCCACGCCTCGAACACCGGCGGCTCGTCGTCGCCGTCGGCCGTCTGCCGGATGACGCGCGTGAGGTATCCGAGCACGAGGAACGAGGGGATCAGGAGGGGGCTCGCGAGCAGCAGTACTCCGCCGATTGCGACCGTCACGATGGCGTCGTCGCCGTCGCGGAGGTAGGTGAGCGATTCAGATATCATGGATGATCCCACGTAACAACGCGCTAAGACGTATTAACCTCGTACGGTCGCTTCACCCGGGAGCCGCAGTTGTCGATTACGCTCGAACGACTCCGGACAGCACGGACGGCGCTTTTATCTCCGAATCCCGTGGACGTTCCCATATGCCCGACCTCAATCCGATCGCCAAGCGCATCCACAACATCCAACCCCGGGCCGTTCGGCTCGCGATCGACGGCGACGACGCCGGCGTCTTCGAGTTCTCCTCGACCGAGTTCTTCCAGCGGGAGTTCCGCGGCGAGGGCGTTCGCACCGACACCGACGGCGACGCCGAGTTCCGGCTCATCACCTCGGACGACTACGAGTCCGTGCTGCTCGGACGGTCCGGCCCCGACGAGGAGGGATGGACGATCGTCGGCGAGGTGACCGGGGCGGAGCGCGCGGACGACTGACCGGCTCGGGCGGCCTCACCGAACGACGGTGACGGGCACCTCTGAACGACGGACCACGCCTTCGGCGACGCTTCCGAGCAGGACCCGAGAGAGCCCGGTCCGGCCCTGACTCGCTAACACGACGTGGTCGAACGGTTCACCCGGGTCGTCGTCCTCGCCGACACGCTTCTCGCCGCCCGCCACGCCGAGGATCGTCGCCGTCGGTCGGCCGACCTCCAATCTCGTCTCGATGTCGCGGTCGACCGCCGCGGTCGCCTCGGTCAGGATCCGCTCGCCGCGCTGTTTGGCGCTGTCGTACCACTGGTCGGCGGCACCCGGAAACCCGCCGTCCGCGCCCGTCGCCGAGTCGGCGGGGTTGATAACGTGCAGCGCCGTTAGTTCGGCGTCGGGCCATTCCGACGCTGCGAACGCCAGCGCGTCCCGTGCCTCCGCCGATCCGTCGACCGCAACGAGGATCCGTTTGGCCATGTGCGCGCTTCGCTCGCTCGGCGTAAAAAGGGCGGCGGCGACTCCGACGCGACCGCAATCCGATTTCGGCCCGGATGCGCCGCTCAATCCCCGTGCCGCGTCACGCACTTCGAGAGCCCGATCAGCTCGACGGGCTCGGAGTTGTCCGGCGAGTAGACGACCATCTGTCCCTTCTCCATGTACGGGACCTTGCCGGCGAGGTTCGAGGGGATGTTGACGCTTGAGATCGCGTCCTCGTCGCCGAGGTTCAAGACGATCTTGGTGTTGATCTGTTTGAACACCGACTCCGCAACGTCCTGCGGATCCTGCGTGATCAGGAAGAGCCCGAGCCGCTCCTTGCGTCCCTGCTTGGCCGCCTCCGTGAATTTCTGGACGACCTTCTGGGCCTGCACGGTGTCGGCGTCCGCGAGGAAGTTGTGCGCCTCGTCCATCCCGATAAGGAGGGGGGTCTCCTCGATCCGGTCGCTGTCCGGGTCGTTCGAGAGCTTGTCGTCGACGAGCAGCCCCGCGACCGCGAGCACGACGATCTCCTTCTGCCGGGAGGTCGGCAGATGGTAGGTGGGCACCACGGAGAGCCCGCCGGGTCGGACGAGGGTGTGATCCAGCTCCGTGATCGGCTTCGCGTCCTGATCGAATATCTCGCCCGGAACGCCGCGGACCCGCCGCTTGACGGCGTCGAACGTCGCCTCGTGGATCCGGCCGCTCTCGTCGAGCTCCTCTTTCAGCGCCGGGTCGTCGAGGTACGAGAGGAACTGGCTGTAGGTCCCCGAGTCGCCGTAATCGCGGAAGAAGCGATTTATCAGGGTTAGCAGGGCCGGATACTGGTTCTCGTTGAGCCCGGAGCCGGCGACGAGCCACGGCATGTCCCGCGCCAGCGAGAAGGGGATGGTGAACTCCACGCGCTCGGCGCGGTGGCCTTCGCCGGGATACGTCGCGTTCGCGGCCCGTGGCACCAAAGCGACGGTGTCGTCGTGGCCGCCGTAGGCGATCCCCTCCCGATCCAGCCGGCGGGCGAAATCGGCGTCGAGATCCGGGTTGTCGTCGTGCATCTGTGCGTACTCGTCTTGCGGATCGAACTGGACGACGGCCATCCGCGACTCTCGCCCGTCGCCGGTCGGGTAAGTGCGGTCCGCATCGAGGTACTGCCGGAGGACGTTCTTGGAAGCGTGCGTCTTCCCCGACCCGGTCCCGCCGGCGACGAGCGTGTGCCGGAACGCGAGCGGGTCGCCGTCGGCGTAGTCGTCCTTCACCCGGTAGTCGACGGTGGGCGGCTCGGCCGCCGTCCGCACCTTCTCGCCGCCGACGGAGAGGTGCCCGAGGAAGACGCCGTCCTCGGGAATCTTCAGTCCGGTCTTGATCTCGGCGTCGTCGGAGGCCTCCTCGACGATTGCGCCCGGCTTCGGCACCCGATCGGTCATCCGGCGTTTCATGTCGTCGCCGGTCCCGTAGACGACAGACATCGGCTCCAGCTCGGCCATGAACTTGTAGTCGCGCTCGGCGAAGTCGTCGCGGCGCATCTGCCGGCGGGCGTGGATCTCGGTGGCGTCGTCCGACCGGAACTCCTGTGCGTACTCCAACCCGGTGATCCGGCAGAAAAGCCGCTCTCCGTCGGGGTACGGGATCAGGAGGTACTTTCCGAGCCGTACCGCCTCGCGGTTCCCCGCCGTGACGAACGCTTTCAGCGTCGTCTCGTCCGCGTCCTCCGCGACCCGGAGCCCCTGCGAGACGGAGACGACGCCGAGCCCGACGTCTTCGCCGGTCGGCTCCACGTCGTACGCGGCGAACCCGCCGTCGGTTGCGTCCTCGTCATCACCGCCGATCGAACTCTTGTCGGCGCCGTCGGTCGTGTCCTCGCCGTCGCGCTCGGTTCCGCCGCGTCCAGCGGTCGCAGGATCGGCGACGGCGTCTCCTCCGCCGTCGCCCTCGTCGTCCCCGAACTCGGTGAAATCCTCCAGCGTCATGGCAGACCCACCGCCTCCCACCCGGAAAGCGTTTCCCCCTCGTCGTCCAGCGGGGATGCGCCCTCTCCGATTTTTGAAGCTCGAACGTGCCTCGCGGGCCCCTTTTGAGTCTCCGGACCGTATCGGCGATATGATACTCGTTCGCGGCAGCGGCGGCGGAACGGAGCTCACCGGCACGGTGTTCGAGCGCGGTGAGGAGCCCCCTGCCTACAAGGGCGCTCCCGACGAGGACGCCCCGTACGTTTGGGTGTGCGACTCCTTCTACGAGGTCGAGAGCGGCGGGTCCGCCCTGCTCGTCGACGGCGAAGAGATCCGGGTCGCCTTCGAAGAGCCGATGCCCCGCGGGTTCGACACCCGCGACCAGGCTCTGTCCGCGGCGAAAGAACACGTTCGGACCCAGTTCGCCCGGATCGGCGTCGACCCCGACGACGTCGAGGTCGAAGTGACGAAGGTGGACCCGGCCTGAGTGCGGCGCGGTCAGTCGCTAAGACGTTCGCCGCCCCGCGAACCCCGCCGGTCACCTGTCGTCCTGCGAACCCGCCGGGTCGCGATCCCCGCCGGGGTTTACCCGTTCTGCCCCGGTACGGACGGTATGTCGGAACCACCGGAGGACTTCGATCCCAAGTCGCGCCAAGAGCGCGAGGTTGCCGCGGAAGCCGCGGGGGACCGGTCAGAGCTGCTCTCGCTCATGGTCCACACGTACCGCGGGGAACTCGGACGGGCGACCTCGTGGCGCACACGAATCGACCGGACGACGAACTGGGCGGTGGTGCTGACGGCGTCGCTGCTCACGTGGACGTTCTCGAACGAATCGCGTCCGCACTACGTGCTGCTCATCGGGCTCGTGATGCTCACCGTCTTCCTCAGCATCGAGGCCCGGCGGTACCGGATATACGACGTATGGCGCTCCCGCGTTCGGCTCTTAGAGGAGAACGTGTTCGCGAACGCGCTCGACCCCGAGGGCGTCGTGCAGTCGGACTGGCGGGAGCTCCTGAGCACCGACCTCCGCGAGCCGACGATCAAGACGCCGGCCATCGAGGCGGTCTCGCGTCGGCTCCGACGCGTGTACACACCCCTTCTCACTGTCCTGATCGCGGCTTGGACCGTGCGCCTCACCGTGTTCACGCCACCGGAGAGCGGCGTCATCGCCACCGCGGCCATCGGCGCGATTCCGGGATGGATCGTGCTGGTTGGCGTCGCCTGCTTTTACCTCGCCGTGCTCGTGCTCACATTCCGGACGCGCCCGCGACGGGCGAAGGGGGAACTGCAGTCGACCGAGCGCCCCGAGGGGTGGAAGTGATCGGCCGACGGCGCGCGATCAGCCGAATCTGCCGCCCGCTACTCCCTCCCGTCGGTCGGTTCCTCGTCGTCGGCACCGCACACGCCGAGCGGGAGGGTCCCGGCCGGATCCGCGTCGCCGTCGAGGCCCTCGTAGGCGTCGTCGATGAGCCGGGCCAGCTGCGTCTCAGGGCTCACGCCGCGGGCGGCCGCGAGCGCCGCGAGCCGCTCGTACTGCTCGTCAGGCACGGACACCGTCCCCTCGTTCATACTCGCCGGTCCGACCCGGAAGTACAAAAGCGTTATTCGGGATCCGACGCTGCCACCACGTCTCGGACCGGCTGTGGCCGCCGACGTTCGCTCGGACTCGCCTCCCCCTTTCGCCGCTCGATGGGCCGCGCGCTTAATGTGCAGCGCCGACAAGGTCGATCCGAATGTCCGACCGATCCTCCCGAGGCGGCCGAGAAGCGGTGTCTTCGGCTGACCCGGATTCGCTGCCAGCCGATGACACCCCCGTCTCCGTTGACGGGTCGGCTGTCGGCGACGATGGGGCGGCCACAGTTGACGACGAGGTACAGCGCCGCCTTCGGGAGGCGTATCTCAACGACGCGGAACGCGAACTGATCGTGACCGGGGTGCGATCGGCGGACGAGACGGTCGTCGTGGAGTTCCGGACCCCACACGGCGACGCGACCCACATCGAACGGTTCCCTGCCCCACGGCACGGTTCGCTGTCAGAATCGGCGGCATTCGTCGCCTTCCTTGAGGCAACTGGGGTCTCGCCGCTCGACGTCGACGAGCTTGTCGGCGCCCGAGTGCCGGCGACGTACGACGGCGACGGGTGGCGGCTCGACGAGTCGTACCTCCCCGATTCTTCGGCCGAAGTACGCGACGGCGACGCGGGGAGCGACATCCCCCGTCTGCGGTCGGCGTGGACGCGGTGGAGGGAGTGGCTCTGGACGTACCGCTACTGGCTGTTCGCGGCGCTCTTCGTCGGCGGCGAGCTGCTGTTCGTGGGGCTCGTCATCGTCTTGTACGCCTGAGCCCGCCATTCGACGGGCAGCGACGTCTCGCTACTCTTCTTCCAAGATTTCGCCCGCCTCGTCGCGCTCCGCCTCGTCGGTATCGGCGCGACGGCGGACGTCGACGCGGTAGTCGGTGAGAATGTCGCGGCCGAGGAGAAGCGGATAGTCCATGTGGCCACGGTCCTCGACGCTGGCGGTGACGGTGTGCTGGTTCCCGCCGATACCGATCACAAGGTCGACGACGGGACGGGCCTTCCCGCCCTTCATGCTGCCGGATTTCACGCGCGTCATGCTCTTGATCGGCCCGGCGCCGATCTCGGCGGCGAGCTTCGTGTCGATGCTGGTTCGGGTCGCGCCCGTGTCCGACTTCGCGAGCGCCTGCGTCGACCCGGAGGTGCCGGTGACGACGACTTCCTCGATGTACCCGATGTCGGGCTGCTCGGAGCTGTTCGTTTTCGGGAGCGGGGCACAGGCGGGTCGCGAGTCGTCGAGCGTCGCCGCGATGCGCTCGACGTCGTCGTCGTCGACCTCGCCGTCGACCGACTCGATCGCGAGCTTCGCGATGTACGGGGCGGGGCTCGTGCCGGTCGCCTCGAACAGCCCTTTAAATCCGGCCGTCGGGTTCACTTCGAGCACGTACCAGCCGTCGTATCCCTCGACGAGGTCGACGCCGGCGTAGTCGAGGTCCATCACGTCGGCCGCGTACAGTGCTGTCTCCGCCGCTTCGTCGGGCATGTCGTCGGTCGCGTCCTCGACGGCGCCGCCGAGCGCGACGTTGGTCCGCCAGTCGCCCTCGGGCGCGTAGCGGTACATCGAGCCGATAATCTCGTCCCCGACGATGTACACGCGCAGGTCGCGGTGTTTCTCGTCGTCGCGGTCGATAAGCCGCTGGAGGAACGCCTGTCGGTTTCCGACCTTCGGGTTCACCCGCTCAGTGAGGTCGACCTTCCACGTCCCGCCGCCGTGGGTGCCGATCGCCGTCTTATAAACACCGACCTCGCCGAAGCGCTCGCGCCCCTCGTTGAGCCGATCGTTCGAGAGCGCGAGCAGCGCGTCCGGCACGCGGATGTTCCAGTCGGCGAGCGTCGCCGCCGTGGCGAACTTGTGGATCGACGCGAGCACCGCGTCCGGCTCGTTCAACATCGGCCGGATGCGCTCGAACGTCGTCGCCAGCCCGAGCAGCTCCGCGGGCTGATCGGTGTTCGACAACAGCAGGCGATTGGCGATGATATCGACGGCGGGCTCGACCGACACGTCGCCGTCTTCGACGCTTATCGCCGCGTTCTCCTCGCGGAGCCACACCGGCTCGTGGCCCAGATCCTCGATGGCGTTGCAGATCGCCTTCGTTTCCTTGCTGTTGTGCAGTGACAGTACTCCCACCCGTACCGGGTCCGAACTCATGGATCCCTCTGTGCAGGCGTCCGTAAAAGGTCGACCGATCGATCACCGCCGTGGACCGCCGGGTCGCCATATATATCCCTACCGCCGTGCTCCGGTCTGGCATGAGCGACGACCGGGTGTTCACGTACAACGGCGGCGCGGTACCGCCGGGCGAGACGCAGAACATCCGCTACGGTATCAGCGAGACGTACCTCGGCGACCCGGTTCGGATCCCCGTGACGATCGTCAACGGCGAGCGCGACGGACCAACCGCGTTTCTCACGGCGGCCGCCCACGGCGACGAGCTCAACGGCATCGAGGTCGTCCGCGAAGTCGCCCACGAGTGGGACCTCTCGAGACTCGCTGGCACCCTCGTCTGTCTCCCCGTGCTCAACGTTCCGGGGTTCCTCGCCCAGCAACGCTACCTCCCAGTCTACGACCGCGACCTAAACCGGTCGTTCCCGGGGAGAGCCGGGTCGACCAGCTCGAAGCGAATGGCGAACCAGATCTACTCGAACTTCATCGAGCCTTGTGATTTCGGGCTCGACTTTCACACCTCCACTCGCGGTCGGACGAACATGCTTCACGTCCGCGGCGACATGACCGACGACGGCGTTCACCGCCTCGCGTTGGCCTTCGGCTCGAAAGTGGTCATCGACAGCGACGGACCGAGCGGTACCCTCCGCGGCGAGGCGACCGCCGACGGAATTCCAACGATCACGATCGAGATGGGTGAGGCGCACCGATTCCAGCGCCCGCTTATCGACGACGCGCTCGCCGGAGTGCGATCCGTCTTCGCCGAGTACGAACTGCTCGACACCGACACGGTGCGCTGGCCCGGCTGGCGGACGATCGTCGCCGGTACGGGCGAGAAGACGTGGCTCCGCGCCGACTCCGGGGGTATCGTCGACACGCACTTCGAGAGCGGCTCGCTGGTCCGCGAGGGCGAGCGGATCGCGACGATCACCAACCCGTTCAAGAAAGACGAGGTCGTCGTCAAAGCGCCCTTCACCGGCCTGCTGATTGGCCTCCTCGAGAACCCGGTCGTCTACCCCGGGAATCCGCTGTGTCACCTCGTCGAGATCGATGAATCGACTCGGCGAGCGATCGAGGTCGGTGACGCTCCGGAGCCCGTCGGACAGCCGAACGCAGCGGAGTGAGGCCGGTCGATCGGCCGGTTCGGTGTTGCCTCGGGACTATTCGATGTCGGGCGTCTTCTCCCCTGCGGGGACGACGATCTCAAGCCAGTTCTCCTCGGGCGGGAGCGGACAGGAGAACGTCTCACTGTATGCGCAAAAGGGGCTGTACGCGAGGTTAAAGTCGATCGTCACCGCGTCGCCGTCGGCGAGTTCGCCGTCCGGCCCCAACTCCATGTACCGCCCGTTGTGGTACGTCTGCTGACCGGTCGTCTTGTCGCGGAAGGGGACGAAAATGGCGCCGTCGTCGCCCTCCTGTCGGTAGCCCGCGAGGGTGTGTTCGTCGCCGCCAACCTCGAACGCGAAGGTGACGATCCGAAGGTACCGCACCGGGTTGCTCGCGGTGGTCTCCATCTCGACGGGCTCGGGGTCGTCGTGAACAGTGACCGTCGCTTCGACCCGATAGTCGGGGTTTGGATCGAAGTAATCGAGCCCGGCGAACCCCTCGCGGTGTTCGGGTGGGATCGGCGACTGCGGGTGCTCGGCGAAGAAGTCGTCTTTCTCGCGGCGGTTCGCGCGGAGCCGCTCGGCGTAGTCGTCGCTCATGTCCGCAGCGAGGGTCGCCGGGGGTTTCAGGGTCGCGGTCCGGCGCCGAGCGCCCGCGAAAAGCGACTCGCCCGCGACGACTGCCTCAAAGCCGCGGCGACCGCCTCACAGCGCCTGCAGGTCGGCCAGGCAGTCGTCGAGATCGCGGGTCGAGGTCGCCAGCGAGAATCCGTCGACACGGGCAAGGTCGGCGGCGTGGTCCCACAGGTCGCCGTCCTCGATCCCGTGGAGCACGACCGCGTTCGGCGTCGGGCTCACGACCCGCAGCGCGACCAGCGGCGACTCGCCGCGGGTGACGTTGGTGAACACGAGCGCGCGGTTCGTCGACTGACCGTACAGCCGGTAGAACTCCTCGCTCGAGAGACGGGTGATCGCCTCGATCGAGTTGATGACGGTGTGGCCGTTGACGTGGTCCTGCTCGCCGCGAACGATCTCCGTCGCGCCCATCGCCTCGTAGAACGCTTCGAGGGGAACCGCCGTCGAGTACTCGCGGAGGTCGTGGACGATGTCGCTCTCGAACCCGGCGGAGAGCACGCGTGCGTACTGGCGGAGCCGTCCGCCGCCGCGTCGCTCGTCGATGTCCAAGAGCCCATCGACCGTCCGCCGGACGACGCCGATTCCCGGGCTCTCGCGGCGGCCGCTCTCGTAGTCCGAGACGACCGACGAGGAGACGTCGAGCTGGTCGGCCAGCTCAGTCTGGGAGACGTCGAAGTCGGTCCGCCACTTTCGGAGAGTCGCTCCGGGGTCGTCGCTGAGCGTTATCTCGCCGGCGATCCGGCGGGAGAGCTCCTCGCGTGCGTCGCTCATGACGCGATCCGAAGGCAGAGCGCCGCAAAAGGCTACCGAAAACGGGTTTCGTCGAACGTCGATAGCAGATCGGAAGCGCGACGGGAACGCGGTCGCCTCGCCCGACTCACTCCATCGACAGCGAGTAGACGATGACCCCGAACCCGACCGCCGTCAGCAGGCTGTCGATCGCGATCCCGACGGCCAGACTCGATCCGATAATCTGGTGGGAGACGCCGCCGATCAGCGCCCCGATAGTGACGACGCCGAAGCCGATGCCGAGCGCGCGCAGCGAGGGGTCGCCGGTCCGACCGTACGCCCGGAGCGCGTAGTAGGTGATGCTGCCACCGAGCACCAGGATGGCGGTCTTTGCGACGATGATGAGCAGATTGATGTGGGTAGTCATGTTTCTTCCCGAAGTTCCGACCACAGGTCGGCCAGCCGTTCGTCCCGGGTGCGATCCGGGCGCGTGAACTCGATCTCAAACTCGCGGTCGTTCTCCTCGTCGTTCTCCTCGTCGAGCGAGACGGTAACCGTCTCAAACGAGATCGAGTAACGGGTCGTGTGTTGCCCGTCGCGGCGAATGTCCGTCGACTCCGACAGCAGGGAGGCCTCGGTGAGCAGTTCCAGCTTCCGGTACGTCGTCGACAGGGGGATGTCACACTCCTCCGAGATGTCGCTGGCCGTCTTCGGCTCGGAGAGCGCAGACACGATCCGCCGTGCATCGGCGTCTGCCAGGGCGTCCAGCACGTCGTCGACCGACGGTGGATCTTCCTCGCGCGACAGGTCCCGCGCCATACGTCATCGTTCGACCGGCGGACCTTAAAGCATCAAACTTCCGCTTGCGACACCGCGAAACGCGCCCGGTTTTTGTGTGCGGGTGTCGTATCCGGAGGAAATGGACTCGTGGAAGCGGCGGGTCGGGGGGTACTCCGCCTTCGTCCTCTTCGTGCTGATTTTCACCGCGGTCGTCTATCGCTACGGGATGCGGGTGTACGAGGGGGATCCGCGCACGATGATCGAGGCGCTGCGCTTCTCGATCGAGATGTTCACGACCACCGGATTCGGCGGAGATTCGCCGTGGGAGAGCCAGCAGCTAAACGCGTTCATCGCGGTGATGGACCTCGTCGGCATGGTGCTTCTGATCGGCGCGCTGCCGGTCGTGGTGACGCCCCTCCTAGAGGAAGCCTTCTCGACGACCGTCCCCCGGTCGCTGGATGAGGACCTGTCCGGCCACGTCGTCGTCTGTTCGGACACCTCGCGGTCGGCGGCGCTCATCGAGGAGTTCGACTCCCACGAGATCCCCTACGCGATCGTCGAACCGGACGCCGACCGGGCGGTGCGTCTCTACGAGGCGGGCCGGACAGTGATCCGCGCGGATCCGGAGTCGACGGAGGGGTTGGCGGCCGCGAACCTGCCCGACGCGCGGGCGCTGGTGACGGATGTCTCCGACCAGGTCGACGCGAGTATCGTGCTCGCCGCCAAAGAGCTGTCGCCGGAGGTGCGCGTTATCAGCGTCGTCGAGGACCCGGAACGCGAGCGGTACCACCGGCTCGCCGGCGCTGACGAGGTCCTCTCGCCGCGGTCGCTACTCGGCGAGAGCCTCGCCGCGAAGGTGACGACCGCGCTGCAGACAGACCTCGGCGAGGCGGTCGCGATCGGCGACTCCCTCCAACTCGCGGAGGTGTCGGTCCCGCACGGGAGCTCGCTCGCCGGCTCGACGCTGGCCGAGAGCAGGATCGGCGAACGCGCCGGCGTCAACGTGATCGGCGCGTGGTTTAACGGCGAGTTTGACGCGGCGCCGCCGCCGAACGCGACGCTGTCGGCCGGGACAGTCCTGCTCGTCTCCGGTCGGTCGGATCAGCTGGAGCGGCTCGTCGAGCTGACGAACTCCGCCACGCGACGGTTCGGCGCGGGCGAGACCGTGGTCATCGGGTACGGACAGGTCGGCCGAACCGTTGCCGAGGCGGTCGCAGACGCCGACCTGCCCGTCACGGTCGTCGACCGAGAGGACGCCGAGGGCGTCGACGTAGTCGGCGACGCGACCGATCCGGAGACGCTGCGCGCCGCCGGCGTCGAGGCGGCACAGACGGTCGTACTCGCGCTACCGGACGACACCACGACGGAGTTTACGACACTCGTGGTTCGCGATCTGGCGCCGAACACGCAGGTGCTCGCCCGCGTCGAGGAAGCCGCGAGCGTCCGGAAGATGCACCGGGCAGGCGCCGACTACGTGCTCTCCCTTGCGACCGTCACCGGACGGATGTCCGCCTCGACCGTCATCGAGGGTCGCGACGTGCTCTCGCTCAACCAGCAGATTGAGGTCGTCAGAAGCCGCGTACCGCGGCTTACCGGACGGACGATCGGCCGGGCGAACGTCCGCGAGGCGACCGGCTGTACCGTCATCGCGATCGAGCGAGACGACGAGACCGTGACCGAAATCGGCCCCGACACGCGGATCGAGCCGGACGACGAGCTCGTCGTCGTCGGCACCGACGAGGGGATTCGGGCGTTCGAAGGCCGATTCACCTGACCGATCGCGTGGCGGCGCGTCGGGGCGTCCGGGCCGCCTTGTCGCCGGTCTCGGCGGCCTCGACGCCGGCACGAGTCGAACGCTTCAAGTATTCGCTGGCTGTTCGTACCTGTATGAAAGACCAGGGACGCTCCACGCGCAAGCGGACCGGCGGCCGACTCAAGCACGCCTCGAACAAGAAGCGCCACCAGCTCGGCCGCGAGCCGGCCGAGACGACCGTCGGTGAGACGCGAGTCCAGTACATCGACTCTCGCGGCAACGAGAAGAAGGTCCGCGCGCTCTCGACGAACGTCGCGCAGGTCGCCGACGGCGACGCCGTCAGCGAAGCCGAGATCGAGAACGTCGTCGACAACCCCTCGAACGTCAACTACGCCCGCCGAAACATCATCACCAAGGGCGCCATTATCGAGACGTCCGCGGGCCGCGCTCGCGTCTCCTCTCGACCCGGCCAGACCGGACAGGTCAACGCGGTCCTCATCGACTGAACGGTCCCGTTCGACACGCGGCCGACCGCTTTCTGAACCTATTTACCCGTTCGAGACGAGGAGCGACGCGTGTACCTCGGCGTCGACGAGGCCGGCAAGGGCCCCGTACTCGGACCAATGGTCGCCGCGGCGGTGCTCGCCGACCCGGTAGCTCTCCCGGCCGATGTGGACGACTCGAAGCGAATCGCCCCCTCGCGCCGCGAGTCGATCGATGCCGAGATCCGCGCAACCGACGCCGTCGCTGTCGGCGTCGCGTTCGTCGAACCCGCCGAGATCGACCGTCCAGACACCGACATGAACACGCTCACGGTGCGCGGACAAGCACGGGCGGTTCGGGCCGCGCTGCATGGGGTTGTCGCCGTCGACCTCGACGAGCCGATCCGTGTCGTCGCCGACGCCGGCGACACCAGCGAGGCGCGATTCGCCCGTCGGCTCGGCGAGTCCGTGGCCGATCCAGACTCCGATACCACCGATACCGAACATCCTGAAGTCGACGTGTCGGCCGCCCACGGCGCCGACGAAGACGACCCGATGGTCGGCGCCGCGAGCGTCGTCGCGAAGGTGGCTCGCGACGAGCGGATGGCGGATATCGACGCCGATTACCCCGCGTACGACGGGCTCGGAAGCGGCTATCCGAGCGATCCGGCGACGCGAAACTTCCTCCGGGCGTACGTCAACGACCACGGGAACGTGCCCGGCTGCGCGCGGCGCTCGTGGGCGACCTGCGACGACGTGTTGGCGGCCGCCGAGCAGTCCGGGTTGGACGAGTTTTAATGGAACCCGGGAAGTCCTAGAACAGCCCAGACGCCGCCGCGCTCACGGTCTCCATGAACGTCTCCCAGACGGAGAATCCGGCGGCGATGGAGAGCACGGTGTCGGCACCGAAGAAGGCGAACAGCACCGCGGACCCGAGGTGCGCCCGCCGCATGTCGAACCGGTGGGCGAAGGTGTGGAAGAAGTACGCGTTCGCGAGGCTGATCGGGATGATCGCCAGCATCTCGCCCAGCCAGATGGCGGAGGTCGCGCCGTACTGGACGGCCAGTCCGATCGTCACCAGCTGGGTCTTGTCGCCGAACTCGCCGGTGGCGGTGAGCACGAATATCGGCAGGAAGCCGCCGAACGATCCGGCGTAGCGGTCGAGCGGTCCGGGAAGCGTCACCGACTCCAGCGCGGCGAGGGTCGCGTCGCTGGGCTCCGGGTCCGAATCGACCGCCTCCGGGTCGCCGTCACCGTCCGAGGCGATCTGTCCCGACTCCCGGTTCGGCATCGACCGGTACAGCAGGTACGCGAAGACGAAGAACAGCACCGCGGTCACGGCGTCGAGCACGACGCCGGGAAGCGCCGACTGCAGGGCTTGGCCGAAGGCGATCTCGATCGCCGTCCAGCCGGCGAACGCCGAGCCCGCGGCGGCGACGACGACTTTCGGGTCGTACCGCGTCGACAGCGCGGCGATCATGAACTGCACCTTCTCGCCCGGCAGCACCGCGAGCTGGGCGACGAACGCGACGACGACGATCTCGGCGTAGGCGGTCACACCCGTTCCTCCTCATGGTTCCGCGCCCGCGACGACCGTGGCTCCGGAGCGGCGCGCGCCGGAGCCATTGCGTGCGGTGCGTCGTGAATCACGTATTCAAGTTGCTCGCGGTGGGTAACCGCTTCCGCGTTCGGCGAGACGAGCGCGGAAGGTCGTTACTTGGATCTGGACGCTTCGATCTTCACCGGACCGTCAGCAGGCGACGCAAGATGTCACCGTACGCGGGGCGGGTGATCAACACGCCGATCAGGACCCCGAGGATGGTAAAGATCGCGAACCCGGACAGGTCCCCGAGTGACAGCACCATCAGGGGTGACATCGCGATGATCGTGGTCGCCGCGGCCGCGCCGATCACCCAGAAGGCGCGGCGGAACCGGGAGTCGAACACCTTTCGGGAGTTGACCTCGCCCTCGCTCATCACCTCGTCGGCGATGATCACGAGGTCGTCGACTCCCGTCCCGACGACAGCGATGAAGCCGGCGATCACAGCCAACTCGACGGGGTAGCTCAACAGCGCGGCGAAGCCGAGCAGCGCGTACACCTCAGCGAGCGCCGTGACGATCATCGGCAGCGCCACCGCGGGCTCGCGGTAGCGGAGGAACACCATGCCGGCAACCGCGAACACCGCGAGAATTCCGGTCACCAGCGAGTAGTTCTTGTAGTTCTCCCCCTGTGCCGCCGAGATGGACCGCGAGGTCCCCTGTCCGCTGATGTCGAGGTCGGCCGGGAGCGCGCCGGCACGCAGATTGATGGCGATTCGCTCGGCCTCGCTGAACTCACCCGTTGTGAGCCGGAAGCCGCCATCGGTGGCCCACGAGCCGCTCGCCATGCTGTCCGCGAGGTCCGGGTCCATCCCGAAGGAGTTGACGACCTCGCCGTCGACGGTGAGCAGGAGGCACGGATTGCTCACGTCGTCCGGGTTCTCGCTGTAGTCGCACCGGTCCTGGTTGGAGTTGTACGCCGCGGCGAACCCGCGGTCCGCGACCGCCTGCTGGAAGCTATGGGCGGGCGACTGCTCGCCCTCCGGGGCGGTGTTCCGGACCGTCACCGGCACGTAGGCGCCGGTGCCCCGATCGTTCTGGGCAGCCGATCCAAGCTCCGCGAAGTCGTCTTGCGTCAGCACCTCCTCTTCGACAGCGGTCCCGTTTTCGGTCGGGTACGCGATGTCGATCTGGACGGTCCCGCGTTCTTCGAGCAGGCTGGTTACGCTGCTTCGGTTCTCTCCGGGCACCTCGACGAGGATGAAGTACTCGCCGGTGAGCGACTGGACCTGCTGGACCGTTCCGCCAGAGAGCCCGGTCTCGTCGATCTTGTCCTCGATGACCCGCTGTGCGACATCGCGAGTCTCCTGAGTCACGCCGGAGCGAACGTCCTCGTAGGCGTATCCCGAGGCGTCCATCGCCGCCCGGAACTGCGCTTCGGTGACTGATGTCTCTGTGACATCGACCGCGCTCTCCGCAGGCACCGCAGTGATATCGCTTGCCGAGGCGTTCTCAAGTTCGTCTGCGATTGCGCGAGCGACGTCATCCGGTTGATCACCGCCGAAGTCGACCTCGGTGGCGGTGTAGCCGACGAGTGGTGCGCGGACTCGCGTCCCGCCCGCCAGATCGAGTCCGTACTGGAGGTTCGTGATGCCCTGTTGGGCCTCGGAGACGTTCTCGCCCGGGGCGGTCTGGGGACCGAACTGCGGCGCGAAAAGCGCTACCGTCGCGCCGAGTACGACGACGACCAAGAGCAATATTTGCCAGTTGTTCTTGATGGGTTCGAGCATTACTGTTTCACCCCCTCGAATTTGTACCAGCGAAGCAGCGAGACGTTCAGCAGATACGTGTTCATTAGGTCAGCACAAAGCCCGACAGAGAGGATGATTCCGATGTTCCGGAGGAGATCGACCCCGAACAGCGCCGCGACGACAGCCATGACGATCATCGCCGCCATCGACGTGAGCGTCATCGTCACTCCGGTCCGCATCGCGCGGTTCACCGACTCGTAGAAGTCGCCGGTCCGGCGCAGTACGGAGTTGTTCAACAGAATGTCGGAGTCGACGCTGTAACCGATGATCATCAGGAGCGCCGCGATCGTTCCGAGCGTCATCTGGATCCCGAGGAGATTCATCACCGCGATGGGGACCATCAGGTCGGAGAACGCAGACGCGACGACCGCGAGCGACGGGACGAACGTCCGGAACAGCGCGAACACGAGCACGCTCATTCCGAGGAAGGCGAGCGCAACGCCGAACACCGCGGTTCGGGCCGTGTCGGACGCGAAGCTGGGGGACACTTGATCGATCGCGCTCGTGGACAGCCCCGCCTCGTCGGCCTGTGCGGACAGGTCGTCGGCCAGGCCGCCGGGATCCTCGTCGGCCGCCCGGAACGTCACCACGTACACGTCGTCCGCGGGGATCGACCGGACCGAGTCGGGTTGCCGCTCGAACGCGGTCTCGATCTGCTGTTCTACGTCGCCGCCGTCGTCGGCGATCCGGAGCTCCACGCCGCCCGTGAACTCCAACCCGAGATTCGCCGGCGCTCCCGTGACCAGGTACCACCCGCCGATGATGGCGAGCGCGAGAACGAGGACCGCGAGCGGGACCGCCACGAGCTGCCGGTTCGAGTACTCGGTGTAGTTGACCTCCGGTACCTCGATCGCTACCATAAATACCGCTTCCTTCGCGGGCGCGAATAAGCCTTCTTACTCATCTACGACTTCGCCTCCGTCGGATCTCCCACGCACGACCGCTCTCACCATCGGTCAGGTGCGAGGCGACGCGTCGCGCCGCAATCGATTAGCTCTCGGGCACCGTAGTGAAGGGTATGGAACGGGATGCCACCCGCGTCGTCCTCTCGTACCCGGAGGGGCTCAGCGACTGGGGACGCGATCAGGTCGAGACGGACCGCTACCGCGGCTACTTCGTTCGGGTCCTTGATCGCGTCGCCGTCGGAGACATCTGCGAGGAGTTCGTCGACGTCGGCTGTTGCGGTGACAGCCTCGACGTACCGTTCCGCGTTGAGCGGATCGAGGTCGACGGTGACCCGGTCGACACGGCGGTCGTGACCGACGCGACCGCGGTCGGCTACGAGACACGGTCCGGCGACGTCGACGGCGGCTGGCGCGTCCAGAGCGCGGCGGGACCGTCGTGTACGACCAGCAACCGGGAGTGACCGATTTTCCGTCTCGGGGCGCGCTTAGGGCATATACCGCACGCTGACCACGCCCGGCTCCGATCGGACCTCGACGCGGTTCACGCCGAGCCGGGCCGCCCGCGAGAGCGTTGCCTCCCGGTCGTCGATCACGTCGGCGACCGCGTCTGCGGTGTCTTCTTCGGGCGGCGTCAACACGTGAATCTCACCGATGCCCGCACGCTCCTCGCGCGCGAGCTCACCGGTCTCCCCCTCGGTCGCGAGCTCGCGCTCGTGGACCGTCGGGGGCTCTTCGCTTTCCGCTATCGAGAGAGATCGCTGCTCCACAACCTCGACAACCTGATACGTGACCTCCATCGGCGGATCGGGTGCGACAGTCGCCTCTATGGCGTCGTCGACCGTGAGCCCGGGGTTCGAGCTCAGCGTGTGCACCTGCCCGTCGTGGACGTCTTTCAGCACCGCGGAGTCGCTCTCGACGTGCGTGACGAGGAACGTGCTCTCCTTCTCATCGGTCATTACCGAGCGTAGGTGACCGAGCCTTTTCCGGGTTTCGAGCCGCGCTGATCGGGGGTTTCGAGCCGCGTCAGTCTCGGACGATCCGCGCGTCCCCGTCCTCGACGACCACATCGAGGCCGTGCTCGTGGACGAACGCGGCGGTGTAGTCGGGGACGACGCGCTCGGCGGCGAACCGGGCGCGGAGGAGGGGGACGGCGTCGAGGAGATCGTCGCCGTCGACCATCGACGGCGAGGACTCTAAGAACTCCACGTCGAGGTCGGCGTCGCGGCCGCGCGCCGCGAGCGTCGGGAGGCTGGGGGCCTCGAAGGCGCCGTCGAAGTCGATCGGCGCGGTGAACCCGGCGTAGTAGGTGCGTCCGCGGGTGGAGGGGCCGAGCACGACCTCGTTCGTCCGGAGTTTCATTGCGGCCGAGTCGATCACAGTCCGCGAGAGCATCGGCGCCTGCGGGGTGACGATCGCGACCGAGTCGGCGTTCTCCTCGCGGAGCAGGTGGGTAACGGTATTCCCCGCGCGCGCGCCGAACGACGATCCGACCTGCCGCTCGAACCGAACTTCCTCGGTGCCGCCGAGGGTGTCGGCGACGAGGGTCCGAAGCTCGGCCTCGGGAGAGGCGTCGGTGCGGTACTCGGCCGGGAGGTCGTCGTCGACCGGGTAGTTGACGAGGAGTTCGCCGCCGGATCGGTCGACCGCGAGGACGGCGTCGCGGAACAGCGCCTCGTACAGTTCGGCGGTCTCGGCGGTCGACAGCGGCGTCGACTCCGCGAGCCCGGTCGCGACGAGCCCCTCGCGGGGCGGCTTCGCAAGCACGGCGACGACGGTCATGTCTCGAACTGAGTCACCCGCGCGCCTTCAAGTCGCCGCTTCGGTCGCGGCCGAGAGGGCCGCCGGCCCGCTCGCTCAGGAGAAGTCGCGCCGCATCGCGATCTCGAACCACGGGCACAAGCGGAGCTGTCTGTACAGCGACGGGTTCTCGTGGAGGTGCTCGTAGTCGGCCCACAGCATACCGCCGATCTCCTCCTCGTCGGGGTCGAGAGAGGTGTCGTCCAAGGTCACCTTCAGCACCGAGCAGACCTCCCACTCGACGCCCTCGTTGGGATAGTAGCGCTTGTACTCGAACTTGTCCGTCACCCGGAGGTCGTCGTACTGCTCCGGCGTGATCCCGAGCTCTTCCTCCAGGCGCTGTTCGGTCGCGTCCTCCTGCGTCTGCCCCTCGACCGGGTGGGAGGCGACGGTCCCGTCCCAGTGAGCGTCCCAGAGTCGCTTGGTGGGCGCGCGCTGGGCCAGCAGGATCCGGCCCTCGGTGTCGTACACGAGACAGGTAAACGCCCGGTGGCGGATCCCATCGCCGGTGTGGGCGTCGAGCCGGTTCACCGTCCCCTGCTCGGCGTCCTCGGGGTCGACGGCGATCACGTCCTGGAGCGCGTTCTCGTGGTCCGCGTCGGCCTGACCGGCGGAATCCCCGGCCGCAGCCGCGTCCTCGGAGCTCATGCGAAATAGGTCGATCACCAGGGCTAATAAGCGTTCGATACGGCGCCCGCGTGATCGGTGTGAATCGGCGCGTCGCATCCTTCCACCCCCTCTCACGCCCGCAGTCCGACGCGCTTAACCGCGTCCCGCGGCTACGTCGCGCGGATGAGTGACCCGGCGCTCGACGTCGTCGAGTTCGTGTTGACGACGCACCTCTACAGCGAGAACCGCGACCTCGACGAGAACGACCTACCGCCTCGTTTCCGGCAGGTGTTCTGGTCGGACGACGCCGCCGACGACGCCCCGGGCGGCGTCGAGCGGCCGCTCAAGGCGACGAGCGAGACAACCCGCACCGCAACGGGCGTTGAGCACCCGTGGGACGCCGTTTCCGACCTGCTGTTCACCCAGCGGACGGAGTTCTCCGGCGAGATATCCCTGACCCAGCCGGCGATGGCGCTGGAGTGGTACCGCGACCACGCCGACGACGAGCGAATCGCCGCCAATCCGACGATCGTCGCCGCGCTGGAGGCGTCTGACGACCTCGACGCGCCCGTGACCCACGAGGAGGCGCGCGACAGCGTCCGACCGATCCAAGCCGATCGTGTCTGGATCGACGCCCTACTGGAAGAGTACTTCGACGAGGACGAGGACGGGGAGATGCTCGACCTCGTCAACGTTCGCGCGCCCGAAGAGATCGAGACGACGCTCGCCGACCTCGTGCTCACGGGCGACCAGGAGGGCGAGATCCAGAAGATCGTGAAAGCGATCGAACACCGCGAGTACCTCGCGAGCATCGGGCTCCGCGAGATCGGGAAGCTCCTGTTCGTCGGGCCGCCGGGGACCGGGAAGACCACCGTCTCGCGGGCGCTCGCACACGAGCTCGGCATTCCCCTCGTCGAGGTGAAGATGTCGATGATCACGAGTCAGTACCTCGGCGAAACGGCCAAGAACGTCGAGAAGACCTTCGAGGTCGCAAAGCGGCTCTCGCCGTGTATCCTCTTCATCGACGAATTCGACTCGGTGGCGAAGACCCGGCGCTCCGACGAGCACGCCGCCCTGAAGCGCGCGGTCAACACCCTTCTCAAGTCGATCGACGAGGTGTCGCTCGTGCGCGATGAAGTTCTCTTGATCGGCGCGACCAACCACCCGGACCAACTCGACGCGGCCGCGTGGCGCCGGTTCGACGAGATCGTCAACTTCCCCAAGCCGGACCGGGACATGCGCGCGGACATCCTCCGGGTCGTCACCCGCGAGATGCAGATCGCCGACTTCGACCCCGAGGAGGTCGCCGACCGGACGACCGGGCTCACGGGATCCGACCTCCGGATGGTGCTGCGCGAGGCGGTCCTCGGCGCGCTCACCGAAGACCGGATGACGATCACGCAGGAGGACGTGATGGAGGCCGTCGAGGACTTCGAGGAGCGCGACAACCTCAAGAACATGGACATGATCGACGGCGAGGGCGCGGAAGTGCTCGGCGAGACCGACCCCGACGGGCAGGACCACACCCACGGCGACGAGGGCGACGACGGCGCCGCCCACGACCACGGCGCGCACAGCCACAGTCACGACTGAGCGCGGCTGATCGGGATTTTTGCGGTACGTAAACGCGCGAACGACAGCGGCGATCGCTTATAAAAGACGGTGCGGTGGCGTCGCCGGCGCGGAGCGCCTCTGGCAGCCGCCGGCGACGAGGCTGGGGAGGTGTGAAGTGTGAGCGGTCGGGTGAGACTTTGGACGGTCACCGCTGATCCGTTATCCGTCAGTTATACACAGAAGAGCGTAAGCCATTTATCTCAAAATTGGAAAATTTCTAAGGTGAATTCGAGTAGGCTTGACTCTCATTGGTGGTACGGGGTTGTGATTCCGCCAACCCTCGAACTCGTTGGTGGAGGTGGACTTCTCGTTGCAGGGAGACTCGGGCTCATCCAAGATGGTGCGAACCCGCTTTCTCTTCTTGTGCCCGGATTCACGTTATTGGCAGGATTATTTCTGATTCCCGCCTTTGCTTTGTGTCTCTTCTTCGACGCTCGTGCCGTTAATCAGAGTAACACCTCGTGGAATCCACGGCCAGCGTTCTGGGGAGTCGCCAGCCTAGTCCTCCCGTTAGTTGGAATCATAACGTTCTCGTACTCGCTGTTGGTACCAATCGCAACAGTCTATCTCTACCGGCGGTTCTCATCTACATCAATCATCACCGACCGGACCGCTGATGATAAGCCACCAATCGATGTCGGTGACGATCTTGATAGATCTCAATCAACGAGCGAAGATAGTTCCCTCAACGAACCGAGGGGCCGCGTCTCGAACTGGTGGTATGGTATTGCAATCCCTATCGTGGCGTACATCGTGGTTCTTGGCGCAGTTCTGTTAATCGGTGTCTTTCAGCCAGATCAGATGCAGTCAGGGTCACCCTTTGCATTCGTTTCGTTGGTTATCGCCGTCTTCACGGCCTTGATAATCTTCGTACAGTTCGTGCTTACCCCGGTGTTTTCGCTCTCTTTGTATCTCGACCAGCGACGAGTTCGTGCGAGCGACGCTGTCGACTGGGACCCGAATCAGCTCATTTGGTCCTCTGTCGCGCTCGTCCACCTTCTATCGATTATCGTGACGCAGACAATGTTACTCTCGCTTGCGGGCGGAATTGCATATTTATGGAGACGTCATGGACACATCGGCCGTCCATGATGCCACTCTCCGTTTGAGAGAATAACCAACATCCATGTAACAGAATACTGCCAGCAATAGATCACGAGATATAGAGCGGGTACTCTATGTTGAACTACTTTTCAGACATAACACGGCAGGAAGCATCCGATCGCTGAAGAGTGCGTATTGACTGGAAATTCCAACATTTTGGCACGGTTGAAATACTCAACAGACGATGTTTTCTAAACTGGCTTTGGTCAGTACAGGTGCGCTACGGATCGATGTGATGGACTGCTTCTGGAGACAGGACCCGGTCAGTGGGTAACGCAACCCACCCATTCGGGAGGATACGAACCTTCCTTGGTGAAGCACCTGTTCCTGTTCAAAATCACCATATACAGTCGCGTTTTCGTAATCAATTAACAGTTGATCCGAAACTTCATCTGGTGCAATGACCATATCGAGCAAATTGTTCCTTTGGCCATAGTTCTTTTCTCAGGTTCGGATACGACCCTTTTCGACGTTTGTTCTGTCTGAGAATCTCGGACGTCGACGACGCCGACGAAGCCGACAACGCCGATCTACGCGAACGTGTCGACGACCGTTCCGGTGTCCTCGCCGGTGGTGTAGTAGTAGCCGTCGTCCTCCGAGAGCGTCCCCCAGTCCGCCCAGCTCCCCTCGTAGTTGCGCGCGTCGTCGAAGCCGAGTTGGTCGAGGACGAACCATCCCACGGAGGCCCGGATGGCGGTCTGACAGTAGGCGACGGTCGTCTCGTCCGACGAGAGGCCGGCGTCGTCGATCCAGAGCGTCTCCAGCTCCTCGGGCGAGCGGAGCCGCCCGGCCTCGTCGTCGATGCTCTGGACGAAGTTGAGGTTGGTCGCGCCGGTGACGTGGCCGAACCGGTCCAGGTCGCCACGCTCGTCGGCGCCCCAGTACTCCTCGGGCGAGCGCATGTCGAGGATCGGGATCGCGGCGCTGTCCTCGTCGACGTTGTCGGCGACGAACTCCCGCGTCGCCACCACACTTGTGTCGATTTCGGCCTCGTAGGTGGCCTCCTGCGTCTCGGGCGCCTCCGAGACGGTCTCGCCGCCGGCGGCGTCCCAGACGGTGAACCCGCCGTCGAGCAGGCTGACTTGCCCCTCGTGTCCGAGCGCGTTGAGCGTGTAGATGGCGTACGTCTCCCAGAGGTTCGACTCTGCGCCGTACACCACCACGTCGTCGTCGGGCTCGATCCCCGCCTCCGAGAGCGTCCATGCGATCACCTCGGGAGAGGTCTCGAACCCGTCGGAGGTCTCCTCGGCGTAGCTGTCCAGCATCTCGGAATTCGGGAAGTGGTACGCGCCGGGGATCCGCCCCTCGCTGAACGTCTCCTCGTCGCGGGCATCGAGCAGGTGCACGTCGTCGAGGTTCGACTCGAGCCACTGGTTGTCAACGACGCCGTCGAATTCGGCGGCCGCGGGCGTCGTGTATGCCGACGGCTGTTCGTCGTCGCTGTCGGTCGAGCCGAGACAGCCGGCCGTCGCCGCGAGCGCCGCGCCTGCCGAGGCCAACACTGATCGTCTGGTGGTCCGCGTGGGTCGGTCGTCCATTCGGTCGCGAGTTGCGGCGTGACCGCGATAACCCTGTCAGTGGAGGCCCGTGTTACCGTCGGCTCCGACGGCAGCGGCGTCGGCGTCCGCGGCACCGGACAGATTTGCGAGGCCGCCCCTCACCGACGCCGGTCCTCGCCGACTCACTCCCGCACGCCGACGACCGTGTAGCCGAACCCGCGGTCGACGACCCGCGGGTCGAACCCGGCGTCGGCGAGCGCGGCGGCGAGGTCGTCCGGCGCCCGGAACCGGGACTCCATGCCGATCGCATGCTCGGCCGCGACGAGCGCTCGGCCGAGGGGGTGCGTCGGGTCGAACTCCCGGATCACGAGCGCGCCGCCGGGAGCGAGCACACGCGCGGCCTCCCCGATCGCGGCCGCCTGATCGGGCAGGTGGTGAAACGCGTCGACGATCGTCGCAGCGTCGACCGACCCGTCGCGGAACGGGAGCCGCCCCGCGTCCCCGGCGACGCCCGAGAGCCCGCGGTGCTCCCGAGCGCGCGCCAGCATCTCGAGCGAGGCGTCGACGACGGTGATCTCGGGACCGGTCAGCGCCGTCGCCGCGCGCCCGGAGCCGCCGCCGATGTCGAGCAGTCGGTCAATCGGACGCGTCGCGTGGTCGAATCCCCCGGCCAGCGCCTCGCCGTCGGCCGGCGGCATGACGCGGTCGTACAGCGGGGCGATCCGGTCGAAGAAGCGAACGTCGCCGAGGCCGTACATGGCGGCGATCGGTCGCGGAGATATTTAAAAGGCGTCCGCGGTGAGCCCCCGTTCATTTATATAGTCGAGCCGTACCGGTCCGCATGGAGTACGCGCTCGTGGGCAGCCCAGGCTCGGGGGCGACGCTGCGGCTCGACTACCGGGCGTTCGCCTACGCCGGGAAGTTCGTCGTCGGCGCGCCGGGCAAAGCGGTGTTACGGACCCCGGACGGCTCGCCGGCGGTCCCGGACTGGGAGCCGAACGAGACGCTTCCTCCGACCGTCGAGGCAAGCGAGTTCGACGCCGACGTGGTCGCGGCGGTCTCCTTCTCGCCCGATCGGACCGACCCCGACTGCTGTCGCCTCCGGTACGTCACCGTCCACGTCGCGCGCCGCGGCGAGGGGCTCGGTCCGCGGCTGATCGACCGGACCGTCTCGCGGCTCGCGGCCGACGGGTACGACCGGGTGAAGATTGCGGTCAACAACCCGTTCGCCTACGCGGCACTTTATAAATGCGGCTTCGCGTACACGGGCGAGAACACTGGGATCGCCGAACTGGTACTGGAGCGGCCGGCGGCCGAGGCAGGCGGAGAGCGTGAGCCGGCCGCGGGAAGCGAGACGACCGCGGAGAGCGACGCGAGCGGGGACCGGTACCGGGCGGGGTTGCGCGCCTTCCGCGACGGCGACCGCGACCTCGACCCGGTGGAACGGGAGTTCGTCGCGGCGCGGCTCGGGGAGGAGAGAGAGTGAGGGCCGCGGAGAGAGCGGAGAGTAACCGGTCCGTCAGTTCAGCGCCCAGATCCCGTAGTTGAGCGCGGTCGCGAAGCAGACCCACGCGAGGTACGGGACGAGCAGGAGGGCCGCCCGGCGGTCGACGCGGTCGAACGCGACGATCGTCGCGACGACGAGCGGGAGCAGGAGTCCGAGGACGGCGAGCCCGAGGTCGGCGCGTTCGAGCCCCCAGAAGACGGGCGACCACGCCACGTTGACGACGAGCTGGGCGCCGAACAGACCGAGCGCGATCCGGGCGTCGCGGGCGATCCGTGCCGACCCGTCACCGCGTCCCTCGCGCCCCTCGCGGCCGGCGAGGTAGACGAGTGCGGCCGCGGCGCCGATCAGCGCGTACAGGATCGGCCACACGACACCGAACGCCCAGCTTGGCGGGTAGTAGGCGGGCAGGTCGAGGCCGGCGAACCATGCGCTCTCGGTGGCGGTGAAGGGGACGCCGACCGCGCCGATCAGGTTGACAGCGACCGCGGCGGCGACGACGAGCAGGGCGTCGCGCCAGTCTGGGAGGCGCGCGCCGACGGAGGTGGACATGAAAGGAGATACGCGCGCAAGCGATTTAAAACGACCTCCGCGCGTCGCTTGACCACGTGCGACCCGCGCGCTAGATACCGTCGTAGTCCTCCCGGAACGTCTCCAGCGTGGCCGCGAGCACCCCGATGACGATGGGGCCGACGAACAGCCCGGTGAACCCGATGGAGTAGATCCCGCCGAACACCCCGAGGAGGATCACCGCCGGATTCAGGTGGGCCTGCTGGTCGATGACGATCGGGCGCGCGTAGTTGTCCACCATCGCGATGACGAGGACCCCGTACATCGCGAGGAACACCCCGGCGGTCACTTGGTCGATCGCGACGAGGTACGCCGCCGCGGGCCCCCAGACGAAGAACGCCCCAACCAGCGGCACCAGCGCCAACACCGCCATCACGAACGTCCAGAAGACGACGTTCGGGATCCCGGCCGCCCAGAGGCCGAGTCCCGCGACCAACGCCTGTAGCAGCGCCACGACGATGTGACCGATCACGACCCCGCGGGTCATCGAGTCGACCCGATCGACGAGGTCGGACGTGACGTCCGACGGGAGCGGGCTCGTCTGGCGGATCCACTGCACGAACGCCGGCCCGTCGAGCAGGGTGTAGTAGACCAGAAACAGCGCCAGCGAGAGCCCGACCGACGCGCGGAGGGCGGTCGTGACTATCCCGCCCACCCCGCCGAACAGGGTATTGGCGAGCACCTGGCCGGCCGTCGCGAGAACCTCGCCGACCTCGATCTGCTCGCCCGTGAGCGCCGCGATCTCTCCCTCGATGGCCGCGACGTCGACGCCGGTGTTCCCCCGCGCGATCGCCGTGAGGTCGCGGACGAACACCCACGAGATGTACGCGAGCGGTAGGATGACGGCGACGATCGCCGAGACGATCAAGAAGAGCGCGGACAGCATATACCCCAGCCGACGCGCGAGCGACTCGCGGAGCCGGTCGGAGAGTGTCCCCCGGAGCCACCGCGAGAGCCGCACGTGGAACGGATAGAGGACGTACGCGAGGATCGCGGAGGCGATGACGTACTCGATGAACGGGCTGATGACGTACAGCGTCAGGAGCGCGACCGACCCGATGAGGAAGAGGAGAAACGATTGCCCGCGGTTCATGTCGGCCAGTCACGGCGGCGACGTATAAACGTGGGCAGCGGCGACGTATAAACGTGGGCAGCGGCGTCGATACATTCGACGCTGCCGCCGGACCGCGAACGCCCGGTCAGGCGCTCGCCTCGTCGTCGTCGAGCCCCGGTGCGACAGATGGATCGACCTCCTCCGGCTCCTCGGTCTCGCCGCCGACAACGGTCTCGCCGTCGTCAGTCTCGACGTACACGTCGTCCGCGAAGCCGGCCAGCGCGTTCTCGTACTCCGCCGTCTCCAGCTTCTCGGGCGTCTCGGGGGCGTCGACGATTCCCTTCGCGGGCCGGAACTCGCCGAGCGGGTCGTCGATCGTGATCCCGTGAGCGCCGAAGAAGGACTCGTACCGCCGGTAGTGCGGCTCCAGCTCGTCGCCCGGGATCTCCATCATCTCCGTCCACCCGTGGTTGAAGAAGTCGAAGTTGGCCTGCACGTGGGTGATCTCGCGGGCCTCCGCCTCCGGGAAGCCGGCCTCTAAGGCGGCGACGTAGGTATCCATCGTCGCGTCGAAGAAGCTGTCGAGGTGAGCGCGTCGCTCCTCGCGCCGGTTCTCGTCGGCCTTGTTGAGGAAGATGCTCGTGTGGAGGTCGACGAGCTTGTCGTTCGCCACGTCGCCGACGACCGGCGTCGTCAACGCCTTTTTCGCCGCCCAGTGACGGATGTTCTGCCGGATCTTCATGGGCTTCGTTGGGAGGCGACGGCCTTGAATCTGTGGCGAGGCGATCGCTTCTCGGTGGTCCAGTGACACCGATCTCCCCCGACGAAACCGTTATTGCACAAAATGCCCAAGATAAGTGTATGACTGAGACGACCCCCGACGACGACTGGGCCGCACAGATCGAGGCACAGCGGCGGGCGAAACACGAGCACTTTCGGGACTCCGCGCGGTCCCCGCTCCCGGCGTCGATGCGAGGCGACGCCTTCCCCGGACTGGCGTACTTCGATCCGGACCCGGCGTACCGGTTCGTCGTCCCGCTCCACGAGCACGACGAGAAGGAGACCGTGACCGTTGAGACGACCGCTGACGGCGAGCAGACGTACCGTCGCTGGGGGGAGTTTGGGCTCGAGATCGACGGCGAGACAGTAACGCTGCAGGCGTATCGGCCGACCGACGGCGCCGACCGCTTCTGGGTGCCCTTCCGCGACGAGACGAACGGCGAGACGACGTACGGCGCGGGGCGATACCTCGATTTGGAGCCCGACTGTGACCGCGTCGACGGCGGGTGGGTGGTTGACTTCAACGTCGCGTACAACCCGACGTGCGCGTACAACCACGCCTACGAGTGCCCGCTCATCCCCATGGAGAACTGGTTGAACGTGCCGATAGAGGCCGGTGAAAAGGATTTCCCGGCCGAACCCGCGGGTGCCGACCACTGACGAGGTCTGGCTCCGCGTCGAGTGGTTCGTGCCGAGAGGTTCGCTGTCCGGGAGCCGTCGATCGGCCCGTCGAGCCGGCTTTGCGGGGTATTCGCACGGATCCGGGCGCGGATGACAACCCACATTAACCATGAATCCGAACCCCCGCGTATGAGCGATTCGTACGTGATCATCGGTGATGGTATCGCGGGCGCGTCTGCGGCCGAGACGCTCCGCGAGGAAGCGCCAGACGCCGAGATCACGGTTCTCACGGACGAGGGTGAGTCCCTCTACAACCGGATCCTGATCAAAGAGTACGCGAAGGGGAAGCTCCCCGAGGCCCCGATCTCGATCCATCAGGAATCGTGGTACGACGACCATGACGTCGACCTCCGGCTCAACACGGTCGTCGTCGACATCGACATCGAGAACGACGCGATCCACACCCACGAGGGAGAAACGTTCGAGTACGACACCCTCCTGCTCGCGGTCGGCGGTACCCCCCAGCAGCTCCCGGTCAGTAACGCTGACGCCGACGGAATCCACCACTTCTGGACGTTCCAGGACGCCCGGAAGATCAAAGCGAGCGTCGAGGATGCGGACCAAGCGGTCATCGTGGGCGCCGGACTCCTCGGCATCGACTTCGCGGCCATCTGCGGCGCGCAAGATGTCGAGGCGAAGTACCTGATGCGCGGCGACTGCTGGTGGCGCTACGCCCTCTCCGAGGAAGGCGCAGAGATCATGCACGAGGCGATGCGCGAACGCGGCGTCGAGCCCGTCTTCGACTCCGGAGTTGATCACTTCGAGGTCGACGACGACGGCCACGTCGCGGCCGCAGTCGATCCGAACGGCGAGCGCTATGAGTGCGACTTTGCCGGCGTCGCCATCGGCCTGAACTTCAACACCGAACTGGTCGAGGACACGTCGCTGGAGACGGAGAACGGCATCGTCGTCGACGAGTTCATGCGCACCAACGTCGACAACGTGTTCGCCGCGGGCGACATCACCACGTTCAACGACTTGGTCCTCGGCGAGCAGGCGAAGAACGGCTCGTGGGGGTCGGCCAAGCAACAGGGGACGATCGCCGCTCGCAACATGCTCGAGTACGGTAGCGAGGAGTTCGAGTGGGTCTCCTCGTACTCGATCACGCACTTCGACTTCCCGTTCCTTTCCTTCGGCCATCCGACGCTCGGCGACGACTCGGTCGAGGCAACCACCGCCGAAGGCGAGTGGCGGCGCGTCGCCCTGAAGGATGGGAAGGTCGTCGGCGGCGTGCTCATCGGTGATCTCTCGCCGCAGTCTGCGTTCAAACAGCTCATGCGCGACGACCGCGACGTGAGCGGCCAGACGGACCTCCTGATGGAGCCCGGCTTCTCGGTCGACGACCTCGCGGCCGCGACCGAACAGCAGTAGCCGACTTCCGCCGACGCGCCGGTCAGTAGGTTTTCACCGCTCGACACCGTATCCGTTTTTATATGTCTCGCGGAAACGACGACGGCGATCCCTCGCCGCCGGACGGCGGGTTCTTCGCGTCTGTCGTCGAGGAGAGCAGAGATCCAATCGTCTCGATCGATGGTGCCGGCGCGATCGTCTACGCCAACCCCGCCGCCGAGGACGCCCTCGACCGCGATGTAGCGTCTCTCACGGACCGTTGGCTCGCGGAGCTGATCCCGGATGGAACCGCCAACCGACGAGCAGCCTCGCTCCGCGATCGGCTCGGCGATCCGGAACGGCTCGTCGACGCAGGCGAGGTTTCGGTGCCGCTGGCGGCGGCCGACGGAGAGACGCGCACTTTCTCGGTGCGGTTCCATGCGCACGATGTCGACGGCGAACCCGTGTACACCGGCGTGTTCCGCGAGCGAAGCGACGGTGACCGTGACCGCGAGTTCCGGACGTTTCGGAATCTCGTTGAACACGCGGGACATGCGATCTACGTCACCGACACCGACGGGACGATCGAGTACGTCAATCCGGCGTTTACTCGCCACACCGGCTACGAGCCCGAGCAGGTGATCGGGGAGACGCCGGCGGTGCTCAACTCCGGCGAGATGTCCGACGAGTACTTCGTGTCACTGTGGGAGACGCTCTGCGCCGGCGAGGTGTGGGAAGAGGAGATCGTCGACCGCCGGAAAGACGGGACTCACTACCACGCTCACCAGACGATCGCGCCC
>Ga0208138_100236_pt1 | contig 30400 bp, 38 predicted proteins | sample AntRauMetaRauer3_FD_184786 | JGI IMG/M metagenome (GOLD analysis project Ga0208138, IMG submission 184786) | Saline lake microbial communities from Rauer Lake, Antarctica, in enrichment culture - Antartic Rauer Lake 3 Metagenome Rauer3 (SPAdes)... ...
TCTGACCCGAATCACCAAACGGCGCGCTACTCGCAGCACCGCCCGCCCTACTGGTTGTGGATTCAAGGTGTTTTCCTGAGCGCGACGCGCTCGGCGAATCGTGTGACTGCGTATGCGTCGTCTGCGCGCCCGTTCGGCGCTACCGACCCTACTTCGCTCCCATCGAGTGGCCGGAGCGCTCGTCGCGTACGCCCGGATTATTTCCACCGCGGCGGCGCGCGATTCGCGTTCGAGCGCGTTTCAACCGGGTTCTGCCGGGGTCCCGAGACGTCTCGCCGATTCGGCGGCAGTAATCCGGACGAATCAGCGTCGGCCGACTGATAGCTGTCGGTCCCCGCGATGCGACACGGTGTCGCCAGCGGGCGAGGGAGTCGGTAGGTGACGCGGAATCCGCGCCGGTTTTACCCCGGGTGGTCGTACGGTCGCCCATGTACGACCGGATCTTGCTGCCGACGGACGGTCGAGAGTCGATGGAGCGCGTCGTCGACCACGCCGCCGACGTCGCCGCCCGGCGCGACGCCACGGTGAGCGTGCTGTACGTCGTCGACGACCGCGCGTTCCTCACGCTCGACGAGGGGATGCAGGACGAGGCCACCGCCCAACTCCACGAGCAGGGCGAGGACGCGGTCTCGCGGGCCGCCGAACGACTGCAGGCCGAGGGCGTCGCCGTGGAGACCCACGTCCGCGAGGGCGACCCCGCGGAGGAGATTCTCGGCGCGCTCGACGACGCCGGCGCCGATCTGGTCGTGATGGGGACGCGGCGCGGCGAGTTCGAGCAGTCGATGCTCGGCAGCGTCTCCCGGCAGGTCGTCGAGTCCACGGAGACGCCCGTGCTGACGGTGCCGGCCGCCGACGAGTAACTGGAGGCGCTGGGATTTCTGCTGAGGGTCCACGGCGAAACGCCTTTGACTGCGGTCTTCGTGACTCGTGACATGAACACCGGGAACCGGGAGAGCGAGACCGGCAGCCCGGACGCGGATCCGGTCCACGTTCTCCACGTGGAGGACGACGAGGCGTTCGCTGACCTGGCTGCGACCTACCTCGAACGCGACGACGGCGGCGCGCCGCTGTCGGTGACGACCACCACGGACCCCGAGACGGCCCTCGACTGCGTGGGGGACGTCGACTGCGTGGTCTCGGACTACGAGATGCAGGCGATGGACGGCCTCGACCTGCTGGAGGCCGTCCGCGAAGACCACCCCGACCTCCCGTTCGTGCTGTTCACGGGCCGCGGGAGTGAGGGCATCGCCAGTGACGCCATCTCCGCGGGCGTCACCGACTACCTCCAGAAGGGGACGGGAACCGACCAGTACGCCGTGCTGGCGAACACGGTGCGGAACGCGGTCGGCCGGCGCCGGGCCCGCGAGGACGCCCAGCGGGGCGAACAGCGGCTGCGCCGCGCGCTCGACCTGCTCCCCCAGTGCGTGCTCCTGAAGACTCTCGACGGCGAGTACCTGCTGGTGAACGAGGCGGGCGCCGAGAACTACGGGCTGACTCCCGAGGCGGTCGAGGGTCGAACCGAGTCCGAGTTCGTGCCCGACGAGCTCGCCGCGCGCTTCCGGCGCGAGGACGAGCAGGTCGCCGAGTCCGGCGAACCGCTGTACGTCCCCGAACAGCACGTCGACGACGGCGACGGCGGCGAGCGCGTCGAGGCGGTCCACAAGATCCCCTTCGACGCGCCGGGCACCGAAGAGACGGCCGTGCTGACGGTCGTCGCGGACGTCACGGAGTCCTACGAGCGCCGCCACCGGCTCGCCGGCGCCGCCACCCGGGTCGGGGACGCGCTCGCCGAACTGGACGGCGACGACCCGGACTTCGACCACCTGGAGTCGGCTCTGGAGGACGCTCGCGCGTACGCCGTCGGGAACTGCGGGTCGCTCGGCGGCTCGGACTAATTCTCCCGCTCTCTAGCGTCAGTAGTCCGCGTAGTCGCGGGTCTCGCCGACGGCGGCGTCGGCGTGGGCGTCGAGGTCGTCGGTGTATACCGTCTCGACTTCGGCGTCCGACCCGAGTGTCACCGTCTCGGCGACGACGACCTCGGCGCGTGTCGCGTCCAGGTCGACCGTCTCGGCGTCGACTGTGCCGACGACGAGGACGCCGTCGCCGCGGAGTAGCCGACGGAGGAACGACCCCGACTGGGCGCTGTCCCGGACGGTCACGTCGGTCGCGGTCAGCGCGTCGACCTCCGAGCGACCGTCCACGGTCAGGTCGAAGCTGTCGGCACGGAATTCGTCGGCTTCCACTTTCCCGGCGCCCGTGAACGTCGAGACGTTCACGTCCCCGAAGACGCCCGCGCCACCGACGGTGAGGTCGGTGACGTCCGTGAGGCCGCCGACCTCCACCTTCCCGCTGACCGACGCCTCGGCTGCGACGAGGCTGCCGTCGACGGACAGCTTCCCGCTGGTGTCGACGTCGTGGCCGTCGAGGTTCCCGCCGACCTCCATCTTCCCACTGACCGTCAGCTGGTCGGCGGCGGCACTGCCATCCACCGCGAGCTTGCCGGTGGTTTCGACGTCCTGGCTCTCCAGGTCGCCGCCGACGGTGGTCTTCCCGCTGACGTTCACGTCGTCGGCCCGCAGGTCCCGGGAGACGGTGGCCTTCCCACTGGCGTCGAATGTCTCGCAGTCGACGCTGTCGTAGCTGCTGGCGCCGGAGACGCTGATTCGGTCGCGGCGAGCGGTGTCGCTCATACCCACACCGTCGACCGCACCCACCATCAATCTTGCGTAGAATGTGAGCCGAGTGTGCGTCGAAGCGCACATTTATTACACATCGGGGCGTGGCCTTGGACATGAGCCGTCAGATTCGCATCACCGTCGACGACGACGAGGTCTTCGAGCGGCTGAAGCGCCGCAAGGACGCACTGGACCTCTCCTGGGAGGACGCACTTCGGCGCGGCCTCCGCGACTCCAAGCAGCCGCCGCGCGCCCCCGACCCCGGCGACGTGTACCAGGAGGGCGACCACGGTCCGGGCCGCGACCGCGGGGGTCGGCGCGGGACGGAGACGGGAACGGGGGGCGCCGCGGGCAGCGATCCCTCGCCGTTCGACCCCGACTTCGGCGAGCGCCTCGCCGAGCGCGTCCTCTCACGCGTGGGCGAGTCGGTATCGGGTGTCGCCGACAGCCTCGACGAGGAGATCGACCGCCTCGAAGACGCCGAGGACGCCGTGCTCGTGCTCGGGGACGGCGAGGGCGAGCGCGTCCCCCTCCGCGTCTCGCTCCACACCGGTCCTGGCGGGCTGGATGTCGACGTCGTCGCGGTGCGCAGCGGGAAGGACACCGAGGGCATGAACGAGTTCGCTGACGGCGCGCGCGCCGCAGTCGCTCGCCGCTTCGCGCAGGGCGAGACCGCCACGCTCGAACTCGCGGGCGGCGAGGAGACCTACGACGTGAGACCCGAACTGGAGTGGGCGCGCGGCGACGACGGGACGCCAGCGGTAACCGACGTGGCCGTCCGCGAGGTCGTCTTCGAGGAATGATCCGCCACCGGCTATCCGGCGTGGCTCCCGGTGACCTGGAGGCCGGCGATGCCGACGACGACGAGCAGGATGCACCCGACCCGGAGCGCTGACGCCGGTTCGTCGAAGAGGTAGATGCCGAAGCTCGCGGTCGTCACGGCGCCGATGCCCGTCCAGACGGCGTACGCCGTGCCGACTGGCAACTCCTGGACGGCCTGCGCGAGCAGGTAGACCGAGACGGCCATCGCCGCCAGCGTCACCACGGACGGCAGCGGTTTCGTGAAGCCGTCCGTGTACGCGAGCCCGACGGCCCACACCGCCTCGAACAGTCCAGCCACGAACAGCACCAGCCAGGCGTTCACGTCCCGACGCTGGCGGCCGAGCACCGTGAACGCGTCGGTCTCACCGGTCCGCGGTCGTCGCCCGCCGTCCAGTGTGCCGGTGGCGTAACGGTGAAATGCGATAGCCACGACCCTCGGGTCGTGCGCCCCAACGGAGCCCGTCGGCACCGCCCGCGAGCCCGCCGCCAGCCGCGCCGGGGGTCGCGCTGATGGTCGACCTCGCCGGCATCTTCCTCGGCGCGGTCGGCCCCATCGTCGTCATCGCCGCCGTCGGGTACGCCCTCGACGTCGCGAAGGACGTCGACCCCGGGCCGCTGAACACCGCTGCCCTCTACGTGCTCGCGCCAGCCCTCGTCTTCCACAGCCTCGCAGTCACCGAACTCGACGCCGGCACGCTCGCCCGGCTCGCCGTCGGCGTCGTCGCGTTCACCGTCGCGATGTGGGCGGTCGCCGAGCTCGTAGGTCGCGCGACCGGCGAGCGCGAACCGATTCTGAGCGCGCTCGTGCTGGTCGCCATCTTCTCGAACTCGGGGAACCTCGGCATCCCCGTCTCGGACTTCGCGTTCGGCGACGTCGGCCGCCAGACCGCGGTCGTCTTCCTCTCCGTGCAGTCCGTGCTGATGTACACGCTCGGCGTCTACGCCGCCTCCCGGAGCGCCGGCTCCGCGGGCCTCGTCGGCCTCCGGCGCGTCTTCCGGCTGCCGCTCGTCTACGCCGTGCTCGCCGCACTCGCCGCCCGCGCGCTCGGCGTCGTTCCGGCCGCCGACAGCGCCGCCATGGAGTCCCTCAAGCTCGTCGGCGACGCCGCCATCCCCGTGATGCTGCTCGTGTTGGGCATCCAGCTCGCGCGCACGAACACGGGCGCTGCGGTCACCCGAACGGGTCCGGCGGTCGCGCTCCGCCTCGTCGTCGCGCCCGCACTCGGGCTCGGCGTCGCGCTCTCGCTCGGCTTCCAGAACCCCGACGTCGCCCGCGTCTTCGTCCTGGAGACGGCGATGCCCGCGGCCGTCACTCCGGTCATCCTCGTCACGGAGTTCGCCGCGGAAGCCCGCGGGGGCGGCCTCGGCGTCCCCCAGTTCGTCTCCACGAGCGTGCTCGTCACGACGCTGCTGAGCGTGCCGGCGCTCACGCTGCTCATCGCGCTGCTGCAGTCCGGCGCGGTCATCTGAGAGAAAGAGAGCCTAGTTCGTGGAGATGATCTCGACGACGTCCCGTGGGTCGAGGTCCTGGTCCGCCGCGATCTGGCGGTTCGACCGGCAGTCGAGGGCGTGTAGGAACCCCTCGCCGACGTCCGAGTGGACGGCGTACGCGAAGTCCTCGGCGGTCGCGCCCGGTTCGAGGAGGAAGACGTCCGGGAGCACGCGCCCGTCGTGGGTGCCGAGGCCGTTCGCGGAGCCCGGGAAGACTGGCTTGACGCCGAGCGCGTCGAACAGCGCCGTCTCGACGGCGGACTGGACGCCCGTGCCGCCGAACTCGCCGCCGAACTCGCGGATGGACTCCAGCCCCCCGCGCTGCTCGTCGCTCGGGTCGCCGACGATGTCGAACTCGCCGTCGCCCGGTCGGTAGTCCACGACGTCGGCCTGGTCGGCCTGCTTGAGCGCCTGCTCGGCGTGCGCGCTCACCGGCACGAACTCCAGGTGGTCGTAGTCGTCGTCCTCGGTGATCGTCTCCCAGTTGGCCTGCGCTGCTGAGGTGTCCATCTTGTTCGCGGCGACCACCATCGGCTTCGTGCGCTTGCGCATCTCGCGGGCGAGTTCGAGGCGGTCGGCCTCGTCCCAGGTGTCCGCGTCGAGTTCGAGGCCGAGCGCGAGCACGACCTGCTTGACCTCCTCGGGGCTCGTGCGGAACGCGCTCATCTGCTCGGCGAGCTCCTCCTCCAGGTCGGCGTCGGCCATGTGCTGGCCCTCGTAGCGCTCGATGCCTTTCTCCAGGACGTCGAGGTACCACTGGTCGAGTTCCTCCTCGAGGAAGTCGATGTCTTCGCGGGGGTCGTGGCCCTCGGTCGGTTCGCCTTCGATGTCCGTCGTCCCCGAGAAGTCGACGACGTGGACGAGCACGTCCGCCTCGTTCAGGTCGGTGAGGAACTGGTTGCCGAGGCCCGCGCCCTCGTGGGCGCCCGGAATCAGCCCCGCGACGTCCACCAGTTTCGTCGGCACGAACCGCGTGCCGTCCTCGCAGAAGCCCGTCGACGGCGTGCACTCCTCGCCGAACTCGGGGGCCGCACACTCCACGCGCACGTACGCCTCGCCGACCGCCGGGTCGATGGTCGTGAACGGGTACGCGCCCTCCGGCACGTCGTTGTTCGTCGCCGCGTTGAAGAACGTGGACTTGCCCACCGAGGGCTTGCCCACCAGACCGACGCGATAGCTCATTGCTCACGGGGAGGCGGCTCTCGCCTAAACGGATTGCTACCTGTGGGCCGTATGCGACCGGCTCACAGGGTCAGGCGACGTCCGGGAGCCCCCGGAGCGAGTCGAGTTCGTAGTCTGGCGCCGCGTCGAGGTCGTAGCCCTCGCGGTGGTCGCGCCAGATGAACGCCGAATCGGTGCCGGCGTTCCGCGCCGCGAGCACGTCGCTCTCGGAGTCGCCGACGAACAGCGCGTCCCCGGGGTCGACGCCGAGGTCCGCGAGCGCGCGGTCGAGGTAGTGGCTCTCGGGCTTCTTCTTGCGGAGGCTCGCGGGCTCCATCTCGCGGCCGTAGTGCGTGTGGAAGTCGCCGCGGATGCCGTGGTGGTCGAGGATGGCCTCGATGGTCGCGTGCTGGTTCGTGGAGACGATGCCCCGCGGCACGTCGACCTCGCGGACGGCGTAGTAGTCCTCGTAGAGGGGTTTCCGACCCTGCTCCATGTCAGCGACCTGCGTCTCGGAGAACGCCTCGTCGCGGGCGCGCCAGAGCACTGCGGGGTCGAGGTCGTAGGCGCCCGCGGCGGTCCGGAGGTCGGACGGCGTCACGTGGAGGTGGACGGCGTCGACGTGCTCGGGGTCGGGGTCCGGGACGCCGACGCGCTCGAAGGCGTCGACGGTCGCGTCCCGCAGCACGTCGCGGGGCGTCGGGTGGGTCAACACGCCGTCGTTGTCGAAGACGACCGCGTCGTAGGTCACGGTCGCGGCTTCTCCCGGCCCCGGCTTAGTCGTTGCCGGTTCGCCCGCCGGCGTCGAACCAGCCAAGGAGGCGGCGCCCCGACTCGGCGTATGGACGCGCGCTCGCTCGACGACGCTTTCGACGCCGTCGACGACACCTGGACGCCCCACCTGCTCGCCGAACTGAACGACCAGCACGTCAAGGTCGCGCGCCTCGACGGCGAGTTCGTCTGGCACGCCCACGCGGACGCCGACGAACTCTTCTACGTCGTCGACGGCGATCTCACCGTCGAGTACCGAGAGAACGGCGAGGAACGGTCGGTTCGGCTCGGGCCCGGTGACCTGACGGTCGCGCCAGCGGGCGTCGAGCACCGGCCCGTTGCCCACGAGGAGACCGAGGTCCTGCTGTTCGAGCTGTCTGGCACGACGAACACGGGTGACGCAGCGGGCAGCGACCGCACGGTCGACGACGTCGAGCGAGTCTGAAAACTGCCGGTAACCACCTCAGATGCGTTCGTCGCCGCTGCCACTGCCGCGGGTGCTTCCGAGGCGGCCGAGCAGCGAGGACCGCCGCTGCCCATCCTCGCCGTCGCCCCCGCCACCGCCCACGTCGAAGTCGACGTTCTCGAAGTAGTTCGGCGGCTCACCGGTCGTCGCGTACTCGTAGAGCGCGACCTTCGCGATGCCGTTCAGGGTGGCGGCGACGACGAACGCCACGGCGACCAGCGGGAGCCCGACCGCTGCCGCCGCGAGGGGGCTCCCGGTCGCGAGGAAGACGACGGCCGCGACCGCGACGACGCCCAGGAAGAGGAGTGCGTGGACGAAGCCGAGGCCGAACTCGGCGCCCAGTGACTCGCCCCAGGTGTCCCGGACGATGTCGACGCTCCGGCCGAACACCCCCCGGATGTCCTCGTTCTCGAAGACGGCGACGGGCACGACGAAGTACGTCACGACCGCCCAGGAGACGCTCAGGAGCGCGCCCGCGAGGACGGCCCCGATGTTGTCGGACTCCTGGAGCGCGCGCACGACGACGCCCACGACGGTGCTCACGACGGCCCACGCGAACAGCGTCGACTTGTGCTCCCAGGCCGCCGCGAGGCCGCCGCGGACGCTCGGCTCGCGACCCGCCATCACCTCCCGGGTTGCGAACATCAGGCCCGCCGTGAACAGCACGGCGACGAACGACGCGCCGAGGTAGCCCACCGCCAGCCCGACGTAGAGCGCGGCCTCCGGGGCGCTTGCGAGCGCCGCCACCGGGAGGAGCCCGAGTGCGCCACCGAACGCCAGGAGGACGAACGCCACGCCGCCCACGCCGGCCGCGGCGGGGAACCACAGCAGGCCGGGGTGGTCGCGGAGCAGGTCGACGCTGTCGCGGGCGAGTGTGATACCGGTCCAGAGGCGGCTGCGGAGTCCCATCGTCGTCGGACGTTCTCCCGGCCGGGGCTTCAGTGCTGTCCCGCATCGCAGGCCCTGCGAGCGCCAGCCCGCCGTCTGTCCGGCCCGTGACCCGGAGTCGGGCACCGTCAGCGACAGGCCTAACCCCCCGGGCTGCCACACTCCTGGCATGAAACGACGCGCGTTCCTCGGAGCCGGTGCGACCGCGCTCGCCGCCGGACTGGCGGGCTGCTCGGCGCTCGGCGGCGGGTCCGGGTCGACGAGCTTCGACCACCCGGGTACGCTCGAACAGACGATGGGGGCGAACGCCGACCTGCCGGCGGACGACGACCCCGCCGACGGCTACGCGCCCGAGTACGGCGACCCCGGGGAGATGGACGTCGGCGAGTCCCGGTTCCGGGCGCTGGAGACGAACGGCCAGCGGGTGACGCTCGTCCCGGTCGACGTCGTGAAGTACTGGAACCAGACCGCGAGTGCGCGGTTCGTCGACGCACGTGGGCTCGAGCAGTACACCACCTCCCACATCTACGGCGCCGTCAACAGCCCGGCGACACGGAACTCGAACGGCGGCGGCATCGAGGGCTGGAACCAGGACGACCGCATCGTCTGCTACTGCGGGTGTCCCCACCACCTCTCCTCGCTGCGGGCGGCGGGCCTCCAGAAGGCCGGCTACTCGAACGTCTACGTCTTCGACGAGGGGTTCTACGAGTGGCGGGACCGCTCGCTCCCGATGCACGGCCAGAACTTCGAGAACCGGCAGGCCCGGGTCGTCGAGGGCGAAGTCGCGGCACAGTACGCCGGCGAGTACGCGTGGGCGGAGGCCGTCGACACGGCACAGCAGGAGGCCGCGCCCATCGGCGACGACGGGAGCTTCGAGATCCACCTCCGGTTCGCGGGGATGACCGACGAGACGCCGATCCGCGTGACGACGCCCGCCTTCGACGTGACGCGCCCGCTCGGCGAACTCACGGCGACGACGCTGTCGGCCTGACGCTTACGGGGGGTTTTACGCTCACGGCGCCCCACGCTCCGGTATGACCGAGACTGTCGTAGTGACTGGGGCGTCCGGCGGCATCGGCGAAGCTGTCGCGCGAGCGTTCGCCGACGACGGCGCGACCGTCGTGCTCGGCGGGCGGAACCGAGACGCTATCGAGGCGCTCGCCGAGGACATCGACGCGGAGTGGATGCGGGCCGACGCCCGCGACGAGTACGACGCCGAGCGCCTGATGGAGACGGCGTCCCGCGCGGGCGACGCGTCGGGCGTCGACGTCGTGGTGCCCTGCGCGGCCGTCTACCACGGGAACGCGGGCCAGACGCCGCTCGGCGAGGAGTCCTACAGCGCGTTCGACGACACCGTTCGCACGAACGTCCGCGGCGCGTTCGCGGCCGTCCGGGAGGCGCTCCCGCACATGGACGACTCCGGGCGCGCGCTGCTCCCGACCGGGAGCGTCGCCCGCGAGGCGAAACAGGGCTTCGGCGCGTACGCCGTCTCGAAGGCCGCCGTCGAGGGGGTCGCCCGCCAGTTCGCCGCGGACTGCGAGCAGGCCGTCGGCTGCGTCGACCCCGGCACCGTCGACACGGACCTGCACGGAATGGGCGGCCGTGACCCCGGGGACGTCGCGGGGCTGTTCACGTGGGCGGCGTCCGTCCCCGGGGACCTGGACGGCGCGGTGCTGGACCTGAAGCAGTGGAAGCAGGCGACCGCGTAGCCTCCATTCCGCTGCGTTACGCGCCGTCACAGTCCCGACCGACAGCTTATTAATACCGAATCCACGATTAATAACCGAATGTCGGTCTCGCACTCCGCGCAGGTGACTCGCTCCCGAACCGTCCGGCTCGGCGCCGTCAGCGCCGTCGCGTTCCTCGGGCTCTCCGCGTACGTCTTGCTCCGGGGGGACGCCCCGAAGCTACTGGGCATCTCCTGGGTCGCGTTCACCGCGATGGCCGGCGCCGCCGCCGTCGGCGCCCGCACGAACCGGGACCACCCCCGGGGCCTCGTCTGGGGGTACGGGCTCGCCAGCGGCGCGATGGTGACGAGCGCCGCCGCCTTCCTCCTCCCGCAGGCCATCGGCTACGCCGCCAAGCCCGGCGGCTTCGGCGTCGCGGCCGGTATCCTCTCGGGCTTCGCCGCCCACACCGTCGGCCACCGGCTCTCCCACTTCGACCTCCCCCTGGACCGCACCACCGCCGAGCTCTCGGCGCACTCGCTGGCCGCCGGCTCCATCATCGGCGTCGTCTACACCGCGATGCCGGACCTCGGCCCGCTGCTCGGCCTCGCCATCGTCTCCCACAAGGGCCCCGCCGGCTACGCCGCCGCGCGCCGCCTCGCCCGGAACGGCCGCTCCGCGACGATGCTCGTGTTGCCCGCCGCCGGCGTCGGCATCGCCGCGCTCGCCGTCACCCTGCTGTCGTTCCCGACGGACCCCGTCTTCCGCGCCGTCGTCTTCGGGTTCGCCGCCGGCATCTTCCTCCACGTCGCCATGGACTTCCTGCCGCACTGCGAGACCGGCAGCGACGTCCACGAGGCCGTCACGCGCTCCGAGAACAGCCACGACCACGAACTCCTCGACAGCCTCCGCCAGCAGGCCGTCCTCTCTACCGCGACGGGCGGCATCCTCGTCGCCGCCGCGTGGCTCCTCCTGCAGTAACAGCCGCGGCTCTCCTCAGCGACTCTCCTCGACCGCTTCCGCGTACGCCTCGACGTACGCCGGCACGTCCTCGTGGCCCAGCAGGTCGTCGTAGGCGAGCCAGAACGCGTCGGCGACTTCCTCGGGCTCCCGGACCTCGGGCTCGCCCGACTCGTGCTCGCAGCGCACCACGACGTTCAGGCACTCCGTGTCCTCGTCGGCGGTGAAGGTGTTGCTCGTCACGTACTCGACGGCGCCCGTCTCGACGCCGACCTCCTCGCGGACCTCCCGGCGCGCGGTCTCTCGGAGCGCGTCGCCGTCGGCGCCCGGTTCGACCTTCCCACCGGGGAACGCCAGCGTCCCCGCGGCGTGGTCCTCCGCGCTGCCGCGCTCGATGACGAGGTACTCGTCGCCTCGAACGACTGCAGCGTCCACGTTCACGACCAGGGCGTAGTCGTCCATGCCTCGGCCTCCACGGATTCCCAGGAAAAGCTTCCGACGTCGTCCGACGGCCGGAGACCGGTCAGCTGTAGTCCCGCCAGCGCGCCCCGCACTCCTGGCACTTGAAGAATCGCGTCGGCGGCTCGTCCGCGCTCCCGGTCTGCTTGATGGTGTACCAGGCTTCGCCGTGCCCGCACTCGGGACACGTCTCCTCTGCCGTCGGCTTCCCCTCGAAGTTCGCGTCCTCGCTCGTCTCGATGACGTCGCTGGTGTCCTGGGCGGCCGTCTGCACGAACCCCTCGTCGCTCTCGCTTGCGGCGGTCGCGCCGCAGGACTGGCACACCATCTCGCCGTCCTGCTTGTGCATCATCGAGCCGCACTCGTCGCAGAACTGCATATCGGCCCTACTCGCGGTCGGCGGAAAAGTCACTCGGGTCCCGGGCCTCGCGCTCGGCGACGACCGGACAGCTCCGCACGCGGAAGTGCTCGGTGTCGACCTCGGCCTCGATGGTCGTCCCGTCGTGCGTGCAGGCGGTATCTGGCGGGTCCGCGAAGTGCGGGCAGCCGTGACAGAGGCTCTTCTCCACGACCGTCGTGTCGCCGTCGGCGTCAGCCGACTCCCCGACGGCGTCGGCGACGGCGTCCGGGTCGACCACCGGCTCGTCGGCGGATTCGGCGAGCTCCGCCCACACCTCGGCCTCGTCGACGTCGCCGACCTCCATCTCCGCGAACAGCTCCTCGAAGTCGTCGTCGTCCCGCCCCCGGCGCTCGTCGACGTCCCGCCGCAGGTCCGACAGCGGCGCGTCCTCGCGGTCGTCGCTCGGGCCCTCGGCCTCGCTCGGGGCCTCAGACTCCCCCTCGTCGCCGTCCTGCCCGCGATCGCGGCGCGGGCCGCCACCACTCACGGCTCACCACCGTCCGCGCGCCCGGCGCTCTCGCCGTCCGCGTCCAGAATCTCCGCCGGCTCGACCGGCGCGTCGTCGCGCTCGCGCTCGGCGTCGCCGTCGGCCGACGACTCGCCCGCGGCCATCTCCTCCAGGGTCTCGGTCTCCGCGCCCAGCCACGACCCCTCGCGGCCGTCGTTCTCGTCGTCCAGCCACGGCCGGCCGGCGGTGAGCGCGGGCGTCGCCCCCGTCTCCAGGGTGTTCGAGCTGAACCAGCCCGATCCGGGGGCGACGTCCTCGAACGGCGCGCCGCAGAACGGGCACTCGGGCGCCGTCAGCAGCGCCACCGTCACCGACTGCCCGCAGTCCTCGCAGTCCGCCTCCTCGACGCCCGCGACGTTCGCCGTGCGCTTCAGCGCGTCCGTGCGCGCCCGTCGGGCCTCCGCGGCACCGACCGTCCGCACGGCCTCCCGCATCGACACCACGGCTTTCGCGAGCGTCGTCACCTTCCCGGAGAGGTCGTCGGTCTCGTCCCGGAGGAACGACAGGACCTCCTCGAAGTTCTCGAAGCCGGCGTCCACCTGCTCGTCCAGGGCCGCGACGTCCTCGGTGAGCGCGGCGGTCATCTCGTCCGCGCGCTCGGCCTCGTCGAGTGCCGCGGCCACGTCCTCGGCGAGTCCGGGGTGGTCGTGGTCGGCGTCGGCCTTCCCGTCGGCCTCGTGCTTGACCTGCACCACGCGCTCCCGGACGTCCTGGAGCTTCTCGTCGAAGTCCGCCTCCGCGTTCCCGATTCGGGACTCGGCGTCCGCCACGCGACTCTCCGTCTCGTCGACGCGCTCCGCGAGGTCGTCCAGCCGGTCGGCGTACTCGTCGCTCGTCGCCAGGTCCGCCCCCAGCTCGTCGTCCTCGACGCTCCGGTAGGCGGCGACGACGCGCTTCAGGAACTCCTCGTCGTCGAGACCGAGTTCGTCCGCTCGCTCCGCCAGCCACGCCGCGGCCGGCCCCTCCAGCGTCGCGCCCTCGACGCCGTCCGACGTGCCGTCGGCCATTCACCCGTCCTTACCGGTCGCCCTCCTTAACCGTTCGGGGCCGCCTACCGGATCTTCCGCACGTCGCTGACGTCGAAGCCGGCGTCGTGGATCTCCGTCTCGAACTGCACGATGTCCTCCTCCTCGAGGCGCCCCAGGACGCCCCGGAACTCCCGTACGAACATCGTCCGCACGCGCTCGTTCCCGCCGCTCTCCCACGCGAACTGCACCGTGCCGTCCACCGACGTCATCAGGCTCCCCAACTCCTCGGCGGTCACCGCGTCCTGCGTGAGGTGCAACAGGATGAGCCCGCCCCAGTCCCGCGCTGCCTTCCGCAGCCCCTTCAGCGTCATCGCCACGTCCCCGAAGGCCAGGTCCGACGAGCGCGTCCCGATGAGGTCGTTCAGCGAGTCCACCACGACGAGGCTCCCGCTCGCGTGCTCGTCGAGGTAGTCCGCGAGCCGTTCCAGGACGTCCCGGCTGTCCTCCCCCGAGTTCCCGAGGTCCTGGACCGTCCGGTGCTCGCCCGCGTACCACGCCCGCGGCACCGGACTCAACTGGAAGTACTCCGGCGAGAGGTCCGTGAACGTCACCGCGTCCGCGCCCGCCTCCACGATCTCCTCGTCCATCGTGAACGCGATCTCACGTCGGAGCTCCGCCTCGTCCGCCGTGAACGACACGTAGTGGATGTCCTCCGGCGGTGTCGCCTTCCCGTACAGGTCACCGTAGTGCAGGTCGAACAGCTCCTGGTCGGCCGACTCGACGGCGTTCATCATCGCCGCCGTGTACAGGAACTCCCGCGCCCCAGCGCCGGCCTCCCCCGACAGGAGCACCACGCTCCCCTCCGGCGCCCCGCCCCCGATGCGGCTGTCCAGCCGCGAGATGCCGAACGGAATCGTCGCCATGTCCCTTCGGTGGTGGGGTCCCGGCTTACGTCTTTTGCCGCTAGGCTTTGTCGGTGGCTACGCGGCTGTCAGCGTTTACTGCGACGCCCCGGAAGCCCCGGCCGGGTCGCGGTCGCTCGCTCGCTGCGCTCCCCGGTCACTCCGTTCCCTGCGGTGCTTGCGTCGCGAGTCGACCAGGCAAGCGCGACCCGGCCGCCCCTTCCGTACTCCCACCCCGCTACCGGCTGTGGAGTGGGCTGATTCGTGGTGGGGAGTCAGTCCTCTACTCTTGCGCCGGTGTTCCGGGGTTCGGCGATGCGCACGTCGCCGTCGACGCCAGCGTGGTCGAGTGCTCGCTGGCCGGCTTCGCGGGCGGCGTCGGCTCGCTCGCGGTCGGTGACGCCGTAGACGGCCGGTCCCCAGGAGGACTGGCCGGCGCCCGTGACGGCGGGGCTGTCGCCGAGGGCGTCGACGATTGCTCCCGCGGGCGGTCGGTAGACGCCGCCCTGCTCGCCCGCGTACCACGCCCCGTTCAGCCGACCGACCCCGGTGACGCTCTCGCCGAACGCGTCCGCGTCGCCGGTCGCCACTGCCGGCAGCACGCGGTCGGTGACGACCGTCGAGATGCGGTCGGCGAGCCCGGAATCCGCGTTCTCGACCACGGCGCGCATGCTGTCGTCCTCCTCGCTGCCGGCCTTCCCCGGGTCGGCGTCCGGGAGCACGAGCAGGAAGCGCCAGTCCTCGGGAATCTCGTGGCGCGCGGCCACCGGTGGCACCGTCCACTCGCCGCGCGCGGGCCGGTCGGCCGTGAACTGGCTCGCCGGGTGGCCGGCATCGAAGACGAACCCGCCGGACTCGAACGTCGCCACGCCGACGCCGCTCCGCCCACCCCGACCGAGTTCCGGGGCGTGCTCCCGGACTCGCGGCTCCAGGCCGTGAGCGCGAGCGACCGCTGCAAAGACCGCGAGCGCGAGCTGGGTGCCGGACCCGAGGCCGACGTGCGGCGGGAGCTCTGCCTCGACGGCGACGCTGGCGCCCGGCGCGCCGAGAAGCTCGCAGGCTCGCTCGGCGTGGGCTCGGGCCCTGTCGTGGTCGCAGTCGATGGACTCGGCGGGCGCGGCCTCCACCTCGACGCGTGGCTCGTCGAGGGCGACGCCGAGGCTCCCGTACAGCCGCTCGCGCGCCAGCGAGAGGTTCAGGAAGCCGACGTGCAGCCGAGCCCCGGCCGCGACCCGCACGGACATACCACCACACACGCAACGGCACTCGAAGGGGGTTGTGACGGTGGCAAACCTTCCCGCTATGCGCGCTCAGAACCAGTCCGTGACTCGGTCGGCGACGACGGCCGCTCCGTTCTCGAACGCCGGCGGGTCGGGGGGATTCTCGACAGCGTTGACTGCCTCGCTCGGAGTCTCGGCGACGGCGAAGCCGGGCTCGCCGCCCCGTTCGACGAACCGGGCGACGCCGCGCTGCTCGCTCGTGAACGGATATATCACGCAGGGCGTGCCGGCGACGGCGGCCTCCATCACGGTCGAGTAGCCCGGACAGACGACGGCGTTCGCCTCGCGGAGCACGGGCAGCATCGACCGGACTGTGGTCCAGCCGTCGCCGCCGACGACGGTCACGTCCCGGCCGCGCTCGCGCAGGCGGCCGGCGACATCGTCGAGGTCGTCGGAGTACGTGCTCGGCGAAATCAGGACGTCGACGTCCGGAGTGTCTCCGTCGAGGGGGACGTCGAGGGCGAGCGGCGGGACGCGCTCGACGCCCCGGGGGTCGCCCGCGAGTTCGGGCCAGACGGCGGGGTAGAAGAACGCACGGCTGGCGGCGACCTGCTGGCGAGTGAGGAGGGCCGCGCCCGCACGCTCCGCGAGGTCGTCGTAGTAGCCGGGCGTGTTGTGCGTGCAGACGAACTGCGGGACGCGGGCGAGGACGGCGGCCATCGACGCGAACATGTCGTCGGTGACGACGCAGTCGGCGTCCACCTCACGGAGCCACCGAGCCACGTCCCGCACGCGGCGGACTGCGTCAGGGATGCTCCCGGTGAGCACGTCCAGCAGGGAGCCGTCGCCCTGGTAGTCGCCGATGAAGTCCACGACTGTCGGGACGTACTCCTCGTAGCCGAGCAGGTCGACGAAGTGCTCGCCGGGCCCGCCGCCGGCGAGTTCCACCGTCGCCCCCCGGGCTTCGAGTTCGCGGGCGACCGCCAGCATCCGGGTGGCGTGGCCCGCCCCCTCCGGGTAGTGCACGACGGCGACGGTGGCGTCCATGCCCGCCACTGCACGCGGCCCCGGCAAGGCGGTTTCGGTGCCGGGCTACTTCTTCGAGAGGAAGTCGGGGAGCCGCAGCCGGCTGAGGTCGTCGCGCCCCAGGCTGTCGAGGTCGATGCGCCGCAGGAAGTCCGGGAGGTCGTCGCGCTCGCGGCCACCAGCGCCCTCGGCGTCGAACTCGTCGCTCTCCTCCTCGCGGTACGTGATGAGCTTCGACCACACCGCGGTCTCGCGGTCGGGGAAGCCGTGGTCGTCGTCGCCGCCCCCCGAGGCCAGTTGGCTGTCGAGGTTCGCGGCCTCCGTCTTCCCCTCGTCGTAGGCCATCTCGACGAGCGACCGCCCCGTCGCGGTGACGAGTTTGCGGTACTCGCCGGGGTGCGTCTCGCCGAGCGCGGCGGCCGCGCCGAGCGCGTACGCCCGCCAGACCGCCTCCTCGCGGCCGACGTCCCCGGGGTCCCACTCGGTGTCGAAGCTGTCCTCGTACATCACTCGGGCCTGACCTTGCGGTTCGGGTCGACGTTCAGACCGGACCCCGTGAACGCGACGTCCCGGATGTCGCAGTCGATGTTCGTCCCCCGCATCTTCACCACCTGGACGCCCCGCGTCATCCCGCCCTCTTCGAGGAAGTTGTGGAGGAAGATGACGCCGTGCGCGAGGTAGTGCTCCTCGCTGTACGCCGTCGGGTCCGTCATCTCGGAGATCAGGAGGACGGTGGCGTCGGTCTGCTTGAGGTTCGTCGCGAACTCCGTCACCTCCGTGTCGGGGTCGTCCGTGAAGTGGTCGAGCAGCATCGTGGAGTCGACGACCACGCGGTCGTAGCCCTCCTGGCGGATCATCGCGGCGAGCCGCGCCGACAGCCCGGACTCGCGACCGTAGCCCGACAGCGACCGGCGGGCGCGCTCCATCGTGAGGTTCAGGAACTCGAAGCGGTCGGTGCCGGCGGCCCGGTCGAACCCGAACTCGTAGTTCGCCATGTCCTCGACGAGTTCGTTGCGCGTCTCGTGCATCGTGACGTACAGCACGCTGTCGCCGCTCCGGATGCCCTGCGTGACGTACTGGGCGGCCAGCGTCGTCTTCCCGCTGCCCGGCGGCCCGCTGAGCGTGTACAGCCGGCGCGCGGGCAGTCCGCCGTCGAGCAGGCGGTCGAGCCCGGCGACGCCAGTCGAGATCCTCATCGGCGGGGGAGAAGCAGCGGAGACGTATAGCCTTCCGGGATGGTACTCTGCATCAGGCCGACCCCTCCGGCGGTTCGACGTGGACGAGCACGTCCCCGCGCACCCGGCCGATGACCGTGAGGTCTTCGCGGGTGGCGAGCTGGCTGTCGTCGACCTCGTAGTCCTTCCGGCGGAAGACGCTCCCGCCGGACAGCGACTCGACGTCGCCGACCTTCACGAGGTTGTGGGGTTTGACGTACGCGTAGACGTCCCGCAGCGCCTCGGTCGAGTCCACGGTGGCGGTGCCGATGACGGCGTCGGCGAGCCTGTCTCCGGGGTCGAGGTCGGTGGCGTGGAGGTCGGCCCGGGACCCGAACTTCTGGGACATCGCCGGCATGACGCTGTCCTGGGTCTCCTGAGACGGCCGTGTCTCCGTCGACCGGAGCACGAGCCGGTAGCGCTCGCCCATGTCCGAGAGCCGCGACACTTGAATCTGTGTGCGGGAGTATCATGCGTGATAGGCGAGCGTCGAAAGAAGGGGGAACCGTCGGATGAACGGCCGACTTGGGGGCTCGCTCGGCGGTATCGGGTTCAGGCGGTCCGTGGTTGCCCGTGGACCGTCACGTCGTCGCCGACGGCGAGCACCTCGTCCCCGTCGAGGTCGGGGGCTTGCGCGAGAATCATCACGGCGTAGTAGTGGTCGAAGGCGTCCCAGTCGGCCCACTCCGGGAAGGTCCGTTCGCGTCCCTCGAGGAACGTCTGCCGGAACTCCTCGACTGGCTCGCCGGTGTCGGGGTCTCGCGAGGGGACGACGCAGCGGTTGCACGGCGTCACGCCCTCGAAGCGGACGCCGCCGGCCTCGAACGCGGGGGCGTCGCCGCCGACGAAGCGGTCCTCCCAGAACGCCGGGACGCCACCGACCTCGACGTTCGCGCGGAGGCGCCGCCGCACGCTCTCGACGTCGAGGTCGTCGAACCACGACGCGACGGCCTCCAGGGTAGCCGTGCTGACGACCGAGGGTCCCATGCTCGGGCGGTCCACGAACCCCGCGCCCCGGTCGTCGCGTGCGAGGGAGAGGTCAGCACCGAGGTGGGCGGCGAACCAGTCGCCGGCGGCGTCCGCCTCCGTTTCGAGGTCGAACTCGCGGCGGTCGCCGTCCGGTCCCGTCACCGCCAGCGTCTCGGAACCCGGGTCGTGGTCCGTCGCGAACCCGTGGAGCTCCGGGAAGTCCTTCGCGTTCACCGGGTCGCCGGCACCGTCCACGAGCGCGAACGCGCGGTCGCCGGCGAGCGTGCCGCCCGGCCGGAGCGCGGCCCGCTCGACGGCTTCGCCGTCCAGGCCCTTCACCGGGTAGACCCGCAGGCCAGCGATGTGTGCCATCACCGTCAGGGAGTGTCGGCTGGCGTATAGCTGTTCGCAACGAGTGTGTGGTAACGAGTAACATAAGTTGCCTGAGTACCCTACCACCTCGCATGAGCGTGGAGACGGCGGCGCAGGGGACGCGACTGACACTGGACCTCTGGCACCCGAACTGCTGGGCGATCCAGGCGACGAGCGACAACCCGGGCGGCATCCTGGCCCACGCGGTGTACGACTCGCCGGCCAGCGCCCAGTGCGACGTCAACAGCCTGTTCACGGCCTACGGTGACAGCGAGGCGGAGGTAGAGACACTGCTCGAAGCCATCGACGACTCGCCGCTCACGGACACGGTCCGCGAGCTCCACACGCAGGTCGACACCCGACGCGGACGGACGACCCCGGGCCGGGTCTCCCGGGAGTTCTTCCTGGAGCACGACCCCAGCGACATGATCTGTCCGCTGTTGCTCCAGCACGGCTTCGTGCACAGCTCGCCGGGGCGAATCGAGGGCGGCCGCGAGTACTGGAACGTCCGGTACGCGGGCGAGCGCAGCGACATCGAGGCGGCGCTGGACGCGATTCGCGAGGAAGCCGACGCCGAGGTGCGGGTCGAACGCATCGGGAGCGTCGCCACGGAGACCCGTCCCCCGGAGAACGCCGACGCCCTCACGCCCGCCCAGCGCGAGGCCTTCGAGCTGGCCCGCGAGCGCGGCTACTACGAGTGGCCGCGGGAGGCCTCGACCCGGGAGCTCGCCGCCGAACTCGACGTCTCGAAGACGACGCTGCTGGAACACCTCCGGACGGCCGAGTCGAAACTCCTGGACCCGTAGCAAATCTGACGACTCCGGCCACCTCCCTACCATGGTCGGGCGGTGGTATATGTCCCAGAAGGCTAAGGCTACAGTGTCATGGTACAACGTAACACGAGCAGTGTGGGCAGGCGGACCTTCCTGAAGCTGACTGGCGGCGCCGGCCTCGCTGCGACGGCCGGCTGCCTCGGCCTCGGCGGCGACGGCGACGGCGGCCCCATCGTCTTCGGTCAGCCCGCCTCCGTCACGGGGGACTGGGACTTCCTCCAGCCCGGCGTCTCGCAGGCGACCGACGTCGCCCTCGACCACATCAACGAGGCGGGCGGCCCACTCGGTCGCGAACTCCAGGTCGAACGCCGCGACACCACCGTCGACCCACAGGAGGCACGCACGGTCACCCAGCAACTCATCGAGAACGACGACGCCGTCGCCATCCTCGGGCTGTTCTCCAGCGAGATCAACCCCCTCTGGGACTTCATCCAGGAGCAGGAGACGCCGGTCGTCACGCCCTGGCCGGGTTCCTCGTTCCTCGACACCCGGGGCGGCGACATGGGAACGCCCGACGACGTCTCCGACGACGAGTGGGTGTGGCGGACCGTCATCGGCGACACCGTCCACACCTCGGGCGCCGCGTTCCGCGCGCTCGACCAGGGCCACGACACCCTCGGCATCATCAACGGTACCGCGGAGGGCGCCCGCAGCTGGGTCGAGGGGTTCCGGACCGCCTACGAGGCCAACGGCGGCACCGTCGCCACCCAGATCGAGGTGAACCTCGGCGAATCCAGCTACCAGTCCGCGCTCGAGCGCCTCTTCAACGAGGACTTCAGCGCGTTCGCGGTCAGCATGCCGCTGGAGAGCGCGACGACGCTCATGTCCGACTGGGCGGACGGCGGCTACGGCCGCCAGCCCATCCTCTCGGACCCGCTCGCCCAGAACGACCTCGCCGAGCAGGTCGGTAGCGACCTGAACGGCGCGTGGGCGGCCAGCCCCGGCCAGGCCGGCCCGAGCTTCGACTCGTTCGTCGAGACGTACGAGGAGGGCGGAGACGCCGAGCTGAACGGCTGGACGCCGCCGGCGTGGGACGCGATGAACGTCACCGCGCTCGCCGTCCACCGCGCCGGCGAGGCGACTCCGGAAGCTGTCCAGCGGAACCTCGGACCGGTCTCGCGGGGGCCCGGTACCGAAGTCACGACCTTCGAGGAGGGCATGAACGCCCTCGACGACGGCGACGAGATCAACTACCAGGGCGCGGCGACCCCGACGACGTTCACGGACTTCGGGAACGTCCTCGGGCCCGTCGTCGTCAGCGAAGCCCAGGACGGCGAGTTCAGCGAACTGGAGGTCATCCCCGCGGAGGACCTCACTGACTTCGTTCCCGAAGGCGAATACTAACCGATGGGGCTCGCCCAGAACATCGTCTTCGGGCTCGTCACGGGCTCGTACATCGCCATCGCCGCCATCGGGTTCACGCTCATCTACGGCATCGTGGACATGATCAACTTCGCGTACGGCGAGTACCTCACTATCGGGGCGTTCGTCGGCTTCCTCGCGGCGGGCCTGCTGCCGCTGCCGGCGGCGGTGCTCGTCGCGATGGTCGGCGGTGGCGTCGTCAGCCTCGCGCTCGCGTGGCTGTTCTTCACGCCGATCAACGAGACCGGCCCCGTGCCGATGCTGCTGACGTCCATCGGGCTGGGACTCGTCCTGCGGAACGTCATCCGCATCTTCGCCGGCGGGAGCGCCCGCTACTACGACACGACGACCGAGACGTTCCGGACCCAGGGAATCCCGGAGGTCCCGGTGGGCTCGTTCGACCTCGTCGGCGACGTCTACGTCACGTCCGAGCACCTCGTCGTCGTCGGCTGCGCGGTTGCCGTCTTCCTCGTGATTCACGGGCTGCTCACCCGCACGGACGTCGGCATCGCGATGCGGGCGATGGGCGACAGCGAGGACCTCGCCCGCGTCCGCGGCATCGACACCCAGTTCATCCGGAACAGCGTCTGGATCCTCGCGGGCGTGCTCGCCGGCCTCGCGGGCGTGCTCGTCGGCATCCAGACGAACGTCAACGTCACGACCGGCTACGCGCACATCCTCCAGATACTCGCCGCCGCCATCCTCGGGGGCGCGGGCAGCCCGTACGGCGCCATCGCCGGCGCGTACGTCATCGGCATCGTCGTGGCGCTGTCGACGGCGTTCCTGCCGTCGCACATGACGGGGCTGTCGTCGGCGATGGCGTTCGTCGTGCTCGTGGCCGTGCTGCTCGTCAAGCCGAGCGGCATCGCGGGAGCGGAGGTGCGTGAGGCGTGAGCGTCGCCGACCGCCTCCCAGAGGGCGACGCCGAGCGCGCCGCGCTCCTCGGCCTCGGCCTCATCGCGTTCGCGCTCGCGTTCGCGGCGTCGCCGCTCACCGCGATCATCCCGACCGGCCTCTCGGTGTTCTTCGAGGTCGGCGTGCTGTTCGTCGTCTACGGCATCCTCGTGCTGGGGCTGGACCTCCAGTACGGCCACACCGGCCTCGTGAACTTCGGCCACGTCGTGTTCTTCGCGGTCGGCGGCTACACGGTCGCCATCCTCGCCGCGCAGAACTCCTTCTCGGGCACGAGCCTGGGCTACCCGTGGCCGCTCGCGCTCGTCGCGGGAGTCATCACGGCCGGCGTCGTCGGCGCTATCGTCGGCGCCACGTCGCTTCGGCTCCGGGACGACTTCCTCGCCATCGCGACGCTCGCCGCCGCCGAGATCTTCCACAGCGTCACCGTCAACGTCCAGGGCATCTTCGGCGGGTCGACCGGCATCCTCTCCATCCCGCGGCCCATCCGGACCGCCGCCGGCGACTACGACACGATGATGATCGTCACGCTCGTGCTGTTCAGCGGGCTGACGGCGCTCACGTACGCCGGCCTGACGCGGCTCACGGACGCGCCCTACGGCCGGGTGCTGCGCGCAATCCGCGCCGACGAGCTCGTGACGCGCTCCGTCGGCAAGTCCGTGTTCACGTACAAGATGCAGGCGTTCGTCTACGGCGCCGCGCTCGCCGGGTTCGCCGGCGGCATCTTCGCGCTGTACAACGGCGCGCTCTCCCCCGAGTTCTTCACCATCCAGGTGACGGTGACCGTCTGGATCGGGATGCTGCTCGGCGGCGCGTCGAACCACCGCGCGGTGCTCGGCGGCCTCGCCGTCATCATGGGGCTGCGGCTGTTCTCGCGGTTCGCGAACGACGCCGTGCCCGTCACGGCGACCGAGTTCGCGTCGCTGCGCCTGATCGCCATCGGGATGATCCTCGTGCTCGTCATCCGATACCGGCCGGCGGGCATCTGGGGCGACCCCGACGAACTGGGGGTGGACTCGTGACCCTCCTCGACGTCGACGGCCTGGAGAAGGAGTTCGGTGGCCTGCTCGCCATCGACGACCTCTCGCTGTCCGTCGACCGCGGCGAACTGGTCGGTGTGATGGGGCCGAACGGCGCCGGGAAGTCGACGCTGTTCAACTGCATCAGCGGCGTCGTGGAGCCGACCGCCGGCACCGTCGCCTTCGACGGCGAGGACGTCACCGGCGAGCAGCCGGAGGTGCTGGCCCGCCGCGGGCTCGTCCGCACCTTCCAGCACACCCGCCAGCTCGACACGATGACCGTCCGGGAGAACGTCAGGCTCGCCGCGCCGAACCAACCCGGCGAGCGCACCGTTCCCGCGCTCACCCGCTCGCAGGGGATGCAGGAGACGGAACGGCGGGTCGTCGAGCGCGCGGACGAACTCATCGAGGCGTTCGAGCTCGACCACCTCGCCGACGAGTACGCGAGCAACCTCTCCGGCGGGCAGCGGAAGCTCCTGGAGCTCGCTCGCGTGCTGATGCTCGACCCGGACCTGCTGTTGCTCGACGAGCCGTTCGCGGGCGTGAACCCGACGCTGACGAACGAAATCGCGGACCGCATCCGGGAGCTGAACGACGAGGGGATGACCGTCGTCGTCATCGAGCACGAACTGGAGACGCTGACCGCGCTCGTCGACCGGCTCGTCGTCCTCACGCAGGGCAGCGTGCTCGTGGACGGCGACCCGGAGACCGTACTGGACGACGAGCGCGTCGTGGAAGCCTACCTCGGTGAGTGACCATGCAGGACCCCCAACACACTGACGAGAACGCGGACACCGCCCCTGTCGGCGGTGACGAGGAGCCGACGGACGCCGACCCGCTGCTGCCGGAGGTGGAGCAGTGACGCTGCTCGACGTCTCCGGCCTGGACGCCGGCTACGGCGACCTGCAGGTGCTGACAGACATCGACCTGCACGTCGACGACGGCGAGTACGTCACCATCGTCGGGCCGAACGGTGCCGGGAAGTCCACGGCGATGAAGTCCGTCTTCGGGCTCGCCGACCGCCTCGGCGGTAGCATCGCGTTCGACGGCCACGACATCACGAGCCTGCCGCCCGAGGAGGTCATCCACGAGGGCATCAGCTACGTCCCCCAGACGGACAACGTCTTCCCGACGCTGACCGTCGAGGAGAACCTCCGGCTGGGCGCGTACATCCTCGACGACGTCCCGCAGGACCGCCTGGACGCCGTCTACGACCGTTTCCCGGTGCTCGAAGACCGCTTGGACGAGTCCGCCGGCGCGCTGTCGGGCGGCCAGCAGCAGATGCTCGGCATGGCCTGTGCGCTGATGCTCGACCCCGACCTCCTGTTGCTCGACGAGCCCTCGGCCGGCCTCGCGCCCGACCTCGTCACGGACATGTTCGACCGCATCGACGACGTGAACGGCGCGGGCACCTCCATTCTGATGGTCGAGCAGAACGCCAAGGAGGCGCTGCGGCGCTGCGACCGCGGCTACGTGCTCTCCCAGGGCGAGAACCGCTACGAGGGCCCCGGCGACGAACTGCTGGGCGACGACGAGGTCCGCCGGCAGTTCCTCGGCGGCTAGAGGGTCTGTTCGCTTCCTCTCCCGCGTTCGCGCGCTGTCTCGTACACTTCGGTGGCGGCGGCCACGTCCATGACCGCGGAGCCGACGCTCTCGACGACCAGAATTTCGTCGTCGCGCTGGCGGCCGGCGTCGCCGCTCAGCACGGAGGAGAACGGCAGAAGGTCGCGCTCGTCGAGGTCCGTCGCGGTGAGGTCGCCGGTCGCGGCCACCTCCTCGGGGACGTCCGCGAACACGCGGGCGGCGCGGTCGAACACCTCGGGTTCGAGTTCCTGCATCTCGGCGGTGTACGCGCCGACGGCGACGACGAGCGCGCCGTCAGCGAGCGCGTCCGCGGGGAACACGGGCTCGGTGCTGGTCGTCGCCGTCACGACGACGTTCGCGCCCGTCACGGCCTCGCGCGGCGAGTCGACGGCCGTCGCGTCGATGCCGTCCTCGCGCAGGTCGCTCGCGCAGGCGTCCTTCGAGTCGCTCGGCGAGTAGACCCGGACCGTGTCGAGGTCGGTGAGGGCGTCGATTGCGCGGGTCTGCCAGCGCGCCTGCGCGCCCGCACCGAGCACGCCCAGAGTGACGCTGTCGCCGGTGGCGAGGTCGCGGGCGGCCAGCCCGCCGACACAGCCCGTGCGCGCGTTCGTGACGTGCGAGCCGTCGAGGACCGACACTGGTTCGCCCGTGCGGGCGTCGGCCAGCACGATCTGGGCGTGGATAGTGGGGAGACCGCGGTCGGAGTTGTCCTCGTGGACGCTCACGAGTTTCGTCGCGAAGTACGGCTCCCCGTGGACGTACGCCGGCATCGCGAGCCCCGTCCCCAGGGGTTCGTCGTTCCCGTCCAGCCCCTCGCCGACCGGGTAGTGGGGGCGCTCGGGGCGCTCGACCTCCCCGGCGCCCTGCTTGACGAGCGCGTACTCGACGACCGGCGCCAGCGTCGCGAGGTCGAGGACGTCCGCGACGTCCTCGCTGCGCAGTACCAGTACCATGCAGGAGTGGTGACGGGCCACCGAGTTAGCTGTTCGGCCGCCCGCGAACCGTACACTTATCTCGGCTGGAGCGTGTGAACTATCCACATGAACGTGGTCGTCGTCGGCGGAGGCATCGTCGGTCTCGCCGCCGCGCACTCGCTCGCCGAGCGGGGCGCGGACGTGACACTCTGCGAGAAGGGATCGCTCGGGAACGCCAGCACGGCGCGGGCCGCGGGCGGCATCCGCTGCCAGTTCTCCACGGCCGTCAACGTCGCGCTCTCGGTGGCGAGCCGCCGGGTCTGGGACGACTTCGAGGATCGGTTCGGCGTCGACATCGCCTACCGGAAGCCCGGCTATCTCTTCCTCGCGCGCGACGAAGCGACCGCCGACCAGTTCCGCGCGAACGTCGAGATGCAGCGCGAGCACGGCGTCGACAGCGTGCTGCTGGACCCCGCGGACGCCACCGAGCACTGCCCCGGCCTCCTGCCCGACCGCTTCGTCGCCGCGACCTACCACGCCGAGGACGGCTTCGCCGACCCGAACCTCGCCGTCCAGGGGTACGCCGGCGCCGCCAGGGAGGCGGGCGTCGACATCCGGACGAAGACCGCCGTCACGGACGTGCTGACCGAGGATGGTGTCGGCGACCCCGAGGAGCCGGCCGACTGGTCGGGCGGCGCGGTCGTCGGCGTCGACACCGACGACGGCCGCCTCGACGCCGACTTCGTGGTGAACGCCGCGGGCGCGTGGGCCGGCCGGCTCGCCGGCCTCGCGGGCGTCGACCTCCCCATCGAGCCCCGGCGCCGGCAGGTCGCCGTCGTCGACCCCAGCCAGCCAGTCCCCGAGAGCGTCCCCCTCACCGTCGACCTCGACACGGGGTCGTACTTCCGGCCGGAGCGCGACGGCGCTGCGCTCGTCGGCGGCCACTTCGGTGGCGACGACCCCGCCGTCGACCCCGACCGCTACTCGCAGTCCGTCGACATCGACTGGGCCGCCGACGCCGTCGAGCGCGCCGCCGACTACACCACGTACTTCGACGAGCACTCCGGCATCAAGCGCGGGTGGGCGGGCCTCTACGCCGTCACCCCCGACCACCACCCGGTCCTCGAAGAGACGGTTCCCGGGTTCGTGACGGCCGCCGGGTTCTCCGGGCACGGCTTCCAGCACGCCCCCGCCACCGGCCAGGTCGTCGCCGAGTTCTGCGTCGACGGTGCGGCCTCGCTGGTCGACGTCGACGCGCTCGCCAGCCGGCGGTTCGCCGACGGCAGCGACCTCGTCGAGCGGAACGTCGCCTGACCGTCGTCGACCCGGTTCCGGCTATCGCTGCATCGACTCCTTGACCGGCACCAGCGTGACGTGGCCGCCCTGCGTCACGGTGACCCGGTAGCCGGCGTACGAGAACGTCATCTCCAACTGGGCGGACTCGCTCGGCGGGTCGTCGAACATCTCGCCGACGAACTGGTCGACGACTGAGTACAGCGACGGTAGCTCGTCGACTCCCACGCCCTCGTGCTCTGCGAGCACGGTCAACAGGTCGTATTCGGCGGATTCCGGGTCCGGCTCGACGTTGAACTGGAGGATGCCGTTCTCATCGACATCGATAGCTCCGGTCTCGTCCTCGGCCATACCCGAACGTCCCGATTGACGGCCGTAGTAGTGGTGACACCCTGCAGCCCGTTTGTCGACGGATTGGTTTCAGTCCCGGTCGGGCGTCGGCTCCTCGAGGCGGTACCGGCACTCAGGGTGCGCCTCCCCGCCGATGGTGGTCTCCGCCACCGCGACCTGCTCGAACCCCTGGGACTCGTAGAACGCCCGTCCCTGCTCGTTGGCCGCCAGGACCGTCGCGTCCACGCGCTCGCTCCCCCGTTCGACGAGCGCGCCCACCGTCGCCGTCAGCACCCGACTGCCGGCCCCCGACCGGCGCTCCTCGGGGTGGACGTACAGCCGCAGCACGTGCCCCGTCTCGCCGTCCACGTAGCCGTGAGCGAACCCCACCACCCCACGGGCGACCCCTGGCTGTCCCTCCACGGCCCCCCTCTCCCGCTCCTCGGCCACCAGCACCGGCGTGCGCTCGTCGCTGACCCGCTCGGCGAGCGTCAGCTCGTCGTACCAGTCGTTCACCCCGGCGGCCACCGTGTCCCGCGTCAGGAGGTCGGCGTAGTCCCGCTCCCAGGACGCCTCGGCGACCGCTCGAATCGATTCCACGTCCGCCCTGGTCGCCTCGCGCACTCGCATGCTCCCGAGTACCACGGCCACCGTGATTAGCGTTTCCGCGACGATTCAAGCGGCTCCACCGCTCAACGAGCCGTTCTCGGCACCGCCGCCGACTCGACTGCGAGCCCGCTACGCGCGGTAGTCCCGGACGACTGCACCCACGCCGAGACTCCCCACGACGAACCCCACGAGGCCGCCCAGGATCGGAATCAGGTTCGTGACCCCCGCGACCACTGCGCCCGCCACCAGCGCCACCCTCCGGCTCTCGACGAAACCGTCGAACAGCGCCAGGTAGCCGAGTGCGTTCCCGACGACCGCCACCACGAAGAACCCCAGCGCCAGCGGAATCACGAGCACGATGCCGACGACGGTGACGGCCAGCAGGACGGACACGCCCACGAAGGCGACGAGCACGAACACGCCCCAGCCGAAGCACGCCACTCCCTCGTCGTGGATTCGTTCGACGCCGCGGTCGACGAACTCCGGCGCGAGCGCCAGTAACAGCCCGCCCAGGAGCAGCGTGGAGACGAACCCCACGAGGGCCTGTACGGTCGGCGGGAGCTGGGCGGACTCGGCGGCAGCACCCGGCTGGCCGGCGACGGTCGCGGGAACGACGGCGAGTAGGACGCTGGACAGGGCGACAGCTCGATGGAGGGACTGCATACTTCACGCTCGCTCGGCGGATTCACAAGTGTCTGGTGGATTAGGGATGCCGGGCCTCAACGCCACTCCGCGACTGACTCCTCGACGGTCTCGACCGAGTTCGCCGTCACGGCCGTCTCCGAGTCCGGGAACGCCTCGAACACGCGCTCGGACCGGATGACGGGCTCCGGCCGCTCCCCCACCGTCGTCCCGCCGCTGACGCAGCCGACGACTTCGCCGTCTAGCGTGACAAGCGGCGACCCGCTGTTCCCGTTGTTCGTCGGCGCGTCTGTCAACAGCCAGTCGATGCTCTCCTCGTACCGCAGGAACGACCCGAGGCTGATCACCCACTTCCCGACGCCCTGCGGGTGGCCGACGATGACCAGTGGGTCCCCGCGCTCGACCGCACTCGAATCACCCGTCGGCAGGCTCGGTATCCCAGTGAGGTCTGTCTCCAGCAGCGCCACGTCCGGGCTCATGCTCTCGTAGTACCCGACGCGCTCTGCCGTCCCGGTCTCCCCGGCGAACGACTCGACCTGAAACGTCTCGCTCTGCCGGGCGATGTGCGCGTTCGTCACCACGTACCCCTCGTCGACGACCCAGCCAGTCCCGCCACTCTTCCCGCCGCCGAAGCTGAGGTCCACGACTGACTCCTGCACCCGGGTGCCGACCGCTCTCGCGTCCTCTCGGATGCCGTCCGCGCTGTCACCGTCCACCTGTGCGCCCGTCCCGCTCGGCTCGTTCCCGTTGCCGCTGGACGTGAACTCCGACGTCGGCAGCGCCGAACAGCCAGCGAGCGCGGCCACGCCCGCGGCTGCTCCGCGCCCCAATAGGTCCCGTCGAGATAGCTTCTCTGTCACGCCACTACCCGACAGCGAAATCACGGAAAAGGATTGCCCAAGGAGTCAGGCGACGGACCGGACGCCGGTCGGCCGAGGCTGACGGACGAACGGCTACGTGGTCGGATGTACCCCGTCGGAAATGTAGTGGGACCGTCGAGCGCGGAACCGCTATAGGGCGTAGGGTACACTCTGGTAGAAACCGCCGCCGAGGGGGTGGAGCATGAGCACCACCCGCGACGTTTCTGTCGAGGTGAGTCCCGGCGAGAACGCCGCGGAGATCGTCGTCGTCGAGCTTCGAGAGACGCCCGTTCGCAGCCTCTTCGACAGCAACGGCGAACTCCGGCTGTGGGCGGACTCAGCCGGCTGGAACGGCTACCGCCTCACGGACGGCGACCTCTACGAGGTGAACGTCCGCCACGACGCCGAGGAGCCCCTCACCAAGCGCCAGGTCGACGCCGAGTACGTCGAGGAAGCCATCGCCGAGCACATCCGCGACCCACACGCGGGTGAAGCGGGCGAGTTCGTCCGGGGTGCCACCCCGCCATGAGCCGCGCCCAACAGCCCCCTGGCAGCCCTCTCGACGGCTACATCGGGGAGCCGCCGAAGCTCACCTTCCCCGACGGCTGGACGCTCTCGGGCGCCTGGCTACCACGGGACTGGTGCGCTGCTAACGCTGGTGGGCCTGCTGCTAGCGCTCTTGGGTGTCGTCTGGCCCGGCGGGATGTGGAGCACGTATCCACTCGGCTGGCGGCTCGTCGCATTGCTGGGAGTCGCTATTGGCCTTGACGACGCGGTGAGTCACGCCTTCGGCTGGTGGACGCCGTTAGACGCTGGGTTCGGCGAAGTCGCGCACCTGCTTCCGTAGCGTAGCTACTCTTCTTTCAACAACGAACCTCGACGCGCAATTCGCCGTTGCTACTCACTGGATAGCGCTGCCGCTCTGGGGCGTGGCGCGCGAAAGAAAATTCGGGGTTCGTTGTCGGGTTGGTCGGCGTTACTCAGCGTGCGTTACTCGCGCAGTGCGAGGAGCGCAGCGCCGAGGATCGCGACCAGCGCGATGCCGACACCGAAGCCGGGGATGGAACCGCCGGATTCGCCGCCGTCATCGCCACCCGTGTCAG
>Ga0208138_100238_pt1 | contig 30332 bp, 40 predicted proteins | sample AntRauMetaRauer3_FD_184786 | JGI IMG/M metagenome (GOLD analysis project Ga0208138, IMG submission 184786) | Saline lake microbial communities from Rauer Lake, Antarctica, in enrichment culture - Antartic Rauer Lake 3 Metagenome Rauer3 (SPAdes)... ...
ACGCCACCGTACCTCCGAAAGGAGGCCTTCGACACGCGCGACGAACTGGAGTACGCCGGTGTCCTCCCGCCGCTCCGTCTCTCGTCATGGACCGGCTCAGACTCGAGCGGGTCTGGGTCGTTACGACAGGGAATTGTGACCAAGGTCGGATCTGAAGGGCGCGTTCGGGTCAATTGCGGCATGCAACACCCGATCTCGCTCCACGAGCCTCCCGGTATGGAGCTCGTGGAGGGGGAGCGCGTGACCATCAGGGTCTCTTCGCGACGACCGGTCCGTGCGAAACTGGTCGACGAACCCCTCCCGGGGTTCTCGGTCGAACGCACGGCCCTCGGTGACGCTCTCGACCGTTCCGACGCGGGCGTTCGCATCGCGACCTCCCGGCACGGGGAGCCGCTTTCGGTGGCTTCCCTCGGGGGGTACGTCGAACGCACCGCCAGGGACGGACTGACCGTCGCCTTCGGCGCACCGGAACGTGGGCTTCCGCCCATGCTCGGTGTCTCCGAAGACGCGGTCAGGGAGTCGGTCACCGACTCATCCGCCGACGCCCCCGCGCGATTCGACGCCTGGCTCAACACCATCCCCGATCAGGGGAGCGAGGTCGTACGCACCGAAGAAGCGGTGTTCGCGACACTCGGCTCCCTGACGCTCACGGAGTGATACGATGCCACAGCCAAACCGACCACGCAAAGGCTCGATGGGGTTCAGTCCCCGCAAGCGCGCGGAGAGCGAAGTACCGCGCTTCAACTCGTGGCCCGCCGACGACGGTGACGTCGGCCTACAGGGCTTCGCCGGCTACAAGGCCGGCATGACCCACGTCGTCCTCGTCGACGACAAGGCCAACGCACCGACCGAGGGCATGGAGACGACCGTCCCCGTGACGGTCGTCGAGACGCCGCCCATGCGGGCGGCCGCAGTCCGCCTGTACGAGGACACGCCGTACGGCAAGAAGCCGCTAACGGAAGTCTGGGCGGACGACACCCACGAGGCGCTCGACCGCACGCTCTCCGTTCCCGACGAGGGCGGAGACATTGAGGAATTGAACGAGGCGCTCGACACCGAGGAAGTCGCCGACGTCCGTGTCATCACGCACACGGCACCCGGCGACGCCCCGGGCGTCCCGAAAAAGAAGCCGGACGTCATGGAGACGCGCGTCGGCGGCGGCAATCTCGCCGACCGACTCGACTTCGCTGCCGACCTCCTCGAGGACGGCGGCGCCCACGACTTCGGTGACGTATTCCGCGCCGGCGAGTTCACGGACGTCGCGGGCGTCACGAAGGGCAAGGGCACCCAGGGCCCCGTCAAGCGCTGGGGCGTCCAGAAGCGGAAGGGCAAGCACGCCCGTCAGGGCTGGCGGCGCCGCATCGGTAACCTCGGCCCGTGGAACCCGAGCCGCGTTCGCTCGACGGTTCCCCAGCAGGGCCAGACCGGCTACCACCAGCGCACCGAACTGAACAAGCGCCTCATCGACATCAACGATGGGGACGAGCCGACGCCGGACGGCGGCTTCCCGAACTACGGCGAAGTCGACGGTCCGTACACGCTCGTGAAGGGCTCGGTGCCCGGTCCGGAACAGCGCCTCGTGCGCTTCCGACCGGCCGTCCGGCCGAACGAATCGCCGCGCCTCGATCCGGAGGTGCGGTACGTGAGCACCGCATCCAACCAGGGATAATCTATGCAGGTAACCGTACGCGACCTGGACGGCGACGACGCTGGCACGCTCGACCTGCCGAGGGTCTTCGAGGAGCCGGTCCGACCGGACCTCGTGAAGCGTGCCGTGCTCGCCGCACAGGCCAACCGAACACAGGAGTACGGCTCCGACGAGTACGCGGGCCTGCGCACCACCGCCGAGTCACAGGGGAGTGGCCGCGGTATGGCCCACGTCCCGCGGGCGAACGGGCAGGGCGCCCGCGTCCCGCAGACCGTCGGTGGCCGACGCGCGCACCCGCCGAAAGCCGAGAAAGACCACGGCCTCGACCTCAACGACAAGGAGCGAAAGGCCGCAGTTCGGTCCGCCGTCGCGGCGACGACCGACAGCGAACTGGTGGCCGAGCGCGGCCACGACTTCGACGAGGACGCCGAACTCCCGCTCGTCGTGAGCGACGAGTTCGAGGACCTCGTGAAGACGAAGGAGGTCGCGTCCTTCCTCGACGCGGTCGGCGTCCACGCGGACGTCGAGCGCGCCGACGAGGGCCGCACCGTCCGAGCCGGCCAGGGGACGCTCCGTGGCCGCAAGTACAAGGAGCCGACCTCGATTCTCTTCGTCACCTCCAGCGAGAGCGGGCCGTCGAAGGCCGCCCGCAACCTCGCCGGCGTCGACGTGGCGACGGGTCGAGAAGTGAACGCCGAGGACCTCGCACCGGGCGCCGAGCCGGGCCGACTGACGGTCTGGACCGAGAGCGCCGTCGAGGAGGTGGCCGACCGATGAGCAACATCATCGACTACCCGCTCGTCACGGAGAAGGCGATGGACGAGATGGACTTCCAGAACAAGCTCCAGTTCATCGTCGACATCGACGCGACGAAGCCCGAGATTCGGGACGTCGTCGAGGACGAGTACGAGGTTTCCGTCGTTGACGTCAACACGCAGATCACCCCCGAAGCCCAGAAGAAGGCGACGGTGAAACTCTCCGAGGAGGACGACGCGCAGGACGTCGCCTCCCGCATCGGGGTGTTCTGACAATGGGACGCAGAATCCAGGGTCAGCGACGCGGGCGCGGGACGTCGACGTTCCGTGCGCCGTCGCACCGATACAAGGGCGAACTGTCGCACAAGCGCACCGAGGACGCGGACGTGCTCGCCGGCGAGGTCGTCGACGTGGAGCACGACCCCGCACGCAGCGCGCCGGTCGCTCGCGTCGAGTTCGAGGACGACGACCAGCGTCTCGTCCTCGCCAGCGAGGGCATCGGTGTCGGTGACACCGTCGAAGTCGGCATCTCCGCGAACATCGAGCCGGGTAACACGCTCCCGCTCGCGGAGATTCCCGAGGGTGTCCCGGTCTGTAACGTCGAGCGCCAGCCGGGCGACGGCGGCAAGTTCGCTCGCGCGAGTGGGGTCAACGCCGACCTCGTCACGCACGAGCGCGACGCCGCCATCGTTCAGCTGCCGTCCGGCGAGATGAAGCGGCTCTCCCCGGACTGCCGGGCGACCATCGGCGTGGTCGCGGGTGGCGGCCGGACGGAGAAGCCGTTCGTGAAGGCCGGCAACAAGCACCACAAGATGAAGTCGCGTGGCACGAAGTGGCCGCGCGTGCGTGGTGTCGCGATGAACGCCGTCGACCACCCGTTCGGTGGTGGCGGCCGACAGCACCCCGGTCGACCGAAGTCCGTCTCCCGGGACGCGGCGCCCGGCCGCAAGGTCGGCGACATCGCCTCGAAGCGGACCGGCCGCGGAGGCAACAAGTAACCATGAGTACGGAATACCGAACCGGTCGCGAGGGTGAGTTCACCTACCGCGGCCACGACCTCGACGAACTGCAGGACATGAGCCTGGAGGACGTCGCGGAACTGCTCCCCGCTCGCCAGCGGCGAACCATCACCCGTGGCCTCTCCGACGAGCACGAGAAGGTGCTCGCGGAGGCTCGCGAGTCGACGGCCGAAGAGACGGCGAACAACCCGATCCGGACGCACCTGCGCGACATGCCGGTGCTGCCGGAGTTCGTCGGCCTGACGTTCGCGGTCTACACCGGCCAGGAGTTCGAGCGCGTCGAGGTCCAGCCCGAGATGATCGGGCACTACCTCGGCGAGTTCCAGCTCACGCGAAACTCGGTCGAACACGGGCAGGCGGGCATCGGCGCGACCCGCTCCTCGAAGTTCGTGCCGCTCAAATAACCCATGGGAATCAGCTACAGCGTGGACGTGGACCCCGAGGAGTCGGCGAAGGCCATGCTCCGGGAGCGGTCCATCAGTCTGAAGCACAGCAAGGCCATCGCCCGTGAGATCAAGGGCGAGACGGTCGCCGACGCGGAGGACTACCTCCAGGCGGTCGTCGACGAGGAGCAGTCCGTGCCCTTCAAGCAGCACAACAGTGGCGTCGGCCACCGGAACGACATCGACGGCTGGGACGCGGGACGCTACCCGCAGAAGGCCTCGGAGGCGTTCCTGACGCTGCTCTCGAACGTGTCGAACAACGCCGAGCAGCAGGGATTCGACGCGAGCGAGATGGTCATCGACCACGTCGCGCCGCACAAGGTCGGCGAGAGCCAGGGCCGCAAGCCCCGCGCGATGGGGCGGGCGACCGCCTGGAACTCGACGCTCTGTGACGTGGAGATCGTCGTGACCGAGCCCGACGCCGAGGAGGTGACCGCCTGATGGCGGACGAACACGAGTTCATCGAGCAGGGCCTCCAGCGGTCCCAGATCGACGAGTTCTTCGCCGACGAGCTGGCTCGCGCCGGCTACGGCGGCATGGAGCTCGCACCGACGCCGATGGGCATGCAGATCGTCCTGAAGGCCGAGAAGCCCGGGATGGTCATCGGCAAGGGCGGGAAGAACATCCGGAAGATCACCACCCAGCTCGAGGAGCGCTTCGACCTGGAGGACCCGCAGATCGACGTGCAGGAGGTCGACGAACCCGACCTGAACGCACAGATCGTCGCGGACCGCCTCGCGAACGCGCTCGAGCGCGGCTGGTACTTCCGGAAGGCCGGCCACACGACCATCGACCGCATCATGGAGTCCGGTGCGCTCGGCGCCGAGATCGTCCTGAGCGGGAAGGTCACCGGTAACCGCGGCCGCGTGGAGAAGTTCAACCGCGGCTACATCAAGCACAACGGCGAGCCCGCCGAGGAGATCGTCGACCACGGCAAGGGCGTCGCGGTGATGAAGCTCGGCACGATCGGCGTGAACGTGAAGATCATCCCGCCGAACGCGGAACTCCCCGACGACTTCGAGATCCAGGAGGACGCGGACATCGAGGACCTCGTCGTGGACGAGGCGGAAGCCGGCGAGGACCTCGAGGAGCTCCTCGAGGGCGAGGGCGAAGCCGAGGAGGCTTCGGCCGACGACGCCGAGGAAGCCAGCGCGGACTCCGAGGCCGCCGAGGTCGAGGAGTTCGAGGACGAGGAAGTCATCGAGGAGGCCATCGAGGCCGACGACGACGTCGAGGAGGAACTCGACGAACTCGCCGACGAGGTCGAAGGCGAGGACGACGAGTTCAGCGACGTCGACGAGGAGGCCGCCGAGACGGCGGAGGACCTGCTCGACGAGATGGAAGACGAAGACGACGAAGAGGGGGGTGAGGAGTAATGGCGATTCTCCACACGCAGGAGATTCGCGACATGACCCCCGCGGAGCGTGAGGCCGAACTGGAGGAGCTCGAGACCGAGCTCCTGAACTCGAAGGCCGTGAAGGCAGCCGGTGGCGCGCCGGACAACCCGGGCCGCATCGGCGAGCTCCGGAAGACCATCGCCCGGATCAAGACGATCCAGGGCGAGGAAGGCGACTTCGAGGACGAAGCGTAAGATGAGTCTGACACCCGAATCGCTGTCGCGACACGAACTCGTCGGCCTGCACGTGCGGGTCGTCGAGGACACCGACCAGTCGCGGGTGGGCATCGAGGGCTGCGTCGTCCGCGAGACGATGCAGACACTCGTCATCCACAGCGAGGAGGGTGCCAGACAGGTCCCCAAGGCGGGGGCCACCTTCGAGTTCCGACTCACAGATGAAGCTGCGGCCCCGGACAACGGGGCCGGGACTGCGTTCAAACCTGCAGGTGGCGAGAGCCAAACCACTGGCGAGAGCGTGGCCTACGTTACGGTGGATGGAGTCAAACTGCTCTCACGACCCGAGCGACGCTCCGAGAACGGAGTTGATTCGAAATGGCGATAGGACTGAACGTAACAGAACCGGAGGGCACCTGCTCCGACGAGGACTGTCCGTTCCACGGAACTCTTTCCGTGCGCGGACAGGTCCTCGAGGGAGAAGTGGCCTCCACAGACATGGAGAAAACCGTCGTCGTCGAACGCGAGTACGACGTGTTCGTGCCGAAGTACGACCGCTACATGAAGCGGCGGTCGCGCGTTCCGGCACACGCACCCGAGTGCTTCGACATCAGTGTCGGCGACACGGTTAGCATCGCAGAGACCCGACCGCTCTCGAAAACCAAGTCCCACGTAGTCGTGGAAGTCACCGACGGAGGTGACGCCTGATGGAAGCCATCAAGGCCGACGTCACGCAGGGCTTGGAGAAGGGCTCGCTGATCACGTGCGCCGACAACACCGGCGCGCGCGAACTCAAGATCACGAGCGTAAAGGGCTATCAGGGAACGAAGAACCGCCACCCGAAAGCCGGGCTGGGCGACACCATCACCGTCTCGGTGACGAAGGGCACGCCGGAGATGCGCCGCCAGGTACTGGAGGCCGTCGTCGTGCGTCAGCGAAAGCCCATCCGTCGTCCGGACGGCACGCGCGTGAAGTTCGAGGACAACGCCGCGGTCATCATCGACGACCTCGGCGAGCCTCGCGGGACCGAGATCAAGGGCCCGATCTCGCGCGAAGTGGCGGAACGGTACGGTACCATCGCGAGTACCGCGACGATGATCGTATAGACAATGAGCGAACAACCACACAAACAGCGAACTCGCACGGAGCGCGCGTCGCTGCACGAGAAGCAGGACCAGGTGCGGGCGACCCTGGCCGACGACCTCCGCGAGGAGTACGGCCAGCGGAACGTCCGCGTCAACGTCGGCGACACCGTCGAGGTCATGCGTGGCGACTACGCCGGCGAAGACGGCGAAGTCGTCGACGTTGACCTGCGTGACGCCGAGGTGTTCGTGGAGGGTGTGACGGTGGAGGCCGCCGACGGCGAGGAGACCCCTCGCCCCGTCGACTCCAGCAACCTCCGCGTGACGGACCTCGACCTCGATGACGACGTGCGCGCCGAGCGACTGGAGGGTGACAACGAATGACGAACCACCAGAAGCGACTCTCGGTACCGAAGTCCTGGCCCGTCGAGCGGAAGACGGAGACGTTCACCGCGAAGGCCGGGGCCGGCCCGCACGGCGAGTCCGGCGTACCGCTGGTCGTCGTGCTCCGGGACGTCCTGGGCTACGTCGACGACTCCAGCGAGGCGCAGTACGTCATCAACACGGACGGCGTGCTCGTCAACGGCGTGAGCGTCGGCGACGTCAACCGCCCGATCGGGATGTTCGACATCCTGGCGTTCCCGACCCGCGACGAGTACTACCGCGTGTTCCCGGACGAGGGCGGTCGACTCGGCCTCACCGGCATCGACGCGGACGCGGCCGGCAGCAAGCTGAACAAGGTCACTGACAAGACGTCCGTCTCCGGCGGTCGCACTCAGTTGAACTTCCACGACGGCACGAACCTCGTCGTCGACGAGGACGACTACGCGGGGGGCGACTCCGTGGTCGTCGACGTCGAAGACAACGAGGTCGTCGCGCACTTCGAGTACGAGGAGGGCGCGCTCGTCACGGCCGTCGCCGGCCAGCACGCAGGTGACATCGGCGAGATCGCCGACATCGACGTGCAGCCCGGCAGCGCGGACAACACCGTCCGCGTGGACACCGACGACGACGGCTTCGAGACGGTCGAGGACTACGTCGTCGTCATCGACGAGAACTTCGTCGAGGGTGATGACGAATGAGTGAGGCAGAAGCGGACTTCCACGAGATGCGGGAGCCCCGCATCGAGAAGGTCGTCGTCCACATGGGCGTCGGCCAGGGCGGTGTCGAACTCCAGAACGCGGAGGGCATCCTCCAGGAGATCACCGGCCAGGACACCGTGCGCACACAGGCGAAGGGTCCCGAGCCGGAGTTCGGTCTCCGGAAAGGCGACCCGATCGGCGCGAAGGTCACCCTGCGGAGCGACGACGCAGAGGACTTCCTCGAGCGTGCGCTCCCCGCCGCCGACATCGACCGTCGGCAGTTCGACGACACCGGGAACGTGAGCTTCGGCATCGAGGAGCACACGGACTTCCCGAGCCAGGAGTACGACCCGAACATCGGGATCTACGGGATGGACGTCACCGTGAACCTCACCCGTCCGGGCTACCGCGTCGCGAAGCGCGACCAGATCACCCGGCAGATCCCGTCGAATCACCGACTCGACCCCGAGGACGCGGTCACGTACCTCGAATCCAACTTCGACGTGGAGGTCAACGAATGAGCGAGACGGAAGGCGAAACAGCAGAGACGGGCCAGACACACGAGTGCCGGCGCTGTGGCCGCGAACAGGGCCTCGTCGGCAAGTACGACATCTGGCTGTGTCGACAGTGCTTCCGCGAGATTGCCCGTCCGATGGGCTTCAAGAAGTACAGCTAACAATGACGGCAAACGATCCCCTGTCCGACGCACTCTCCGGCATCGACAACGCCGAGAGCGTCGGGCATCTCACACACACGGTAGAGCCCGCCTCGAACATGGTCGGCTCCGTCCTCGAGGTCCTGTACGACCGCGGGTACATCGACGGCTTCGAGTTCGTCGACGACGGGAAGGCCGGCCGCTTCGAGGTCGAACTGAAGGGTGCCATCAACGAGTGCGGTCCCGTGAACCCGCGGTACTCCGTGGGCGCGGACGGTTTCGAGCAGTGGGAGAAGCGATACCTCCCGGCCCGGGACTACGGCGCGCTCGTTGTGACGACCAGCCACGGCATCATGAGCCACTACGAGGCCCGCGAGGAGGGCGTCGGTGGCCAGGTCATCGCGTACGTATACTGAACCATGGCACGAATCGAAATCGAGATTCCGGACGACGTGACGGCTGAGGTCGACCACCTCGACCTCACCGTCGAGGGCCCCGAGGGCTCTGTCACGCGACGCCTCTGGTACCCCGACGTCGACGTCAGCGTCTCCGAAGACGCGGTCGTCGTCGAGAGCGACGCGGAGGACGCGAAGACGAACTCGACCGTCGGCACCTTCGAGAGCCACGTGGAGAACATGTTCCACGGGGTCACCGAGGGCTGGGAGTACAAACTCGAAGTGCACTACTCCCACTTCCCGATGCAGGTCGACGTGGAGGGCGACGAGGTCGTCATCCAGAACTTCCTCGGCGAGAAGGCGCCCCGCCGCACGACCATCCGTGGCAACACGGACGTCGAGGTCGACGGCGAGGACGTCACGCTGAGCGGCCCGAGTATCGAGGACGTCGGCCAGACGGCGGCCGACATCGAACAGCTGACCCGGGTCACCGACAAGGACACGCGCGTCTTCCAGGACGGCGTCTACATCGTCGAGAAGCCCGCGAAGGGAGGTGCCTGATAGATGAGCGACGAAGACACACCCCAGGAGCTCTCCGACATCTCCGGTGTCGGCCCGTCGAAGGCCGAGGCCCTCGAGGAGGCCGGCTTCGAGTCCGTCGAGGACGTACAGGCGGCCAGTCAGAGCGACCTCGCAGACGTCGACGGCGTGGGGAACGCCCTCGCGGCCCGCATCAAGGCCGACGTCGGCGGTCTCGAGGTCGAGGAGGACACCGAGGCAGAGGTCGAGGAGGCCGAACCCGAGGAGGAAGAGGAAGAAGACGAGGACGTGGAGACGGAGCTCCGTCCCCGCGGCCTCGCCGAGAAGACGCCGGACCTCAGCGACGAGGAGCAGCGGCTCCTCGAGAAGCGCCGGCGCGTCAACAAGCCCCAGTTCAACCGTCAGGACTACCACAAGAAGAAGCGGACGCCGACGTCCTGGCGCCGGCCGCGCGGCCAGCTGTCCAAGCAGCGCCGCGGCATCAAGGGCAAGGGCGACAAGGTCGAGTCCGGCTTCCGGACGCCGAAGGCCGTTCGGGGCAAGCACCCGAGCGGCTTCGAGGAGGTTCGCGTGCACAACGCGGACGACCTCGACGGCGTCGACCCGGACACGGAAGCGGCCCGCATCGCCTCGAAGGTCGGCGCTCGCAAGCGCGAGCGCATCGAGGAGCAGGCAGAAGAGCAGGGCATCCGCGTCCTGAACCCGACCTACGTGGAAGTCGAAGTGGAGGGAGACAATGAGTGACCTGAGCGCACAGAAGCGGCTCGCAGCCGACGTCCTCGACGTCGGTAAGAACCGCGTCTGGTTCGACCCCGACGCCCAGTCCGAGATCGCCGACGCGATCACGCGAGAGGACATCCGCGAGCTCGTCGCGGAGGGCACCATCGACGCAGAGGACACCCAGGGCAACTCCCGCGGTCGCGCACGCGAGCGCGCCGCGAAGCGCGCCTACGGCCACCAGAAGGGCGCCGGCTCCCGGAAGGGCAAGTCCGGTGCGCGCCAGAACGAGAAGTCGGCCCACGTGGCCGGCATCCGCGCGCAGCGGCAGAAGCTCCGCGAACTCCGCGACGACGGGACGCTGTCCCCGGCGGAGTACCGCGAGCTGTACAACATGGCGAAGGGCGGCGAGTTCGACAGCGTCCGTCGCCTCACGAACCACATCGCAGAGAACTACGGTGATAGCTAATGGCGACAGGACCAAGATACAAGGTGCCGATGCGGCGTCGCCGCGAGGTTCGGACGGACTACCATCAGAGGTTGCGTCTCCTGAAGTCGGGGAAACCCCGGCTTGTCGCTCGCAAGAGCAACAAGCACGTCACGGCGCAGCTGGTCGCGACCGGACCCGACGGCGACGAAACGATCGCGAGCGCGCACTCCAGTGACCTCGGCGAGTACGACTGGGAGGCTCCCACGGGGAACCTGCCGGCGGCGTACCTGACGGGGCTGCTCGCTGGACGGCGTGCAGTGGACGCGGGCGTCGAGGAGGCGGTCCTCGACATCGGCCTGAACACGGCCACCCCGGGTTCGAAGGTGTTCGCAGTCCAGGAGGGCGTCATCGACGCTGGCCTGGACGTCCCGCACAACGACTCGGTCTTCGCGGACTGGTCGCGCACGCGTGGCGAACACATCGCGGAGTACGCAGAGAGTCTCGACGAGCCGCTGTACGGCGGCGACTTCGACGCAACAGCGCTTCCCGAGCACTTCGACGAGACTCGGGAGGCCATCACGGAGGACTAACACATGAGTTACAACGACACCTGGCAACCGAAGACCCGCCTCGGCCGCCTCGTCCAGGACGGGGAGATCGAGGACATGTCGGACGCCCTCAACACCGGGCTGCCGCTGAAGGAGCCAGAAATCGTCGACCAGCTCCTGCCGGGGCTCGACGACGAAGTGCTGGACATCAACATGGTCCAGCGGATGACCGACTCCGGCCGCCGCGTGAAGTTCCGATGCGTCGTCGCTATCGGGAACCGCGACGGCTACGTCGGCTACGCCGAAGGGCGTGACGACCAGGTCGGCGGTGCCATCCAGAAGGCCATCGAGGTAGCGAAGCTGAACATCATCGACGTCTCGCGCGGCTGCGGATCGTGGGAGTGTGGCTGTGGGCGACCCCACACCGTCGCGCTCAAGTCGACCGGCAAGGCGGGCAGCGTCGAAGTGGAGCTCATCCCGGCGCCGCGCGGCCTCGGGCTCGCGGGCGGTGAGACCGTCCGGCACGTGCTGGAGCTCGCCGGCATCGAGGACATCTGGACGCGTTCCTCCGGGAAGACGCGGACGACCGTGAACTTCGCGAAGGCGACGTTCAACGCGCTCCGCGCGACCTCCGAGGCCCGCGTGCCCCAGTACGCTCGCGAACAGCGCGAGGTGATCGAGTGATGCAGGCAGTCGTCCAGATCCGTGGTGAAGTCAACATGCGTGGCGACACCCAGGACACACTCGAGATGCTGAACATCCACACCGTCAACCACTGCGCGCTCGTCCCCGAGACCGAAACGTACTCGGGGATGGTCGCCAAGGTGAACGACTACGTGGCGTTCGGCGAGCCGAGCGAGGACGTCCTCGTGGAACTGCTCGCGAAGCGCGCGGAGCCCGCCGAGGGCGACGCGGACGTGGACGACGAGTGGGTCGCCGAACACACCGAGTACGACGACGTCGCCGACCTCGCGGGCGCGCTGCTCGACGAGGAGACGACGCTGCGCGACGCGGGCCTGTCGCCCGTGCTCCGTCTGCACCCGCCGCGGGGCGGCCACGACGGTATCAAGCAGCCCGTCAGCGACGGCGGCCAGCTCGGGAAACACACCACCGAGGAGATCGACAGTCTCCTCACCGAGATGCGATAACCATGACCGACAAGAAACGACGACAACGCGGCTCTCGAACGCACGGCGGCGGCACGCACAAGAACCGCCGCGGCGCCGGCAATCGCGGCGGGCGCGGGCGTGCGGGTCGCAAGAAACACGAGCAACACAACTACGAGGACGTCGGCAAGAGCGGCTTCAAGCGACCGGAGAAGACCGACGAGGACGTCGCCGTTGTCTCCGTCCAGGAGCTCGACGAGGACGTCGCCCTGCTCGCGGAGGAGGGCGTGGCCGAGGAGACTGAGTTCGGCTACCGCGTCGACGCCCGCGACGTCGCCGACGACGGCTGGGACGCCGACGTAGTGAAGGTGCTCGGTGGCGGCCAGTTGTACGAACAGCTCGAAGTGACGGCGGACGCGTTCAGCGACACTGCCGTCGACCTCATCGAGGGCGAGGGCGGCGACGCCGTCGTCTCCGACCGAGCGAGCGAGGACGACGAGGAGTAACCTATGGGATGGAAGGAGGCTGCTGCGCCGGTCCTCACGCGGATGCCCTCGGTCCAGCGACCGGAAGGGCACGTGCCGTTCCGCCGGAAGATGTACTGGACGGGGGGTATCCTCGTGCTGTACTTCTTCCTGACGAACGTCCCGCTCTGGGGCATCGAGGGCGTTGGCGACGACTTCTTCGGGCAGTTCCGGAGTCTGCTCGCCGGCGGCCAGGGCACCGTGCTCCAGCTCGGTATCGGTCCGATCGTCACGGCGAGTATCGTCTTGCAGCTGCTCGGTGGCGCGAACCTCCTGGGTCTGGACACGGACAGCGACCCGCGTGACCAGGCCATCTACCAGGGCCTCCAGAAGTTCCTGGTGCTCGTGATGGTCGTCCTGACGGGGGCGCCGATGGTGTTCCTCGGCAACTCCCTGCCGGCGAGCCAGCAGCTCGCGCAGTCGGTACCGGGCGGCGTGCTCGGCGTCAACCTGCTGATATTCGCCCAGATAGCGGCCGGTGGCATCCTCCTCCTGTTCATGGACGAGGTCATCTCGAAGTGGGGCGTCGGGTCCGGCATCGGGCTGTTCATTGTCGCCGGCGTGAGCCAGAGCCTGGTCGGCGGGCTCGTGTTCTGGGAGGGCGGCGTCGGTAACCAGGGCCTGATTCCGACCTGGTTCGACATCGTCGCCGGGAACGTCTCGAACCTCCCGCCGCTGCTGTCGATGGACGGGGTGTCGTTCCTGCTGATGCAGGCCGGCATCCTGGGGCTACTCACGACGCTGTTCATCTACGTCGTGGTCGTGTACGCGGAGAGCGTGCGCGTCGAGATTCCCCTGAGCCACGCCCGCGTGAAGGGCGCCCGGGGCCGGTTCCCGGTGAAGCTCATCTACGCGAGCGTCCTGCCGATGATCCTCGTTCGCGCGCTGCAGGCGAACATCCAGTTCCTCGGCCAGATCCTGAACTCGACGATGGCGTCGATGCCGACGTGGCTCGGCGTCTACGACGGGAACGGGCAGGTCGTCGGGGGGCTGTTCTACTACCTGGCACCCGTCTACAATCCGCAGGCGTGGATGTGGTGGACGGCCGGCACGAGCGCCGAGCCGTGGCAGGTCCTCATCCGCATCGCGGTGGACCTGACGTTCATGATCATCGGCGGCGCCATCTTCGCGGTCTTCTGGGTGGAGACCGCGGACATGGGGCCGGACGCGACCGCCCGACAGATCCAGAACTCGGGGATGCAGATTCCCGGGTTCCGGAAGAACCAGGGCGTCATCGAGAAGGTGATGGAGCGGTACATCCCGCAGGTCACCGTCATCGGTGGTGCGCTGGTCGGGCTGCTCGCCGTGATGGCGAACATGCTCGGCACGATCGGGAACGTCACCGGCACCGGTTTGCTGCTGACGATTTCCATCACGTACAAGCTCTACGAGGAGATCGCCGAAGAGCAGATGATGGAGATGCACCCGATGATGCGGGAGATGTTCGGCGGCGGCGACTGACCGCGGAACACTCTTCTCTCCGTTCGCGCTCGCCGCGTAGCGTCGGATACGGCTCGCGACTGCGAACCCGGCCGCGAGCGCGTCCCGGCGTCGTCACCGATGCCGTCCGGGTTCACTCCTGCTCGTCGGCCGGCGTCGGTTCCTGAAGGCAGACCGCGCGCCGACCGAACCGAACCACGAGCCCTGCACCGACGAGGTCGAAGAACAGGTCGCCGAGCGCGTCGCGGCGGCCGTAGTGGACGAGCAGGGGTTCGAACCCGAGTCGGCCGGCGACGGCGTGGATGCCGTACTCGAGGGCCTCCCAGAGGACGCCGAACGCGAGTGTGACTCCGGCGACCACTGCCGCACGGGAACGAGGCTGCTCCGAGGCCGGGTCGGCGTCGGCGGTTCGCGCGCGGAGGACGACGTCCGTGGCGCCCGCGACGACGACGCCCGATAGCGTGTGCGCGAGGTGGTCCCACCACCAGACTCGGTCGTAGGGGCCGAGCATCCCGAGCACGTGGACCAGGGCCGCCGCGGACACCCAGAGTCGGTGCCACGGCTGGAACCGGACGTCGTACCCGGATTCGATTACCCGCGGGAGCGCTGTGAAGGCGAACGAGAGGACGCCGTTGACGACGACACTCGGGTCGCGGCGACGGACGCCCGCGAGGAACGAGACCCCGATTCCGGCCTTGGCGGCGCGGTTCGCTGTGCGGAGCACCGCGACGTCCAGCCACCGAGAACTGCGGCTCCCGTCGGCTGGCTCGTCGACCGCGGTCATCGCGGGGCGGTGACTCCGGGGAAAGACGCTTCGAGGGCGGTTCGACGGTGGAGCGCCTCGGCGGCCCCGGGCGCTCCGTCCCCTGACGGTGTCTCCGTTCTCCCCGTGGTCACGGCCGGAGGTACGCGTACCCCTCGTCCTGGAGTCTCGTCACCTCGATGGCGCCCTCCGGAACGGTCTCGACCCCGTCGACGAGGTCGGACTTCTCGAGGCCCTTCGTCTCGAGGGTGTTCTCGCACCCCTTGAACGGGACGCCGTCGTCGATTAGTGCCCGGACCTGGTCCGCGTAGTCGCCGTCGGCGGTCACGGCCTCGATGCCCTCGGACTGGGCGGCCACCACGACCTCGTCGATGCTGTCGCTCTCGTCGGCGAGCATGTTCTCGACGATCGCCAGCGCAGTCTCCTGCTCTGTCTCGTCGCCGGAGCTCAGGTGTACGACGCTTCGCATACTGGCTACGAAGGCCGGGAGCGCCTAATGTCGACTGCCTGCACAGACCGGCCGCATTCCACCCCCCGGACGGCACAGGGGCGGAGGGCTCGCGACCGGTAGACGCGAGCTCACGTCTCGAACTCGAAGCGAGCCCCGCCCTCCTCGCCCTCCACGAGGTCGACCGTCCAGCCGTGGTTCTCGGCGATAGAGTCGACGATGGCGAGCCCGAACCCGGTTCCGTCCTGGCTGGTGGTGTGTCCCATCTCGAAGACGTCCTCGCGGTCGTCCTCGGGGACGCCGGGACCGTCGTCGGCGACGTAGAAGCCGTCGCCGTCGTCGAGGCCGCCGACCTGAACGGTGACGTCACCGGTGCCGTCCGCCTGGGTGCCGTCGCCGCCCGACGCCGCCTCGGGGGCGGCGTGTTCGACTGAGTTCCTGGAGGCGCCCCGAGACGGCCTCCACGTCGACGCCCTCCGCGTCGACGGTCATGTACGCGTCCCCGGTGTCGACCACGTTCCAGGCGGCGACGGCCGCCACCTGGAGGGGGACGTCCTCGGTGTCGCGGCCGTCCGTGCCGTCGCGGGCGAGCGTCAGCAGTTCGTCGAGAATCTCGTCGACGCGGTCGAGGGAGTCCGCGACGGTGTCGAGGGCCTCCTCGTCGCCGGTCTCCCCGTAGCGCTGTAGCCAGCCGGTCGCGACGTTCAGGGGGCTCCGGAGGTCGTGGGAGACGACGCTCGCGAACTCGTCCAGGCGCTCGTTCTGGGTCTCCAGTTCGCGCCGGCGGCGGTTCCGCTCGGTGACGTCACGGAGCACGCCGATGGTCCCCCGGAAGTCGCCGTCGTGGGGGCGGAGCGCGAGGTGACACTCCACGACCCGGGTGTCGTCGCCGTCCTCGGGGTGGACGCGGAACTCGAACTTGCCCTTGTCGTGGTCGTTGTCCGAGGACAGCAGTGCGGCGACCGTCTCCCGGTACCGCGGCACGACCTCGGGGTCGAAGACGCCGAGGTCGACGAGGTCCGGGACGCTGTGCGCCTCGAGTTCCTCCGGAGGGAGGCCGAGCAGGCCGGCCGCCTGCCGGTTACCGTCGACGTAGTTGGCGTCCTCGTCGACGATGAACACCGCGTCTGGGGCGGTCTCCACGATGGTCTCGGCGCGGCGGCGCTGGCGTTCGCGCTCCTGGCGATCTGAGACGTCTCGGCAGATGGCGAGCACCGCGGGGTCGTCCTCGTAGGTGATGCTGGACGCCGTGAACTCGATGGGGACGCGGTCGTCGGTCTCCGTGACCGCCTCGAACTCGTAGCGACGCTCCGGGTCCTCGCCGGCGAGCCGTCGCTCGAGCCGAACGAGGACCGTCTCCCGGTACTCGGGCGCGATGACGTCGGCGACGGGCGTCCCCTCGACGGACTCGGGGTCGGTGTCGAGGATGGCGGCGCCCTCGGGGTTCGCGAACTTCAGGACGCCGTCCTGGGCGACGAACACGCCGTCGCTGGCCTCCTCGACGACGGTTGCGTACTTCTCCTCGCTCTCCCGGAGTTTGCGCTCGCGACGGCGCTGCTCGGTGACGTCGCGGACGACGCCGGCGGTCCCCCGGAAGCCGCCGTCGTCGGGTAGCAGGGCGATGTGGACGTCGATGTGTTCGACCCCGTCGGCCCAGTTGTCGCCGCTCAGCTCCACCGTCGCGGTCTCGGCGTCGCCGTCCCAGAGGTTCGAGACGATGGCTTCGCCGGCGTCGAGGTCGTCGTCGGTCAGCAGCGTCGAGCAGTGAGCACCGACGAGGTCCTCGCGGTCGCGGCCGCTGAGCTCCTCGAAGGCGTCGTTGACGAACGTGAACACGCCGTCGTCGTCGAGCGTGTAGACCGGGTCGCCGACCGCCTGGACGATGGTCTGGACGCGCGCGAGTTCGCGCTCCCGGCGCACGCGGTCCGTGATGTCGGTGAAGGAGGCGACGACACGGTCGACGCTCCCGTCGTCGCCGAAGATGGGCGCGCAGTGCATCACGAGGTACTTCTCCCAGCCGTCCGGGAAGACGACCGCGAGCCGCTCGCCATGCAGCGGCTGGCCGCTGCGCGCGACCTGGCGGGCGGGGTGGTCGCTCCCGTCCAGTGGCTCGCCGTCGAGGTCCGCGAGCGTCCAGTCGGGGTCCGCGGGCAGGGACGCGTCCGTCAGGCCGAGCGTCGCCTGCGCGCGGTCGGTGGCGGACGCGACGCGGCCGTCCGTGTCGAAGACGACCGACCCCGGAGTGGTGGCGAGCACCTGTTCGAGGAGGTGTTTCTCCTCGCGGAGCGCGGACTGCGAGCGGCGCTTCTCGACGGCGTTGCGCACGCGGTTCGCGAGCACGGTGTACTGGTCGGTGCCGGTGTCCTTCTGGAGGTAGTCGGTGACGCCCGCGGAGATGGCGTCGCTCGCGATCTCCTCGTCGCCTTTCCCCGTGAACAGGACGAACGGGAGGTCTGGGTGGTCCTCGCGAACGACCTCCAGGAACTCCAGGCCGTTCATCCCGGGTATGTCGTGGTCCGAGACGATGCAGTCGACTGCTGCACCCGCCAGGTGGTCGAGCGCGGACTCGGCGTCCGCTCGCGTCGTCACGTCGACGTCGTCGGCCTCGCGTTCGAGGTAGGTCGCGGTGAGGTCCGCGAGCGCGTCGTCGTCCTCGACGAGGAGCACGGCGATCGACCCGTCTGGCGCGGTCGTCATTTGTCCCGGATGTGTCACGCGACCCAATAAACGTTGCAGTCCGTTCCGACACGCACTTAGCGGCGGGTGCACAGTCACCGGACATGCAATGCGGGGGCCGGACTTAGATGCGCATCCTCATCGTCGGCGCCGGCGAAGTCGGATCGAGTATCGCGGGGAGCCTCGCGGACTCCCACGAAGTAGTCGTCGTGGACTGCGACCCCGACCGCGTGGAGTCGATACAGTACAGCGAGGACGTCCTGGGCGTCACCGGGGACGGGACGAATCTGGACGTACTCGCGGAGGCCGACGTGGCGGCGGCCGACTTCGTCATCGCCGTGACGAACGACGAGGAGACGAACCTCATCATCTGCGCGACGGCGAAGACGAAGAGCGACGCGTTCACCATCGCGCGCGTCGAGCAGACGAACTACCTGGACACGTGGGAGGCTCACGAGGGCGCGTTCGGCGTGGACTTCCTCGTCTGCACGAACCTGCTCGCGGCCCAGACTATCGTGCGCATCGTGGGCCTGCCGTCGGCCCACGACGTGGACCCGTTCGCGGACGGGCGCGTGGAGATGGCGGAGTTCGACGTCCCAGAGGACAGCCCGATATCGGGCCAGACCGTCGCGGAGGCCGACCGGTTCGACGAACTCACGTTCGTCGCGGTCGTTCCGGCCGGCACCGAGAACGCCCAGATAGCGGACGGTGACACCGTCATCGAGGCCGGCGCTCGCGTGGTCGTCGTCGGCCTGCCACAGACTGTCCGCGAGTTCGCGCGGACACTCTGTAACGGCGACAAACTCGACGAGGCCGAGGACGTGGTCGTCGTCGGCGGGTCGAAGACCGGCGAACTGACGGCGAAACTGCTCGTGGAGCGCGGGCTGTCGCCGCGCATGGTGGAGGTCGACGCCACGCGTGCCCGCGAACTCGCCGAACAGGTGCCGAGGGCGACCATCCTCTCCCACGACGGCACCGACCCCGAGTTCCTGACCCGCGAGCACGTCCAGGACGCGGACGTCGTGGTGGCGACGCTGGGCAGCGACGAGCGCTCGCTGCTGGCGGCGCTGCTCGCGAAGCGGGTGGGCGCCACCCGCGCCATCGCCGTCGTCGACCAGCCCCGGTACGTGGAACTGTTCGAGGCGGTGGGCGTCGACGTCGCCGTCAACCCCCGGGAGGTGACCGCCGAGGAGATTACGCGGTTCACCCGGGAGCGCCGCGCGGAGAACGTCGCCATCGTCGGCTCCGGCGGCGCGGAAGTGCTGGAGGTCGAGATCGACGACGAGAGCGTGCTCGCCGGCCGGACCATCCAAGACGGCATCGGCGACCTGCCGGAGGGCGTGGTGCTCGGCGCCATCACGCGGGGCGACGACCTCGTGACGCCGCGCGGCGACACGGTCGTCAAGGTCGGCGATCACGTCGTGGCGTTCGCGCGAGCGGACGCCATCGAGGAAGTGACGTCGAAGCTATGAGGCTCCGGGTGGACTGGCGGGCGAGCGCGGCCCTGGTGGGGACGGTCGTGAAGTGGCTCTCGGTGCCGCTGCTGGCACCGCTCGCAGTCAGTCTCTACTACGGCGACGGCGGCGTGGCGGCGTTCGTGGTGACTATCCTGGTGGCGTCGGGCGTCGGCGCGGGGATGGAGCGACTCGGGGACGTCGAGGACCTCGGCACCCGTGAAGGCTTCCTGATGGTCGCGGTGACGTGGCTCGCGGTGAGTCTCGTCGGTGCGCTCCCGTACCTCGTGACCGCCCACGGCATCCCGGGGGTGGCGGCGGCGACGGCGCCCGGGTCGACGCTCGCGAACCCGGCGAACGCGCTCTTCGAGTCGATGAGCGGGTTCACGACCACGGGGGCGACCGTCCTCGGCGACATCTCCTTCGACACGCACTCCCACGGCATCCTGCTGTGGCGCCAGCTCACCCAGTGGCTCGGCGGCATGGGCATCGTCGTGCTCGCAGTCGCCATCCTCCCAGAGCTCTCCGTGGGCGGCGCTCAGCTGATGGACGCGGAGGCGCCCGGGCCCGGCATCCAGAAGCTCACGCCCCGCATCGCGGAGACGGCGCGGGCGCTCTGGCTGGCGTACGCCGGCATCACGGCCGTCGAGGTGCTGTTGCTGTACGGCCTCCACCACGCCGGCTACGCGCCGAACATGGGGCTGTACAACGCGGTCGCCCACGGCTTCACGACGATGGCGACCGGCGGCTTCAGCCCGGAGGCCCGCTCCATCGAGGCGTTCAGCGGCGTCGTCCAGTGGGTCATCGTGCCGTTCATGTTCGCGGCGGGGACGAACTTCGCACTCATCTGGCAGGCGCTGACGGGCGACCTGGACGCGCTGTTCGACGACCCAGAGTTCCGGTTCTACGTCGGCGTCGTGGGGACGTTCACCGCGCTGCTCACCGGCCTGTTGTTCACCGGACCGACGCTCGACGTGGTCGTCGGGCCGGTGGCGGGCGAGGCAGAAGCGTCGCTGCGGCACGCCGCCTTCCAGGCAGTCTCCATCATTACCACCACGGGGTACGCGAGCATGGACTTCGCGCAGTGGGGCGAGTCCGCGAAGTACGTCCTCTTCCTCGCGCTCTTCGTCGGCGGGAGCGCGGGCAGCACTGGTGGCGCCGTGAAGATGGTGCGCTGGCTGGTCATCCTGAAGAGCCTGAAGCGGGAACTGTTCACCACCGTCCACCCGGAGGCGGTCCAGCCCGTGCGACTCGGTGGCCGCGCACTCGACGAACAGGGCATCCGCGGCATCTACGCGTTCACGGCCGTCTACTTCGCGTTGTTCGCGTTCGCCACCGTGTTCGTCGCCCTCGACGGCACCCGCATCCAGGAGACGCTGTCGGCCATCGAAGTGATGAGCGCCGTCGCGGCCACGCTCGGGAACGTCGGCCCGGGGTTCGGCATGGTGGGGCCGATGGGGAGCTATCTCGTGTTCACTGACGCCTCGAAGCTCGTGATGGTCGGCCTGATGTGGGTGGGTCGCCTGGAGGTACTGCCGGTGCTCGTGCTGTTCACGCGGACCTACTGGCAGGGGTAGTCGGCGGCGACCGCCGCGGGGCGGTCAGCCGAGCAGCCGTTCGATGACGGACTTCGAGCGCTCCTTCTCCGCCAGGACGACCGAGCACTCGACCTGGTCGATGACGTCGAGCACCAGCGACCCGGAGACGAGCCGGCGCAGCAGGCCGCGCTCGGTCGCGCCGACGACCAGCATCGTCGCGTCGGCGGCGGCCGTCGCGATGGCGGCCTCCACGTCGCCGGTCTCGACGCGCATCTCCGCGTCCGCGAGGTCGCGGTCGGCCGCCCACTCCGCGAGGAACGCCTCGCCCTCCTCGCGGTCGTCGGCGACGTGCAGCAGCGTCACCTCGCTGCCGTACTGGTCGCGGAGGTAGCGCGCGACGGCCGCCCCGAGGTCGGTGTCCGGGCCGCCCGCAGTCGGCAGGACGATGCGGGACGGGTCGAAGCCGCGGTCCTTCATCACGAGCACGTCGTACGGCAGGTCGCCGGCGACCTCGTCGACGGCGGACTCCGCGCGGCCGGGCGACCCGTGGCTGTCGCCGCCCCAGCCCATCACGAGCATGTCGGCGCCGTGAGTCTCGGCGGCGTCGAAGACCTCCGCGAACGAGCGGTGCGAGAGGATAGTGTGGGTCTCGACGGGGACGCCGAAGTCCTCGGCGTCCGTCTTCGCGTCGGCGAGCAACTGCTCGCTCTCGGCGGCGTCGGTGAACTCGTCGAGGTTGTCCCGGGCGTACCCGAGGTTCGTCTGGTCGGGGACCTGGACGATGTGGAGCGCGACGACGCGGCCGCCGTTGGCCTTCGCTGCCGCCGCGCCCAGCGAGATGAGGTCCGTCTCAGTCTCGGGGTTCGCGAGCGGGACGACCACCCGGTAGTCGCCGCCGTCGGGCTGGACGCCACTGGCGGCCGAGACGGCGGCGTCCGGCATCTCGTCGGCGCGCGAGAGGACGTACTGGCCGAGGATGCCCTGCTTGTCGGTCCGGCTGCGGGCGTACAGGAAGTACCAGAGCACGGCGCCGGCGACCAGCGCGACGCTCAGCGCGATGATGACCTCACTGATGAACGCGATGAGCGCGAACGACGTGAGCATCCCGAGGATGGGCGTGAACGGGTACAGCGGCACCTCGAAGTCCGGGTCGTAGTCCGCGGGGTCGGCCTCCCGCATGACGATGAGCGCGACGTTCAGCAGGCCGTAGATGATGAGGTGGAGGACGCTCCCCATCGTCGCCAGCGCCTCGACGGTGCCAGCCGCGATGAACGCGAGGATGAGCAGACCGGTAACGGCGATGGAGCGGTACGGCGTCGAGAACCGGGGGTGGATCTCGTTCAGCGACGGCGTGACGATGTTGTCTCGCCCCATCGCGAAGTTGATGCGCGAGGAGGCCAGGATGGAGGCGTTCGCGGAAGACGCGGTCGCGAGCAGCCCGCCGAACAGGAGCGCGGCGGCACCTATCGGCCCCATCAGGAGACCCGCGACCTCGACGACCGCGATCTCGTCGTCGGCCAGCGACGCGATGAAGCCCGGGTCGACAGCGGCGCTCATCGCGACGAGCACGAGCGCGTAGATGACGGTGACGAGGAGGACGCTCCCGATGACCGCCCGCGGAAGGTTCCTGCCGGGGTCCTTGATCTCCTCGGCGACGCTCGTAATCTGGACGAACCCGAGGTAGGAGACGAAGATGATGCCGGTGGTGGTGAGCATCGGGCCGAACCCCTCGCTCGGCGGGAGGTTCGCCGTCTCGGCCTCGAGCGCACCGAACACCGTGAAGACGGCGAGGATGGCGACGAGCAGGACGACGATGACGTTCTGGAGGCGACCGGTTTCTTTCGCTCCGACGTAGTTCACGGCGACGAACAGCGCCGCGCCCGCGAGCGCGACGAGTTTCACCGAGGAGACGACGAAGGGTCCGAGCACGAAGGCGTCCGGCATACCGACGATGTTCCCGATGTACTGGCCGAACCCGAACATGTAGAACGCAGACGCGAACGCGAGTCCGAGCCAGTTCGCCCAGCCCGCAATAGAGCCGAACAGCGGGCCGAGCGCGTGGTTGACGTAGTAGTAGGCGCCGCCGGACCGGGGCATCGCGGTGCCGAGTTCGCTAGCCGAGAGCGCGGTCAGCAGGGCGATACCGCCGCCAAGCAAGAAGGAGACGACTGCGAACGACCCCGCTTGCGTGATGGCCTGCCGGGGCAGCACGAAGATGCCGGCGCCGATCATCGTCCCGACACCGATGGTCAGCGCGGCGAGCGGCCCGAGGTCCTTCGCGAGGTCCTGCTCACTCATCGGAGCCGCCCTCCCCGGTAGCCTGGTCGTCGGCCGCCACGTCGTCGCCGTCAACTCTGGGGAACGCGACGACCGGCAGGTCGGCGCCCTTCACGAGGTCGCGGGTGTTGTCTCCGATGAGCAGGTCGAGCCACCGGTTGCCCTGCCGGGGCGTGAACGCGACCGCCGAGGCGTCGTGGTCGCGGGCCGCGTCGAAGACGCCGTCGGCGACGTCCGTCGCGAACACGACCGCGGTCTCACAGGTGACGCCCGCGTCGGCGCAGGCGTCCGAGACGACGGTGAAGATGTCCTCGGCGTAGGCTTCGCGCTGTTCGACACCGGCCTTGTCGATGCCACCACCCGCCTTCTCGATGACGTGGACGGCGACGACTTCGCCGCCGGCGTCGACGATGTACGGGAGCACCGCGTCACACGTGGCGCGGGCGTCGTCCTCGCTGGCGAACGGGAGGACGACCCGGTCGAGGAGGTCACCCATTCGGACCGCCCCCGGTTACTGGTGCCGTTGTTGTCAGTAGACCGCCAGCTAGCGTCGTTTCACGCGGAGGAATCATACCCAGTGTTGGGTAGCGGAGGAACTTATGTCTTCGAATTGCGGCGGCTCGCAGAACCGAACGCGCGTACGCCAGCGGCACGTCCCCCGCTCTCGGGTACGCTGCGTGTAACTAACCGCGGGCGGAGACGGACCTAGAAGCATGCAGGACGGACAGGGGGCCTCGCGGGAGAGTCGCGCGAGAGAGGCTAGCGAGCGCGTCTACTCGGTCGCCATCCGAGCGCTGGCCGCGCTCGTGGTGCTCCTCTCGTTCGCCGGACTCGCGTACCTCGTCTACGAGGGGCGGATCGACGGCGGCGCGCTCTTGCTGTACGCCGGCGTCATCCTCGGGTACGTGCTCAACATGGCGTGGCGGCGACGGTAGCTCTCGTCGGCGGACTCAGACCTCGACAGCCCACAACTGGAAGTCCGCGGGGAGCCCGTAGACCTCCCGGAAGACGGCGTCGACGAACTGCGCGACGCGCTCGTCGTCGGCCTGCGCGTCGACGCGGACGTTCGTCGCGGGCGACTCCCCCTCCATCTCGGGGTCGACGGTCGTCCGCTCGGAGACCGTGAACGCGCCGAACCGGCCGAGGATGTCGTTCAGCGCGTCGAGTTCCCGCTGCGTGCAGTCGAGGTTCAGCGTGCCGTCGGCGAACTGCACCCAGGGCGGGAGGAACTCGGGGTCGTCGCTCGGGTCGTCGGCGGCCTCGACGGTGCAGAACTGGCTGTCGCGCTCGCGGTGAGCGGCGACCGTGTCGGCGACGAGGTCGACGCGGTCGGCCTCGGTGTTGGCGTCAAATCGGGTCATGGCGGCAGTTGGCGGCCCACACTGATATCAGGCGGGGTGTGCGAGCGCGTTCACCCAGCGGCTGTCCGCGTCCACGTCGCCCGCGAGGCCGGCGTCGGCGTGCGCTTCGTACGTGCTCGCGGTCTGGAGGGCTTCGTCCACGTGCAGCCGTGCATCCGGGCAACACTTGACAGTTCGGCCGGGAACGACACGCCCTTAATCGGGGCGGGTGAAGGTGGCGTATGAGCAACCCACACGCACTCCTGCTGGGCGCGCCGGGCGCCGGGAAGGGAACGCAGAGCCGGCGACTCGTCGACGAGTTCGGTGTCGAGCACGTCACGACGGGCGACGCGCTCCGCGGGAACAAGCAGATGGACATCAGTCACCTCGACCTCGAGTACGAGACGCCGGGCGAGTACATGGACGCGGGCGAACTCGTCCCCGACCCGGTCGTGAACGAGATCGTGAAGAAGGCGCTCGGTGACGCCGACGGCTTCGTCCTCGACGGCTACCCCCGCAACGAGAGCCAGACCGAGTACCTCGACTCCATCACGGACCTGGACGTCGTGCTCTACCTCGACGTCGCCGAGGACGAACTCGTGCGCCGGCTGACCGGTCGCCGAGTCTGCGAGGACTGCGGCGCGACCTTCCACGTGGACTTCGACCAGCCCGAGGAGGCGGGCGTCTGCGACGAGTGCGGCGGCGACCTCTACCAGCGTGAGGACGACACCGAGGAGACCGCCCGCGAGCGCATCCGAGTGTACGAGGAGAACACGGCCCCCGTCGTGGACTACTTCCGAGACAAGGGCGTGGTCGTCGAAATCGACGGCGAGCAGACCCCCGACGAGGTATGGACGGACGTCCGTGACGCGGTCGCCGAGCGCGACGACTGACACGGCCCACTCTTCTCCGTCTCTCGTTCGTCGACGACCGACAGCCGGCGCTCTCCCCTCAGTTCACCTACGTATTACTTAATTAATCTTTGTAGAAGCTAGAAAAGTTCCAAGGTAGCACCCGCCATGGGTGCGAGTGCGATGCTAGACAATGACAGGGGACACACGCGGCGCGACGCACTGAAACTGACGGGCGGGGCGCTCGCCGGCCTCGGCCTCACCGGGCTGGCGTCCGCCGGTGACGCCGACACCGTCGAGGTGAACGTCGGGTACAGCGCCGCGAGCGGGGAGCGCGCGGCGAAGGCCGAGGCGACTGGCGTCGTCCGCGAGTTCAACTTCGACGCGCTCACCATCCGAGTGAACGAGAACGCCATCCGGGGACTCTCGAAGCGGCCAGACGTCCGGTACGTCGAGCGCAACGGCACGATGCACGCCCTCGACCAGCAGCTCACGTGGGGCGTCGACCGCGTGGACGCCGAGGTCGCGACGGCGAACGGCGACACCGGCGCGGGCGGCGACGTCGCCATCCTCGACACCGGCATCGACTCCGACCACCCGGACCTCGTCGACAACCTCGGCGCGGGCCGCGCGTTCGTGAAGGCGAGGGGGAAGTTCGCCGAGGACTGGGACGACGACAACGACCACGGCACGCACTGCGCCGGCATCGCGGACGCCGACGACGACAGCCAGGGCGTCCGCGGCGTCTCCACGGAGGCGACGCTGCACGCCGTGAAGGTGCTGGACAAGCGCGGCTCCGGGTCGTTCTCGGACATCGCCGCGGGCGTCGAGTACGTCGCCGACCAGGGCTGGGACGTCGGGTCGATGAGTCTCGGCGCGTCCAGCGGCTCCCAGGCGCTCAAGGACGCCTGTTCGTACGCCGAGGACAGGGGCGTGTTCCTCGTGGCGGCCGCCGGCAACGACGGTCCGTGCGGGGACTGCGTCGGCTACCCGGCCGCGTACGAGGAGTGCCTCGCCGTCTCCTCGTCGGCGAGCGACGACAGCCTCTCGGGGTTCTCCTCGACGGGGCCCGAAGTGGAACTCGTCGCGCCCGGAACGGACATCTACTCGACCATCCCCGGCGGCTACGACACCTTCTCCGGGACGTCGATGGCGACCCCGCACGTCGCGGGCGCCGCCGGCCAGCTGATGGCGAACGGCTACACGAACGGGGAGGCACGCAGTCGACTGAAGAACACGGCCGAGGACATCGGGCTCGCGAGCAACGAGCAGGGCGCCGGCCTGCTGGACGCGGCCGCCGCGCTCGGCCACGACTCCACCGACGACTGAGGACGACCGTCCGGTTCCCGCCGCGGGCGCGAGCCAGTGACCGTAGTTCCGCCGTACGCCCCCAGAGTTATGCCAGAACGCGACGACCCCACGGCCGTGTTGGACGCCAGCGTGACCGCGATCGTCGAGGACGGCGACGTCGACCTCTCCTTTAGCGTTCGGAACCCGAGCGACGAGCCCATCGAGTGCTCGTTCCGGGACGGGCAGCGCGTCGAGGCCGTCGCCGAGCGCGACGACGGCGCGGAAGTGTGGCGGTACGGTGACGACCGCATGTTCTCGATGGCGCTCGGGGCCGAGACGATTGCGCCCGGCGGCGAGACGACGTTCGACGCGACGTGGCCCGACCCAGAGCCGGGCGAGTACAGAATCAGGATGTGGCTCGTCGCGACGGCCGCCGACGCGAGCGCCGAAACGCGAGTATCGGTCGCCTAACCGTCGGTCGCGGCGGATGCCTGATTGTGCGCGCGCCGCTCCGACTCCGGTCGGGGTTCCGTAAGCGATTCAAGCGACGGCCGCTAAGACCCTGACGAGATGGCACGAACCGCGGAGAAAGTGCGGTCGCTGGTCCGCGAGGACCCCGAGATGGCGACCATCCTCGAGGACCTCCTCGACCACGACGGCGAACTCCAGTGGCAGGACGTCAGCGGCGACGTCTCCAGCGGCCAGTGGGGCCGCCTCCTGGAGAAGGACATCCTCGTGGAGGGCGACGAGGGGTTCCAGTTCGCCGACCCCGAGGGCGTCGAGGACGGACTCGCACCCGAGAACGAGGGCGACGACGACTCCCCGGAGAGCACGTCGTGGTCCACCTACGACAAGCTCGCCGGCGTCGGCGCCGTCGGTGCGATGGTCGGGTACAGCTACTCGCCCATCCGGAACGGCATCGGCAGCGCTATCGACCTGCTGCTCGGGCCGCTCGACGCGATGCTGCCGTTCTACGTCGTCATCCTCGTCCTGGCGGTGCTCACCGGCCTGTACTCCACACTCCTGCAGGCGAATCTGACGGACATGGACAAGATGTCGGAGTACCAGGAGCGCGCGCAGGCGCTCCAGGACAAGATGTCCGCCGCCAAGGAGCGCGGCGACGAGGCGGAAGTCGAGCGCCTCCGCGAGGAACAGATGGAGGCCTTCGGCGACCAGGCCGGCATGCTCAAGGAGCAGTTCCGGCCGATGGTGTGGATCATGCTGCTCACCATCCCGGTGTTCCTCTGGATGTACTGGAAGCTCGGCACCGGCCGAGTGCCCACCTCGGAGATCACGATGGTGCTGCCGCTCATGGGCGAGGTCAACCTCCAGAGCGGCCAGGTCGTCGTCTTCCCCGCGTGGATCATCTGGTACATGGTGTGCTCGTTCAGCTTCTCGAACGTCATCCGGAAGGCGCTGAATATCCAGACGACGCCGACGTAGCGCAGCCGGCGCCCGCGGCCGGCGCACGCGGTTCAAAACCTCTTTGTCCCGGCCGCCCCCAGCACGGATATGTTAGTCACCATCTCCGGACCGCCGGGGAGCGGGAAGAGCACGGTCGCGTCGACGCTCGCGGACCACCTCGACTACGACCACATCTCGGGCGGAGACATCTTCCGCGGACTCGCCGACGACCGCGGCATGACTCTCGAGGAGTTCAACGAGCTCGCCGAGGACGACCCCCAGATCGACAAGGACCTCGACCGACAGCTCCGGGAGACCGCGCGGAATCAGGACGACGTCGTCCTGGAGTCCCGGCTCGCGGGCTGGATGGCCGGCGAGTACGCCGACATCAAGATATGGCTGGACGCGCCGATGGGCGTGCGGGCGCGCCGCATCGCCGAGCGCGAGGACAAGACGCCTGCGGCGGCGCGCGCGGAGACCGAGAAGCGCGAGGAGTCCGAGACGGCTCGCTACGAGGAGTACTACGCCATCGACTTCGACGACATCACCATCTACGACCTCTCGGTGAACACCGCGCGCTGGGGACCCGACGCCGTCACGGACATCGTCCTGGACGCCGTCGACGCCTACCAGCCCGAGCGCGACGAGGGCCCGACGCCCATCGAGAACGTCCGCTACCAGTTCTGAGATGATTCGAGCCCCGCCCGAGAACCGCGACCCCGACGCCATCCTCGAGTTCGGCGTCGTGAACCTCGACAAGCCGCCGGGCCCCTCCGCCCACCAGGTGTCGGCCTGGATCCGGGACATGGTCGGCGTCGAGAAGGCCGCCCACGCCGGCACCCTCGACCCCAAGGTCACGGGCTGTCTCCCGGTGCTCACGGGCGCCGCGACGCGACTCGCGCCCGCGCTCCTGGAGGGACCGAAGGAGTACGTCGCCGTCCTCGAACTCCACGACGACCCGCCGCGGAACTTCGAGAGCGTCGTCGCCGAGTTCGAGGGCGACGTCTACCAGAAGCCGCCGAAGAAGTCCGCCGTCGCCCGGCGACTGCGCAGCCGCGAAGTGTACGACCTCGACGTCCTCGACCTGGACGGGCGTCAGGCCCTGCTTCGCATCCGCTGCGAGTCGGGGACGTACATCCGGAAGCTCTGCCACGACATCGGGCGCGCGCTCGGCACGAACGCCCACATGGGTCACCTCCGCCGCACCGCCACCACGCCGTTCGACGACACCGACCTCGTCACGCTCCAGGACCTCTCGGACGCGCTCGCGTGGCTGCGCGACGAAGACGACACCGAGCCACCGGGCACGCCGGAGGAAGCGCTACGCGCGGCCGTCCAGCCCGCCGAACGCGCGCTCACCCACCTCCCGAGTGTCACCATCGCGGACTCGGCCGCCCGCGAAGTCGCGAACGGCGCACCCGTCTACGCCCCCGGCGTCCTCGCTGCCGACGACGCCGACCGCGACGCGCTCGTCGCCTGCTACACCGAGGGCGGGTCGGCCGTCTGTCTCGGCCGTTTCGTCGGCGACCCGGAGGGCGACTCCGGCACGGTGGTCGACCTCGAACGCGTCCTCGTCTGACGGACCTGTCCGCGTCGAAGCGAAGGCCTTAATGCCGGACCGCGCGTCGTCCCGAGTGCGGGACCGTGGGGTAGCGGTATCCTCGGCGCATGGGGTGCGTCGGACTCGAGTTCGAATCTCGACGGTCCCATTAAATTTTCGACCAACCGTGTATTGTTCTTTAGATTTCTGTGCAACTGCAGTCGTTGGCTTTGTTTTCCTAAGTTCAGAAGGCAAGCTTCTCCACCTCGGTACGGCGGTGTTCCATCAGATCGCGCTCGTCGCTGCGGTCGTAGTGCGCTCGAATCGTCTCAGCCGTCGCGTCCACGCGCTCCGAGACGGCGTCGACGCCCATCCCCGACTCCCGCATGTGGGTGATGGCGCCGGTGCGAATCCGGTGCGGGCTGAGTGACTCGGGACACTTGCTCTCGTAGCCGTGGTCGAGCGCCTCGCAGGTCTCCGGGTCGATCTCCTCGACCGGGCACTCGCCGACGAAACAGGGCTGGGTGAGCGCGTAGACGTTGCGCTGGATGGTCGTCTTCGCGATACGGCCGCGCTCGGTCGTGAACAGCGGCCTGCGGTCGTGCTGGTCGGTCTGCTCGATGCGGTTCTCCCGGATGTAGTCGCCGAGGACCTCGGCGACCGACGTCCCGAGGACGGTGCCAAGCGCGTTCGCTCGCTCGCCGTCGAAGCCGTTCTTCAGCCGGGTTCCCTCCGCGGGCCGGTGCTTGAACTCGACGTAGCCATCTTCCTCGTGGAAGTCCTCGACGTCGAGTGAT
>Ga0208138_100239_pt1 | contig 30299 bp, 34 predicted proteins | sample AntRauMetaRauer3_FD_184786 | JGI IMG/M metagenome (GOLD analysis project Ga0208138, IMG submission 184786) | Saline lake microbial communities from Rauer Lake, Antarctica, in enrichment culture - Antartic Rauer Lake 3 Metagenome Rauer3 (SPAdes)... ...
GTGAGGTTCTCGTAGCCGTCCTCGGTGACGACGACGATGTCCTCGATGCGGACGCCGCCCTCGCCCGGCTCGTAGAGACCGGGCTCGATGGTGATGACGTGACCGGGCTGGAGTTCCTCGCCGCCGTGGGAGATGGATGGCATCTCGTGGACGTCGAGGCCGACGCCGTGGCCCGTGGAGTGGATGAATCCGGACTCCGCGCTCGGGTCGGTGAAGATTGTCGGGTAGCCGTGGGCCTCGAAGACGTCGACGACCGCCTGATTGACGTCCTCGCCCGTGGCGCCGGGTTCGACGGCGTCCAGGGCGGCGTCGAAGGCCTCGCGGGTGACCTCGTAGCGCTCCCGGTGGGCGTCGCTCGGGTCGCCGTTGACGAACGTCCGGGTCATGTCGCTGTGGTACTTCGAGGCCTTGTTCCGCGGGAAGATGTCGACGATGACGGGGTCGTCCGCGGGCAGCGGGCCGCTGCCGCGTTCGTGGGCGTCGGCGGCCTGCGGGCCGCCCGCGACGATGGTGTCGTCGAGCGCACAGCCGTGGCGCAGGAGTTCGATCTCGATCTCCTGTCGGACGAACTCGCTGGTCAGTGGCTCGCCGTCCTCGCGGACGAGCACGCCGTCCTCGCGGTCGGCGCCCCGGATGAGTTCCTCGGCGCGCGCCATCGCGGCCTCGTTGGCGCGCTGGGCCTCCCGGACGTGGTCGACCTCCTCCTCGGTCTTGGTCGCGCGGATGTCCTGGACGACGTTGTCAAGGTCCGGTTCGACCGTGACGCCCTGCTCGCGGAGGCCGTCCGCGGTGCCGACCGGGAACTCGCCGCCGACGGCGACCGACTCGCAGCCGAGGTCGGTGAGGAACTCGGCGTACATGCGGTTCAGGGCCTCCTGGGGGCCGTACTCCTCGCGCTTCTCGTGGAAGTCGTACTCCGAGTGGCGGGCGACGACGTCCGCGCGGGCCTCCTTGCTCGCGCGGCCGTACTCCAGCGAGGAGACGAGCACGCCGGTCTGCTCGGGCGTGTAGACGGCGAAGAACGGGTCGGGAGCGCCGAAGCCGGCGACGTAGTAGAGGTCCGAGTTCGAGTCGTCGTCGTGGAACGCGTACCCGTCGAGGCCGTTCTCGTCGAGGTACTCGTCGAGCCGCGAGAAGTCGGGGTCCATGGGACGCAGTGGTCGGGGCGGCGCCTAAACGCTACCGCCTCCGGAACCGTCTTCCCACGGTGTGTTTGGCTGGTCTGTTCGTCCGCGAGCGCTGACGCCTCCGGAATCCTCTTGCAGGGGGCCGCCCTCCCCGCTGGTATGCAGGCGACACTCTCGCCGTCCCGAGTGAGCGGCCGGGCGCGCGCGCCGCCGTCGAAGAGCTACACGCACCGCGCGCTGCTGGCCGCCGGGTACGCCGACGGCGCGGTCGTCCGCCACCCGCTCGTGAGCGCGGACACGCGCGCCACCGCCCGCGCCGTCGACCACTTCGGCGGCGAGACGGCCCAGCAGGACGGTGACTGGGACGTGACCGGCTTCGGCGGCCGGCCGGACGTCCCGGACGACGTGATAGACTGCGCGAACTCGGGGACCACGATGCGACTCGTGACGGCCGCGGCCGCGCTCGCCGACGGCACGACGGTGCTCACCGGCGACGCGTCGCTGCGCTCGCGGCCCCACGGCCCGCTGCTGGACGCGCTCTCGGGCCTCGGCGGAACCGCGCGCTCGACGCGCGGGAACGGCCAGGCGCCGCTCGTCGTCGACGGCCCCATCGAGGGCGGGACGGTGTCGATGCCGGGCGACGTCTCCTCGCAGTTCGTCACCGCCCTGCTGATGGCGGGCGCGGTGACCGAGGACGGCATCGAAATCGAGCTGACGACCGAGCTGAAGTCCGCGCCGTACGTCGACGTCACCCTCGACGTGCTGGAGTCGTTCGGCGTCGACGCGGGCGAGACGGACGCGGGCTACCGCGTGCCCGGGGGCCAGACCTACGACCCGGCGGGCGGCGAGTACGCCGTTCCCGGCGACTTCTCCTCGGCGTCGTACCTCCTGGCGGCGGGCGCGCTCGCCGCCGAGGACGGGGAGACGGTGGTCGTCGAGGGGATGCACCCGAGCGCGCAGGGCGACGCCGCCATCGTCGCCGTGCTCCAGAAGATGGGCGCGGACGTCGACTGGGACCACGAGCGCGGCGAGATAACGGTCCGGCGGTCCGCGCTGTCGGGCGTCGAGGTCGGCGTCGCGAACACGCCGGACCTCCTGCCGACCATCGCTGTGCTCGGCGCTGCTGCGGACGGCACGACTCGCATCACGGACGCCGAGCACGTCCGGTACAAGGAGACCGACCGCGTGAGCGCGATGGCCGAGTCGCTGACGAAGATGGGCGCGCGCGTCGAGGAGGAACGGGACGAGCTGGTCGTCCACGGCGGCGATTCGACGCTGACGGGCGCGAGCGTCGACGGCCGCGGCGACCACCGGCTCGTGATGGCGCTCGCCGTCGCCGGCCTCGTCGCGGACGGCGAGACGACCATCGCGGGCAGCGAGCACGTCGACGTCTCCTTCCCCGACTTCTTCGACGTCGTGGCCGGGCTCGGCGCGAACGTGGACGCGTAGACGGCCACAAGGCGTATCTCCGTCGCGGGTGAGTGCTCGATAGTGCAATCTCGACGGACGTTCCTCGCGACGACGACGGCGGCCGTGACGGTCGGCGCGGCGTCGGCCGGCTGCGTCGGCGGCGCCTTCGAGTCCGGGACGGAGGCGTACCTCCAGTTCAAGGCCGTCTCCGTCTCGTGGACCGAGGACGACCAGTGGTTCAAGTCGGAGATCCTCGACGTCGCCCACCGCGTCGACGAGGGGACCGTCGAGGGCTACTACGACCCCGAGTACGCGGCCAACGCGGTCCGGCCCGCCACCCGCATCGCAGTCGGCGAATCGTTGCACGACCGCCTCACCAGCGAGTTCGACGAGGTCGACTACGTCCTCGGGGCCTGCGGCGAGGGGTTCGGTGACGGGAACGCGGTCGGCTGCCTGAACCAGCGCGCGGGCCGCGAGGACTTCGACGCGGCGCCGCTGACGGGGCGCGTCACGCTCGCCGACCGGGACGACCAGTTCGACGTGCTGGACGTCGGCCCGAGCGAGTACACCGTCGAGGAGGTCGCGCTCCGGAAGCGCGCCTACGACGCCTGGGCGGAAGACTGACAGCCGCTGCTGCGTGGTAGCACGGCTCGGCCGCACGGGAGCTTTTTGTCCCGCGTCGTCGTCGGTGCAGGCGTGTTCGAAGACGACCGTGCGGCCGCTCTGGCCGCAGACGAGTTCGCCGACGGGATGATACGCCCCGACTACGGCGGCTACTGCTTCGCCGGCGTCCCCGCCGCGGCTGCCGACCGGGTCGGCGTCGACCTGGGTGCGGGACTGCCAGCGGACGCCTTCGGCGCCGACCACCGGGACCCGAGTCACGTCGTCGTGCTGTTCGTCGACTCGCTCGGCTACGAGCAGTTCGAGCGCGTCGCGGCCGACGTCCCGTTCCTCCAGTCGTTCCGCGAGTCCGGCCGAGTCACGCCGCTCACGTCGACGTACCCCTCCGAGACGGCGGCCTGCGTGACGACGATGGCGACCGCCACCGACCCCGTCGAGCACGGGCTGCTCGGCTGGAACGCCTACGACCCGGACGGCGACGTCGTCTACGAGACGCTGCCGTACGCCGCGAAGGACGGCGGGGAGGTCTCCGTCCAGCCCGAAGCCCTGTTCGACGCCGATCCCGTCTACCCCCGCCTGGCCGACGCGGGCGTCGACCCGCACATCGTCGGCCCCGATTACGGGCCGGGGTACGACGACGCCGCGACTGCCGGGGCGACCGGCCACCACTACGAGCGGACGACCGAGTTCGCGCTCGCGCTCCGGAACACGCTCCGGGCGGCCGACGCGCCGTCGTACACGTACGCGTACTACCCGTTTGTCGACGCGGCCACCCACGAGTACGGCCCCGGCAGCGACGAAGCCGACGCACAGGCCGCAGCCGTCGGGGACGCCCTGGCGCGAGCGTTCCGGAGCCTGGACGACGCGGTGGCCGAGGAGACGCTGGTCTGTCTCGTCGCCGACCACGGCCAGGTGGACGTGAGCGAGACGACGGTCGACCTGGCGGGGACCGGCGTCCTGGAGCACGTCGAGACCGACCGGTCGGGGACGCCGCTGGCGCTCGGTGGGCCCCGGAATCTCCACCTCCGGGTGACCGACGAGGCGGCCGCCAGAGCCTGCCTCGACGACCTGGACGCGCTCGTGCTCGGGCGCGACGAGGCCCTCGACGCGGGACTGTGGGGGAGAGGTGAGCCAGGAGCGGCGTTCGCGCGGAACGCCGGCGACCTGCTCGTCGTTCCGCGGGACGGGATGCTGTTGCCGACCCGCGACGACACGGAGTGGGGGCTCGCCGGGATGCACGGCGGCCTCGACCCCCGGGAGGCCGTCGTGCCGTTCGGGGTCGCGTGGGCATCGGCGCTCGCGCAGTCGTGACCCCGGAGCGCTCCCACGAGCGGGTCGCGCAGTCGTGACCCCGGAGCGAGTCCGTAGAGCGGGATACCCGTCAGGTAGTTCCCACGAGACGGGACCAATGCGAACCGTTATGGTGCCGAGGGGCCGAGTCGTCGCAACTGTCGCGTGATGGACGACTCCCCCGACACCAGACGGCTCGCGGCGCTGTTCGACGAGGGCCCCGACGCCGTCGTCGTCGTCGGCGAGAACGGCCGCATCCGCAGAGCGAACGACCGCGTCCGGGACGTCTTCGGCTACGAGCCCGAGGACCTCGTCGGTTCGCGGGTCGAGGTGCTGGTCCCGGACAGCGTGGAGAACCACCGGGACCTCGTGACGTCGTACTTCGGCGACCCGGAGCCGCGTCCGATGGGTGCCGGACTCGACCTCCGTGCGGTCCGACGGGACGGGTCGACGTTCCCCGTCGACGTCAGTCTCAGCCCCATCGACCGCGGCGACGAGACCGTCGCTGTGGCGGCGGTCCGGGACGTCAGCGAGCAGCGGTCGCTGCGCCGGAAGTACCGGACACTGCTGGAGACGGCGCCCGACGCCGCGTTCGTCGTCTCCGTCGACGGCGGCGAAGTGGTGGAAGCCAACCGGGCGGCGGCCGCGCTCGTCGGCGAGGACGAGGACGACCTCGTCGGCCGCCACTACACCGTCGTCTTCCCGGAGGGCCCCGACGGCCGGTACGTCGACCTGTTCTCGCTCGACCGCGGGGAGCGCGTGCGTCGCTCTCGGTTCGAGGACGGCGACGACATCCTCGTCGTGACTGCCGACGGCGACCGGGTGCCCGTCGAGGTGAGTGCCCAGCGCGTCGACGCGGGCGGCGACGACGTCGTGCTGGCGATGCTCCGGGACGTCTCCGAGCACCGCCGGTACGAGCGCGACCTGAACCGCCAGATCGACCGCCTGGAGCGCGTCGCCCAGGTGCTCTCCCACGACCTCCGGAACCCCCTGAACGTCGCCGAGGGGAACGTCGACCTCGTGCGGGAGACCGGCGACCTCGACCGGCTCGAAGCGGTCGAGGCGGCCCACGACCGGATGCGGGGCATCATCGAGGAGGCGCTGACGATGGTGCGCAGCGGTTCGGACGTGGAGACGGTCGACCCGGTCGACGTGGGCGAGTTCGCGGCCGACTGCTGGGCGAACGTCGCCACGGGCGACGCGACGCTGTCGACCGTCGACCCGGGGCTGGTCTACGCCGACGAGGACCGGCTCGCGCACCTCTTCGAGAACATCTACCGCAACGCGGTCGAGCACGGCGGCGAGACCGTGACCGTCCGCGTCGGTGTCGAGGAGGGCCGGTTCTTCGTCGAGGACGACGGCCCCGGAATCCCCGAGGCCGACCGGGAGTCCGTCTTCGAACTGGGCTGGACGACCGAGGACGACGGCAGCGGTCTCGGGCTGAACATCGTCGCCGACATCGCCGCCACCCACGGCTGGACGCCGACGGTCGGCGAGAGCGAGAGCGGCGGCGCACGCTTGGAGTTCCGGGACGTCAGGGCCGTGCCGTTCGACGACGCCTACGAGGCCGACGGTTCGGCCCCCGACTCCCCGCCCGAGGCGGACCAGTAGGGTTGCCCGGAGTGCAAGAACTAACCCCTTCGGGCCGTACCGTCGGAGCATGAACGGGAACCGGTTCGGTCGGCTGTTCCAGGTGACGACCTACGGCGAGAGCCACGGCGCCGGCATGGGCGTCACGGTGTCGGGCTGTCCGGCCGGCGTCGAACTCGACGAGGAGACGGTCCAGCGCGAACTCGACCGGCGGAAGCCGGGCCAGTCGATGATCACGACCTCGCGGGGGGAGCCCGACGAGGTGTCCATCCAGTCCGGGCTCCAGGACGGCTACACGACGGGGACGCCGCTCGGAATGACCATCGAGAACAAGGACGCCCAGTCAGGGAAGTACGAGCCGTTCGTCACGGCGCCTCGGCCCTCCCACGGCGACTACACGTACTCGGCGAAGTTCGGCACGCGGAACTGGGGTGGCGGCGGCCGGTCGTCGGCCCGGGAGACGGTGAACTGGGTGGCGGCCGGCGCGGTGGCGAAGGCGGTGCTCGACCAGTCCGAGTACGACGTCCAGGTGAAGGCTCACGTCAACCAGATCGGCGACATCGAGGCGCCCGACGTCTCGTTCGAGGAGATACTCGAGTACAGCGAGGAGAACGAAGTGCGGTGTGCCGACCCCGAGACCGCCGAGGAGATGCGCGACGCTATCGACGACTACCAGAAGCGCGGCGACTCGATTGGCGGCTCCATCTACTTCGAGGCACGCGGAGTCCCGCGGGGGCTCGGCGCACCGCGGTTCGACGGCGTCCCTTCGAGACTGGGGCAGGCGCTGTTCTCGATTCCGGCGACGACGAGCGTCGAGTTCGGGCTGGGTCGGGAGGCCCGCTCCGTAGCGGGGAAAGAGCGCAACGAGGACTGGACGTTCGCCGACGGCGACGAGGAGCACGTCGTCGCGGAGGAGGGCGACCCGATTCCCGAGGGCAACGACCACGGCGGCCTCCAGGGCGGCATCACGACCGGTGAGCCCATCTACGGCGAGGCGTCCTGGCACGCCCCCACCTCGATTCCGAAGTCCCAGGAGACGGTCGACTGGGAGACCGGCGAGGAGAAGGATGTCACCGTGACCGGCCGCCACGACCCCTCGCTCCCGCCGCGGGCCGTGCCAGTGGTGGAGGCGATGCTGTACTGCACGATTCTGGACTTCATGCTGCTCGGCGGCCGCATCAACCCCGACCGCCTGGACGGTCGGCCCGGCGAGTACGACACCGACTACCACCCGAGCAGCCCGCAGAACGAGTAGAGACTCGCCGCGGTGCTGCCGATTCGGCAGCGGAGGTGCGTCCCGGTGGCTTCGGCAGCGAAGGTGCGTTCCCGGTGGCTTCGGCAGCGAAGTTGCTTTCCCGGTGGCCCCCCGAGTCCCAGGCGATGGACGCCGAACAGGAGACCCGCCGGAACCCCTACGGCATGGACGAGGACTGCCGGAACTGCCCCGGGCTCTGCGACGTCCGGGAGCGCGTCGTCCACGGGTACGGCGACGTCGGCGCGGACTTCGTCTTCGTGGGGGCGTCACCGAGCGCCGAAAGCGAGGCGGCCGGGGTGCCGTTCGTCGGCGACGAGGCGGGCGAGACGCTCCAGTTCATCCTGGGGAGCGTCGGCCTGAACTACTCGCTGCCGTCGAGCACGGAACCGGAACTGGAGAACGCCTACGTGACCTATCTCGCGCGGTGTCGGCACCCCGACCGGGAGCCGACCGACGACGAAGTTCGGACGTGCGAGCCCTACCTCAACGCAGACGTGCGGATGATCAACCCCGAAGTGCTCGTGCCGGTCGGCCAGCGCGCGCTCACCGAACTCGGCGAGGAGTACACGACGGAGCCGGCGGCCGGACTGGACGTCGAGGACCTGCACGCGTCGACAGTCCGGGGGCGGGGCTTCGAACTCGCGCCGATGATTCACCCCCGCGAGCAGACCGAGGCACAGACCGACGAGTGGATCGAGTTCTTCCTCGACCTCCAGGACACCGACTACCGGCAGACGAAGGGGCGGCGCGGCCGGTAGACGTCGGTTCTTCCGGCGACGCTGTCGCTGTCGACGGGCTACCAGTACGGCGTCCGTTGATTGTTCTCGGCGCCAGTGAGGCCCGTGATGACGACGGCGAGCACGAGCACGGCGACCAGTCCCGCCGTGACCGCACCGGGCAGCGACTCGGCCATCGCGGGCAGCGCGGCGACCGCGCCGCCGACGAGGACCGCGATGGCGACGACGCCCGCGGCCGTCAGGGCGGCCAGGGTCAGCTTGTACGGCATGTGATTGTGTGCAGGGGGAATCAACTTAGACCCGTCGGCCAGCGGCGTCGACGGAGCGGTCTGCGTTCCGAGACGAGCGCCGCGTACCACGACGTTCAAGCCGCGGGAGCACCGACTCGGGGACATGACAGTCGTCGCCGTGCTGGTCGACCCGCCGCGTGACGGACTCGTGTTGCCAGACCTCCCGGCAGAGACGCCGCTGTCGGCCGGCCAGGCGACGCGACTCTACGAGGCGATGGTGTCGGACGCACTGCTCGCGGCCGCCGAGAGCGGCGGCGACCTCCTCGTGAACTACCGCAGCGACGACCAGTTGCCCGACGAGCACGTCCCCGAGGGCGCTGACGCCGAGGCCGAGGTGCGCGCGCTCGTCGAGGACGTTCTGGACGAGGAGCAACTGGAAGAAGCGCGCGTCGAGGTCCAGGTCGGGTCGTCGCGGTCGGCCCGCGTCGGCAACACCGTGACGCACCTCCTGGAGACCGAGGAGGTGGGGTCCGTGGCCGTCCTGGAGCCCGACGCTCCGACGCTCCTGCGGAAGGACGTCGACAGCGCCGCGATGAAGCTCCGGCGCAGCGAAGTCGTGCTCGGGCCGGCCGACGACGGCGACCTCTACTTCGCGGGGTTCAAGGCGCCCGTCGACTTCGAGGACGCCTTCGGGGCGCCCGCGCTGGAGAACGTGAATGCTCGCGCGGTCGACGCCGGCCACGACGTGGACTTCCTCGCCGGCCGTCGCCGGGTGCGAACGGGGAGTGCGCTGCGGACGCTCGTCTCGGAGTTGCGGGCGCGGCGCGCTGCCGGTCGGCTCGTCCCGCCGTACACGACTGCCCTCGTGGAAGACCTGGGGCTGCGCGTGGACAGCGAGGACGGGGAGCCGACGCTCCTGGTGGAGTGACGAAGCGGGCGTCCCGAGACTGAGGGCGAGGGCCTGGAGGCGGGCCCCGGATTTCGAGTGTTCTACGCAGTGCGGGTGCTGGGGGTGCGGGACGGTGGGAGACGGGCACCCCGGTCTGCAAGTGTTCTGAAGAGTAGCCAGAGGGAGGGGGCGAACGGGGCCCACCCCGGGTTTCGAGTGTTCCACCAGAGAGCAGCGAGGACCGGGCCTGGACCGTCAGGCCACGGGGTCGTCGGCGTCCGCGATGGCTTCCTGGACCATCGACGCGTCGACGTCGAGTTCGTACTCGAAGAACTGGCCGCCACCGCGGCCGTAGTTGCGGTCGTGCTGGCGGAGGAACCCGAGCATCGAGAGGTCGTTCAGGTGGTCGTGGACGCTGCGCTGGCTGAGCGGCTCCGAAGCGTACTCGGCGGCGACGTCCTCGTAGACTTCGTACAGTTCCTTCGCCCGGACCGGCGTCTCGCCCTCGATGGCGGTCTGCGTGACAGCGAGCAGGACGTACTGGCCGTGCGTCGTGAGGTCCTTGATGGAGTCCTTGATGCGGCCGCGCTCCACGCGCTCGACGGCGGTGTCGACGTCTTCCTCGCTGACGGTCTCGCGTTCGTCCTCGATGGCGACGTTCACGGACTCCCGCAGGAGGTCGATGGCCTGCCGCGCGCTCCCCCTGTCGCGGGCGGCGAGCGCGGCGCACTGCGGGATGACGCCCTCGTCGAGGACGCCCTCGCTGAGCGCGCGCTCGGCGCGGTCGTCGAGGATGGTGACGAGTTCGTTCGCGTCGTACGGCGGGAACTTGATCTCGCGCTCGCAGAGCGTGTCCTGGACCTTCGGCGAGAGGTCGTTCCGGAACGTGTAGTCGTTCGAGATGCCGACGACGGCGACCTGAGAGTCCTCGATGTTGCCGTTCGTCTTCGCGCGCGGGAGCTGGTAGAGCAGCATGTCGTCGTCGCCGAGGTTGTCTATCTCGTCGAGGACGATGAGCACGGTCCCCTCGCGGGCCTCGATCTCGTCGAACAGGGCGTTCAGCACGTCGGAGGTCGAGAGACCGGTCGTCAGTGGGTCGCGGTCGGTGTCCGCCCGGAGTTCGTTCACGAGCGCGATGGCCGCCTGGTACGAGGACGGGTGGTGGTGGCAGTTCACCTCGACGCTCGCGACGCTATCGACGCCGTCACGGTCTTCGGCCTCGTACTCCAGTGCGTCCATCATGTACCGCGTGACGGCGGTCTTCCCGACGCCGGTCTTCCCGTAGACGAAGACGTTGTCTGGCTCCCAGCCGTCGACGACGTCCTGGAGGGCGTTGGCGTACTGGTCGATCTCTTCGTCGCGTTCGAGGATCTCCTCGGGCTCGTAGTGGTCCTTGAGGACGTCCTTGTTGGCGAACAGCTCGACGCGGTCCCGGAACGGCGTCTTCATCGCTGCCTCCCTCTTCCGACCACCCCACAATAATAGTTTGGTTCTATTGTTTCCGCTGTTTCAGCTGTTCTGGGCGTGCCGGTAGTCCCGAAGAGGTCGCTCCAGGGGCCGTACCGCGCTCGAACCCCGGGAAATCGACGGAATAGCGAGCTATTGACGACGCGCTCGCTCCGGCGCACTGCGGACACCCGCCGACCTGCCAGAACACTTGCAGACCGGGGTGCCCGTCCTCCGCCCCTGGGGTGTCGCTCCAGTGGCCTCCCGGAACACTCGAAATCCGGGGTGGGGGCCGCCGTCTCCGCACAACGACAGTTTCAACCCTCCCCCCGGCCAACGCTTTGTCGCGCGGTGAGGTGGCAGAGCGGCCTATTGCGCCGGTCTTGAAAACCGGTGGCGTCACGCCTCCTGGGTTCGAATCCCAGCCTCACCGTTTCTCACCCTGCTCTCGCCCGCGCCGGAGCTACGCGACCGCATCAAGGACGACGTGCTCCTCGCCCTCGGCGACGCGGGCGACTCGCTCGAACCCCTCCAACAGCGACCGGAGGTCGAGTTCCCGGTGGTGGACGACCCACAGCGTGACGCCGCGCACCCCGACCCCGGACGGGTCGGCGTCCGCGACGCCCACAGCCGGCGAGCCGGTCGACCTGTCGTCCGCCGACCGCTACTGGCGGACGCGGACCGACCGAGAGGTCCTGTTCAACCTACCCGCGACTCCCGCCGACTAACACTTGAGACTTGGGGTGGGTGGGTGGGGGTAGGGTGGGTGGGGGCCAGTTCCGCGCAGCGAGCGGGCCGAAGGTGGTTTCCACCGGCACGCAGAACGTCCACTCGAATGAGCGGTGCCTCCGGAGGCCCGTCCGGGTCCGACTGGAAGGCCGTCCTCCAGCGCCGGCAGGTCGCCGTCTACGCGGTAGGTGTCGCACTCGCCGTGCTCACGGCGTGGACGACACCAGGCGTCGCCGGGACGGTCGAGGCGTTCATCGACCCCGTCCTCGCGGTACTGCTGTACGTCACGTTCCTCGAAATCCCGTTCGTTCGGCTCCGGGAGGCGTTCACGAACGCACGCTACCTCGGGGCCGCTCTCGGCACCAACTTCGTCGTCGTCCCCCTCGTCGTCTGGGTGCTCGTGCGGTTCCTCCCCGACAACCCCGCCGTCGTGGTCGGTGCGCTGCTCGTGTTGTTGACGCCCTGCATCGACTACGTCATCACGTTCACCGACCTCGCCGACGGCGACGCGGAGCAGGTGACGGCGACGACGCCGCTGTTGATGCTCGTCCAGTTGCTCCTGCTGCCGGTGTACCTCTGGCTGTTCGCCGGCCCCGAGGTGGCCGAGGTCGTCGACGCCCGGCCGTTCGTCGAGGCCTTCGTGGGAATCATCGCTGTCCCGCTCGCGCTCGCCTGGCTCACGGAGTACTGGGGGGAGCGCTCCGCGTCCGGCGAGCGGTGGCGGGCGGCGATGGGGTGGCTACCGGTGCCGATGCTCGGGGTCACGCTGTTCGTCGTGATAGCGTCACAGCTCCCTCGCGTCCGGCGCTCTATCGGGGAGTTCGTTGCCGTGGTCCCGGTCTACGTCGCGTTCCTCGTCGCGATGCCGATTCTCGCACGTCTGACGGCCGACGCGTTCGACCTCGACCGGGGCGAGAGCCGCGCGCTCGTGTTCACGTCGGTGACCCGGAACTCGCTGGTCGTGTTGCCGCTCGCGCTCGCATGCCCGCGGAGTACGCGCTCGCGCCGGCAGTCGTCGTCACGCAGACGCTCGTCGAACTCTCCGGGATGGTCGTGTTGACGCGTGTCGTCCCCGCCTACCTCGTCCCCGGAGACTCGCCGGGGCGGTCCGTCGGCCAGCCGGATTGAGAAACCGTTTTGAGGCCAGCGGCGGACGACCAGAGTATGGCAGAGATGGAAGACCCCTCGGGGCGGGACTGGGTCCACGACCCGGACGGCGAGAAGGGTAGCGAGGGCGGCCGCAAGTACGGGCTCGCGGTGCTGTCGAAGATGACCGTCGAGGGCGAGGACTTCCCCCTCGACGCGGCCGCGTTCGTCGAGGAGTACGGGGACTACCCGGTGCGGCTGAACCACCAGCGCGTGGTCTCCGTCTCCGAGATCTTCGAGCACGTCGACGCCGAGGAGTTCGAGACGAAAGTCGACTTCCACAAGCGGGTCGGCGCGGCGCTGCGGACGGCGAACTTCCTGGACTACCACCCCCAGGCGTAGTCGCTACCGTTACTGCTGGCTCTCGTAGCCGGCGTCCTCGCTCCGGGCGGCCCACGCGGCCATCTCGGAGCTCTCGGCCTGGACTTTCTCTTCGAGGAGGTTGACAGCGACGGAGTTCGCGCCCTCCGGGATGATGATGTCGGCGTGTTTCTTCGTCGGTTCGATGAACTGCTCGTGCATCGGCTTCACCGTCGTGAGGTACTGGTCCATGACGCCCTCGAGGCCCCGGCCGCGTTCGACGACGTCACGCTCGATGCGCCGGAGGATGCGAACGTCGGCGTCCGTCTCCACGTAGATGTGGAGGTCGAGCATCTCGTTGACGTCCTCGTCGTACAGCGCGAGGATGCCCTCGAGGACGATGACGTCCGTCGGTTCGACGGTGATGCGTTCGTCCTTCCGGACGTGCTGTTCGAAGTCGTACTGGGGCATCTCCACGGTCTGTCCGGAGAGCAGCGTGTCCATGTGTTCGCGGAGCAATTCCCACTCGAACGCCGACGGGTGGTCGTAGTTGGCGTTCGCGCGCTCCTCGAACTCGAGGTGCGAGAGGTCCTCGTAGTAGTTGTCCAGTGGAATGAGCGTCACCGACTCTCCGACCTCGTCGGTAATCTCGCGGGCGACCGTCGTCTTGCCGGCGCCCGTCCCCCCCGCGATGCCGATGACGAACGACGGGATGGTCATTGCTACACCGGAGGCAACCGAGCAGTGTTGAATGCAGCGTTTCGCCGCCCCGAGCACCGCTCCCAGCGGTGTGCTGTCGTGTCGCACCGCGGCGGGAGATAGCGTCGAAAGTGCCCCGTCGAAGTACGACGTTCACCCTCAAACCACTTGCGGGGATAGCTTTTAGCTCGGCTCCCTGCTACTGGTACCCATGGCACAGTTAGCGCTCAGGGACGTGATGTCCCACGAGTTCGTCGGCGTCAGCGAGGCCGATGGACTGCTCGACGCAGTGGCGTTGCTGCGCGAGGAGAACACCACGTCGGCGGTCGTGCTCCGCGGGACCGAACCGGTCGGGATGCTCACCGCGGACACGGTCATCGGCGTCGTGGCCGACGACCGCGACCTCTCCGCGGTGGACGTCGCGGACGTGATGACGGACACGCCGACAGCCCTCCCCCAGAGCGCGTCGGTCGCCGAGGCCGGCGACGTGATGGCGCGCACCGGCGACCCGCGCGTACTCGTCACGGCCGACGGCAGCGTCGAGGGCGTCGTCGAAGCCCGGGACATCGCGCCGGCGGTGGCGGGACGCACGGAGTCCGGCGGGAGCACGCCCGCGACTGGCGGAGCGCCCGGTAGCGTCGCCGCCACCACCGACACGGCCGTCGAGATGGCCGAGTCCACGAGCGAAGAGTTCGCGGACGGCCCGACCGACGAGTACGCCGATGGCGCGGCGCCGAACGACTACGCCGAGCAGGGCGTCTGCGAGAGCTGCGGGAGTCTCGCGGCCGAACTCGGGAAGGTCAACGGTCGGCTGCTCTGCACCGAGTGCCGGTCGGTCTGACGCGTCACCCACTCCGGCCGGGAGCTATCAATTTACTCGCAGCCGAGTATTGCCGTTGGGCGCCGTCTCGCCGGACGGAAACGCATTTACAGATACACGAAGTCGGTTCTGGTACATGCCGATACGGACCCTCGACGACCTGGCGGCGGCCGACCGCGCGGTCGGGGTGCGCGTCGACATCAACAGCCCGCTGACCGACGACGGTCGGCTGGCCGACGACGCCCGCCTCCGCGCTCACGTCGACACGCTCGCCGAACTGCTCGGTGACGACGCCCGCGTCGCCGTGCTCGCCCACCAGGGCCGTCCGGGCGGCGACGACTTCGCACGACTCGAGTCCCACGCGCGACGGCTCGACGACCTCCTCGACTTCCCGGTCTCCTACTGCGACGCCACCTTCTCACAGGACGCCCGGGACGCCGTCGCCGACCTGGACGGCGGCGAGGCCGTGCTCCTGGAGAACACGCGGTTCTACAGCGAGGAGTACATGGAGTTCGAACCGGAGCGCGCTGCGGAGACGTTCCTCGTCGACCGTCTCGTGCCCGCTCTCGACGCGTACGTCAACGACGCGTTCGCCGCCGCGCACCGCTCGCAGCCCTCGCTCGTCGGGTTCCCCGAGCGCCTGCCGGCCTACGCGGGTCGCGTCATGGAGGAGGAACTCGACGTGCTCGGTGCCATCGGGGACACGCCGACCCCCCGCACGTACGTCGTCGGCGGCGCGAAGGTGCCGAACTCCGTGATGGTCGCCGAACACGCTCTCGAAAACGGCCTCGCCGAGGACGTCCTCGTCACGGGCGTCGTCGCGAACGTCTTCCTCGCGGCCGCGGGCGTCGACGTCGGCCGGGAGTCGACGGCGTTCATCCACGACCGGGGCTACGAGAACGAGATCGCGCGCGCCGGCGACCTCCTGGCGGAGTACAGCGACCGCATCCACCTCCCCGTCGACGTAGCGGTCGAGCGCGACGGCGAGCGCGTCGAACTCTCCACGGACGACCTGCCGCCGGCCGACGACGAGGGCATCCTCGACATCGGCAGCGAGACGGTCGCGGCGTACGCGGACGTGCTCGCTGAGACCGGTACAGCCGTGCTGAACGGGCCGGCGGGCGTCTTCGAGGACGACCGCTTCGCCGATGGCACCCGGGGCGTCTTCGACGCGGCCTCCGCGGCCGAGTACAGCATCGTCGGCGGCGGCGACACCGCGGCCGCGCTCCGCAAGTTCGGGCTCTCCGGGTTCGACCACGTGAGCACGGGCGGCGGCGCCGCGCTCCGCATGCTCACGGGCGAGGACCTGGTCGCCGTCGAAGCGCTCCGGTGACGGGAGTGCAGAGAGCCGAGGTTCGCGGGGCGACCGGCGAGGACGTCGACGCCCTCACGGACATGTGGGTGGCGCTCGCGGACGAACAGCGCGTCCACGGCTCCCACCTGCTCGCCGCCGAGAACCGAAGCCAGGCCCGGGACCTCGTCGCGCAGTACGTCCACGCCGACGGCGTCGCCGTCGCGGCCCTGGGTGGCGTCCCCGTCGGCTTCGTGATGTTCCACGCCGAGACCGGCTTCTACGAGACCGACACCACCAGGGGCGTCGTCGACAACATCTACGTCCGGCCCGACCAGCGGGACGAGGGGCTCGGTAGCGCCCTCCTGGACTACGCCGAGGACGCGCTGCGCGAACGGGACGTTGACGTGCTCGCGGTCGAGGCACTCGCCACCAACGAGGCCGCCCGCCGGCTCTACGAATCCCGGGGGTACGAGACCCACCGGGTCACCCTCGAACGGTCGGCGGAAAGCGATACGCACTCAAAGGACGACGAGTAATCTCGGATTAGCGCCAAGGGAGCTTGGGTGGTTCAAGCACTCGATTTGTAATCGAGAGTTCGTGCGTTCAAATCGCACCCTTGGCTTGCGAGGGTGAGCGTATCGAATCCCCGGTCACCGCTGAACGGCGACCGACGGCAGCCGTGAGGCCTGCGAGACGCGACCTAAGTGAGCGTCCCGAGAAATTCGTCCGGGAGGGTATTCTGCGGCTGGCGTCACGCGCCAGCAGGACGTGTCTCGCTGAAAATTGCGGGGGCTGCCGCCTTACTCCAGCATCTCGCGGGCGATGATGTTCTTCTGGATCTCCGTGGTGCCCTCGTAGATCTGGGTGATCTTCGCGTCGCGGTAGAAGCGTTCGACGTCGAAGTCGTTGACGTAGCCGGCGCCGCCGTGGATCTGGACGGCCTCGTCGGCGACCTCGACGGCGACGCGGGAGGCGAACTCCTTGGCCATGGAGGCGAGCGCGGTGAGCTGTTCGTCGCGGTTCTCGACGCTCCACGCGGACTTCTGCGTGATGGTGCGGGCGGCCTCGGTCTGCGTGCGCATCTCGGCGAGCTTGTGCTCGATGGCCTGGAAGTCGGAGATGGGGCGGCCGAACTGCTCGCGCTCCTGGGCGTACTCCAGGGCGCGGTCGGTGGCGCCGCGGGCGATACCGACGCCCTGCGCGGCGACCATCGTCCGGGTCTCGTCGAAGAACTGCATCAGCTGGAGGAAGCCGCCGCCCTGCGTGCCGATGAGGTTCTCCTCGGGGACGCGGACGTCGTCGAGGATGAGTTCGGCGGTGTCGGAGGCGCGGATGCCGAGTTTGCCCGTGATCTTGTCGGCCTGGAAGCCGTCGCGGTCGCTCTCGACGACGATCTGGCTGAAGCCGCTGTAGCGGCCGCTTGCGTCGGGGTCGGTCTTGACGAGGACGACGAAGTAGTCGCCGACCGAGCCGTTCGTGATCCACATCTTGTTGCCGTTGATGACCCACTCGTCGCCGTCCTTCTCGGCGGTGGCGGCGACGCTGGAGACGTCGGAGCCGGTGTCGGGCTCCGAAATCGCGGACCCCATGATGGCGTCGCCGGACGTGATGGGTTCGAGGAAGCGCTCCTTCTGGTCCTCGGAGCCGAAGGCCATGATGGCCTCGGCGCCGAAGCCGGCGCTGGAGATGCACAGCCCGATGCCGGCGTCGGCGGCGAACAGTTCCTCGATGATGATGGCGGTCTCGACCGGCGAGTAGCCGGCGCCGCCGTACTCCAGCGGGATGCTCGGGCCGAGGAGGCCGGCCTCGGCGGCCTTGTCCATGACGTCGTGGGGGAACTTCTCCTCCTCGTCGTACTCGCTGGCTACCGGGATGATCTCGTTCTCCGCGAACCGCCGCACCTCGTCGCGGATGGCTTGTTGCTCGTCGGTGAGTCCGAAGTCCATGAGAGATTCTACCGCATACCGGGACAAAAGTACTGGTAAACGGGGGACAATTCCCCCACAGTTCCCCGCCCGTCCGGTTCTATCACGCGACCAACTAAAATCGGGTTCCGGAAACCGCCATAAGGTAGCCGTGTCACTGGTGAACTGCAATGTCGAACTACGAGCTGCCGCCGCTCCCCTACGACTACGACGCGCTCGAACCACACGTCAGCGAACAGGTCCTCACGTGGCACCACGACACCCACCACCAGGGCTACGTGAACGGCTGGAACGCCGCCGAGGAGACGCTCGAAGCGAACCGCGAGTCCGGCGACCACGGCGCTACCGGCGGTGCGCTCGGGGACGTCACGCACAACGGCTCCGGTCACATCCTCCACACGCTGTTCTGGCAGTCGATGAGCCCGGAGGGCGGCGACGAGCCGTCCGGCGACCTCGCCGACCGCATCGCCGAGGACTTCGGCTCCTACGACGCCTGGCGCGCCGAGTTCGAGGCCGCGGCCTCGGCCGCCGGTGGCTGGGCGCTCCTCGTCTACGACCCCCACAGCGAACAGCTCCGCAACGTCGCCGTCGACAAGCACGACCAGGGCGCCCTCTGGGGCAGCCAGCCCGTCCTCGCCCTCGACGTCTGGGAGCACTCCTACTACTACGACTACGGCCCGGACCGCGGCAGCTTCGTCGACGCCTTCTTCGAGGTCGTCGACTGGGACGAGCCCAGCGACCGCTACGAGCAGGCCGTCGACCGCTTCGAGTAACGCCGCCTCGCGCTCGGAACGACGGCCGCCGTCGGACCGACCCGACGACTCTCGAAACACCGTTCTGTACCCCGTCGAGCGGGTGCGCGTGTTCAGCGCGCACCCGACGAACCGCGAACTGTTCGGTGACCCCGACCGGCTAAATTAGGCGAACAGTTCGACGGCCGTGAACAGTACTTCGGGAACCAGCACGAGCAGGAGCCCCGCGGCGACGAGCACCGCCGGGAGCCACAGCAGATTCGCGTTTCCGACGAGCCAGAGGCCGAGACCGGCGAGCACGAGGACCACTCCGACCAGCCGGAACAGCCACGACACGACACCTTCGAGACCGGCGTCCGCTGCCAGTTCGACGGCTTCGAGCGCTTCCTCCATGGCAGGCTCTGCTGGCCCGTGGAGCCACTTGGGCCCTGTGGCCGCGGCTGGCCCGCGTCGCGACGGGCTAGCGGCGCCGCGTGCCGGGCTTCGTGTTCCGCATCGCGCGCGCCGCCAGCGGGTACAGCAGCCCGAGACCCAGCACGCCGGCGAAGCCGAGCACGCCGAGTTCGGCCCAGTCGATACCGCCACCGTCACCGCTACCACTACCGTCGCCGTCACCGCTACCGTCACCGCTACCACTACCGTCACCGCTACCGCCACCGCCGCCGACTTCGACGTCGCCGACGACGACGGCGCCCTTCATCTCGAGGGCGCGGTGGGGCTGACAGAAGTAGAGGTAGACGCCCTCGGTCTCGAAGGTGTTGGAGTACGAGTAGCCCTCGTTGTTGATCGCCTCGTCGCCGCTCCAGCCCGCACCGTCGGGCTGACTCTCGACGAGGACGTTGTGGGTGTCCGACACCCACTCGAAGGTCACCGTCGCACCCGGGTCGACGCGGACGGCCGCCGGCCCGAAGCCGTACGGGCCGTCGTTGGCCTGCACGCCGACTTCGACGGTGACCTCGTCGCTGCCCGTCTCGTCGACCACGCCGTCGTAGTTGCTCACGGCGCTCAGCCACTCGTCGACGCCCGCGTCCTGGGCGGCGGCGGTGCCGCCGAGTGCACTCGCACCCGCTACAGCCGCGCCAGCGCCCGCAGACGCACGCAGCAGGCTCCGTCTCGTGACCGTGGGTTCGCTGTCAGTCATGTTCGTCTAGGCATCGTAGCCGGCGTACTCCATCAACGTCCCGAAGATGTCCGAGTCCATCACTTCTTTGTAGACGATGCCGCCGAGCATCCCGCCGGGGTAGTAGTTCCCGTTCATCACGTGGCTGACCTTGTGGCAGTGCATCAGGTAGATGCCGGGGTCGGCGTCCGCCTCGAACTCGATGGTGTGGCGCTCGGCGGGCGCGATGTTCGTGATGTCCATCTCGTGCTGGGCCACCTCCGGGATCTGGCCGCCGTCCTTCTCGATGCGGCGGAATCGGTGGTTGTGGATGTGCAGCGGGTGGTTCATGTAGCCGCCGTTGACGAAGTGGATGCGGACGGTGTCGCCCTGCTCGACGATGATCGGAGAGCCGTCCTCGGGGTGCAGCGTGCGCGGCGCGGCCTTCCCGTTGACGGTGAAGACGTCGGGGTTGCGCGTGCGGGGACTGTAGTCGACGTCTTCGCCCGCCATCTTCCGGTTCAGCCGGGAGTCCCAGTCCTTCACCGTCATGAAGTGCTCCACGTCCGCGGGCTCGTAGCCCTCGGGGTCGACGCGGAAGATGCCGTACATCCCCATGTCGATGTGGCGGTGGGTCTGGTAGTGGCAGTGGTAGACGTGCGTCCCGGGGACGTTCGCCGGGATGGTGTAGGTGTGTTTCTCGCCGGCGTCGACCCGGATGCCCGTCGTGGTCGGGACGCCGTCGTCCTCCCAGGCCTTGCTCGTGCCGTGGAAGTGCAGGGTGTGCGGGCGCCGGCCGTCAGTGTTGTCGAGGGTGACCTCGATGTCCTCGCCCTCCTCGGTGCGAATGATGGGGCCTGGGACGCTCGGGTCGCCGTCCTCGGTGGCGAACGCCCACACGCGCGGGAACTCGACGGGGCCGCCCATCGTCTCGAGGGGGTGGACCTCGTGGACGGCGGGCACGCTCTTCAGCGTGACCTGGTTGCCCTGCTCGGTGGCGTCGACGACCTCCGGCGGGCTCGTCGTCGGGAGGTCGGACTGCTGGGCCGTGGTGTTCGTCGTGCTGGATGTCGCGTCGGTGACGCGCTGCCCGCCGTCGGGAGCGGAGCAGCCCGCGATGGCGGCCGTGCCGATGCCACCGGTCGCCGCGACGAACTCGCGTCGAGAGATGCCGAGACCTGGTGCGCCGAAGGTGTCCGTCATACGACTCGGGGTATGAACTCCTTACTTAATCCCGGCTCCCTGATTCCCTCGCCTAGAGAACCGTTCCTGCGCTCTGGGAACGCGTACGCCCCTAACGAGGGTAGATTAGCACAACCTAAACACTGCTTCCGAACATGTCCGAACCGCTCGGGACTGCCCACCACGAACAGCTACGGAGCGACGGCACACGGGAGCGCGAGAGAACGAGACTGTCAGTCGCCGGTGGCCGTCTGCTGACGGTCCGGCAGCGGGCCGTCGTACCCCTCCGGTATGTACGGACACAGCGGGTCACTGCCCATCGGGTCGCCCGTCTCCGCGTACGCCCGGGACCGGCTACCGCCACAGGAGTGCCGGAACTCGCAGGCGCCGCACTTCCCCTGTAGGTCGTCCTTCCGGCGCAGCGTCTCGAAGAGGTCGCTGTTCCGGTAGACGTCGACCACGGAGCGCTCGCGGACGTTCCCCGCGGACTCCGGGAGGAACCCCGAGGGGTACACTTCCCCGGTGTGGGAGACGAACGCGAAGCCGTCGCCGGCGGTGATGCCGCCGCGGCGCTGCGAGCCGCCCCCGCCCCGCTCCTGGGCCCGCTGGGCGCGCACGCGACGGTACATCGGCGCCTCGGTCGTCTTGATTCCGAAGTCCTCCTCGCGGGCGACCTCGTCCAGCCACTCCATCACGCGCTCGGCGCGCGCCGGCGAGACGGCGTCGAGCGCCCGCCCGCGGCCGACCGGCACGAGGAAGAACACGCTCCACAGCACCGCACCGAGTTCGCGAACGAGGTCACGGACGGCCGGCAGGTCTTCGACGGTCCCTCCACAGACCGTCGTGTTCACCTGCAGCGGCACGCCCGCCTCGCGGGCGGCCCGGGCGGCGCGGACGGTTTCCACGAAGCTACCGGCCTCCCCCCGGAACGAATCGTGCGCCTCCGGGCCGCCGCCGTCGATGCTCACGGCGAGCTGCTTGACGCCGGCGTCGGCGAGCGACTCGACGGCCTCCCGGGACAGCGACGCCGTACCGCTGGGCGTCACCGTCATCCGGAGGCCCTGTTCGGTGCCGTACTCGACGAGCTCGACGGTGTCCGGCCTCGCCAGCGGGTCGCCGCCGGACAGCACGACGAGCTGCCCGTCGCCGAACTCGGCGGCGTCGTCGAGCAGGCGTTTCCCCTCCGCGGTCGTGAGCTCGTCCGGGTGGCGCCGGGGCTGTGCGTCGGCCCGGCAGTGCTGGCAGGCCAGCTCGCAGGCCTGCGTCACCTCCCAGATGAGCACGAACGGTCGCTCGCTCGTATCTACTGGCGTCATTGGTGCGTGCGGGACGACGCGGCGGATCTGGCGGGTGCCGTCGTCCCACGCGGAGTTTGCTACCTGCGAGGCTTGTATCGGCGGGTGCGTTCCCAGACGGCGGGAACGTACGGGACGCCCATTTGGCGGCCGTGGCTACTCGGAGCCATGACAGCGGAACGGACGCGGGTGACCGACGAACCGCGGAGTGCCACCGGCCGCGAGTGGGAGGTGTTCGTCCGGGAGGACAGCAGCGGTCCCCTCAAACACGTCGGCAGCGTGACGGCGGGCGACGCGGACGGCGCCCACGAGCGCGCCAGCGCCCTCTTCGACTGGGCGGCCGAGACCGTCTGGGTGTGTCCGGCCGACGAGACCCGGCGGTACACCACCACGGGCGTCGACGGGGGGCGGTCGGCGTGATCTCCGTCAGCAAATTGCTCTGTGACCTGGACGCCGAGAGCGACGGCCTGCGGTACGACGCCGCGGACACGTCCTCCGAGGACCAGATCACGGAGGACCTCCAGCAGCGGCCGGTGGTCGTCTGGAACCTCACGAAGCAGTGCAACCTCTACTGCTCGCACTGCTACGCGGCCGCCGACACCGAGACGGCGCCCGGCGAGCTCTCCACTGAGGAGGGGAAGGCCCTGCTGGACGACCTCGCGGACTTCGGCATCCCCGTGGTCCTGTTCTCGGGCGGCGAGCCGATGGTCCGCGACGACCTCGAGGAACTCATCGCGTACGCCGACGACAACGGCATCCGGCCGGTCCTCTCGACGAACGGCACCCTCATCACCGAGGAGCGCGCCGAGGCGATGAAAGAGGCGGGCCTGAAGTACGCGGGCATCTCCGTCGACGGGCTGCCCGAGCGCAACGACGAGTTCCGGGGCGAGGAGGGCGCGTTCGACGCGGCCGTCCGAGGCATCGAGAACAGCCTCGCCGCCGGCCTGAAGACCGGGCTGCGCTACACCATCACGGAGGCGAACGCGCCCGACCTGCCGGAGGTCGTCGACCTCCTGCACGACGTGGGGCTGGACCGTTTCTGCTTCTACCACCTCGACTACGGCGGCCGGGGCGCCGACATCTCGAACCTCGACCTGTCACCCGCGGACACCCGGGAGGCGGTCCGGATGGTCTGTGACCTCACCCGCGAGTACCACGCCGAGGGCAAGGAGATCGAGACGCTGCTCGTCGGGAACTACGCCGACGCCGGCTTCCTCGTGGAGTACGCCCAGGAGGAACTCGGCGACGCGCAGGCCGACCGCATCCACCGCTACCTAGAGGCGAACGGCGGCGACCCGACGGGCGAGCGCATCGCCGACGTGGACTACCAGGGCAACGTCCACATGACGCAGTTCTGGCAGGGGTACAGCCTCGGGAACGTCCGCGACCGGTCGTTCGGCGACATCTGGACGGACGACACCAATCCCCTGCTGCGGGGCCTCCGGGAGCGCGAGGAACGCCTGACTGGCCGGTGTGCGTCCTGTCAGTACCAGCCCATCTGCCGGGGCGGGTCGCGGCTGCGCGCCCTCTCCGAGGGCGGTCCCTTCGACCCCGACCCGAAGTGCTACCTCACGGAGGACGAACGGGAGCCAGAGGCGGCAGCGGGAGCGGTCGGCGACGCCTCCGCAGACTGACTCGGCGTCGACTGCGGGATGTTTCTGGAGGAGAGATTCGACCTTAGTCCGCCGTGATGTAGACGCGCCACTCCTCGCCGGCGTGCTCGGTCTCGTAGTCGAAGCCGCGGTCGGCGAGCACGTCGTACAGCGGCTCGGGCTCGAAGCTGTTCACCAGCAGCAGGGTCTCTCGGTCGCCGAGGTCCTCGATGGCGGCGACGATGTCGCTGAACGGTTCGCCGTCGACGTCTCGAACGTCCAGGTGAGCATCCGGGTCTTCGTGCATGCGTGTGGGTAGGATACTGACGGTGGAGTCGGTTCTCCCGAAGCGGTTCGGGTCAGAACGGGGCGTCGGTCGAGCGGCCCCTGCCGACCTCGTCGCGAGTCGGTGGGGCCATCGGCCCGTCGCCGCCTTCGGTCTCGTCCGGGAGCGCGCCGGTCTCCCGGAACTCGTCTTCCATGGCCGCGAGCGCGTCGTTGATATCGGCGCTGCGCTGGTGCATCGGGGAGACGCGCACGCGAATCAGGTCGTAGCCGTGGCGGTCGGCGAGGCCGTTCCAGGCCCGGAACGACCCCTTCGTGAGCGTGTCGCTCTGCGGGCAGAACGGCGTCGTGGGCGTGAACTCCGCGCGAAGCACGTCTGGGTCGTCGGCGTCCTCGGCGTACCGGTAGCCCGCCGACGCGTGCCGGGTGTCTCGGTTCAGGTCGGCGAGGTTGTAGCCGAAGGTCATGTCGTAGACGCCGCGCTCCTCGAACAGTTCTCGGGTGACCTCGTGGAACGCGACGTGCTCGTCGCCGTCGAGGACGTCGTGGCCGTCCAGGAAGTCACCGGGCGTCGGCTCGATACTCGGGTCGAACTCGCCCTCGGGCGCGAGCGCGTCCTCCGAACTGGCTCCGAACATGAGTCAGGGTAGGACGGCCATCCGGGAGGCCGTGGCCCCGAAGATGTTCGCGGACGCGGCGGGGTCGCGGCGGCCAGTCACGCTGTGTCACTCGTTCGGGTTCGGGTCGAAGATGTCGGGCTCGTCCTCGCCGAGCACGTCGATCTCGGCGAGCAGTCCCTTCCGGGTCACGCGGCTGAGCGCGTGGTCGACGAGCTTGATGCGCTCGGGTACCGGCGTCTCCATCGTCCCGACGAAACAGCTGCCGGGCGCGCCCTTCATCGTCTGGACGTTCTTGTCCGGCCGGCTCTCGATGGCACCGTTCGGCCACGCCTCCGACCAGACGTTCCCGATGGGGTGGAAGTTCGAGGTGAGGTTCGGTCCGCCCGTCACGAGGTAGACGCGGACCGAGTCGCCCTTCTGGACCTCCAGGGGCCCCTTCCGTGCCGCCGCGTACGCGTACTTCTCGCCGTTCAGAGTGACGTACGTCGGGTTCTCGTCGGCCATCGCGTCCATGTTGAATCCGTGGTGCCCCTCCTTGCCCGTGCCCTTGTCCGTGTAGAGCTCGTTCTGGCCGAAGTAGAACTCGTGGTCGACCTCGGGCAGGCCGTCCTTCGGCTCGACGAGGATCATGCCGTACATGCCCGCCGAGATGTGGTAGTCCATGTTCGGGACGGCGCAGTGGTAGATGAACGCGCCGGGGTACTCCATGCGGGCGGAGACGCTCGCGCTCTCCCCGGGGTTGACGTGAGTCGCCTCGGCGGCCCCACCCGTCCCGTAGACGGCGTGGAAGTCCACGTTGTGGGGCATCTGGTTGCCGTCGGGGTTCTCCAGCGTGAGGTTGATAGTGTCGCCCTCGCGGACCCGAATCATCGGCCCCGGGACCTGGCCGTCGAAGGTCATGAAGTCGAAGGTGACGCCCGGTTCGATTTCGGCGGTGACCTCCCGGGTCTCCAGCGTGATGTCGTGGGTCGTCGGCTCGTCGCGGTCGATTGGGTCCGGGACGTCCGCCGGGTCGGCGGCGACCGTGTCGACGTCGACCTCGTTCGGCGTGGCGTTCTGCACCTGCTCGGTCAAGGTCTGGGTGCTGGTCTCTGCGCTGTTCTGAGTCGGCGCTTCGGTGCAGCCGGCGATGGTCGCGGTGGCTCCGCCGACGCCCATCGCCTGCAGCATCCTCCGTCGAGTGGTGTCGAACATAGTGGGTCGCCCTCCATCTGGGAGTATCGGGGCCACCCACTTCAACCGGGTTCGCGATTCCTGTCATTCGAGACGTATTCCCGGCGTCCGAGGGCCGCTACGAACGTATTCGGGCATCGTACTTAAAGGGGTGTTCGGGGGTGCCCGGGCCCCGAATTGGCAGAACATGTTCGGCTATCGCCCTATCCCGGCGGGCGCCCAATCCACGCACATGACCTCAGTAACCCACGACGACGTCGAGCCCGTCACCGACCACGTCCACGAGAACTCCTGGTCCGCGAACCTCGAGAAACCCCGGCACGCCGAGGACCGCGACCGCCTCCTCGCGCAGGCCGTCGACGCCGTCGAGAAGACGGCTGCCGGCCACCACGTGAACCTCGTCACGCACGGCGACCACGGCCACCCCGCCGAGTACCTCTTCGACGCCCTCGACGCCGAGTTCGGCGACGGCGTCGACCGGGAGTACGTCGAGCAGTGCGGCTGCGGCGGTCACGTTACGCGCGTCCACGTCCGCACGTGACGAGACAACGCTGACCCCAACAGAGTCCTGGTCCCGACAGAACCCCGCCAGGGGAGCGACGTAACTGCTTTGTAGCGGGAACCGCTTGCTCCGCCATGAACAGGCGGCGGTACCTCCAGGCCCTCGGCGTCGGCGGCACGGCGTCCGTCGCCGGCTGTCTGGGCTCTGGCGGCACGCGAGCGGCTGGCGCCGCCCTCGACGGCTCGCTCACGCTCGCCGCCGCGACCACCGCCCACGACAGCGGTCTCCTCGACGTTCTCGCGTCGGGATTCGAGGACGAGTTCGGCGTGCCAGTCCGCGCGCTCGCCCGCGGCAGCAGCGGCGCACTCCGGACCGCCCGCGACGGCGACTGCGACGTCGTCATCGTGCACGCCCGGTCGCTGGAGGACGACTTCCTGCGGGCCGGTCACGGCGTGAACCGCCGCAGTCTGATGGTCAACGATTTCCTCGTCGTCGGTCCCAGCGACGACCCCGCGGACGCCGCGAGCCGCGACCCGCTCGAGGCGTTCTCCGCCATCGCCGAGTCGGAGGCGACGTTCTTCTCTCGCGGCGACGGCTCCGGGACGCACGTCCGCGAGTGCGACATCTGGGAGGCCGCGGACATCGACCCCACCGGTCCGTGGTACCAGGAGACCGGCCAGGGGATGGGGAACACGCTCGTCGCCGCCTCCGAGACGGACGCCTACCTGCTGACCGACCGGGGGACGTTCGCCAACGTCGACACCGACGGCCTCACGGCGCTCGTCGACCGCGGCATCGAGGACCCGCCACCGCTGCTCCGCAACGAGTACGCCGTCATTCCGACGAACCCGGCCCGCGCAACGACGGTGTACCCGCTGTCGATGTCGTTCGTCGGCTACGTCACCGGTCCGGGGCAGGACCGCATCTCGGAGTTCCGCGTCGACGGCGAGCGCGTGTTCCGGCCGCTCGCGCGCCAGGAGTCACCGAACTTCCAGCAGTACGTGCCGTCCGACTGGACGCCGCCGGAGCCGTGAGGAGAACTGGGTCGTCGTCGCCCGGAGGAGTCAATCCGCGTTCTCGGGCGTCGACTGGAACCGCGCCGGCAGGAGGTCGCCGTGCTTCCAGACGACGCCGACGACGTTCGCCGTGAACGCCAGCAGCCCGACGACCAGCAGGCCGCCGCCCGCCTGCCCGACCACCTCGGGGAGCAGGCCGGCCCGCGAGACGACGAACGCGAGCGTGCCGAGGGTGACGAGCGTGCCGTCGACGGCCGCCAGTCGGTCGCTGTAGAGGTCGTCGATCATCGGCACGGGCTCGAAGCCGAGGCGGTCGCTGTACCGGTGGTCCCAGACGATGAACGGGACGACGTGGTAGACGGAGCCGAGCACGATGAAGCCGAGGACGCCGACGAACAGGAGGTGGGTGGTGGCGCCGAACCCGAACAGCGTCTCGCGGGCGAGTGGCTGCTCGACCCAGGCGGCGAGCGCGAGCGGGCTCCACGCCGCGAGCGCGGCGGCCGCGACGGCGTACCGGGTGAGCATCGGCGTGCGGTCGACCTTCGTCTCGTAGAGTTTTCGGGCGAGGATGCCGGCGAACGCGAGCGTCCCCGCGGTGAGGACGACGGCACCGAGGCTGGCGACCGGCCGGGAGCCGACGAGCCGGCCGCCCGCGAGCACGACGACGCCGACGGGGTAGCCGTACTCGACGCGTCGGAGAACGTGGTCGACCCCGTGGAGCTCGGTCTGGGTGAACATCGTGGCGAGCTGGTAGAGCGCGCCGAGGACGGTCGCGAGCACGACGCCGAACACCGCGAGCGTGGCGTGCGCGCCGACGACCTGGGTGTGCGTGAGGCCGGCCACCGGGAGGATGCCCATCGAGAGGTTCATCGCGAGCACGAACCCGAGCGTGACGACGACGACGAACGCGCCGAGCGCGAACACGAAGTGCGCCTCGGTCCTGTCGAGGCTGTCCACGCGGATGAGCGTGCGGCCGAGGTTGTAGACGAAGGTGTAGACACCGAGCACGACGAAGCCGCCGAAGCCGTGAATCCAGTGGCCGCTGGCCGTCCAGAACGCCCAGCCCAGGCCGGCGACGCCGACGGCGACGAGCGCGAGCGCGACGTTCGCGAGCCGCCGGGAGTGGAGGTCGACGTTCGACCAGACGGGCACGAACTGCGTCATCGCACCCATGATGGTGACACAGACCCAGCCGACGAGCAGGAGGTGGACGTGGGCGAGCCCCGCGAGCCCGCCGGTGGCCCCGAGCGCGTTCGCGAGACCGAGGCCGCCGCCGGCCAGCAGGAAGGCGAAGGCGACGACGAAGTGGCGCAGCGGCACCGTCATCGGGGGCTGCTGGTCCGTCGCGAGGCCGCCGGGGATGGCGCTCATGGTCGGAGGTAGGGCTGCCGCGACGCTCTCGATTCTCCCGAAGGTGTTCGGGTCACGCGGCGAGGTCCTCCCGGTCGAACGCCGGGAGGTTCGTCGCGAACTGCTTGATGGCGGTCTCCTCGGCGCGGTGCAGCGTCTCGCTGAGCGTGGACTTCGCGGTGTCGAGGTCGTTCGCGAGGTCGGTCAGCGTCGACTCCCGCGGAGTGTCGTAGTAGCCCGCCTCGATGGCCGCCACGAGGACCTCCTGCTGGCGGGGGGTGAGCAGGCGCTCGGAGTCCCCGGACTCGTAGAGGTAGCCGACCTCGAAGTCCATCCCGAAGGCGTCCAGCTGCTCGCGGAGCTGAGACAGCTTCGCGTGGGGCGCGATGACCTCGAGGGTGCCCCGGCCGTCCGTAATCTCCAGGGGCGGCTCCAGGGGGAGCCCGGCCTCCCGCAGCGAGAACAACAGGAGGGGTTCGTCGGTCTCGAACTGGACGAGCACGGAGTCGTCGTCCTGTTCGAGGGGGTCCATCTGGGTGACGGCGTCGGAGTCGTGCATGGCCTGGAGCGCCTCGACGATGGCCGGGCCGCTGACCTCCAGCAGCGCCACGCCGTGGTCCTCGTCGGAGAACGCGGCGAGCACGCGGAACAGCGTCTCCGGGTACGTCGTCGAGATCCGGGAGATCCAGACCGAGTCGGGCAGGTCGATGGTGAGTTCTGCGCGGGCCATGGCGAATATATTCGACCGTATCCGCCACAGACTCAAGGCGCTTTCCCGAACACGTTCGGGAGGGGAGACAGAGGGCGGGCGACCGTAGTTGCGAGCATGACGACAACTGCAGACTGGACGACGGTGCTCGCCGAGACGCCCGCACCGACGGACCGCGACCGGGAGCTCCTCGACGTCCGCGAGATGGGGCCACCGGACCCGATGGTCGAGACCCTGGAGACGCTGCCGGAGCTACCGGGTGACGTGCTGCTCGTGCAGGTCAACGACCGCGCCCCCCAGCACCTCTACCCGAAACTCGAGGACCGCGGCTACGAGTACGCGTCAGTCGAGACTGACGAGGCCGTCGTCACGGGCATCTGGCAGGCGTAGCTGTTCTCACTCGACTCGTTCGGCGAGGACGAGTACGGCGACGCTCGGCTCGACGGCCGTCGGCGAGATGGCCTGGCCGCCGTCGAAGCGCGCGACGTCGCCCGCTCCGAGCGACACCTCGTTGTCTCCGAGTGCGACGTCGAGTTCACCGGAGAGCACGTGGCAGACGACGGTTCGCCCGGGATGCTGGTGGGCCGGCACCGACTCGCCGGCGTCGAGCGTGAGCCGTACGGTCTTGGGTTCCTCACCCGGGAAGACGGCGGCGTGAGGCTCGCCGTCCAGGTCGTCGAGGGAGACGACACTCGGGGTCACTGTTTCGGGAAGGTCGCGACGTACTCGCCCGGCGCCGCCTGCTCGACCTCGTAGCCGTCGGCGTCGAACGCTTCCACCTCGGATCGGAACTCGTAGAGCAGCGGCTTCGGCTCGTGGTCGTTGACGAGTTCCAGCGTTTCCCCGCGGTCCATCTCGGTGAAGGCGGCCCTGATTCGCGGGTGGCGCTGTGCCGGCGGCACGTCGCGGACGTCGAGGCGAGGCATGGACTGACGTTGCCGGCCGCCGCGCTACCGGGTTTCCCCGAACGTGTTCGCCTGCGCCCAGTCGGGGCCGCACCGGCCCGTGAGGGACGTCGGGCGGAGTTCGTACCACTGCCCCTGCAGGTCACTGGCCTCGGTGCCGAAGGCGTTCAGCCCGACCGACTTCGCCTGACTGGCGAACGCCCCCGCCCGCTCCGGCGTCCACTCGACGGCCGCCAGTTCGCCCGCGACGACCGCGCTCACCCAGTCGTCGGGGGTCGACTGCTCGAAGGCGACCAGGGTGGCACCGACAC
>Ga0208138_100242_pt1 | contig 29890 bp, 13 predicted proteins | sample AntRauMetaRauer3_FD_184786 | JGI IMG/M metagenome (GOLD analysis project Ga0208138, IMG submission 184786) | Saline lake microbial communities from Rauer Lake, Antarctica, in enrichment culture - Antartic Rauer Lake 3 Metagenome Rauer3 (SPAdes)... ...
TCCTCGTCAAGGCGGTTGACGAGAAAGTTAAGAAGCTGGTCCTCGTGGATCTCACCGTCTGCTTGTTTGGTTTTAGACACACCTTCAGCAAGCAGACGTTCTAACTAAGCGGCTTTGTGAAGTACTGATGATTTCTTCGGGCGTTACCGCTTGGTCGCGACCATCGACAAATACGTTGGTATCAGGGGATATATTATGCTCATCGAGACCCTGAGTGATCTGGGACGCAGTGTATCGTTCAGGTGGACGCTCTTCGACTTCAGTTGAAAGTTTAATCGACCGTTCAACTGGATTCTCGGTGTTTCCGCCTCCGGGGGTCTGTTTGATCGGTACTGGTGGGCGAGTAACACTGTACCCTCCACTTTTGAGTGAGAGAGTATCTACGCGTTCATTGCGTCGGAGTTGTGAAACTAATTCATCCTCTTCACTCAGTAACGTAGGTTGCACCCAGTCACGCCACGTCTTTGCAGAGGCAGGCTTGGCTGGTTCAGCGAATGTATACGCTGGATTCTCACTGGTTTCTTCCGTATTTTCGTCGACTTCCTGTTCGGTGACTTCATGAGTTCCACTTAACAGAAGGTGATCTCGAACACGGGTACAGGCGACGTACAGTGTTCGTTTTTCTTCTGCACGAAGTTCATCAATGTCGGCGTTCCGAAGGCCCTCTCGAACACGGGTATGTGCTGTCGTATACGTGTCAGTACTATCAGGAGCTGATATACCGAGATAGTGGTCGGATGTCGACTCGTGCGGTGGGAATTCACCAAGGTATGTTTGTTTTCGCTCGTCTAGTGATCCGTCGAGGTTGAACTCTCGTCCGAGACCTGGGACAGCGACCATGGGGAATTCTAGCCCCTTCGCTGCGTGGACAGTCAGAACTCGCACACCACCAGTCTCCGTTGGTAGAGATGCTTCCCGTTCTTTGGCAGCTTCTGATTGCTGGGTAGTAATTCGGTCACGGAGTGCGGTGAGGGTGCGCACACCTTGGTCATTCCATTGTCTAACCTGTTCGATGAATTTTCTTATATTGGCACTGGCCTGTTGGCCACGCTCTCCAGCTGCCACACTTGCAATGAGTCCTGTCTGTTCACAGATCCGACTGAGGAGCATGTTGACTGAGAGCAGTGGCGACTCATCCGACATCTCTCCCTTGGATATCGAAGATCTATCGAAGCCATTCGAACGAACACCGTAAAGCGACCGCCACTCGACGATTTGCTCTCGTGCCTCGACGATCGGATCCTCGGTTGTCTCACTCATTGCCTCCCAAAGTCCTCCGTCTTCGGCGTGGGCTGCCAGCTTAGAATCCGTCAACCCAAACATAGGAGAGCGAAGTAAGCCATATAATGGGATGTCTTGTGTCGGATCAAACAACACCTCTACGAGGTTACTCAGTAGTCTGACTTCGGGTGTTTGCCAGTATCCATCACCCGAGACGATATTCACATCAATACCGTATTCGTTGAAGGCTCGCTCATATGCGTCGAGATTCTTCCGTGTCCGAAGCAAGATAGCGATATCACGCGGTTCAATGGCCCGATATTCCTTCTCATCCGTATCATAAATCTCGGTCTTGGTCTCAAGATGGCTGCTGATTCGCGCTGCAAGAGCGTGTGCCTCTCGATCACCCGAGTCAAGATACGCACGGGTTAGTAACGGATGCTCTTCTGGATACAGCACTGAGGCCGCTTCTGCATCCCCTGGGACCACCAAATACTCAACAGACCCCGTAAGATCAGTTCCTTCTTTTCGTTTGGAAGTAATCGACTGGGGTTCTGCCTCGTACGACGTAAACTGTTCGTCGACCGGGGAGAACACATGTTCGAACAGCGGGTTCAGTATTTCGACGGGTTCGGTAACCGTTCGGAAGCTCCCCGTGAGTGCAAGTTCTGTTGGTGGATTTGTTCCCCCTTGTGTCTGTGAAATGTGCGGTCGTTGTAGGTTCGCTTCCACAAGATCGGCCCGTGCCGCAGAGAACGTCGCAACATCGGCACCGCGGAACCGATAGATGCTCTGTTTTTTGTCGCCAACCACGAACAGAGTTGCCTCATCATCGACATCGCGTTCCGGGTCAGCAAGCCCGCTTAGAAGTGAGACGAGTGACCACTGTCGAGGGTCCGTATCTTGGAACTCGTCGACCATGATGTGCTCAAACCGATCTTGGAGCGTCGACCGGATCGATGGGTCGGAACGCAGGAGCTCGAGTACGTGGGTAAGTAGATCATTAAAATCGAACGCCGTTCGCTCACGTTTGCGTTCTTCGTATGTTTCGAGACACTGTAAGTAAACCCGAGCAAGAGCACGGACATACGGCGCGGCGTTCTGGTCGACGAGGCTTGGTATCGTCCGGACGGCTTCTTCACAGGGTCTCAAAGCGTCGATGAGTGTTTCAAGCGCGTCGCGATAGGTCTCCTGTGACTCGTCCGGCCAATTTCCTTTCTTACCTGCGATATAGTGACTCCCCCGACCACGGACGCTACTATACAGATTGCCATCTGAGGTTGTTACTCCATCACAGAGACGTCGAACCGTCTTGAGAACGGCTTCATCTGACGCCTGCTTCGGCTTCCGTGCGCCATCCGATTGTCCGGCTGGTCTGAGATAGTGGTGTATGTTTTCCCACGCGTAGTCCGACTCCGGGACGCCTAATGCTTCCAAATCCAGGTCTCTGAATGTCGAAAGCGCCGCCTGCATCTCATCTGAACTCAAGAACTCCCGTGCCTCGGCTGGTTCCAGCTCGGCGAATACGTCGAAGAGATCGGATTCGTACTCAGCATCCGTCTGGTCGACACGTGCTTGGGCCCATTCAGAGCTGTCTGGTCGCTCACGGAAGAGTCCACGAATGATCTCAATGAGGGTATCACGATTCCAGAGCCGCGCAACAAGATTCAGATCCGAACTGTCTCCGTTTCGGTCCAGCCAGTTGGATATCGCTTCCCGTTGCACAACAGGCGCGTCGACTTCGTCGAGCATCTCGAACTCCGGATCCACACCGGCCTCGACAGCATACTCTCTGAGTAATCGTGCACAAAAGGCATCTATCGTATGAATATAGCCTTCCGTGAGCTCGTCGGCGATCCCCCGCCACCGATCGAACGAATCACCATCCTCAATGGATTGCAACTGCTCTGAAACGTTCTCACGGATCCGATCCCGCATCTCGGTTGTTGCTTTTCTGGTGAACGTTATCGTTGCAATCTCTGTCGGCGTCGAGTCAGTCTGCTGGAGGATGTGTAGATACCGTGCTGCGAGAGCGGTTGTTTTGCCCGTTCCCGCTGCGGCTGTGACAGCGAGATGCCGTCCAAGTTTCATCGCTTCCTGTTGTTCCTCGGTGAGCCCATGATCTGAGGCAACGAGTGGATTGGGCTTAGCTGTCGACTCTGCTTCCGATACCGGTCCTGGACTAGGATCTTCGGTTGTCATTTGGAATCCTCCTTCTCGACAGGGTCTGCGCTGGGAGCATACACGAATGGACTGCCTTCGAACACTCCCGGGGGAATATATTGAACTGGGTCCTCGGAGAGGCCGCTGATTCGTTCATGTCGCCGATGGTGTCGAACGTCGCAAGCCGAGCGGTAGGGACAGTACTCACACCCTGCCGCATCCGCGTCGAGATACGTGGGCTGGAACGCACCCTGTTCGATACCCGTTTTGAGTTGTCCGAGTCGTGCTGGGAATTCGACATCGAGAAACGCGTCGAATGCTGCTCTCGAATCGAAAGCATTCCGGATCCCTCTTTTTTGACTGACACCGTTTGGTGGTGAGACTTCGTAATAGCGTCCGTCATTTAGAGTGATTTCTCCGTCGAGGCTTGCTCCAGCTGCCCGGAGATAGGTGGCCAGCTGAAAGTCAGTACCCTCTGCTGTGCGGAGCTTGCTCGGTGCAGATCCTGATTTGTAGTCCCACACCGTCACCTCATCGGGACCGTCTCCGGTTATGGAACGGTCTATTCGATCTATTTGCCCGCGAAGTTGTATCGTTCCCCGAGGTGTCGTTATCTCGACGTGATCTGAGTCCTCCTGGAGTCCTCCGAAGGGATATTCGAATCGGACCGCTGTCGCTTTCGAGCCACATTCAATATCGAGGAACCGAGCGAACATCCCCCGGTCACTTCCAGAATGCGGGTATTCCGTCTTATAATAGGGATTTATGTCATCTGATCCAATTCCTGCAAAGAGTTCCTCAAGTTGGTGACGCGCGAATGCAGTCTCTGTCCCCCAGTCAAACTGTTCGAGCGAATGGTGTGTGGCCGTTTGGATAACGTGTTGTGCCGCATTGAGTACTGTCCGCTCGATATCTGGCCTGTCTGCATCCCCGAGTTCGACTGGCGTTCCAGGGGTTGTCTGGAGCCGTTCGAATAGCTCCCGCAAGACTTCGTGGATCAAGGTACCAAGCGCACTCGCATCCGGGAGCGGATCGATTGCGTCTGGCTCGTCGAGCCCGAGACCATGACCTGCAAAGTATCGGAACCCACAGGATGCATAGGTGTTCAACCGACTCGGACTGATCGGTTCATTTGGATTCAACCTATCCAACTGGTCGACCATCTCTGAATCAATAAGTCCGTTATGTGCATTTGGTTCCGCACTCACCCGGGCGGCTGCAGTTCGTGTTCCGGCTACAATCCGTTCGTATTCTGCTGTCGAGAGAGCTCCAGCCGCATGTGCTCTCTCAGCTTCTGACGATGGATTCTCTCTTGCTGCGATAGCGTGATGACACTCAATGGACGTAGCGATTCGATTATCCGGTGACTCATTCGCTGTGAGATCACTTACCCGGGCGAGCTCTGTGAGTATCTCAGACTGTAGCAATGGTTCCCCATCGATCGTCTCCTTAGGCGTCGTGATGAGGAGGGAATCTGAATTGGCTACGAGAAGACGGGTGAGATATCGATCATGGGAGAGTTCGTCGTCTCCTTTGAGTTGATCGACCGTTTCGTATAGCCGATCGAAGAACGCGGGTGTTTCGCTTCGTGATGGTAAATGCTCATCCAGTGCACCGAGAAGGAACGTCGACTCAAAAGTTCGGCCGCCGGTATCTCGGAGACCAATTACTTCGACAGCATTGTCTGTTGATTGAGGTGATGGTGAGACCATCTCAGATGAGAGGGCATTCTGAATTGCTTTACGGCCAGATTGTGAGATTTCACCGTCTTTTGTTTTAACAATTGATTTGAGTTGACGCTGGATCAATTCATATGCCCGAACCTCCATTGTCGTGTCGAATGACGGATCGTCACGTTCAGAAAGATCGGAAACTGAGTTAGTGATTCCCAAATCGGATAACAGATCACGGAGATGGGTGACTGCCGCCACTGGGTCGAGCGTCGAAAGACGCTGACACTCAGAGTGTAGGTCAGTCAGAATCTCTGCGGTTTCACCGTCGAGCTGATCAATGACGGTTTGGGTGGCCCGATCGTGCGTTGCACCGACTGTCCGTTGGATGGATTCGATATCCAAGGGTTGCTCAGATCCCGAACCGTGACTGATATCGACTAACGGATTCGTCACTAAATCTATGAGTTGGGTAGCTTCTGATTGCGGACCGCTAAGTCCAAGGATTGTCTGAACAGCACTCCCAGCTAGGGTTTGACCAAGCGTCTTGTTCGACTGTATTGCGTAGGGTATCTCATATGCCTCGAAGAGTTCGATAATGAACTCCCGATATGAGAGCATCCCTGGAACAACTACCGTGATTGAAGCTGGGGATGTGCCGTCATTGAGTGCTGTTTTGATCTCACGTGCAACTGTCTCGACCTCCGCTTTCGGAGTCGGTCGTTCCCGCCACTGGACTGACTCTCCCAGTTCAACCGGGTCCGAGATCGGGTGATACATCTGTTTCGAGGCTGTCTCTGCCTCGGACCCTTCCGATTCGACGACAACTGGATCCGCCCCTAGAGTTCGATATGTGCGAAGCGTCTCCGTAAGGAGATCATTACTCGTTTGTGAGATCACTGAGTCCCAGACAGGTCTCGTCCCGTTATCGTCGAGTGATTCTGGGAACGGAAGAACAGCTTGTACACTAACTCCATCGGGTATTGAATCAATCAACCGCCGTTGAAGCTCTGTGAGTGAATAAAACCCTGAAAGAATAACCGTGTGTACTTCCGGAAACGCCTGCGAGAATGCATCAGGATTCGCTGTTGCGATCTCGTAGTGATTGGCCTGTGATTCGATCCCAACTGGGAGGAATTCGTTCTGCCGATTTAGGAAAGCACCGAACGTAGTTTCTAGTACATCAGCATGGTCCCGTAGAATCTCTGTTTCAAGTAGTGCGTCCTCAAGAGCGTCTGTCGTGGTAAGGCCACCTTCCTCAAATGCAGTAAAGAGACTGCTGAACGGTGAAACCAATTTAGTATCGCCGTCAAGTAGAGCCGTCTTCTCTCCGTAAACTGAAGCAAGCGTCTGTTCGACCAATCGCCGACGTGTTATGGTATCAAGCTCTTCTGTAGGCCCTTCGCTCGCTTCGACCCATCGGGTGATGACGTCGTCGAGACCTGTCACAGTCGACGCGATTGGGGGGCGTTGGGAATCCCAAATGCTTGTCAGTCGATCATGATCTCCCCGATTGTGACCGACAATCAGAACCTCTTCTGGTGCTGGCGGTGTTTCAACAATCACCTCCTCGAGACAGCGCTGTGTTATTGCCGAAATATCTGAACCGATGAATAGTGACCCGAAGTCCATCTAATTAGTTGAATGTGTAATAGTATCTGATGTAAGTGTATCGTGTCGACTGACTGTTACTCATTCGAACAGTACAATATCGTCTGCGGTGACTTTATGTCATAGTCCATGATTTGCTACCGTACTGATGACTTCTGGTGATGGGCAACCCGATTCTGGAGGTGCGAGCGATTCCGCAGCTGATTATCTACTTCGAGATGACCCGATACAATCGTTTGCTGATGATGACTTCGGGCACAAGCAGTATGTCGAAACTCTCTCTGATATCATTCGAAAAGTCGACCCACCGTGGCAGATAGCATTATATGGTAGATGGGGAACCGGGAAGTCTTCGATACTCGAGATGATTGGGCAGAATCTCGAAGAGGGGGGTTCTCCAGATGGATCATCGTTTGACTCAATCGAGTTTGTCGAATTCGATGCGTGGAAACACGCAGAAGACTCGGTTCGAACAGAATTCCTTCTAACACTCGACGACCAACTCGGAGGAGATGAGGGTGTGTTAGGTGAGGAGCGTATCACCGACGAACTTTATGACGTGACCGTTAGTGAAGAATCGGTGGAGTTTGAAGCCCCGAGTGAGTTCAAATTAATTCCTGTAATTGGAACCGACAGTGTATGGAGCAAGCTCGTTAGTGCAGGTCGACAGATCAAATCTGATTGGATATTATTGATTCCGATTATTTTAGTAACGATTATCGCGATCACCGAACATTTCCGACCCGGGCTAATTCCTCTGGGTTCCTCAGGAATCAGTTCATTAATAACCGCGGCATTGCTGCCAATTCTAATCTATCTCCTCAGAGAACTTGCTGGGGCAGAAGCCACATACAAACGAATGCTCAACCCGCGAAAGGATTGGTCTGGCGCTTACAGCGGACTTTTTGAGGAGATTCTTGATACTCACGGTAATTCGACTGAGGATTCCACGGAAGATATCAAATATGCTATTGCGATAGATAATCTCGACCGCTGTGAACCGGAGGTCGTCTATGATGTACTCATTTCCATGAAGACCTTCTTTGAAGACGGCCCTGATGGCAACAGTCGATGTGTCTATATTGTACCGTGTGACAAGCGGACGTTACAGCGGCATATTGGGTCAGTTACCGATATGGATACGTCGCCCGAATCGGAGGACGATCCACTAGGAGATGAAGACGAGTTCCTTCGAAAGTTCTTCCAAACAACGATTCAGTTGCCTCCAATTGAGGTACAAGACATTGAGGCGTATGCGACGGCACAGTTTGAATCACTGCAAGAGAGTCGCCGTCCTGATGATGAGGAGGGTGTAGTAGACGTTCTCACGAACTATGATATCCAAACACCCCGCCGAATCAAACACACGATCAATCGGTTCCTCTCACTGTATGAGCTCGCTGAGAAGCTCGAAGAGGCCAAACAGTTGGAATATCGGGCTGTTACCGACAATGAACCGTTCCTGATGAAGGTACTCATCATTCAGGAGGAGTTCCCAGAAGTGTACAAACACATTCGAGGGGACCCTTCTCTGTTCACTGCGTTTCAGGAGGTAGCCATGGAGACCGAGATTGGGGATGAGCCGAATAAATCTCGGCCAGCCATGGCATCGGATGGCGGTATCGTTGAATCTGACAGCACTCTGGGGAAGCAAACACACGGCCCGACGCTTTCGAATGCAGAGATTCAACAGGCGCTTAGAGCGAATCCTCGTCTGCATCGATTCCTCAAACAGACTGATTCATATCGGACCGATCCCGAGCCGTATATCTATTTGAGTGATGCTGAATACGGCGATCTTCTCGGGCGGTACAAGGGTTTCCGTGAAGCACTTCGGAATGGTGATCAAGGGAATGCCAAAGACGAGCTTCATTCAATACCGGACATCGAGAGTAATGAGGTCGAGCGGGTCGTTAAGGACATAATCAGGCGTGAAATCAGCGCGTATGGAGACGATTCTGAGCAGAGCACATCGATTAGACAGAATGGGAATATCTCCGACAGTGATGGAGAGTCTGACTCGACAGAATTGGTTTCTGGAGAGTCGTCTGTGGTTGGGACGCTCTTTGAGTTACTAGGAACCGATTCGGAACAACGAATCGGGGGTTTGGCTGAGGGAATTGAGCCTGCATTCAACAATCGAGCAATCGTCGACAAGCTATTCGTCGACGATACTGAGGTGGTATTCGATGAGGTAGGGGTCTGGCGAGCTCTTGTGGCCCAAGAGTCATCGGAAGATCTCTCTCAATTAACTACGGAGGCTATCGAGTTTGCGACCTCTCAGGGTATCTCTGATTCAACGACACGGAAAAATTACCTCAGAGCAATATTTTCGACACTCCCCTATAACACAAATGGAGATTTGGTATCGCGGATCAGCTCGACTCTACGTACAAACATAGACAACCAGTTGTTGGATGAACCATCTGGAGAATACATGCGCACGCTGGGCGTTGAGATTAGCAACCAGCCAGATGTGATTCAGCAAGTCGCGACAGTATCTCTTACTAAGTCTTTGACGGACGTTCTCGGAGAGACAGCTCAACCAAATCACGGATCTGAGTTGATTGAGACGCTGTTCGCTTTTGAGGAACACCTCCATCAGATTGATCGATTTACTGAGGCGGACCGCGGAACATTCATCAACAACCTTCTCAAGAATATCGCTAAGTTTGATTACAGCACCGGGACCGACGTGGGTTTTGATGCGCTCAAGCGTCTACAGGGCGTAAATTTGACCTTGGTTTCGACCGCCACGGGGCTTGCTATTCAGCGACGTATAAGGAGCCGACTTGACGAAGATCTTGATGCGAACTTCGATCTGGTAGAATCGTGGCTCAACATTTATGACTCGGTCACGGGCTATGGCCCATTCTCAGAGGATGAGATTCCTAATCTCTCTTGGGCTACGCTTACATCTGAGGAAACAATTGATAGGAGGAACGAAACTGAGGAGACACTAAAACGGATTTTGGAGGGAGATGAGGCGCAACTTGAGCAGTTCACACGTAGAGTTATCGACTGGGATATTGATGTGTTTAAACGACATGCGATCTTTAAAAATTATCTTGATACTGCACCTGAGACATATCTGTCCGTTGATGATGTAGGTGAGGTCCTTACCACAATCGGTGAGGGTGAATTAACCCCCCTTGAAGAGTATGTTTCCGAACTAGTCACTGAACACTCGAACCGAATCGTGTTCTGGGCTGGTGTGGCCCTCAAGCAGCCATCAAAATTTGAAGGCATCCAATCAGATCTCGCTCAGGAGTGCATCGACCAGACTGTAACCAGTGAGCCAGAAGATTGGTCACATTTGCTTAGTTATCCAGCTTCGGTGTATCCCGAACTCGAAAACGAGCCTACGCTTCAGCGTCGACTGACTGATCGAATAAAGAAGACGTTAGTAACGGGTGATCAACCCCGACAGCGTGCGGCCGCGGAAGCTCTACAGCGACTCCCAACTGATGTTCGGGAGTCACTGTTTGCCCGTGCTTTTTCACTTATCAAAAGGGAGTACAAGTCCGGGAATACACCGGCTCCAGCTCTGGAACGGTTTATTCTTAGTGCATGCAGCACAGACAAGCAGGCATCGATCCATGAGGCTCGACGTGAATTCATCCAACAGGATACTAACGATTCAGAACGGCTGGAGACACAGAAAGCAGCATTGGACTTCGTAATCGAGTCTGCAGAGAACGGTTGTGAATTTATCGAACGGGAGACACTCAGCGAATTATATGATACTTTGAAAGAGAGATATGTGTATCTCGAAGGCTCACGATTCAGTGAGGAGGCCAAACAGATTCAATCTCTCATTGAAGGTAAGCAAGAAGTTACGAATAACAGCGTTATGCTGGGTGGAGACGCAGCTATCGAAGGAGAAAATCAATGAGGGCTGAGTTGCTCCGCCAACAGTCGACCAATTCAAGAGTGCCCGGACAACATCGATACACAATGGGTCCTCACACTCGTCTTTATTTCCGTATCCTGGCAGAATTCGGTTGGCGGTCGATTGGAGACGATCTATTTGGTGAGAAACTATGAGTTGGTCAAACAATGTGGACCATTCTCAAATCCGTGATGTCGTCAACAAATGCCGTGAGCTTCTCTTAGATGAATACCGGCGTCTGCTGGACCGGTACGGATTATATGAATCTGATGCGTTATCAGACAACGAAATCGAGTACTTCTCTGCCTCAGAGCGGGCGACGAGGAGACAACTCGAACGTGCATTGTTTCAAGAGGCGGCTGGATTCGGCGATACGGACGGATCCGAACAGATTGGATTTCGTCCGAGTTCAGATCGGACTCCTGTTGATGCTATTCAGGATTCAGGTCAGTACGAACGTGTCTATGATGCATACGTCGAGGAGTGTGCACAAACAAGACTGACACAATTGCTTGGCTTGTTAATCTTCGAGTCACGTGGTATCTTGAGCTATGATACACTCTCAAATCCCAGCAAAGGAACTGATTCCTATGTTCAGACACGGCTTGAAGAAATCGCTGGTGAACTCACAGATAGCTCAGATCTAGGCTACTCTGAATCGCTATCTGTGACTCAGCGGGAGCTTGCGGAGTCCCTTCCCTCCGTATATGGTGACTCACGGTATACGATTCTCACCCCGGACCATACTGTGCAGCAAGATGTAGTCAGTGAACTACGGAGACTTAGTCAGGGAGATGTGAATCACTTCGAGGTCGACGAGCTGTTCGGATGGGTGTATCAGTACTTCGGCGAGGACAAACGCGACGAGCTCGCAAATCGAGTAAACAACAACGGTCACAAGTTAGCTGGCAGTGAGTTAGCAACCTCGACGCAGACGTTTACCCCACGATACATCGTTGAGTGGCTTGTTGATAATTCAGTAGGTCGGATTTGGCATGAATCGCCACACTCTGACAGCGCGCTAAATTATGCGACACACCTGGCACCACACGATGACGGACTCCAGTCTCGCCCTCCCACTGACCCTGAGTCAGTGACTGTGTTCGATCCTGCTTGTGGTGGCGGACACATGCTATTGTATGCTGTCGAGCTTCTCCAAGATTGGTATCGCGAAGTGGATCGATCGTACACAGAACGTGAGATAATCGAAACTATACTCAAGGAGAATATCTACGGTGTCGATCTCGACCCAGGTGCGGCAAGTCTCACAACACTTGCGTTGTTTACGAAAGCGAAAACCGTCGATAACGACGCTACCATAGATCAGATTAATGTCTTCGGTACGGGCGGTATTGAGTTCACTGACGATCAGGAAGACACTCTCCGAGAAGCCGCGGGAGATGGTGCACTTGAGACAACACTCCTGGATCGTGTTCTCGAGGAGTTCCACGACCTCAGTACCGAAGGGAGCCTCGTGCGTATCCGTGACCGGATCGAGGATGTCTTAGATGAGATCGAATCGGTCGAGGATGTTCGTCCAGACACGGAAGCACAAATAACGAGTCAGGGAATGACCGAAGTCGACGATCTCGTGATTGGCGATGAGGCGTATTCACGAGACGAAATCGAGCAGGAACTTTTCGATGGGTTACGGAAGTGTGTCGATGAGGCACTAGATACGGATACTTTCGAGGCAGTACATCGAAGCGAGCTAGACTCTAGTATTGATCTCCTCGATGTACTCACTGGCTCATACGATGTTGTAGTCACGAATCCACCATATCTTGTGAGTAACAAGATGAATGACGAGCTCAAGCAAGCCCTCAAAGACGATTTCAAGGGTAGTCGTGATATTTACGCCGCCTTTATCGAACGAAATCTGGAGTACGTTGCGGATGATGGCTATGTGGCGATGATTACGATGGAGACGTTCATGTTCCAGTACGTGTTCCGTGGGTTCCGACCGTGGTTCTTGGAGCGTGCCCAGTTCGTAGATACAGCCCACATCCGTAACCGTGACTCAGGGTACATGGACGTCGCATTCATTTATCGAAATCGGAATGAATCTGATTCAAACACGGATATTGGAACTCAATCACAGTTTACCAGATTGGTCGACGTCGACGAAGGTGACGAGAACAAACGCCAGGTACTCGAAGATACGATCCAGTCGATTCGCGCTGCATCAGATGACGATGACCTCCCAGACGAGGTTTCTCGCGTCGACCAACAACGGTTTTCAGAGATCCCTCGGACGAGATTCCTCTACTGGTTCGGTGACGAGATTCTCCAGTTATTCGAACGATATTCATCACTCGATGATGAAGTCGACCTTAAAGTTGGCTTACAGACGGGTGCTGACGATACATTCGTTCGCGATTGGTGGGAGCTACCACCGTCTGACCACCCATCATATCCATTAGGCGGATCTGCAGATCAGTACGCCGTCGAGGACGAGAGAGGAGTATATCAGTGGTTTGCACAGAGTGGTGACGACAATGAGTTCCTCGACCCGACAACGAAACTGGTCAGATGGGGGCAGAAGGGTGAGGAGATCCGCAACGCCGATTCGAAGGCATATATTCGAAATGAACCATTCTATGGACGAGGTGGTATAACGTTCCGTCTGTTCAGCTCGTATCTCACAGCCCGAATTCAGCCCGAGGGCCACTTCTTCGGACACACTGCACACTTTGGTCGGACAAAGAGTGTCGATGAGGAAGGCTCGATAGCACGCTCACAACAGGATGATATCGTTCTTGCGTATCTTAACTCATCCCTCGCACGATTCATTATTGACGGCTTCAACCCGGGGCTTCGGTATGAAGTCGGGGATGTGAGCAACCTCCCGTGGGTTGGATTCGATGCGATAGAAAACCCCGCTGAACTCGCATCGTACGCCCAGCGTGCTGTCGACGTGCAGGTACGGAAGTTCCGACTCGACGAAACCCGTCCAACGTTCGACCCAGAACGGTTCCCGAATCGCATCAGTGACTTACAGTATGAACGAGATCTTGCCCGAGCAGACGTCGCAACACTCGACGGCCTGATTGACGAAGCAGTGTTCGATGCCTTCAACATCACTCCCCGAACTCGTGAACGGGCGATCACAAGTGGTGATATCCCAATACCGGTTCACCATCTCAAACACCCACGTAATCTGGACCCACTGCCTGATGCTGACCAACTCCCTCGGAACGCTGTCGAGATTGACGACACGCCCCGCGACCGAAATAATCTCATTGAGCAAATTGAGGAGTCCGACGAGACAGACGTACGAGAGATAGCTGCCGAAATCGGTGTCGCTCCCCAAACTGTCGCAGTACTCCGTTCGGAAGCGGATCTGTATACGGACGACGAACGATGGGAAGTCGCAGCTCGACTCGTTTCACACTGTGTTGGAATCGCCTTCGGTCGCTGGCAGCTCCCATCAGATGTCTCTATACCCGATGATCTCTCCGAATCAATTGAATCGATTCGTGAATCAGGTATCGTCCCAACAGCAGAGTCCGGGGATGAACAGCCGACTCTTGGAGGGGTAGTGCTTGAGCTGGTAGAGGAGATTGAAACAGTAACTGGGCTCTCTTCTACGGAGGTCGAGGATCGTCTTGGCAAGTCCATCACCGACTGGCTCGAAGAAGACTATTTCGAGAAGTATCTGTGTAAGCAGTACCGTGGCCGTGGAGAACGAAGCCCTATCTACATTCAGCTCGGTGGTCCGGACGCCGACCGAACATGGTTTGTATCCTATCATGCGATGGATTCAGCCACTCTCGAACGACTCATCAGTCGCGTTGATACAGCCATCACACGAGCTGAATCTACACTCGAATCGCTTGAGAGTGCTAATGAGGAAGGAAAAACAGGGGATCTCAATGACCAGATCGCTGCTATAGACGATGCACTTGAAGATATGGAACAATTCAGAGACCGATTAGATGCAGCGTCACCAGAGTTCGATGTGGACATCGACGCAGGTATTGATGCGTTGCTTAAGGAGCTTGATGATGCTGAGCTTCTCGTTGCCGAGAAAGATTCGCTGTGAGTCGCGTCTCATATACAATCAGGGCTGGCTGGAAGTGAGGCGTTGGTTCTATACCGCCTGCTGGTATCCGTATACATATGACCGATACATCGCTCGAATCAGTATTCGAGTTAACGTGTGCTGACCTCCGGACTGCGGGGTTGGAGTCTACTCACATTACCAATCTCGTCGCTGCTCGCCTGGTTATCGAACGCGTCGGAGATTCCGAAAACCTTGGCTGGTGGGATTCGCTCGTTTTGGGTCCAACTGGACGAGACCGGCTTGAGGAAGTAGCTGAGAAGACGCACGTTCGTGCTCGCATCGATTTAGCCCAGAAAGTCGGCCGAAAAGTCGAGTCTGATCGCCTCCCCGACGATACCGTCTCTCTGTTCTCGTTTGGCCCGCGGTATGAGTCTCGTGTCGAGGCAGCACTCGACGAGATAGACCCCGATGTCGACCTCACGTTCGAAGCCTTGGAGTCCCTATCTCTTTCGACTACCTCGCTCGAGACGGGATGGACTGAACCACTTATCGACTTAATTGATGAGCAGGCCGACGAGATTGATCTGCCAGCTGCTGAGGCAAACAACGTGTTACGACTGGAAGATGGCCGCGAATTTACTGAGGCTGATGTCGAAGATAGCGTTTCTGAGTTACTGACTGCGTTTCTCACAGGCTATGGCCATGGAATAACAGAGCCATATATTCCGTACTATTCACTTACAGCCGGCATGGGAACGGTGAGCGAATAGTCGATATGACTGCAGATGACTCACCCAGTAAAACTGAGGAACCGGAGCTGGATACAGACGCCTCTAATCCGGCACTCGAACCGAAAATCGCACACCACGGTGCATACCTCGATGAGACGAAGCTGCTGTTACGGACCTATGTGGAGTGTGAGTCTTACGACGAGCTCCGAGAGCGTGTGGTAGAAGAAAACGTTCTGAACAAAAACACGGATTACTACCGCAAAAGCGTCCTTCGAGAGGTCACTCGACGTTATCTCACGAGTAAGGAGACGTATGAAGAGACCTCGTTGATGCGACTACTCACTGCTGATTCGGATGATGCAGTCGAGAACTGGTGTCTCTACTACGAGTTCGCTCAGGATCCATTTATCGCGCACGTAACTCAACGGTATCTGTATCCTGAATTCGAGCGTGGGACGCTTACTGTCCAGACGGAGGATATTGTCACGTACCTCGAATCGATCAAAGACCAGTACGACGGCCTTCGGGAGAAAACAGACACGACGATTGAAGAGGCTGCAAGCAAGTACCTCGCTGCAATGAAGAACTTCGGGCTGCTTGAAGGCACACAACGCAAGGAGTTCGCAATAACGTATATCCCCGACGAAGCAATCGCGTACATCGTCTATCGGCTGGCCGAGCAGGGTATTACTACACCACGTGATGTGATCGAACATGACAACTGGAAACTGCTGTTGTTAGATGAATCCGACGTGCGGCGACGTCTTCGCGATATCACCCCCGCATATGTGAACTACGAAAAGCGTGGCTCGACTGAACAACTCACGCATAAGTTCGAGTCGACCGAGGAATTAATCAATGGCTTTTGAGTATCAAGAGCGTCTCGGTGAGGTCGAAGAGTTAGTGAAGGACCGTCGTTCGGATATCGGGAAACGGACGGGTGTCCCATTCATCGTGTATACATATCCTCCTGAAGAAGAGCTCAAGGTCGACGAAGAGATACGCAATCTTATTGGGAACCTTGAATATAACGGACAGACTGTCGAGGCAATCGATCTCCGGGACCTTGTCTTTTCGATTCTTGAAGACGAGAAAATTCTCGATGCAGTGATTGATCAAGAGCGACGCGACAAAGCAAAGCTTCTGGAGGGGCTGAAATCGTCGCTTCTCTACGGCAGTAGTGGCCCCGGAAAGCTTGCCTCACGAATTTTAGAGCGGGCTGAGGGAGCTGATACCGTTGTAATTTATCGAATGGGGATTCTGTATCCGTTCGCAAGTGGATCAACACTAATGGGACAATTAGAGGGTCAAGTACCGGCTGATGCGGATGATAACGATATTCCCATTGTACTCTGCTATCCTGCGACCACGGATGAGAATACTTTACATTTCCTGAATGAATCTGATGGTACATATTACCGAGCAAAAGTGATCTAAATGAGTGACACAACATCAAAGAAGACGATCGACGAATTGTTTTATCGATCCATAACGCGGAATGTAAACCAAGTTGTCACGGTCGATAACGATGACCCGAACGTCGTCAAACAAGAGCTTGAGGAGTACGTTCTCACGCCACAGCTAGAGCGTCACTTCTCGAATGCGCTCGAGGCAGTAGTCGACACGGAACACGCCCAGACCGAAGAGGTCGGTATGTGGATCTCGGGCTTCTTTGGATCTGGGAAAAGCCACTACATGAAGATCCTTGGGTACTTACTTGAGGATCGAAAGTTTGAGAACACCAGTGCCGCCGAAGTGTTCTGTGATCGGATCGAGAGCGATAAAATGCTTGATGGGACAGTCAAATCAGTTAGCTCTAAATTCGATTCGGAAGTGCTCATGTTCCAGATCGGTGCGAAATCTGATGCAACCGGAGACGATTCTATTACTGGAACGGTTCTTCGAGAATTCAATACTGAGCGTGGCTATGCTTCGACCCCGTGGGTTGCTCAGATGGAACAAGAAATGGAAGATCGAGGCATATTCGAAGATTTCACTGCCGCTATCAGGGCAAATCGCGACGATGCATGGGAGAACACACGCCATCATACGACGTTCGTTCGATCGGCAATGGCCACTGCGTTGACCGATGTTTCAGACGATTTCGCAACCGAAGATCAAGCCCGACAAGCGATAGAGGATGTCGAAAATAATCTTGTTATCAATCCGTCCTCATTGGCGGATCAAATTCTAGACCATGTAGAATCCCGTGAGGCCCAGACCGGTGAGAATTGTCGTTATTTCGTTTTTATCGATGAGATCTCTCAATTCATTGGGGATGATGATGGACGACTGCTTGAGCTGCAGAGTATCGTAGAGCAATTTAAGCAGAAAGGCAAAGGAAAGATCTTCCTCGGAGTTACCTCGCAAGAACAACTCCAAGAACTAGTTCCCGGAATCCTAGAGAAGGAAGACCAAGAGTCGAAAGTAATCGACCGCTTCCCGCATCGATATCAGCTTGTCTCCGATAATCTCGATAAAGTCGTTCGCGATCGAATATTACGGAAAAATGGTAGCTCAATAGATCAGCTTGGAACCCTGTATGACGAAAATGATGGGATTCTCACTGCAAGATACAAACTCGATTCGAGCCGTACGCTCAAACCGGTCACTCGAGACAACTTCATTGAGTGCTACCCATTCCTCCCGTACCAGCTAGATATTCTGCCGGACATCTTTGCGGCTCTCCGTGGCGAAGGATCGGACGACCGGCTTACTGGACGTGAACGCACGCTGATCGATGTCACACACAGTGTCCTCAAAGACGACGAGATGCTGTACGGCAAGGAACTCGGACAGCTGGTAACGCTAGATATGATCTTCGATGAGATCAGCGATGATGTTCCGGACATTGATGTCAGTTCTATCAAAACCGCAGAGGTCGGGGACACACCTGAAGAGAAGAAAACAGCTCATCAGGTGCTGAAATCGCTGTACCTCATCCAGCAACTCGATTGGCTAGCCAACAGTGCTGAAAACATTGCGACGACGCTACAGCCTGAGATTGGCCAGACACACCAGCTGGAAACAGATGTACAGAACGCGCTCGACGACTTGGTTGACGAGGGATACGTCGGTCGAGGCGAAGAGGGATACCGATTCCTTCGAGAAACCGAACGGAACCTCGAAACCGAAATCAAGGGGGTCAAAGTCCGGAATGGAGATATTCGCCGTGCGTCGAAGCGCTACCTCCGGGATACACTCGACAGCGCGTCGAAGATCAACTACTCAGGGCAGACGTTTGATCTGAATATTACTGTCGACGGTGAAGAGATCACCTCGAACGGTCATATCGATTTGAACGCGTATTCCCCTGTACAGCAGTTCTACGAGTCGGTCGAAGAACGCAGTATCAACACGAAAAGTCACGGCGAAGAAGATACACTCTACTGGATTGCAAACGATGAAAACGGATCGTCGATACGAGACAAAATAAAATCGATCCAACAGATCGACACCGTTCTCAAGAATAAGTGGGGGAGTGACCTCAGTGCTGAGGAACAGGAAGCGATTGGGCAGAAGCAGGAAGATCTCCAGCGACTTCGTTCGGAGGTCGAGGCGGAACTCGAACGGAGTTTCAAGACTGGGACGATCATTTACCATGGAACGGTCAACGAACTCGACGATACAGACAAGTCGTTGAGTAGCCACGTCACCAGCCCCGCTACGGACGCTGTGAAGCGCGTCTTTACGAAATTAGACCATGGATTGGCAAACGTCAAAGATCGACATCTCGAACAGATCTTCGGCGATCTCACGGGGTCGTCAAACCCGACAGTGTTCTCCGAACTGGGCGTGGTGAAGGATGGCGAGATTATCGCCGAAGCACGTGTCGCCTCAGACGTTGCTGATGAGATCATCCGTCGAGAGAAGAGCGGCGAGGACCGAATGGGTTCAGATCTCATCGATCACTTTGCCCAACCGCCGTACGGGTGGACGCGTGACGTGGTTCGACTGGCTGCAGCTGTGTTGTTCCGTAATGGGTCGATCATTCCGACATACAAAGAGCGGACCTACGGCGGCTATACGGAGGACGGCGCACAGGAGCTGTTCACGCAGGTCTCGAAATTCAAACAGACCTCCTTCGACGAGCGTGAGACTGTCGACCCACAGACTCGAACGGAGGCGAAGAACCTGTTAAATCGTCTGTTCGACCGAAAGGTGAAGTCGACGGACCAAGCGATAGACGAAGCGATTCGAGACGAAGGATCGACGTGGGCATCACGGACGAGTACGCTCACACCCCAGTTGACTCGCCTTGAGTTCCCATTGAGTGAGGAAGTCGAGGAGTTCAACACACTACTGAATAATATTCTGGGTCAGGCAACGTCTGCAAAGCGGATCAAGCAGTTTGTCGATCTGGAGGATGAACTGGAAGACCTGACACGGACCGTCAAATCGGTCGACGAGTTCTGTGGTGGGGAAACGGGTGAGGGCCACCTCGATGAGTACGAGACAATTCAACGATTCATTACAACCGAGTGGGCAGACCTCCTCGACGAAGCAAACTCCAATGCTGAACTCATCGATATCGACGATGCTGCAAAAGAGGCTGCGGAGCGAATCCAGAAGACGCTCGACACGAAAGGCGTGATCGATGGGTGGACCGACGTCACAACGGATTACCGGACGGCGGCAAACGAGTTCCTCGCTACATATGAGGACCTCTACGAGCATCGCCATGAGGTTTATACAGAGGCGGTCGAACAGGTCCGTTCGTATGCTGATGATGAGATCGACGAAAGCGATCTCGAATCCGCACTCACCGATCTCTCTGGGCGACAAGGATCGAAATCAATAGATCTTGAGATCGAAGACAGGGACCATATCGGCCCGAACCCGACGGTAACCCGACTGATCGAACATATACAGACCATCGACTCCTACAAGCAACGAACCATCGAAGCGGTCGACAAGCTCACTATCGACGATAAGACGGTCCGTAAGTATGTCGACCTCCAGAGTATCTTTGGCGGCGAGGTCGTTCAATCCGTCGAGGATCTCGATGCCCCAGTTTCAGAGCTGCGGGAGGAAATCTCGGAGTTGCTGGATACTGACGACGATGTCGAGATACGGTTCCGTTGATCTCGGGAAGCTCACTGTCGAAGATTCTTCTGAAAGTGTACGTGGATGGCGTACACAAGCGCCAAGAGCCTACAAGTTACAACAATATATAATATGAATCCGAATCGTTTCGCTGAGGATCGGGATTTCGCCAGTGATGTTCAGGGCTATGGAATGAGCATGAATGTATTCTCAAGGGTCTTCGAGATAGACCGTCATCTCGATCAGGTGCAATCCTCAATTGAGAAGTTGAGAATTTTCCGGGACAAACACGAAGAAGGGGACCTTTCGGGAGATGTGAGAACAGGTGCCTTCACTGGTGTAAAGAGGCTGATGCGCTCGTTGGATGCTATTGAATACGCCTTTCCTGAGTTGGAAAACGAAGTGTGGTTCTCCGGATTTCAAAATGATGTTCATCATGCCTACTGGCGTATAGAGGATGGAAGATATGATGGAGTTCTGGATTCGAATACCGAATCAGTTGATTCATTTGCGGGAGAAGTAGTAGATATTCTAAGCAATATTTCAGACTCTACTCATACAAATCCGGTAAATCAACTTCATCGGTTTATTAAGCACTATGGCAAGGAATTTGACCCGTATAATGCTCCTGAGGAATATTACAATGAGGTCTTTGAAGCAAGAGATCTCTTCTGTTTAGGCTACTATTCAACAGCCTTGATCGTATTCGGCAGAGCCGTCGAAAGATCACTCCTTCAACTCGGAGAAGCCCGCAAAATCAATTCTTTACATGGGTTCGAAGAAGATACCAGCTGGAAGCAAGCCCGATTCTACGAACGCACAAAGGCGTTGAAAAATAACGATATGCCTGACGACTCTGGGAAAATGATAACAAATACACAGTATCATTTGATTCAGATTTTGATCAATTATCGGAATAAAGTAGCTCATGAAGAGTACAGAGATATTTCGAGGGAAGAAGCTGCTCGGCTCATGGGACAGGCAGTGGATTTACTGACTGAATTAGAAGAGCAGAGAATCGAATTAGAAGAAACTCCAGATGAGGAAATTAATTCACTAGATAACGTATCTGTCCCGATTTGAGACACATCAGTGTAGAATTGCGGGCAATCAGAGCATGCTCACTTCTGCTGTCTTCCCACAGGTATAAGCCATCTGCAGGATTTGCACAAACTATGACATACGGAGTTAGCATACCCCGACGGGGCACGCGGGATTCACTCCGTATCATCGTGTCCACCTACAGTTAGATACCATGTCGACCACACACGGCCAACCCGGTCTTTCATCGGACCAGCGATCAGACATTCGACGTACCATTCTCTCGACGCGACGGGCGCTTGAAGACGAACTCCGTCGTCAACTGGAGTTCTATGGCATCTATGAGGACGAACGGCTCGATCCAAGCTCCCTTGGGCATCTTTCTGTCGCCGAGCACCGGACTCGGGAGACGATTAACGCGGCACTGGAGCGCGAACTCGAGTCGACTGAGGGAGACCTCGAACGCTCGATTACGAACTATGTCCGTGAGGCGACCAAGACGTACCTCAATCGGTTTGTCGCGCTGAAGGCTATCGAGGTGCGGGGACTCGTCGAGGAGACTATCGCCGAACAGACCGAGTACGGGAATCGGTCGTACATGCACTATACTGTCGACGAGATCGCAGGCGAGCTAACCGAGGCCAGCGACGACGGATACGGTGTCGCACTCGACGTTGCGTATCAGGAGATCGGTGCGGAGATTCGGATGATCTTCGAGGATGACGAACACACGGTCATCGATCTCGACCCGCAGGTCCGTGAGGAGGTGCTCGACAGTCTCCAGGAGATCGACGACGAGGCCTGGGAGAGCGACGAAGCCCTCGGCTGGGTCTACCAGTATTTCGGTGAGGAAGAACGCGAGGAGATCGACGAGCGCGTCGACGAAGAGAACTACAAGATCGCTGGGACTGACATCGCCACGAAGACCCAGCTGTTTACGCCCCGGTACATTGTCGAGTGGATGGTCGACAACTCTCTTGGGCGCACATGGCTGGAAATGCAGGGCGATGCGACGAACATCGACGATGAGGAGCACTGCTTCTATCTTGCGCCGCTGGAGGAGTCGCTCCTCGACCGTGACCCCAAGCCTGTCGAGGAGATCACCGTGCTTGATCCAGCTTGTGGGAGTGGGCATATGCTGTTTTATGCGTTTGATGTGCTGTATCAGATGTATCTCGAAGAGGGAGAGACGCCAGAGGCCTACATCCCCCGAGAGATCCTGCGGAACAACCTCTATGGGATCGATATCGACTCCGGGGCTGCACAGATTGCAGCCCTATCAGTCTATTTAAAAGCGAAAGAATACTCACCAGAGGTTGATATACCACAGCTGAACGTGGTCTCGGCAGATGCAGTATTAATTAATGGAAACCGAAAAAACGCAATTCTCGACCGGGCTAAATCAAATCTTGAAAAAGATATATTAAATCAAATATGGCAGAGCTTTGATAATATTCGGGAATTTGGGAGTTTGGTTCAAATTGAGGATCGTATTGATGAACTTCTTAATGAATACCGTGAAAAATTCGAAACGGCTGAACAAGCACAGTTCACAGAAGATGGTGATCTGACCTCTCGGTCAACCTTTGTCACAGAAGGACGTGAGGAGTCATGGGAAGGTCTTAAAGATAGGCTGATGGACAGCGTACAGGAACTTGCACGGGAAGGGCTGGAGCAGAATGATCCCGTCGAGGAGGTGTTTGCTGAGGAGGTCGGAAAGACAGTAGACTTAATCGATTTACTTATTTCTGAATATGATGTTGTAGTATCGAATCCACCGTACTTGAGTAGTCGAAAAATGGGGGATGGGCTTAAGGAATTCCTAAAAGATCGATTCACAGGATACCGGAATTTATACACATCTTTCATTGAACGTTGTGCTGATATGACCGTTCAAAATGGTTATGCAACATTAGTTACTCCTCAAGATTTTATGACATTGTATTCTTTCCGGAAACTCCGTGGCCAAATGCTCTCTAATAACCAGATTATCGAAGGAGCGCATCTATCCGGGTTTTCGTTCTCAATGAAAGACCGTCCATTTACAATACCGTTTGTTCTTCGCCGAGCTAACCCAAAAGAACACGATCACTCACGTTTTCTAAGACTTACACACGAGCAGAAAAAATACGATGCGCACGATAAGAAAATATCTGGTCTGAATAATATCGTAACCACACTCCGAAATGAAGGAGACCACGATGATGTTTACGTAGCTAATCAAAATGTCTTTGCTAAGATAGATAGGCACCCGTTTGTCTACTGGTTTGGTCAAGAGATACTACAGACATTTAGTAGTCATAAACAGCTTGGTGATATTACAGATGCTGTAAATGGGCTAACATCAGGCGATGATGATCTATTTACTCGAAATTGGTGGGAAATCGATGAAGATATCGGTAACCAATATAAGTGGTTCATGCTTTCAGGAGACAATTCAAAATATTATAACTCTCCAGAACGTGTTCTTAACTGGGGAGAGTCAGGTGAAAAAATTAAGACTCATGAGGATAGTTACCCACGTAATGTAGATTATTACGGCAGAGCGGGAGTCAACTTTCGTCGCTCTAGTAAACGCTTCACAGCAAGACTACATCCGAAAAATCACTACTTTGGTACCCAAGCTCATTTCATAGATGTGAGTGAGGAGAATCAGCACTATTACACAGGATATCTTTGTTCCTCATTTGTGAGATTCATTCTTCAGGGACTCAATCCTGGTTTGGATTTCCAAGTTGGCGATGCTAAGCGAATCCCAATTGTTGAACCAGAAGAAGCACCCGATCTAATCAAACAACTCGGTAAGGCCGCGGTAGACACGCAAAAGAAAAAGGTACAATATTCAGAGATAAAACGTGAATTTGATCCTAAACTTTTCGTTAATCAATACAAAAACATAATTGAAGATTTAGAAATGTATGAAGCCAATATAGAACTAATCCATGGTTTAATTGATAAAAAAGTATTTGAGCTCTTCGATTTGAGCAATAAAGCAAAAAATAAAATTTTAAGAGAGAACCTGACAAATATATCGAATTACCCACACATTACTAATGCAGGCTCTCTAAGTATTTGTCCAGATATTATCAGTAAAAACATTAACTGCAAAGAAATATCTGAAGACAAATATGATACTCTCATATCTAGTATTGAAGATAGAACTGGTCACTCAGTACGAGATGTATCCGAGGAATTAGAGATTTCTCCATATACAGTCGCCAGAGTGCGAGCAGAAGAGGAGTTATACGATTCAGAACAACTGAAAACACGATCAGGTAGCCTCCTATCCTATATTCTTGGATCTCTCTTCGGGCGTTGGGAGGGACTTGATAGTCTTGAGAAAGAAGATGAAATAATTTCTGCAGAGGACAATGATTCAATAAGTGTTTTAATCCAGGAGTCTATTGAACTTCTATTTGATCAGCCCTATGAAATTATACGAATAGTTGAATCCGATCTTGGAAGTCCCCCGGAGGAATGGATGAAGAACCAATTCTTTAGACACTTCCATACTGACGAATATAATCGCCGTGGGCAGGTAACACCGATATACTGGCAACTCGAAAGCCCAGACGGCGCATTCAGTTGCTTCATCTACTACCATGGGATCGACGCCAACACGCTACCGAAACTCCGTGGACAGTACCTCGACCCACGGATCACCGAACTACAAAACGAACTCGACACACTCAGAGCCCAGACCCAAGGCGAAAACCCCGACAAAGACCTCCTCGAACGACGTGAGGAAGTCGAGGCCGACCTCGACGACATCAAAACCTTCCGTGAGACGATCGACCAGATGATCGACGACGGGGTCACCGTCGACGTCGAGGAGGGTATCTGGGAGAACATCAAACGCTGGGACCAATACGAGGTCCTCCAGACCGGGCTGCCAAAACTCAAGTCGAGCTACTCCCGTTAACTCAGCTCAGGGACCTCACGAAGCGACTCCTCGAGTACTTCCCGCATGAATTCGTTCGTCGACTGCTCTCGTTCGCCTGCCACATACTCGATTGCATCACGGTAGCCACGCGGGATGGCTACGAGACACTCGACCTCGTCGTCTGCGTCGACATGCGACTGCAGTGCTGCGGTGAGGAGTTCTGATCGATCATCGTACACGGGCGTTGTCGACACGACAGAATCCATTATCGAGAGGATATTCTCAGGCATCCGGATTTGAATCCGCTGTTGCGAAACCGGTGGATGAGGCGTTGGCGTCTCCCCGTCGACAGCTCGCTTCAAAACGGCGCGGACTATTTGATCGAGAACCTCTCCGACGGACTCATCACTCGCTTGTACGGACCACAGTGCAACCCGATCTATGTCGACCTCGACAGTAGCCTCCGAACTATCTGTTCCGTCGAAACTGAACACCGGAATTTGGCCATCGGACGTATCCAAATTACCGCTGTCCGCGTTACTGATCGATGACTTCACTTCTTCGAGTGAGCAGTCCTGCCATGAGGGCCACCGAAGCAGGAATTGGCGTGGTGAGATATTGAGTTCTTCCGGTCGAATCGCACGTGCTTCAAGACGATTTTTGTTCTTGTGGACCGTGAATGACACGAAATCGTTGACACCGATCCCATCCTCCTCGAACTTATCTGACGAATATAAAAAGGTGTGTCCAGTGTGAGCTCGAACTCTCCCGTATCCCAATTCCCCCTTAGAAACGATTACCCCGAGGACGCTACCGTAGTCACTCCTGTTGACGCCACGTATGCCATCGATTGCCTCTACTCGGCTCTCATCAGTTGCGCTGAGGCTTCCGTTTGGGTCTGAAATAATATCGTATGGGGACCCACTCGGTTTTTGTGGGTGATAGTGGTAGTAGTATAAAATATCCGAGATAATAGCAAGTAACTCGTCGACCTGCTCGGAAGTGAACCGATTCCCGCTTGTGTGCCACTCAGATTGTTCTGGTCCGATTGTGATCGACTGCGCTTTGCTTTTTCCAGGTTGGATCTCTACGAACAGACTGGCGTCGATATGGGGCTTGTGGACGGGTTCGAAATGATGCACGACCCATGGAATCCCGTCAGTTTCGAACGAGTATGTTGGGACTCTCTGTGAACTTACTTGGAACCGTTTTGGTTGGATTGGATGCTGATTCGTATGTTGATTGATTGAATCGATAATACCCTGTGTATCCTCAGCTCTCGCTAACCGGTTCAGGGTCGCGGTATATTCATCATCTGACGGGCTCCAGCGCTCGATGAACGATTTAGCGTGGTCGCCCAGTAAGTCGTGGACACTTGTGTCGTTGCTATGATTATTCTCCGTCGTATCTGGTGGATCATCTTCTGAATTTCTGAGCTTGGCGCTCCGAGAGAGAAACTCTTCGAGTCGACGCTTTTCTTGTCGAGTAAGCTTCCCTGAGCTAATCGAACTATCCACCTCATCTGTTTGCGATGAAACGTCTGTTCCGGATTTGTTTGTATATACGTGGCCGGTGTCACAAAGAGGAGTCAGTAAGTGCCACGACACTGTATCGCCGTGACCGTAATCTAGATCGGAAAGCAACCCTTCGGCCGCAGGACTCAGTTGTAGCGTAACGTGAGTCCCGTTGATATTTGACCGAATGAAGTAGCCAGAATCATCTGTGTATTTGTGAAGTGTGGGCACACTTGTATTCGAGACAGTAGATACATAGTCGTTTTCTTGAATGGGTTAGAACTAAAGACGATTTTATCGATCACATAGAGATCAGAGTGACAACAACACCTGACACAGGGCTCAGGTCGACGTTGTTTTCGACATCAACTCTCTATACAGGTAACAGTAGAGGTTAACCGAAATCACAGCCGCTGAAGATCTGACTCATACAAAGCCTACTGTTGAGACTAAGCTCACCCGTCTCGGTAGCCTCCGAAACATCAATGAGTCCCCCCGCGAAAGCCATCCGCAATCAATGGGCGATCACGCAAACGACATCATCAACGAACTCAAAACGAAGTTCGATCGCCATTCGATCTGGGTGTGGTTCGACAAGACCCAACAGTATGAGGGAATCCTTGATGAGATCGAAGCCGCACTTGAACCCGAAGGTGTGACCGTCGCCCGCTATGACGGGAGCTATCTCGCACTGAAGCGTCGACTTCGCGATGAAGATCCGGACGTCGAGGGGAAATGGTTATTCTACATTCCAGAGTCGGATACCGAGGCCGACTGGTTCCGTGACGTCCAGAGTATGGCCCGTGAGTATCGGGTGACCGATGATATCGATAACACGCCTGTTGCCAAATTCCTCGTCGAGCGGGAGGCTGAGATCCCAGGGGCCTTCGAGGATTGGGGCCAAAGCCGATCGGCACAACAAACTGCCTTCTTTTGTGTTCTCTTCGATACAACCGGCCCGGATGTCGACAGTTGGGTGCGGTCATATCTCGCCGATCCCGAGGCGTATCGAGACCCGATTGAATCCTATGCAATGGCGGATGCATGGGAAAATCGGCTCCGTGAGACGTTCGGGGTCGACGCCGGTCTTGACGCCACCGAGATAGCAACGCAACTACTGTTTGGTGAGGTCACGCGGTCTGCACCCACCAACCGGTATGAGGAACTTGCTGCGGACGATGAACGGGCAGCCTCCGAATTCGTCGAAGAGTGGCAAAAAGATACAGCGCATAAGGATACCTTTGCCCGCTATTCACGGGACATCGGTGCTAATTACGATCTCGCAAACGCCGTCGTCGAGTCTGGAAACGTCCGCTGGGAGGCCTCCGCTTTCGAAGCGATTGATGATGGACTCATTACGCTTGTGATGGAGCAGTTAGCCGAGGAAACGTATGCGACGCTTCCGCAGACGGCATCACAGCTCAAACGCTATGTCGATGTTCGCGAAGAGCAATTCTGGAACAGGGAGGGAATCGTCGACTGGTCGGTTCCCAAACACGCTGTCGATGCGTTAGCGAGTATACATGCTCAAGAGACGACCGAGGCGTCGAATATGTCGCCACGTGAACTCGCAACGGCCTACACCGACGATGACGGCTGGTGGACCGTCGACGCCGCCTACCGGGAGTTTATTGATGCAACTCAGAAGACTGCGTATCCATACCCCAAGGAGACCACCGTAAAACAGCGGGTCACGAAACAGTACATGACCTTCCTCAAGACGGTCAATCGGCCGCTGGCCAGCCCACTGAGCGACGACCCTTCACTTGGCACACCACAGTCGGAGTTCTTCGAACAATTCGGCGAGCCCGAAGAGGGGACAGTCGTGATCATCTGTGACGGGCTTCGGTATGAACTCGCCGAGAAGATCCGCCAGCGTCTCGACCAACGTGGTGAGTTCGAGCAAGATCTGTCTGCATTCAGTGCCGTCCTGCCGTCGATAACTGAAGTCGGAATGGCCGCCCACCTTCCCGGTCACCTCGGCCTGGGTCTCAATGACGACGAACTTACCGTCTCCGTTGGTGGGGACCGGATGCGTCACAAGGGGGATCGAGACGAGATCCTCAACACCGCTGGCTATGAGGTGACCTCACTGAACGACATTGGTGATACGTCTCTTGAGGATTTGCAGGAGTCTGACCCTATTCCACGGGCAGTCTACTCGGAGACCATCGACAAACTCGGGGAGGGGCTCGACGATGACGACGCCTTCAGCCGTGTCGCCTCACATATTGATGACGTCGAGCGAGCCATCTACCGGCTCAAACAGGCTGGGTATACGAAATTCATCGTCACCAGCGACCACGGGTTCCTCTATACTACCCGACTAAGCGATGGGTTGAAAGTGGAGGCCCCAGATCTCGCTGCAACCGTCAAACGACGGTTCGCAGTCGCTGAGGACTCAGCACCGCTTATCGAAGCAGAGGAGTATGTCACGGTCGACGCCGATGCGCTCGACAGTCTTGGGATAGATGCCGAGGGTATCAAGCTCCTCTTCCCACGGAGTGTCGCCTGTTTCAAAGCTCGCGGCGGGAATATGCGCTACTTCCACGGTGGGATTTCGTTACAGGAACTGCTTGTGCCGTGTCTTCAGCTCACGACTGAGGAACTCGAGGAGAGCGCATCGATCAACTATGACGTTACCGCTCCAGATCCAATCACCAACTCGATTGTCTCAGTTAAAATCAGTGCAAAAAGCGAACAGCTGTCGTTTGATGGGTTGACCCTCGAGATACGAGCCACTGTCGGAGATAGTCCCGCTGCCGATCCCGTCGAAAAGAAGATCACACAGGGTGAAAATAGTGCTCAGGTCAACTTGAAACAGGGCGTCATTGGAGGCGAGTCCGAGGTCGAGTTCCAAATCATCAACACAGAAACCCGGGAAACAATTGATCGTCGAACGGTGAAACTCGACTTACTCTTTGGAGATGAAGATATGGGGTTCGATGTGTAAACGAGATTTGTCCATAGTAGTTCTCTGCAACCGACATTCGGTACTTCCCAAGCAGCGTAATCAGCTGAATTGAATCGCTAAATTAACCACAAGAAAGTGTCTGGATCTGGATGTGTTCACCATACCTGATCCAGACGAGTACCTTTCGGCGTCGGATGT
>Ga0208138_100244_pt1 | contig 29821 bp, 33 predicted proteins | sample AntRauMetaRauer3_FD_184786 | JGI IMG/M metagenome (GOLD analysis project Ga0208138, IMG submission 184786) | Saline lake microbial communities from Rauer Lake, Antarctica, in enrichment culture - Antartic Rauer Lake 3 Metagenome Rauer3 (SPAdes)... ...
TGGAGTTCTTCGAGCGGGAATGTTCCATCAGGTGCAGACCGGATATCATTACGGATTGAGTTAATGACCGTGTATGGTGCCGAATGGTACACACCTTTCAGTAGTGTTGAGCAGAGCCAATAGAACAGTTTCACTCGCGTTTGTTGGCCCTCCTTTGAGTCCCATCCAAGTTTGATATCATCGTGGACATAGAAGAAATAGATTATCGGAATGAGGGATACTGTTGATGAAACAGAGTGCCCATCAAGTCCGTAACTATCGACAAGATCAAGCGTATCAAACAGAGCTTCTTCGAACTTATCATCCTGAAACACCTCCTTCATTTCTTGGAGGTTCTCATCTGAGAAGTTCTGCATATCATACTTACTTGATAGATCGGAAGCAGCCAATAGATTTCGTAGAATGAATCCGATATTGAAATCAAATCCTGCTTGCGTGTTTGACCCATTCAGTCTGTCAACCAGTGCGGTGATCTTCTTCCGAGCATCGAATGGGTTGGCACCTTCAGACCATTGAGCGGTCGCCATTGAGAGTAAGATTTCTTCTTTCCCCAGCTGTGTTCCACCTTCATTTGCCCGAATGAAGATATCTAAGATATTGTCATTATGCTTGTTTCCAAGTTCATAGAAGTTGATCGTATCTCGCTCATGTATAGCGTGTTGAAGATCACCCAAATTCTGTCTTATATGATTTTCATTGATGGCTGTAAGATCGACACCGCTCATCTCTAACTCGTTTTGAATTTCAGTAACTAACTCGAATTTTTCATCTGAAGTTTCAACGCTTAGAATATCTCCTACTGGATACCAGTATTCCGAAGCAGAATGAGATGGGTCTGGTTCTTTAAATTCAAAGATGTATTTGAGTTTCCGGTCGTCGTCAGTTATCTTTGTAGGGTTTGACAGTAAATTGATGTAGAGCTTTTTTCGTGTCCAAGATTCTGTTTTCTTTCGGCGTTGACGGTACCCACGATCGGTGAGGCTTCCCATTAATCCGATGTAGAACGAGGTTAGTCTTTGCTGTCCGTCCAGCACCAGCGTTATTTTGTCGGGTAAGTTCTGCGTATACTCATCTCTTATCTTCGGATTTCGATAGTTCCTGTCGTCAAATTCGTCTGGGAACACTCCTTCCGTGATATAGTGTTGGACGAACTCGTACTTGATTTGGTTTTCAGCTACTTTTCCGCGTGTTTTCCAGAAGAGAAATGATCCAATCGGGTATCCCCGAATTACAGAATCAAATACCTGGATGATCTGATCCTTATCCCAGACAAACTCACGCTGAATACCTGGTATAAATATGCTGCTATTGATATCTGGAATAATCTTAGCTATTTGATTAGATTGGTATGTCATAGCCGCATACTCTTTCTGTTCGATTATAAAACGTAGGCAACCAGCTGTGCTTTGAGGTTGTCTCGCCCCCTAATTCCCACCGTCGACTGATCATCTCTTTCAGTACATCAAACGCTCTCCGTGTTAGTTGAACAGAGTTTATAAGCAATCTACATATAATTGGCACGTATCGACTTAGATTAATTAGATTTTTTACTAAAGTATCGTACGAGGCCATTTTCGGCTGAAGTAAATCGAAAGACAGCGGACTGATGAGAATCTAATCGGGAGGTACGCGGTTGAAATCTACTGAATATAACCCTTTCTACAAGGCGATTGAAGAACGGAATTAGGGGGCTGGGGAGGTTCTGCGCTTCTGTACCCGGTCGGCTCGGTACCGACCGAGTTGTAGGTGGGCCAACACGGATTTGAACCGTGGACCTCCCGGTTATCAGCCGAGCGCTCAACCTGACTGAGCTATTGGCCCAGGTGAGCGCATTCATTCGTTGCGCTGGTAGGATTTTAAGGGTTTCCTTTCGCGAGTCGCCCGCTGTCAGCCGGTTTTCGGTTGCCTCAGAAACAGATCGAGTCAGTAACGGATTGCGTCAAAAACCGTTTACGGTGACGAGAGCGCGTAGCAGGCGGAGCGTCAGTCGCTCCGGTCCGTCTCCTCGTCTTCGACCGTGAAGTCCACGTCGACGACATCGTCCGCGTGGTCCGCGTCGTCGAAGCGGTCGCCGTCGGGAGCGTCACCGGGGGAGGTCCCGCCGGCGACTTCGTCATCGCCGTCGAACCCGTCACCGGTACCGGAGTCGCCGCCACCGAATCCGCCACCGCCGCCCATCGTGAACCCGGCACCGGCACCGGTGCCGTCGCCGTTCCCGGGGAATCCGCCGATGTACACGTTTCCGGTGGTGAACCCGTTGGTCTCGCTGTCGAGGTACGGGATCACGACGTACTTTTTAAGGGCCATGCGGATCGGGACTCGCGAGAGCGGGAGTGCGAGCAGGAACCCGACCGCGTCGGTGACGAGTCCCGGCGTGAGCAGGAACGCGCCGGCGGCGATCAGGAGGCCGCCGTCGAGCAGTTCGTCGGTCGGAGGCTCGCCGCGGGCCAACTTTCGCTGGACCCGTGCGAGCGTCGCGCGCCCCTCGGCGCGGAGGAGGAGCATCCCGAGGACGGCCGTCAACACGACGAGCGCGACCGTGATCGCCCATCCCAGCCGCGTCGCGACAACGATCAGGAACAGCGCGTCCACGAGGGGGACGACGAGGAGCAGCGCGAGCAGCGTTCGCGGGCGCATACCGTCGCCTTTCCGCCGGGGACCCATAGCCCTTTTCGTCCGGTGCTTCGAGTGTGTCCGTCCGCGGTCGCCCTCCCGCACCGCCCCGCGACCGCCACGGCTTTGACCGGGCGGGGCGAGCCGACCGTATGGACATCGTCGGTGCGCTCGGCCGCGACCCACCGGACCGCGAGTCGTTGCCGCGGTGGCTCGCCCCGCTTCCGAAGGCGCTGGAGGATATCGCCTTCCGGTTCGTCTGGGTGATCGTCGCCATTAACCTCCTCGGTACCGCGTTCGGCTTCTGGTACTACCGGTTCCAGTTCCGCGAGCTCCCGGTCGAGATGTGGCCCTTTATCCCCGACAGCCCGGGCGCGACGCTGCTGATCGCGGTCGCGCTCGCGGCGTGGGCGCTCGGCCGGTCGAGCGACACGCTCGCGACGCTCGCCTTCTTCGGGAACGTCAAGCTCGGGCTCTGGACCCCGTACGTGCTCGTCGCCTTCTCCCCCGCGTTCCTCGCGAACTCGGGGCCCGCGATGTACGCGTTCCTCTTCGTGAGCCACCTCGGGATGGTCGTGCAGGCGTTCGTCCTCCACCGGATCACCGACTTCCCGCTGAAGGCGGTCGCGGTCGCGACCGCGTGGTACACGGTCGACCTCCTGATGGACTACTTCGTCCCCGTGATCGGCGAGGTGACCCACACGTCGATCCCCTACCCCGACGCCGAGCCGTGGTTCACGACGACCGTCTTGCAGGTCGCGGCGGCCGGTGCGGTCGCGCTCACCGTGATCCCGCTGTTCTGGGCGCTCGCGACCCGGGTCGCCACGCTCCAAATCCGGCTCGATCGCGGCGACGGGGCCTGACTGCAGTCCCGTCGGTTTCCCGTCGGCCGCGTCCCCGTTTAAGTCCCCGCGGACCGTCAGGTGCGCCATGAGCGCGTACGAGCAGATTTCCGACCTATCGGTGACGATCGAGTCGGTGGAGCGCCGCCGGTACACCGAGAAAACGACCAGCGGGTTCGAGCGGACGACCACCGAGTTCCGACTCGTCGGAGACGGCGTCATCGGCCGCGGCGAGGACGTGACCTACGAGACCGAGGACCACGCCGCACTCGTCGGGACCGACCCGATCGATATCGAGGGTGAGTGGACGATCGACGAGCTGTCGGCGCGCCTCGACGAGATCGACCTGTTCGCGCACAAACCGCCCGAGCAGGAATACTTCCGCAACTACCGCCGGTGGGCGGTCGAGAGCGCCGCCCTCGACCTCGCGCTCCGCCAGCGCGGGGAATCGCTCGGCGGGTGCCTCGGTCGCGAGCCTGAGCCGGTCCGATTCGTCGTCTCGACGCGACTGGGGGAGCCGCCGACGACGGACCGCGTCGAGGAGCTGCTCGCGCTTGACGACGAGTTGGAGTTCAAGCTCGATCCGACCCCCGACTGGCCCGAAGAAGCGTTCACGACCCTCAGAGAGACCGACGCCGTCCGGATCCTCGATCTGAAGGGCTGGTACGAGGGCACCGACGTCGACGTCGAGGCGGACCCCGAGCTGTACCGCAACGTGTTCGCCGCGTTCCCGACCGCGATCGTGGAGGACGCCGCGTTCACGCCCGAGACGCGCCCGCTCGTGGAGCCGCAGGCCGACCGGCTCTCCTTCGACTACCCGATCGACGGCGTCGAGAGCCTCGAGTCGCTCCCGGTCGAGCCCGGGTGGTGTAACGTGAAGCCCTCCCGGTTCGGCACGCTCGAATCCCTGTTCGAGACGATCACGTACTGCGAGGAGCGCGGTATCGAGCTGTACGGCGGCGGCCAGTTCGAACTCGCCAGCGGCCGGACCGCGATTCAGACGCTCGCCGCGCTGTTCTACCCCGACGCGCCGAACGACGTGGCTCCCCGCGAGTTCAACGACCCCGAGGCGTCGCCGCCGTATCCGATGAGCCCGCTTCGGCCCGACCGCGACGCCGTCGGCTTCGAGTTCTAGGGAGAGAACTCCGTTGGAGTTCTCAGCGGCGACCGGTTTCGGGAGTGAGTGTCGCAGTTCGTCGGTAGCGATACAGTATTTAAATGGATATGAGCGAGAGCGACGATCACTTATAAATGAGCGCGGCGGTGGCGCGTGCCGGCGAGCGGCCGACAGGCCGCGAGTCGAACGCGCGAGGGAGTCGGTGGTCCGGAGCGAAGCGGAGGGCCACCGACGAGGCTGGGGAGGTGTGAGGCTGTGCGGTGCGGTTGCGGGGCGGGACTCAAAGGGGCAGCAGCGAGGACGGCGCAGGCGACTCAAGCACCGCAACGAGGGAGCGAACGAAGTGAGCGACCGAGTGAGGCGCGCAGCGAGCCTGCGCCGTCCTCGCTGCTGGGGCTTTGGAGGTCTTCACCGTGCTGTCTGTGGCTTATAAACAGCCGCCAGCAGCATCACTCGATCGCTTATAAACAACCGTTTCACCGATTCGCGATACCTACTCCCGCCGTAGTTCAGCAGAACCGAGCGTGGTGGGGTCTCCTTCTACCGCTCGCGCTCGGAGATCCGTTCCGTCGACCGCGACGCCGAGGAGTCGCGATCGGTCGTCGCGGAGTCACGCTCGGTCGCGGAGCCGAACCGGGACGCCTCGTCGGTCTCGCGCTCGCGGGTGTCCGCGAACCGCTGGGCGGCGTCTGCGATCGAGTCGAGGACGGCGAGGGTCCGGTAGCTGAGGTACAGCCCAATCGGCAGCGCGACGCTGACCATAACGCCGAGGAGGAGCTGTGCGACGATCACGAGCGAGTACGCGAACAGGAGGACCGAGACGACGGCGATCGCCGTCCCGGTCCGCGTTCGGAGAGCTTCGGAGGGAGAGAGCGGGTCGTGTGCCATACGCGGCGCTACCGGCGCGGGATACTTAAAAATGAACGCGAGCGGTGGTCGAGACGCGACCGTCCTCAGTCGTCGGCGGGAGCCGCGGAGTCGCCGGCGGAGACGCCGGTACCGGGCCCGATGTCGATGCCGAGCGCCTCGAGCTTCTCGTCGGGGACGACGCCGTCGACCCAGTCGCGGGTCTCGTAGTACTCCGCCTTCATCTCGTCGAGCTCCGCGAGCTGACCCTCGCTGGCGCCCGTGCCGGGGATGGCGTCCGGGTGCCCCTTGACGAAGCGGTTCGGCAGCGTGTCGTCCGCGCCGTCGAAGCCGACGAGGTTGTTGTAGTAGCGTTCGAGGTTGTACACGCGCTCACCGGCCTCGAACAGCTCGTCCTCGCTCAGGTCGCGGCCGGTCATGCCGTTGTACTGAAGCACGTACTCCTCGATCCCCTCCGCGAACGCACTGAACTTGCAGATGTCGAAGGAGTCGGAGACGGCGTGCAGGTCCTGGAAGGTGGCGGTAAGTTCGCCCTTCCCCTCCCACTCGTACGGATCGACTTTCTCCGGAATCCCGAGGATCTCGGCGGCCGGCGTGTAGCCGCGCAGGTGGCACGCGCCGCGGTTGGAGGTCGCGTACGCGATCCCCATGCCCTTCATGCAGCGGGGGTCGTACGCGGCCATCGTCTGACCCTTGACCGAGAGCTTGTTGCCGTGCGCGTCCTTCGCGTCGGCGATGCGCTCGGGGCCCTCCGCGAGGAGGTCGCCGAGGTCCGAGGAGCGGTGACCGATCTCGTCGATAAGGTCGATCATCGTCTCGGAGTCGCCCCAGTCGAGGTGGCCGACGCCGTCGAGTTTACCCTCCTCGCTCATCTCCATCGCCATCGCCATCATGTTGCCGGACTCGATGGTGTCGATGCCGAGGTCGTTACACCGGTCGAGCATGACGGCGATCTCGTCGCGGTCGTCGTGGCCGGAGTTCGGACCGAGCGCCCACGCGGACTCGTACTCGTACGACTCCATACGGACGTTCAGGTCCTCGCCTTTGTGTGTCACATCGACCTCGACCTCCTTCTTGCACGCGACCGGACAGGAGTGACACGTCGGCTCGTCGACGAGGATGTTCTCGCGCACGTTCTCGCCGGAGACGCGCTCGGCCTGAACGTCGACGCCGTCAGTCTCGCTGTACGCTTCCGTCGAGGTGTGCTGTGCGTTCTTCGTCGGGAGCCCGTCCATTTCCTCGGTCGCGTTCATCAGGACGTTGGTGCCGTACATCGAGAGCCCGCCCTCGTTGGGCGCGGTCACGTCGGACTCCCGGATGACCTCCATCGCCTGCTGGTAGCCCTCCTGGAACGTCTCGGGGTCGGCGGGCTTCGGCATGTCGGTGCCGCTTTTCACGACGACCGCTTTGACGTTCTTCGAGCCCATCACGGCGCCCGTGCCGCCGCGGCCCGAGGCACGGTCGTCTTCGTTGATGACGCAGCCGTAGCGCACCTCGTTCTCGCCGCCCTGCCCGATCGCCATCACGGAGACGTTTCGACCGACCTTCCCGTCGACCTCCTCACCGAGAGCGTCGATGGTGTCGTGGACGCCCTGTCCCCAGAGGTGGGAGGCGTCGCGTACCTCGACGTCGCCGTCCTCGACGAACAGGTAGACGGGCTCGTCGCTCGCGCCGTCCAGCAGGAGGCCGTCGAGCCCGGCCCACTTGAGTCGGGCCCCGGACCAGCCGCCGTGGTGCGAGTCGGTGACCGTCCCCGTCAGCGGGGACTTCGTCACCAGCGCGATCCGACCGCTCATCACGGTTTGGGTCCCCGTGAGGGGGCCCGTCATGAACGCGAGCCGGTTGTCCGGCCCCAGCGGATCGACGTCCGGGCCGGCGTCGAAGACGTACTTCACGCCGAGCCCGCGCGCGCCGATGTACTTCTCCGCGTCCTCTTCGTCGATTCCTCGGTAGTTGACCGCTCCGTCCCCGAGATCGACCTGTGCAACTCGGTCTCTGTAGCCGCCCATTTCAGTCATGTAATGCTCGTTCATTATAGAGGGACCACAGCGTGTTAGTTGTTCACCTCTCGGAGAAACCACTACCAGTTACGGCGTCCGGTAATATCCGCCGGTGCAATTTATATACAAACGGCTGCGAAACGTGGTCCAAACCGGCAGACAGCGAAGTGTCTTGCGAGCGCGTCCGTCCGCGGTGGGGCCAGCGTGTGAGCGAGCGGTTTCGGCGCATCCCTGTCGTACCGGTGTCTCTCTGTTGTTTCGGTGTCTCTCTGTCGTGGTTCGGCGCATCTTCCGACCTGTCGGGAGGGACGCATCGGCGATAGGTCAGCGGAGTTCGACGAATTCGGGGGAGACGGCACGATTTAACCGCTCGGACGGCAACCGGGAGAGCGTGACGGACGCCGATAGCACGGGGAGATCGACGATCCGACGGCGGCGGCTCGTCGCCGGCGCGTTCGGGCTCGTGGTGGTGATCGCGTCGGTCGTGCCGGTTCCGGGATCGGCCGGGGGCACCGCCGGCACCGCGTTCCCGTTCGGCATCGGCCTCACCGATCCGTTCCACCTCGTCGGCTACGCGATCCTCGCCGCACTCGTCGCCCGCGCGAAGGAGCAACGGCAGCGTGGCCGTGTCGCCGCGCTCCTCGTCGAGATCGCCGTCGCCGTCGCGGTCGGCTTCGGGATCGAACTCGTGCAGGCGACCATCCCGTGGCGCTCGTTCGCGTGGCGGGACGCCGCGATCAACGCCGCAGGGGCGGTGATCGGCGGCGCCGTCGCGGTCGCCCGTCAGTGAGTTTGACCACGAAGCCGACCGCGAACGCGACCGATCGCGACGGTTCCGCGATGACGACACGGCTTTACGCGCTCGGCCGCTTCCCCCGGTAATGAGCACGCCGAGCCCCGACGCGTACGAGCAGGGGCGCGGGATGGACGCACACAACGCCGTGATGCGCGACATCCGCGCCGAGCGCTCGGAGACGTACGACCCGACCCAGCCCACCCGGGTGTGGATAGACGAGGACAACACGCCTGACGGGGTGGTGAACTCGCTCACGATCATCCTCAACACCGGCGGGTGCCGCTGGGCGCGCGCCGGCGGCTGCACGATGTGCGGCTACGTCGCGGAGTCCGTGGAAGGCGGCAGCGTCGCCCACGAGGACCTGCTGAACCAGATCGAGGTCTGTCTCGACCACGAGACCGAAAACGCGGACGCCCCCGCCGAGCTGATCAAGATCTACACCTCCGGCTCGTTCCTCGACGAGCGCGAGGTCCCCGCCGAGACCCGGCGGGCCATCGCCGAGACGTTCGCGGGCCGGGACCGGATCGTCGTCGAGTCGCTGCCGGACTTCGTGAGTCAGGAGAAGATCGGTGACTTCGCCGACCACGGGATCGCGACCGACGTGGCGGTCGGGTTAGAGACCGCGACCGACCGCGTCCGCCACGACTGCGTGAACAAGTACTTCGACTTTTCGGACTTCGAGGACGCCTGCGCGGAGGCGGCCGCGGCCGACGAGACCTTCGATGCCGACGTGGGGATCAAGGCGTATCTCCTGATGAAGCCGCCCTTCCTCGCGGAGCCCGAAGCCGCCGCCGATATGATCGACTCGATCCGCCGGTGTGGCGACGTGGACGGCTGTCACACCGTCTCAATGAACCCGACGAACGTCCAGCGCTACACGATGGTCGACGAGCTGTTCTTCGAGGGCGGTTACCGTCCGCCGTGGCTCTGGTCGGTCGCGCACGTGCTGGAGGAGACCGCTGACGTCGACGCCATCGTCGTCTCCGACCCGGTCGGGCACGGCTCCGACCGCGGCGCGCACAACTGCGGCGAGTGCGACGACCGCGTCCAGACCGCGATCAAGGACTTCGAAAAGCGACAGGACCCGAGCGTCTTCGAGCAGGTGTCCTGCGAGTGCGAGGCGACGTGGGAGCTCGTGATGGAGGAGGAAACGAGCTACAACATGCCGCTCGCTCGATAGGAACGTCCGGAACTGGAGCGATCGAGGGCGATAGCGATCAGATTATCCTAGAATATCGAAACAATCGATCTGTTCTCACCCGGTTTTCAAACGATATGTCTGTGTTAATACGGATCATACCGAACGATCAGGTCGAAAAAGACCCTTATACCTCCGGATACTGAGAGGAGGTATGAACGCAGACGCCAGCGGTCCCCGGTCCTCCCGCGGAAAGTCGGTCCTGTTCTGTGCGGAATGCAGCTTCGAGAACCCCGTCTCCGAGGGGTGGCTCGTCGTCAGCGACGGCGACGAGCGCACCATCGTTTGCCCCGAGTGCGGTCACGTCGCCGACCACCGGACGGAGCGATCGGCGCCGGCGCCGCGAGCGGACTGAACGAGCGAACCAGTCGATCGAGCGTCGGTCCGACCTCCCTCTCCGACCCGCACCTCATTGCCTCCCCGGCGCGCGCTCGGCCAACACCGGAATCGCGGCCAGTTTGTCGTCGTCGAGTCTGTCCCAGTCGATCCCCTCCGGACGCGCGTAGGGCGTCTCAGTCCGAATCGTTCGCTCGGGAGTCACCACCAAGTCGAGCGGCACGTCGTGAGCGTCGGGCGCGGGAAGCTCCGCGGGGTCCGCGATGGGCGACTGAGGACCGTCGAGGACCGACAGTTCGTGGACGGTGGTCGCCACGGCGGTGGCGCCATCAACGGCCCCGAGTTCGCTGAGGACGCCCCACTCCAGATCGCTGTACCCCTCACCCTTCCCGACGCGGGCGCCATCGGTCGTGACGCCCACGGAGCCGGCGACTACGAGGTCGACGTGGGGGACACCCTCCGGCGGGACCGGAGTCCCGTGCGTCGAGATGCCCGAGACGGTGGTGGCGTCGTCGATATCGGCGTCGCTGTCGGCCTCGATCGCTTCGGGATCGAGCCGGAGGAACGGGTCCGGATCGCGCAGCCGCGGCTGCGCGACGTACACCGTCTTCCCGGCCCGGAGCGCGGCGCGTCGGATCGAGAGCTGCGGTGCGTCCGGATTGCACTTCAGCGTCGACGCCGCCGCCCACGCGTCGGTGTCGGTCAGGCGGTCGCACGCCGCGTCGGCGCCCGCGAAGTTCGGGATCCGGTCGTGAGGCGGGAACGGGAACCGCGCTTGATCGCCCGTCTCGAAGGCGTCCCAGACGGCCTCGCGAACGGCCTGTTTGTCCATGCGAAAGAGACGACCGGAGGCGACAAGTAAGCCCCGAACGCGATCCCGAGAGGGGAAAGTCCCTCGTCACGGCTCGGTCCGTCCCGTCCGTCGATCGATCGGTATCTATCGCCGTGTTTATATATCAGATCGGTGTTGATTCGACGCATGTTGGAAGACGGACTCTCGTACCCGATACGCGGCGACTGGATCGGACGGATAATCATTGGTGGCGTGTTGGGGTTCCTCTCGGTACTCCTCCTCCCGGCGTTCGTCATCGTCGGGTACCTCGTCCGCGTGCTCGAACAGACGATCGGCGGCGAGGACGTGCCGCCGGAGTTCGACGACTGGGGTGACCTCCTGATGAAGGGGGTAATCGGATCGGTAATCACGATCGCGTACACGGTGATTCCGGTAGTTCTGTACGCCGTCGTCGTCGCGGTCGTAGGCGGGACGAGCGGTGCGATCGGCGGCGACGCCGGCGCACTTATCGGCGTGGTCGGCGTGCTACTCGCACTGGCGTTTATCCCCGTGCTGTTCCTCATCTACTACGCCGTTCCTGCTGCGCTGTCGGCGTACGCGGCCCGCGGCGAGATAGGCGCCGCGTTCGACCTTGACCTGCTGAAGCCGGCGCTGTTCAGCACCGAATACCTCGTCGCCGTCCTGATGCCAATTGTCGTGGCGGTGATCACGTGGATTGCCACCGCGGTACTGGCTGTCACCGTCGTCGGTCTCCTGCTCGTTCCCTTCGTCCAGTTCTACGGGCAGGTCGCGGTGTTCCGGATGTTCGGCTCCGCGTTCGCGAGCGTGAACAACCGGATCGAGGCGGGGTCCCCCGGCGGTGACGCGAGCGCGGTCGGCGGCGACGATCTCGCGTACTGAGGGATATGACGACGGGACCGCTGACCGACTGTCAGCGCGTCTCGCGACGCGCCTTTTAAACCGTTCAACCGCCCACGTACGGGTATGTTCGAAGACCGGCCGGACCGCGACGCCGAGGTCGTCCTCGTGGGACGCTCGAACGTCGGCAAGTCCACGCTGATGCGCGAGCTGACGGGCCACGACTTCTCGACCGGCGGCAAGCCCGGAGTCACCCGCCAACCGAACCACTTCGACTGGGCCAGCGAGAGCTTCATGTTCACGGACCTCCCCGGGTTCGGGTTCATGTCCGGCGTCGAAGAGGAGCACCGCGAGGCGATCAAGACGAACATCGTCCACTACTTGGAGGACAACGCCGACTCGATTCTGGCGGGCATCGTCGTGATGGACGGGAAAGCCGCCGTCGACATCATCGACCGCCACGCCGAGCGCGGGAACATCCCCCACGACGTGGAGATGTTCGGCTTCCTAGAGGACGTGGGCGTCGAGCCCATCGTCGCCGTCAACAAGACCGACAAGATCGACGACCTCGACGAGCGGCTCGACGAGATCTGCGACCGCCTCGGGCTGTACCCGCCGTGGCAGCAGTGGTCCGACCGGATCGCCCCGATCTGTGCGAAACGAGGCGACATCGAGGCGCTAGAGGAGTGCCTTCGGACCCGCTTCCACGAGCACAACCGCGACGACCTGCTGAAGTTCGTTTCGTGAGGCGCCGCACGCTCTTTTAAGTAGCGAGCCGACGATCGCATCCGCATGAACGCCCGTCCCGTCGCGGCGCTCGGCGTCGCGCTCACGACGTTTCTCGCCGTCGCCGCGCTTCTCACCGAGGTTCTGGCGGCTCGGATCGCGTTTTCCGCGATCGTCGGGCTCCCGGTCGGGCTCATCGCGGGCGTCGCGGCGGGGATCGCGACGTGGGCTCGCCTCTGGCTCTCCCCGCGGGCTCGGCCGCTGCTCCTCGGAACCGCCGCGTTCGGCTACGCGCTGCTCGGCGCCGCCGCGGTCTCGTACGCAGTACCGCCGGCTCGCGACTTCGTGGGCGTCGGCACAGCCCTTTCGTTCGGTGCCGTCTGTGCGGTCGTCGCGTTCCTACTCGCGCGCCGGTACGACGACCGGATCGCGTGAGCGGGCGGGAGAAACCGAAATATCGCCGAACTCAGGCGAACACGACGAACCGGAACAGCCACAGCGTGATCATCCCGCTCGTGATGGTCGCCATCACGTTCTCCGTGCGCCACGCGACCGCGCCGGCGACGACACCCGCGATCAGCCGTTCGTCGACGAGCGTGGCGGCGACCGAGGGTCGGATCGTCACCAGATCGGGGAACACGAGCGCCGCGAGTACCGCCGGCGGAACGTATCGGAGCGGGCGCTTGATCCGAGTGGGCACCTCGTCGATCCGCCCGAACAGGTGAATGAAGGAGAGCCGGAACCCGTACGTCGCGATCCCGATGAGGACGATGGCGAGCCAGACTTCGAGCGAGCCGCCGATGGGAAGTGGGGATCCGCCCGTCACTCGCCGAACACCTCCGTCAGCAGGCCGACGACGATCCCGGAGACTGCCCCCGTGAGCAGGCCGAGATTCAGGGGGAGTCCGGCGGCGACGACCGCGATGATACCGCCGGCAACGGCCGCGGCGGTGGTCGGCCGATCCTTCATCGCGGGGACGAGAAGCGCGAGGAACACCAGCGGGACCGCGAAGGTCAGTCCCCACGCGTCGGGGACACTGGCGCCGACGACGACGCCGACTACCGTCGCGATCTGCCAGACGACCCACAGCGTCGCGGCCGCGCCAAGGTAGTAGCGCCACCGGCTCCGCTCCGGGTTCCGCTCGAACTCCGCGACCGAGAGCGCGTACGCCTGATCGGTGAGCACGTACGCGAGCCCCGCCCGGAGCCTGCGGCCGTAGTCCGCGAAGTGCGGTGCGATGGAGGCCGAGTACATCACCATTCGGACGTTGATCACGACCGCGGTGCCGACCACGACCGCGAGCGGCGCGTTCGATCCGATGAGGTCGATCGCGGCGAGTTGAGAGGCCCCCGCGAACACGATCACGGACATTCCGACCGCCTCGGCCAGTCCGAGCCCGGCGTTGACGGCGGCGATGCCGGCGACGAGTCCGAACGGGACGATCCCGAGCAGCAGCGGCGACACGTCTCGGACGCCGGCCCAGACGTCGCCGTCAAAGGAGTCGCCGCCGAGGAGGTCTCCGTCCACGGTCACTCTCGGGGGTAGACGGGTTCGTCGTACTTCGCCGCGAGGTGGTCGGCGTGGTCCAGCTTCACGTTGGCCTTGCGGAACGTGCCGAGCAGCGAGTGGATCTCGCGTTCGGTCGGGTGCGCGCGCCCGAGCAGCCGGCGCATCAGCAGCGCGTTCTTGTCGCGGTGGTGTTCACGCTGGCCGGTAGCTTCGAGGAACTCGTCGAAGAACTCGTGGAAGCGCTCCACGTCGGGCTCGGCGGCGCGGGTGACCGCGGTGTCAGGCAGCTGCGTCTCGTCGACGGTGAGTTCGCGAAGCTCGTAGAGGAGCACAGTCGCGGCCTGCCCGAGGTTCAAGACGGGGTAGTCGTCGTCGGCCGGGATCGAGCACACCTCGTCGAGCTGTGAGAGCTCCTCGTTGTTGAGCCCGCGCCCCTCTCGGCCGAAGACGATGGCGGTGGGCGCGTCAACCGTCTTCAGCGATTTCCGGAGTTCGGCGGGCGTCTTGAAGGGGAACCGCTCGTGGCTCTGGTCGTCCTCGCCGGTGATCGCGGTGGTGCCGACCGTGTGGTAGTTCGCCACGATCTCGTCGAAGGTCACCTCGTCGGCGTTCGGGAGCACGTCCTCGCGGGCGTGACCCGCGAAGCCGTACGCCTCGCCGTCCTCCTTCAGCTCCGGCGGATCGACCAGCTTGAGGTCGGAGAGGCCGAAGTTCTTCATCGCTCGGGCGATGGTGCCGACGTTGCCGGGGGTTTCCGGCTCGACGACGACCACGACCGGCTTGCGGCGGGTCTGCGGGTCGGGGTCGGGGTCGGTTTTAGCTCCGGGATCGGCGTCGGTGTCAGGGCTATCGGCGGTCGCGTCGTCGGTGCGGTCGGTTTCGTCGCCCTCGTCGACTCCGCTCATCGGTTCGACGGGTAATCGGTCGAGAGGTTGACGCCGGACTCCGCGAGGTCGTCCTCGGTCAGTTTGTCCGCTGTTCCCTCCTCCTCGTCGTCCGTCTCGCCGGCGAGTTCGAGGATGTCGATCCGGTCGCCGTCGAAGTCCTGCTCGACGCGCTCCTGGATGTCCTGCTGGTCCGGTAGGTCCGGAAGTCCGTCGGGGTCCTCCTCAACGTGCTCGACGGAGCCGTACCCCTCGGGGGCCTCGTTGCCCGCGGCGACCCACTCGTGGAAGCGGTCGCCGAACTCGCGGGAGCCGGCGTGCTCGCTGCCGCCCTCCTCGCGGAACCAGTAGATCAGGTTCGGCTCGTGTTCGGGGCAGAGCAGCACCTCCCCCTTCGGCTCGCCGTAGACGATCTCGGCCTGATTACAGCGGTGAACCTCCGCCTCGCCGTGTTCGAGGTAACAGACGTCGCAGGGCTCCTCGACGAGGCTGACGAGCCTGACGAGGCGCTCCCGGGGCTCCTCGGGGATCTCGTCGAGGGGTTTCAGCTCCTCGTCGTCGGTGAATATCTCCTCCTCGTCGAACCGCCATCCGCGGAGGCCGACGCTCACTTTCGCCATGCGCGAGGCTACGCGAGGCGCGGATAAAAGCGCGTCCTTCCGGGGACGAGCGCCCCGTTCGCGAGACATATACGGGTGCAACCCGTACCACCGCCAATGCGACGACGGGGAGTCCTCGCGGCGATAGGTGTCGCGTCGATTGGCGGCGGGCTCGCGGGGTGCGGGGGAGCCGCCCCGATGGCGGACGAGGGGGGTGACGGGGGCGGGAACGGCTCCGGCGGCGACGACGAGATCGCTGACAATGGGAGCGAGAGTGACGAGAACGGCAGCGACAGCGACACCGACACCGTCACCGACGACCTCCCGACCGACTGGCCCGCCGGGACGTACGCCGACTACGAGGCGACCACGGTGACGGTCCGGGACGCCGAGGGCGACGATCTGGGAGCGGTGCGGGCCGCGGTCGCGGATACGGGCGAGAAACGTCGCCTCGGCCTCAGCGACGCCCCCTCGCTGCCCGAGAACGCCGGAATGTTGTTCGTCTTCTCAGAGCCGCGAGACTCACTGCGGTTCGTCATGCGCGAGATGGACTTCGGGATCGACATCGTCTACGCCGACGCCGAGGGGACGATCACCCGGATCCACAACGCACCGGAACCGGGACCGAACGAGGACGGGAGCGAGCAGCGGTATCCCGGATCGGGTCAGTACGTGCTCGAAGTTCCCTACAAGTGGACCGAGAGGCGTGGCGTCGAAGTCGGCGACTCGCTGGCGTTCTCGCTATAACTTGTGGTCGTCGGATCTCCAACCGTTTGTTTATAAGTAGTTGACTGCAGATCGACGACGAACACTTCCAAAGTTCCACCCGCCTCGCAACACCGCACCTCACGCCTCCCCAGCCTCGTCGGCCGGCGCTTATAAGCGCCGGCCGACTCCCTCGCGGGCTAGCTCGCGGTCGCCGGGGGCGACCGCTCGCAGGCGCACCGAGGCGCGGAGCGCCTCTGGAAGCCGGCGACAAAGCCGCCGGCGACGCCACCGCACCGCCGGTCAGTTATAAACGGTTGTTGCCACCGATCCCCCGGCGAACGCGTCGGGTACTCGCCCCGTTTATACCGCTCGCGTCCGTGGTGAGCGTATGCGAAACGTGGACGCCGCGGGGCTCGGGATCGGCGACGACCACCCACCTCGGATCATGGGCGTACTCAACGTCTCCGCGGAGTCGCCGTACGACCCGAGCGTGTACGACGACCCGGGCGAGGCGGCCGAATACGTCGACGAGGAGCTGATCGGCGAAGGCGCTGACATCGTCGACGTCGGGCTCGAATCGGCCAACAAGGATTTAGAGGTGCTCTCGGCCGAACAGGAGTTAGATCGGCTCGACACCGCGATCGAGACGCTGGAGTCGACCTCGGGCGACGCCGTCTGGTCGATCGAGACGCGCTACCACGAGGTCGCCGACGAGGCGCTTGCGCGCGGATTCGACATGGTCAACGACATCTGCGGCTTCGCCGACCCCGAAATGCCCCGGATCTGCCGCGAGCACGACGCCGCCGTCTCGAAGATGGCCTCACCGCCAGATCTGGAGCGACCGGGTGCCATCGAGGACGTGGACGAGATCTACGAGGCGCTGTCGATGAACGGACTCACCGACAAGACGATCCTCGACCCCGCGTTCGGCGGTTGGTCGAAGGCGAAAACCCACGCCGACGACCGCGAGACGTTCCACCGCCTGCGGGAGTTCCGCGGCTACGGTCGACCGCTGCTCGTCTCGATCAACCGCAAGAGCTTCCTCAAGACGATCGCGGGACGGAGTACCGAGGAGGCCCTTCCGGTGTCGCTCGCCGCCACCTCGATGGCGGTCGAGCGCGGCGCCCACGTGATCCGCACCCACGATGTGGCCGAGACGCGAGACGCGGCACTCGTCGGCGCCGCGTTCGCCCGCGATCGGGTCCGTTCGGACGACGGGCCCGGCGGTGTCGCCGTCGAGGAGCTCGACGTGACGACCGTTCGGGAGGCCGAGCGCCACCTCGACCGGCTGGACGCCGACCAGTCCGTCGCCGGCGACGCGGCCGTTCGCACCTACGAGCTACGCGGCCTCACCGCCGAGGCCGTCGGTGCGCTCCGAGCGGCGACCGCCGAGCCCGGCGTCGGCGCGGCGTTCGCCCTCGCCGGTTCCGACGCCGCCGAGACCGCGATTCCCCCCTCGGCCACCGACGGCGGGGCCCCCACAACTGGCGAATCCGGGCTGCTCGTCGGAACCGCAGCCGCGCTGTACACGGTTCGATCGGCCGTTTCAGGCGTTTCAGATGCGCTCGACGCTGCACTGGAACCGATCGACGACGGCTCCAAGTAAGAGAAAGTTTATGCCGTCGTGCAGACAACCCGTTCACTGGACGCCGGAGGGGCACGCGGGTAGGGGTACTCTGTGCTACTCCGGCCCATACCATATACGACCCCGCCAGCGGCGGCGCCGTCCGCCGCTGGGATCGGGCGGTAGCAATCGCCACAAGATCGCCGCACCGACAGCGGGGACTCACAAATGAATTTCCACACCTTTGAACCCGTCTACGAGGCGATCCTCGCGGACTTCGGCTTCGACCGAGCAGCCGACGAACGCGCTCGCGACGTCGCGGTCGATATCGCGACGCCGTTCTCCCTCGACCGGCTCGGCGACTGGCACGGCGAGACCGTGGCGATAGCCGGCGCCGCCCCGTGCCTCAGCAACGAAGTCAAGATCGCCCGCAACGCCGATGTCGTTGTCGCCGCCTCCACCGCCGCCGACGCCCTCCGCGACCGCGGTGTCGCCGTCGACTGCATGGTGACCGACCTTGACAAGAACCCCGAGACTGCGGTGACGCTGACACACGAGGGAGTTCCGGTCGCGGCCCACGCCCACGGCGACAACATCCCTGCGGTCCGCGAGTGGCTCCCCCAGTTTGCGGACGACGCGACGCTGGCGACGACGCAGGCGGCCCCCGTTGGCCCGGTCCGAAATCTTGGCGGGTTCACCGACGGCGATCGCGCCGCCTTCCTCGCGGACCACGTCGGCGCCGGGCGCCTCGTGTTCCCGGGGTGGGACTTCGACGACCCTGACGTGAGCCCGATGAAGGCGCGGAAGCTCGACTGGGCCGCCCGGCTGCTGCGGTGGCTGGAACGCCGCCGCGACGAGCGGTTCGGTGTTCTCGACGGCCGGCGCGCGGATCTCGACGCCGCGCTCGATCCGATTCTCCCCGCTCACGACGACGTGATTTAAAAGAAGTAAGAAGGAACGAGAGGGGGAGGCTACTCGACGCGATCTTTCGGCAGCAATTCTGCGCGGTCGCGGGCGTCGAGCCACTCGACCAGTTGAACGAGTTGGTCGCTCGCGGCCTCGAACAGGCGCTCCGCCTTCTCCGGAGTCACGTCGGTCGGATCGCCGAACGCCCCGTTCGCGGAGTTGTCGACCGCGTCGTAGTAGGTGCGAGCGCCGTGGACCACCGCGTCCGACTCGTCGAGGTGGACGAGGCCGTCGTCGCGGGCGTCCTCCAGCCGGTCCGTCTTGACCAGATCCGGGGCGATATGCGTGATCATCGCGGTCTCTTTCGGGCCCGCGTGGGGGCCGTTGTGCTCGAACAGATCGTCGACGAGTTCCGGGATCGACTCGTCCCACATCCACTCGATCGCGTAGGCCGTCTCGTCCTCGTGGAGCCGGCGTCCGACCTCTCGGAGGTGCTGGACGTTGCCGCCATGGGCGTTCACGAACACGACGCGGTCGATCCCGTGGTACGCGAGGTTCCGTGTGAACCCCTCGACGTAGTCGCGAAACTCGGGCGGGTCGACCCACATCGTCCCCGGAAACTGCCGGTGGTGCGGGCTGACCCCGACGGTGACCGTGGGCGTGCGGACGACGCCCGTCTCCTCGGCGGCCGCGGTCGCGAGCGCCTCGGCGATCAGATGGTCGGTCGCCAGCGGGAGGTGCGGGCCGTGCTGTTCCGTGGAACCGAGCGGAACGAGCGCGACGGATTCGTCCGACAGCGCCTCCCCGAGCTCCGGCCACGTGTGGTCGGCGAGATACATAGTTGAACTCGAGTTCGGGGACGTATGAACCCCGCTTTCTCGGTCGCGTTCGCCGGAAGTAGCCTCCAAGCGACCCCGGGCGATGCCGTCGCCCCGTGTCGCCACCCTTTTTGTGTCGTCCCGCCGAATTCGGGCGTATGTTCGGAGGAGGCGGCATGAACCCGCGAAAGATGAAACAGATGATGAAACAGATGGGGATCGACGTCGAGGAGCTCGACCCCGAGCGGGTCGTCATCGAGACGGCCGACGGCGACGACCTCGTCTTCGACGACGCCCAGGTGACCAAGATGGACGCTCAGGGTCAGGAGACCTACCAGATCGTCGGCTCACCCGACTCGGTCGCCGACGCCGGCGCCGGCGAGAGTCCCTCGGCAGTCGAGGGCGGGGACGGGTCGGTCGACGCGACGGAACGCGACGCCGGCGTGACCGACGCCATCCCCGACGAGGACGTGGCGCTCGTCGCCGAGCGCGCCGGCGTCCCGAAGTCGACGGCCCGTGAGGCCTTAGAGGACGCCGACGGCGACCTCGCGGCCGCCATCGCGGATCTGGAGTGACCGACGCCGCGTACCTGCTGGTCCACGAGGACCGGGAGTACCTGCTAGAGCCGGGTGAGGAGTTCGGCACCGACCTCGGCGTACTCGAGATCCCCGAAGACGTCGAGGGCGGCGATACCGTCGAGACGCACCTCGGCACCGTCTTCGAGGTCCGCGAGCTCCGCGGCCCGGACCTGTTCAACCACCTCGAACGCACCGGCGCGCCGATGATGCCGCGCGACGTGGGGCTCGTGATGGGCCACACCGGCGCGTCCGGCGGCGACCGCGTGCTCGACGCCGGCACCGGGACCGGGATCCTCTCCGCCTACCTCGGTCGGGCCGGCGCCGAGGTGACGACCTACGAGGTCGACGCCGAGTTCGCCGAGGTCGCCCGCGGGAACATGGTGACCGCCGGCGTGGCGGACCGCGTCGAGGTCCGCACCGGCGACCTCACCGAGGAACTGGACGCGCTCGCCGACGAGGGCTCTTTCGACGTGTTAACGCTCGACACGGGCGACGCCCCCGAAGTGGTCGAGCGCGCGGACGACCTGCTCGCGTCCGGGGGGTACCTCGCCGTCTACTCCCCGTTCGTCGAGGGGACCCGCGAGGCCGCCCTCGCCGCCCGCGAGGCCGGCTTCGAGGGCGTCGAGACGCTCGAAACGATTCAACGGGAGATGGACTTCTCCGACCGCGGCTCCCGCCCCTCGACCGCGGGCGTCGGCCACACCGGGTACCTGGTGTTCGGTCGGGCGCCGTAGTCGGCACCGGCGCAACGTTCTTTCCGATTCCACCGCCACGGAGCGTATGGTCTCTCCGACGGTCGGCGACGGCTCTTCGAATCCCGACAGCGACGATCCCTCCGCGGTCGCCGTCGCGCTCGGCGAGGCCGACGACGGGCTCGCCGACGCGATCGAATCGGCGCTTGCCGGCCGGTCCGCGATCGTCGCCGTCGGCGTCCCACTTGCGCTTCTCCCCCCGATACTCGCTGCGAGAGAGCGCACAAAGGGAGGAATATGGCGGGTCGCCTGCCGGCCGGGCGTCGCCGACGCGCTCGGCCGGGCGTTCGTCCTCGGTACCGCGGTCGCCGAGGCGGTCGCGGAGAAAGCGATCGACCTTCGGACCGCTCGACCTGACGGCGACACCGGGCGGGTCCTGTTCGCGTCGTCGGACCGAATCGACGCGGTCGCCGGGCCGGACGGAGACCGGACGCTCGTGACCGAGGAGGCGCCGAAACGGGTCTCGCCCGCTGCCCGAGCGGTTCGCGAGCGGTTCGCGGCGGCGGCGCCCGAGGCCGTCGATATGCCCGCGCGAAGCCGCCTGCTCGCAGCCGCCCGCGAGACGCTCGACGACCGATTCGCGGACGACGTGGCGGCGGCACTCGACGCGCTCCCGTACGGCGCGGTCGGGCGGACCGGTGAGATCACCGACCGGACACTCCTCGTCGCGCTGGCGGCGCGCCACGACCACCTGCTGTGGGACCTGCGGCGGTGGATCGGCGACGGAGCAGACGGGGGGAGCGCCGAAGGCGTCGGAATCGCCGCCGGACAGGACCTCACCGACGACCGGCGAGCCCTCGTGTGGCGCGGCCTGATCGAGGCGATCAAGATGCCCGCGGGCGACGGTCGCCCGCAGCTCCGACTCCGGGCGGTCGACGACGTGCTGCTCCGCGCGACCCCTGAAGAGGTACTCAGCGTGCTTCGCGGGCGGTTCGCGCTCCCGGTCGACGAAGACGGGCGGGTCCGACAGCCGCCCGGCCGCGACGAGCGGCGACCGGTCTGGGAGCGGACGCGACGTGACAAGAACTAACTCTCGGCGGCGCACCCGAACGAGTATGCCGAACTTCTCCGACAGGGTCGAGCGAATTTCGATAAGCGGGATCCGTGAAGTGTTCGAGGCGGCCGGCGACGACGCGATCAACCTCGGGCTCGGCCAGCCCGACTTCCCGACGCCGGACCACGCGCGGCGGGCGGCGGTCGACGCCATCGAGTCCGGGAAGGCCGACGCCTACACCGAGAATAAGGGAACGCGATCGCTGCGCGAGGCGATCGCTGAGAAACACCACACGGATCAGGGGATCGACCTCGACCCGAGTAACGTGATCGCCACTGCGGGCGGGAGCGAGGCGCTCCACATCGCCTTGGAGGCGCACGTCGACGCCGGCGACGAGGTGTTGATTCCGGATCCGGGGTTCGTCTCCTACGACGCGCTGACGAAGCTAACTGGGGCCGAGCCGGTGCCGGTCCCGCTACGCGACGACCTCACGATCGATCCCGCCGCGATCGAGGCGGCGATCACCGACGACACCGCGGCGTTCGTGGTGAACTCCCCCGGCAACCCCACCGGCGCGGTCTCCTCCGAGGAAGACGTGCGCGAGTTCGCTCGGATCGCCGACGAACACGACGTGCTCTGCGTCTCCGACGAGGTCTACGAGTACACCGTTTTCGAGGGGGAACACTACTCGCCGATGGAGTTCACCGAGACCGACAACGTCGTCGTGATCAACTCGGCCTCGAAGCTGTTCTCGATGACGGGCTGGCGGCTCGGGTGGGTGTACGGCTCCGCGGAGCGCGTGGAGCGCATGCTGCGCGTCCACCAGTACGCGCAGGCCTGTGCGTCGGCGCCCGCCCAGTACGCCGCCGAGGCGGCGCTGCGGGGCGACCGCGGGATCGTCGACGAGATGACCGCCTCCTTCGAGCGCCGCCGCGACCTCCTCCTCGACGGCTTCGACGAGATCGGCATCGACTGTCCGACGCCGCAGGGCGCGTTCTACGCGATGCCGCGGGTGCCCGAGGGGTTCGTCGACGAGTGTCTCGACCGCGGTGTGGTCGTCGTGCCCGGTGAGGCGTTCGGCGAGCACGGGCGCGGCCACGCTCGGATCTCGTACGCGACCGACGAGAGCGAGCTTCGCGAGGCGCTCGACGTGATGGCGGACGCCTACGAGGCCGTGAAGTAGCCGCGAAGGAGGGGCAATAACTGCCAAAAAATAACTAAAGAGCATTACCCGGTCCCGGGAGGTTTCCGCAAGTTATACTGCCGCCGACCAAGTACCGAAACGTAATGGACCGGAACATACAGGTCAGCCGCCTCGACCGACGAGCGGTCGAGGACCAGGAGGTCGAGATCGTCGAGCGGAAGGGTATCGGACACCCGGACTCGATCTGCGACGGTATCGCGGAGTCGGTGTCGCGGGCGCTCTCGCAGCTTTACTTGGACCGCGTCGGGAAGGTGCTTCACTACAACACCGACGAGACGCAGCTAGTTGCCGGCCGCGCCGCACCTGCGTACGGCGGCGGCGAGGTCGTCGAGCCGCTCTACGTGCTCATCGTCGGGCGCGCCACGAAGGAGTACGAGGGCGAGCAGCTCCCGGTCGACTCGACCGCGCTCGCGGCCGCCCGCGACTACCTCTCCGAGGCGATCCCCGAGCTGGAGTATGGTACCGATGTGATCGTCGACGTGAAGCTCGGTGAGGGGTCGGGCGACCTCCAAGACGTGTTCGGCGAGGAGACCCAGCAGGTTCCGATGGCCAACGACACCTCCTTCGGCGTCGGGCACGCTCCCCTGACGGAGACGGAGACCATCGTCCACGAGGCCGAGCGCGAGCTCAACACGACCTACTACGCCGACCACCCCGAACTCGGGCCGGACGTGAAGATCATGGGCAAACGCGAGGGCGACCGGATCGACATCACGGTCGCGGCCGCGATGGTCGACCGGTACGTCGACGGGCTCGACGAGTACGACGACGCTGTCGAGAACGTGCGCGAGTTCGTCACCGACCTGGCCGAGGCGCGCACGGACCGGGAGGTCCACGTCGACGTCAACACCGCCGACGACTACGACGAGGGCTCCGTCTACCTCACCGTCACCGGCACCTCCGCGGAGCAGGGCGACGACGGCTCCGTGGGGCGTGGCAACCGCGCGAACGGGCTCATCACTCCGAACCGACCCATGTCGATGGAGGCGACCTCCGGGAAGAACCCCGTCAACCACATCGGGAAGATATATAACCTCCTGTCGACCCGGATCGCGGAGTCCGTCACCGACGAGGTCGACGGGATCCGCGACCTGCAGATCCGCCTGCTCTCGCAGATCGGGCGCCCGATCGACGAGCCCCACGTCGCCGACGCGCAGCTCGTCACCGAGGACGGCGTCGCGCTCGGCGACATCGAGCCGGAGGTGCTCGAGATCGTCGATCGCGAGCTGGCGAACGTCACCGACGTGACCCGCAGCGTCATCGACGGCGACGTGTCGACGTTCTGAGCCGACGGCAGGTCGAGTCCCCGCGGGCTCGCGAGACGGACGACCGCAACCGATTTGTGGAGCGGCCGAGTTCGATGGGGTGTGACGCGGGTGTGTCTCCTCGGCGACCCCGACGTGAATCTCACCTACGAGCTACTGTCCCGCGAGACGGCCCGGGACGCGCTCGCGACCTACGAGATCGAGGAGCCGTTCGAGAACAGCGTCGCCGTCGACACCGTGAGCCTCGGTGCGGCGGTGTCGCTTTTAAATGACCTCAACTGGTATCTCGTGCGCTTCGTCGACGAGGCGCTCGTCCGGGAGCCGTCGGTCTCCCCCGACGAGTGGCTCTCGCGCGACCTCGCCCGCGAGGTGCGCGACGGCGCGGTCCCCCCCGAGGAGACCGACCAGCGCCTGAAGGTGTTCGGGCTCGTCGACGGTCGGCCGGTCGAGCCCCTCTACGTCCGGCGGACACAGGGCGAGACACCGGAGTACGACCTCCGCGACGTCGACGAGACGGTGATCGTCCGGGTGAGCGAGTCGGAGTTCTCTGGGTAGGTCGACGGCGGTTCGGCGACCGCGGTTCGAAAGCCGCTTGAAACGCTTCGGATCAGTGACCGACTGACGTCGCAGACTCGTTGATGGGCTCGTCGTCTCCCGTCGTGGTGACGGAGCGATACCAATTTGTTGAGACCGACCGTAGTACGGGCTGATGATCGTCGCATGGTCCGCTGTGTGACTCGTTACTGCGTCCAGAGGGCGCAATGACCGGTTCGCCACCCGCCGGAATGCGGCCGCTCGCGCACATCTACGACGCGGCGTACGCCGGCGTCCCGAACTGGGACATCGGCCGCCCCCAGCGGGCGTTCGTTCAGCTCCTCGACGCAGGCCTCGTCCGGAGCCCCGTCCTTGATGTCGGCTGTGGAACGGGCGAACTGTCGCTGTTTCTCGCCCGACACGGACACGACGTTCTCGGGATTGATCTGTCTCCGTTTGCGATTCGCCAAGCAAAGGAGAAGGCACGCTGGCGGCGGATAACCGCACAGTTTCTCGTCTGGAACGCGATCGACCTCTCGGGCCTCCGCGACCGGAATCTCACGTTCCGGACCGTGGTCGATTCGGCAATGTTCCACATCTTCAGTGATTCGGAACGGGACCGGTTCATCGCCGGGCTGGCTGATGTCATCCCGAGTGGCGGGCTCTACTGTGTGCTTGGGGACGCCCGCCGGGACCAGCGTTCCGTGTATGGCATTACTCCACGTGAACTCCAAGAGCGATTCGGGCGAGCCAGCGGCTGGAAAATAGTGTTTGCGTTTCAGACGATATTCGAACGACAGTGGAGCCGGAACCCTGCCTACTTCGTCGGCGTCCAACGACAGTAGCTCGGTCGTACTGACTACGGCGGCTGCGTTCAGCCGCAAAGCGGGTTCTATCCTCCCCATTCACCACCGATGTCACCTCGGATGTGGTCTCGCCAAGCGTCGAATCTCTCCTTGCACACCGGTGCATCTTCGATGTGGTCAGTAAGCTACCACGCCCTGAAGGACGTGGCATTCAGCATGGACTCCCGTTCTAACTGCTCAAGGCAGTAGGCGAATACTCGCCATTCACGTTCAACGTCCCGCTGTTCAAGCGCACGCCTACGGGTGCGCCTCCACGTCCAGACTTTTGCTGGTCGCGGAGATACTTCAGCCCGATATTCTTCGCCGCATTGTAATCCGCGTGAACCTCGTACCCACACTTCAAACACTCAAACTCATCCTGCCCATTGTTGTACGGGCGATTATCATCGTGGGTAAAGCCACATTTCGAGCAACGCTGACTCGTGTACGCCGGATTAATCTGGCTCACTACAAGCCCTTCAGACTCCGCCTTGTACGTGACGTACTCGAACAAGCGATGAAACGCCCACTTGTGAACCGCCTTCGCGTGCGGTAAGCGTTCGCGGATTCCTTTCAATTGCTCGAACACGAGGTGCGTACAACCATTCTCAAGGGCTTCCTCTACAAGTTCGTTCGAGATCGTGTGAAGCATCTGTTCGAAACGCCCAGTTTGTTTTCGACCTACTTGCTGAACGTTCTTGTGCGCCCAGCGTGTCCCAGTTTGTTGGAGGTCGCCTCGGCGCTTTTCGTATTCTCGGTGCCAGTGGGTGAGTTCGTCGCCACTCCAGAAGCGTCCGGTTGAGGTGGTTGCGATGTTTGTGATTCCGAGGTCAACACCAAGGACAGAGACGTGCTTGGTGTCGCCGTGTTCGGCATCGTTCTCCATGGCGGGCTTTGTCCGCACGTGAAGATAGAAACAGTCCTCAACCCCCTGATAATGGAGAGTTGCACCTTTCGTTTCGTACTCGTCGTTGAACAAATACGCTGCGTGTGGCGTATCTCGTTGTTCGTCGGGGAGAACAAACTCCGCGGTTACTCGTCCGTCGATGGTGGAGAGAGTAGCGTGGTCATCGTTGACGGTGACGGTTCTCGCGTCGTAGCTGGCGAACCGCGACGTGAAGTGAGGTTTGGAGGATTTCTTGCCTTGTTTCCAGCGTTCGACGACACCTTTGACGGCTTCTGCGGCGCGATTTCTCGCGGCTTGCACGAGGTTTGCCGGGAGTGGTGAGTCGTCTCGAACGTCGTAGTAGGTGAGGTCGTGGAGTTCGGTTTTGCTGGTGATTTTCCAGTCGGGTTCCCACGCCACGTCTACGACGTAGTTGGCTGCGTCAAGGAAGTGGTCAGTTGTCTGGTGGAGGAGTTCGGCGGCACTCTCGTCCACGTCGAGTTTGACGGGGACTGTTCGAGTGCGTGAGTCTCCCACCATCTGTACTTCATATGTAGTACTATGTACTTATATTGAATTGGATTGGCGTTGGGGAGTCGGCCTGCTATTGAGGTGGTTGTGTAGTGGGTTGTCGGCTTCCTCCCGCGCCTGAAGACGCGGGTTTCCGCCTTGCGGCCTTATGAATCCGACGCCGCCATCAGAGAGCGTCGCCCCACAAAATGGACAGCGGTCCGGAGTGTTCCATTCTGGAGAATCGCGTGGTGGATGGCCGTCTGTCATCGGTAGTAGTCCTCTAGATACGCGTACAACCCTTCTCTACCGCCTCCACAATTCGGACAGCGATCTGGGGTCTGCTCGACATCACCCAGTTCGCCGCACGCATCACACCGCCATCGGAGATATCCCTCCCCGAGATTTGCGTTGGGAGCGCGCCGAAGCGACAACGTCTCAACGTCGCTGTGCGTGTCGACTTCGATCCCGATGTCCGTGACCGCCTGGGTGCGTCCGATCTCCCGACCGGTTGCGTCGCACACCCATTGTCCGGATTTGAGGGCCAGATCCTGTGATGCCGTTTCATTGTCCTCGAACATGTGCGCCCATATTGAACGGGGGTCGTGGTAACTGTTGTCGGGATTCTTGTTCCAACTGTCCGTTCACGGAACGGCATGGGCGAATCGGGATCAGTTCGCTAAGAATAGCCACCGAAATGTTTGATAGGACACAGCTCTATTACGATGACATATGAGTACCAAACCATTTGAAACAGATATTGGCACCGAGATGGCCGACAGCCTCGTGAGTGCCACCCGTACCAGCCTCGGGGATACGCTCCGGAGCGTCGTGTATTTCACCCCGTCGGCGTTCGACGTACTGTACGTCAGACAAGATCTCTACGCGTCAAACGACGCTGCTCGGGAGGGGAAGGCTCAATTGGTCGACCTCGAACAGATGGGATTCGCGGAGCGACCGATTCGGACGGCGATCGCTCACAACGGAACCAGATCGGATATCGGACCGTACAATTTCACCGTCCGGTTCCACGAGAACGGGTTCGTTGTGAGGGTACTCCAAGGCGATGCCGGCGTACTCTTTACTGCCGACAGCATGGATGTCTCTGCGTTCGAGGAGGCGACCAGTGCTATCCGGGGAGTGATTCCGGCGGAGACGGGTTGAAAAGGATCCGGACTAAAGACGTGTTATGGGAATGAAAGCTGACGGCGACGCGGACCTCCACGAGATCGATCGCTTCGACCGCGGCGTCGGCTGGATCGCGTACCCGGGCGAGGCGATGGAGCGAGCGAGCCACGCGATCGCGGTCCCGAACGAGGAGAGCGAGACGGACGACGTCTGGGTGTTCGACCCGGTCGACGCCCCCGGCGTCGACGACCTCTTGGCGGATCTCGGCACGGTCGCCGGCGTCGTGATCGGCCTCGATCGCCACAAGCGCGACAGCGCGGCGATCGCGAACCGACACGACGTGCCCGTCTACGTCGCCGACTGGATGACCGGTGTCGCAGAGGAGCTCGACGCGCCCGTCGAGCGGTTCGGCTCGCGGCTGGCGGACTCGGGGTTCGAGGCGTTCCGGATCCGCGACTCCATGCTCCCGCCGTGGCAGGAGGTCGGCTTCTTCGACGGCGAGACGCTGATCGTCCCCGAGTCGCTCGGCTCCGCCTCGTACTTCCGGGGCGACCGCGAGCGGCTCGGCGTCCACCCCATGCTCCGACTGATGCCGCCGATCGAGGCGCTCTCCGGGCTGAATCCGGAACGGGTGCGCGTGGGCCACGGCGTCGGCGTGGACGAGCGAGCTGCCCTCGCCGTTGAGGACGCGCTCTCCGGGTCGCGCCGCAAGGCACCCGGACTGTACGCCCGGACCCTGCGCTCGGCGCTCGGGATCTGACCGTGTCGGCGCCCGTTTGCTCGTGATCCACATCACGCGCGACCTGTTGACGGTGTTGCTCGACCAGGCCGCCGAGCGCGATCCCGACGCGACGAGCCTGCGGCTTTCGGCTACTCGTGCCGGCGAGTTCGACGAAGACACCGGTCTCGACCCGTCGACACCGGTGGTGACCCATTTCACACCCGCGGGGGTCGGCGGGTCGGTGAACGCGGTGTTCGGGGTCGATATCGGGACCCCTGCCGGACGAGGCGGGGCGCGGTTCGTCTCGCACCCGAACGGATTCCTCGGGGTGTCGAAGACGGACGACCTCGCGGCGGTCGTGCTCGTCGCCGTCCCGCCGTACGACGACGACGCTGTCGCCGCGTTCGACCGCGCCGGCGACGGGATCGAACTGGCGGTCCTCGACGCGGCGCCCCCGGAGGAGTCGCTCCCGGAGTGACCGCATCTGTGACGGTGAGCGGAGCGGTCGGGGCGGTCCACCGACCGCTCACCGAACATGGGTTTAAAAAGGCCAGAGCGAGTACCACGCCGCAATGGCAGCACGCCCACCCGGCGGCGGCGGATCGTCGGAGCCGGACGCTATCGAGTTCGGCATCGCCGTGCTCGACGAACAGATCGGGGAGGCGGACGTGTCGTTCCCGGCGACGGCCGAGGAGGTCCGCCACGCTCTCGGCGACCGCGAGATTCCCTACGACGGCAAAGGACGGACGATCACGCTCGGCGAGGCGCTCGATCAGGTTCCACAGAGCCGGTTCGAAAACGAGACGGAGTTCCTCGACGCACTGTACCCAGTGTTCGACCGCAAGCGGCGGGAGGGCGGTGGGCTCCTCACGAGCCTGCGGGACGCACTTCCCTTCTGAGGCCGCGAGAGCGACCCAGCGATCTCGGACTGGTGGTCCTCCGCTAGACCTCTGCTTCGGCCTCGGCCTCGGGCTCGTCGGTCCCGGTGTCGAGTCGTTCGATGACATCGTTTATTAACACGACGTCGCCGACGGCGCGGACCCAGCGGTACGGGACGATGACGCCCGTGTTCCTGTCGACGCGCCCAGCGAACAGCTCGTGGTTGAGCTCCGCGAGCGCGAGCCCGGTCACGGCCTGCGCGTCCAGATCGAGGCGCACGTCCTCGATCTCGCCGACGAAGACGCCGTTGTTCGAATACACCTCGCGACCGACGAGAGACGTGATCTCCTCCGGAACAGCGTTCATATTCGATACGGTCACGAGCGCGCCT
>Ga0208138_100247_pt1 | contig 29695 bp, 31 predicted proteins | sample AntRauMetaRauer3_FD_184786 | JGI IMG/M metagenome (GOLD analysis project Ga0208138, IMG submission 184786) | Saline lake microbial communities from Rauer Lake, Antarctica, in enrichment culture - Antartic Rauer Lake 3 Metagenome Rauer3 (SPAdes)... ...
TCAGCGAGCCGTACGGACAGGTCACGGCGGAGGACTTCGTCTACCTGATTCAGGAGCTCCACCAGAGCGAGTGGGCGAATACGGCGGCGTCGGCCAGCTGGGACGGCGTCGAGGTCGAACAGACCGGGGAGTTCGAGTTCCAGGCCACCCTCGAAACCGCTAACCTCCTGTGGCCGGAGACGTACGACCCGCTGCTGTATCCGATACCGCGCGACCTCGTCGAGCCGTACGTCGAGGAGGAGGACGTCGACGGGCTCGAACAGGACGAGGAACTGCTCGAACTCCAGTTCACCGGGAACCTCGGCGCGTTCACGCTCGACGAGTGGAACCGCGGCTCCGGGACCCAATACACCCGTAATGACGAGTACTACCTCCGCGACATTGACGAGGGGCCGGACCTGTTCTCGGAGGGGCCGCTGTTCGAGGAGGCCTCGATCAGCGTCGTCGAGGAACAGGCGTCCCGACTCGGCGCGTTAGAGACCGGGGAGGCCGACTCCGCGGCGATCCCGCCGGAGCAGTTCGAGTCGTACGACGAAGACGAAAACGTGACTGTGCGGGAGATCCCCACACCGTACAACATGATCATCTCCGTGAACCAGCGCGATAACGGCTGGCAGAGCGGGCCGGGAAACCTGTTCCAGATCACCGAATTCCGGCAGGCGGTGGCGGCGGCGATCAGCAAACAACAGCTCATCGACGGCGTCTACCGCGGGCTCGCGTCGACGCACTTCACCTGGCAGCCCCGCTGGTCCGAGTTCTACCCGGGCGACGAGTAGCCTCCGCTGTCGCCTCTCTCACGTTATCACACACATCACATGGGATTTGGAAGGTACGTTACCGCTCGCGTCCTCTGGGCCGGAGTGGTATCGCTCATCATCACGACGATCACGTTCCTGCTCGTCTCCGCCGCGCCGAATCCGGCGGTCCAAGAGGCGGCGACGCAGGCCGCGCTACAGGGCGGCGACCCGGCCGCGGCCGCCGAGCGAGCGCGCGAACTCCGCGGGCTCGATCAGCCCCTGCACGTCCGGTACATGGACTTCATCGAGAGCGTCTACACGTTCGACTGGGGCTGGTCTCGGAGCCGAAGCCAGCCCGTGACGCAGGCGCTCGGCGAGGGGCTCTACTACACCGCGCAGTACTCCGTGCCGTGGACGATCCTGACGGTCCTGATCGGTCCGCTGGTCGGCGTCTACTCCGCGGCGAACATGTACTCCTGGAAGGACCACGCCGCGACCGGGTTCGCGTTCTTCGGGTACGCCATCCCGAACTTCTTCTTCGGGATCATCCTGCTTTTGATCTTCGGCGTCTGGCTGGAGGTTATCCCGATCGTGTACAACACGGACGTGCCGGTGTTCAGCGTACAGAACGCCGTGCAGCTATCGGTACCGGTGTTCGTGCTGGTCACCGGATCGATCGGCGCGGTCATGCGCGTGTCGCGCAACGAGTCGGCGGAGTTCCAGAACGCCGAGTTCATGAAGACGGCGAAGGCCAAGGGCGTCTCGCCGCTGCGCGCGTACGCGTACCACGTGATGCGGCCGACGCTCGTGCCGCTGTCGACGACCCTCGTCGGACAGCTGCTGGCGCTGTTCCTCGGGTCGTCGCTGCTCGTGGAGGTCGTATTCGGCATCCCCGGAATCGGCCGAGTGACGTACAACGCGCTGATCGCGCAGGACACGAACCTCCTGTTGGGCTCGACGCTGGCGTTCACGTTTATCGCCGTGATCGGGAACCTCTTCGAGGACCTGGTGTTCACGGTGCTCGATCCGCGGATCAGCTTCGACGACAGATAACTCGAGGACATAGACATGGCAACACAGAAACCGGAACGATTCGATCAGGTCGACTGGAACGACATCTCACGGTCGCGGTGGTTCGACCTGTCGATCAACAGCATCGGCACGCTCGTCACTGCGGTTCCGCTCCTGTTGGTCGCGCTGTATGACTGGCAGATCCTCGACGAACGAACGCCGACGCTCGAGCCCATCGGTCTGGAGTGGGACATCGGGACCGTCGATTACCTGTTCATCTTCACGCTGCTGCTGTTCGCGTTCTACATCGTCTTGCCGCTGTTCCAGAACCCGCGGCGGACGCAGTACTACTGGCGGGAGTTCAGGCGCAACCGGCCGGCGGTCGTGAGCCTCGGCTGGCTCGCGATCGTGTTCGTCGGGGGGATCGTCGGCCCGTTCTTCATCAGCGCGCCCGAACAGAGCATCCTCACCGGCTACCAGCCCCCCGTCTTCCTCTCGATCGATCAATCGTACGTCTCGACGTGCATCGGCGAGATAGCCACCGGCCAGTGTCACGGGACGTGGCAACACCCCCTCGGCACGACGGCCGGCGGGAAAGACATCTTCGCGGGGATCGTTCACGGGATGACGATCAGCATGCAGATCGGCTTTATCACGACGACGATCGTGGCCTCGATCGGTATCACCTTCGGGACGGTCAGCGCGTACGCCGGCGGCTGGGCCGACGAGCTGATGATGCGGTTCGTCGACATCGTGCTCTCGTTCCCGACGCTGCTGATGTTCCTGCTCATCCTCTACATCTACGGCGCCGGGCTCGGCATGTTCATCGTCGTCTTCGCCGCGTTCGCGTGGGGCGGCACCGCGCGGTACGTCCGCAGCAAGTCGCTGTCGATCTCCGAAGAGGAGTTCATCAAGGCGAACCGGATCAGCGGCGCGAGCACCTACCGCGTCGTGAGACGTCACGTCGTCCCGAACGCGGCCAGCAGCATCATCACGCAGCTCACGCTGCTCATTCCGGGATTCCTGCTCGCCGAGGCGCAGCTCGCGTTCCTCGGACTCGGCGACTCCACGATTCCTTCGTGGGGCCAGCTCATCTCGGCCGGCCGGAGCGACCTCTCGTTTGCGCCGTGGATCGTCTTAGCGCCCGGTATCGTGCTGTTCTTGACCATCCTGGCGTTCAACTTCCTCGGTGACGCGCTGCTGGACGCCTTAAACCCCGAAGCGGAGGCGGAGAGCGCATAATGTCTACCCCACTGCTCGAGGTCGAAGACCTCACGACGACGTTCAGCACCGACAATGGAGACCTCACGGCCGTCGACGGCGTCGACTTCGCCGTCGACGAGGGCGAGACGGTCTGTATCGTCGGGGAGTCGGGCTCTGGAAAGACGGTCGCGACCGAGTCGATCACACGGATCGTCAAGGAGCCGCCGGGCCGCGTCGAGGGAACGGTCCGGTTCAAGGGCCGCGACCTGATGTCGATGTCCGACGAAGAGCTCCGTCAGATCCGTGGAAACGGGATCGCGCACATCTTCCAGAACCCACAGGAGGCGATGAACCACTGTTACACCGTGGGGTGGCAGATCGCGGAGGCGCTCCAGATCCACCAGGACGTTTCGAACGAAGCGGCGCGGGCGCGGGCCGTCGACCTGCTCGATAAAGTCGGTATCGCCAACGCGAGCGCACGCTTCGACGATTATCCCCACGAGTTCTCCGGTGGCCAGAAACAGCGCGTGATGATCGCGATGGCGCTCGTCGGCGATCCCGACCTGCTGATCGCCGACGAGCCGACGACGGCGCTCGACGTGACGGTGCAAGCACAGATACTCAAGCTGCTCGACGAGCTCCAGGACGAGTTCGACATGGGGATCCTCTTTGTGACTCACGATCTCGGAGTGGTCGCGCAGATCGCCGACCGGATCGTGGTGATGTACGCCGGGAAGGTGATGGAGCGCGGCGGGGTGCTCGACATCTTCGAGCATCCGGCACACCCGTACACCCAGCAGCTGCTGAACTGCGTTCCGGAGATCGGCGGGAACGAGGGCGGGATACCCGGCACGCTGCCGAGCCCGTACGACCCGCCGGATGGCTGCCGGTTCGCGCCGCGGTGTTCGTACGCGGAGCAGGCGTGCCGGACCGGCGGACAGCCCGAGGAGCGTGAGGTGAGTTCCAGTCAGCGAGTCTCCTGTATCCACTACCGGGACGATCGCGACCCGTCCATGCTCCGCGAGAGCATCCCGGGCGCCGAGCAGGGCTCGAACGAGGTGAGCTCGGCGGATGACTGACGAGCCGATCCTCTCGGTGCGGGACCTGAAGAAACACTATCCGATCCGGAAGGGGATCTTCAACCGGCAGGTGGGCGCCGCGAAGGCGGTCGACGGGATCAGCTTCGACATCGCGCCCGGCGAGACGCTGGGGCTGGTCGGCGAGTCCGGCTGCGGGAAGTCAACCGCCGCGAGTTCCGTCATCCGCTTAGAGGAGCCGACTGCCGGCGAGGTCGTGTTCAACGGAAACGGCCGGGGCGGTGCGTCCCACAACCCGGATGGGACCAACCCGAACGACGTGACCAACTATTCCGACGCGGAACTCAAGCGGTTCCGCCGCGGGGCTCAGATGATCTTCCAGGACCCGGCGTCGAGCTTCGACCCGCGGATGACGGTCGGCGGCGCGGTCGCGGAGATGCTCGAGATCCACGGGATGTCGGACCGTCACCGGCGGCGGGCGATCGTCGAGGATCTGCTCGAACGCGTCGGGCTCGCCGCGGAGGATTACGACCGATACCCTCACGAGTTCTCCGGCGGCCAGAAACAGCGGATCGCGCTGGCCCGGGCACTCGTGTTGAACCCGGATCTGATCATCGCCGACGAGCCCGTCTCGGCACTCGACGTGTCGATCCAAGCGGAGATCCTCTCGCTCATCGACGACCTCCAAGCGGAGTTCGACCTCTCGATGTTGTTTATCAGCCACGATATGTCCGTGATCCGCCGGATCTGTGACCGTGTCGCGGTGATGTACCTCGGTGAAATCGTCGAGGTCGGGCCGACCGACGAGATCTTCGCCGACCCACAACACCCCTACACCGAGGCGCTGCTGTCGTCGATCCCGACGCCGGATCCGCGGTCGAGCGTCGGCGGGATCGAACTCACCGGTACGGTACCCAGCCCGACGAATCCGCCGAGCGGCTGCCGGTTCCACACGCGGTGTCACCGCGTCATCCAGCCGGACGGGATCGACATCGACCAATCCGACTGGCGCGGGATACTGAACTTCCGCGATCGCGTCGCCGCCGGTCAGGTCGACATCGAGAGCATCCGGGAGAACATCGTCGTCGAGGGGGGTGCGGCGAGCGACAACGATGTGAGAGAACAGCTCCGCAAAGAGTTCGACATCGGCGACCGAATCGACGACTCCGGCGTCGAGGAGACCCTCGCGGAGGCGATCGACCGGCTCCTCGATCGCGACAACGAGGGGGCGTCAGAGCTGCTCTCGGAGCGTTTCAGTACCCCGTGCGCGGAGACGGCCCCAAAGCGAACCGTTCATTCCGAGGGACACGAATCGTCGTGTCTCCGTCACGAGTCGGAGCAGGCGGCCGCATCGAACCCGGCCGACGACTAACGCCGGGACCGCGCCCCGTTGCCGAATCAGCGGACGACGACCTCCGAGAGCGCCACCGTCTTCGGTTCGGGAACGGCGTCGCTCGTGTCGTCCGCGACCACCGCGAGGTCGCCCCGCGCACTGTCGTCGCCGTGTCCGTCGCTTTTGGCGTCCGCGAGCACGGTGGTTCCGCCCACGGACAGCGGCGCGAGCACGGCGGCGGAGAGCGCGCGCGGATCGGCGAGGCTCGTGCGCAACACCACTCGCGTCTCGGAGTCGACGCCGTACTCGTCGGCGACGGTCGCGGCCGCATCGAGCGCGCCGCCGTGGGTGATATCGCCGTCGGCGCCGCGAACGAGCGGATCCGTCGGGCCGACCGTGCTCGGCGGCATCCCCGGGTTCTCGCTCCACAACTCCTGTTCCCAGTGGGTCGTCTCGGGACGGTCCGGCGGCCCGCCGAAGGTGGCGAGGTTGGTGCCGGGCGCCGGTTCCGTCGTCGATTCGTCTGCGACGGCGACGAGGACCACGCGATCGCCCTGTTCGATCCCCGCCACGGGATCGAACCGGACCGGAGCGCCCAGCCCCGCGGCGCCTAAAAAGGCGAGCGTCGTGTGGAACCCCGGCGTCGGTTCGACGGCGACGGTCGACCCCTCGCGGGCGCCGAGGTAGCGCAACACGTTGGCGGCCTTGTACGCGTTGGTGATCAGGTCTCGATACGTGCGCTCGCGCCCGTCGGCCGTGACGAGCGCGGTGTCGCGGCTCCGCCGATCTCGGGCGAGCAAGTCGCCGACGACGTCCATACGCGGCGCTCGGGGCGGGCGAGACTTAAAAATGCGGAGGCGTTCTCGGGAGTCGCGACCGAGAGCCGGGGACCGAGATCCGTGATCCGGGGCGCGGCTCAGGGCGCGCCGGCGATGACCATCTTCGAGCCGTCCGCGGAGAAGGCCAGATCGCGAGTGGAGTCGGCGTCGACCCGGACCGCGTCACCGGGGCCGAGTTCGACGTGGTCGCCGTCGATGGTCAGCGTTGCCGCGCCGTGGAGCAACACGTACACCTCCTCTTGGCCGTCCTCGGCGTGGTCGTGTTCCATCCCCTCCCAGCCGTCGTCGGCCTCGACGACGGTGACTCCGAGGCCCTCACAGTCCAGCGCGTCGCGGAGGAAGTACATTCCGGGAGCGCGCGGTTCGACGTCGTCGTAGGCGGTCGAATCGTAGCCCATACCGGAGAAAGAGACCGAATCGCGGAAAAGGTACGGGTCGGCGAAGACGGAACCGGCGGAGGAGGGTTTTAAAAGGAGCTTTTCAGCTTCTCGAAGAACCCGCCGCCGACGTCGACATCCTCGCCGCCGGCCTCGGCGAACGCCTCCAGCGCCTCGCGCTGTTCCTCGTTGAGCGAGTCGGGGATCACGACGCCCACCTTCACGTAGAGGTCGCCGCGTCCGCGCCGGCGCAGGCGGGGCATTCCCTTCCCCTTGAGGCGGAACGTCTCACCGCTCTGGGTGCCTGCCGGCACGTCCATCTCGACGCTGCCGTCGACCGTCTCGACCTCGATCGTGTCGCCGAAGACGGCCTGCGGGAAGGAGACGGCCTCGCTCACCCGGAGGTCGTCGCCGTCGCGGTCGAACCGGTCGCCAACGTCGACATCGACCTCGATCAGCAGGTCACCGTTCGGACCGCCGTTCTCGCCCGGTGCGCCCTCGCGTTCCATCCGGAGGCTCTGTCCCGAGCGGATCCCCGCCGGAATCTCGACCGAGAGCGTCGCCTCCTCGCGGACGACGCCGTCGCCGCCGCAGTCGGCGCAGTCCTCGCTGTACAGCTCGCCGGATCCTTCACACCGGGGGCACGTCGAGGTCTGCTGGACGCGGCCGAGCGGCGTCTGCTGGACCTGCTGGACCTGCCCGCGCCCGTTACACTGCGAACAAGTCTCCACGTCGGCGTCGGGCGGGTGGCCCGCGCCGTCGCAGGTGTCGCATTCGGTCGGTCGCGTGAGCGTGACCTCCTTTGTCGCGCCCTCGAACGCCTCCTCCAAGTCGATCGTGAGCCCGGTGCGGAGGTCCTGTCCCTGACGCGGCCGGTTGCCGCCGCCACCGCCACCGCCGCGGCCACCGCCGAAGAACTGGTTGAAGATGTCCTCGAAGCCGCCGGCACCGCCGGCGCCACCCGCGCCGCCGAAGGGACCGCCCGCGCCGCCGGGACCGCCCCCGCCGGTCGCGCCGCGCTTGTCGGCCTCGGTGAAGCGGTCGTGACCCAACTGGTCGTACTGCTGTCGCTTCTGCTCATCGGTGAGCACTTCCTTGGCCTTCTGGATCGTCTTGAACCGCTCCTCGGCGTCGTCGTCGTCGCTGACGTCCGGGTGGTGTTCGGCGGCCTGCTTGCGGTACGCCTTCTTGATCTCCTCCTCGCTGGCGTCCCGCGATACCCCGAGGACGTCGTAGAAGTTATCGCTCATGCGTTACGGTGAAATTGGTTGTGAATGTTGATCCGGGGACCGATGAACCGGCGTTACGCGTCGTCTTCGTCGTCGACGTCCTCGAAGTCGGCGTCGACGTACTCCTCGTCGTCGGCGTCCGCACCGCCGGGGCCCGCACCGCCTGCACCGCCGGGGCCGGCTGCGCCGCCCATGCCGCCCATTCCGCCGGGACCGGCGCCGGCAGCACCGCCCGCGCCGCCCGGACCGGCCTGTGCAGCCTGTCCTTCGTACATCTGTTTGCCGATCTCCTGCAGCTCCTCGGTGAGTGCTTCGGTGGCAGACTCGATCTCGTCGGTGTCGGCGTCCTCGTCTTCGAGGACCTCCTCGACGTCCTCGATGGCCGCCTCGATGTCGGCGACGAGCTCGTCGTCGTCGAGCTCCTCCTCGTTCTCCTCTAAGAGGGTCTCGGCGCGCTGGATCGACGTCTCGGCCTCGTTGCGGGCCTCGATCCGCTCGCGGCGGGCCTCATCCTCCTCTTTGTGCTTTTCGGCTTCCTCCTGCATCTGATCGATCTCCTCGTCGGAGAGGCCGACACCGCCCTCGATGGTGATCGACTCGGCGTTGCCCGAGCCCTGATCCTCGGCCTCCACGTTGACGATACCGTTCTCGTCGATGTTGAAGGAGACCTCGATCTGGGGGGTTCCGGCGGGCGCCGGCGGGATGCCGGAGAGCTGGAACGCGCCGAGCAGCTCGTTCTCCTCGGCGATCTCGCGTTCGCCCTGGAAGACGCGGACGTTGACGGAGGTCTGGTTGTCCGCGGCCGTCGTGAACACCTTCGACTCCTCCGTGGGGATCGTGGTGTTCTTCTCGATGAGCCGCTCGAAGAGGCCGCCCTTCACCTCAATCCCGAGCGAGAGCGGGGTCACGTCCAGCAGGACGATGTCGTCGACGTCGCCGGAGAGCACGCCGCCCTGAACCGCCGCGCCGAGCGCGACCGCCTCGTCGGGGTTGACGTTCTTCTTCGGCTCCTGTCCGACGAGCGCTTCGACCTGCTCCTGAACCTGCGGCATCCGGGTGGAGCCGCCGACGAGGATGACCTCGTCGATGTCCGACTTGGAGTAGTCGGCGTCCGAGAGCGCCTGCTCGGTCGGGTTGACGGTGCGTTCGATGAGATCCGACGTGAGATTCTCGAACGTCGCGCGGGTGATCGACTGTTCGAGGTGGACCGGGCCGCTGTCGGTCGCGGTGATGAACGGGAGGTTAACCGTCGTCTCCTTTTTGCTCGACAGTTCGATTTTCGCCTCCTCGGCAGCGTCCTTCAGCCGCTGGAGCGCCTGCCGATCCTCGCGGAGGTCGATGCCGTGGTTGTTCTTGAACTCCTTCGCGAGGTGGTCGATGAGCGCCTCGTCCCAGTCGTCGCCGCCGAGGTCGTTGTCCCCGTTCGTGGCGACGACCTCGTAGACGCCGCCGCCGAGATCGAGAACTGATACGTCGAAGGTACCGCCTCCGAGGTCGTACACGAGGACGGTCTGGTCGGACTCGTCGTCGAGGCCGTACGCCATGGAGGCCGCGGTCGGCTCGTTGACGATGCGCTCGACCTCGAAGCCGGCGATCTCGCCGGCGTCTTTGGTCGCCTGCCGCTGTTTGTCGTTGAAGTAGGCGGGGACGGTGATGACCGCCTTCTCGACGTCGTCGCCGAGATACTCTTCGGCGTCGCGCTTGATCTTCTGGAGGATCATCGCCGAGACCTGCTCCGGCGTGTACTCTTCGTCGCCGATCTCGACGGTGTAGCCGTCCTCACCCATGTGCCGCTTGATCGACTGGATCGTGCGGTCGGGGTTCTGGACGGCCTGATTCTTCGCCGGCTTGCCGACGAGTCGCTCGCCGTCGTCGGCAAATGCGACGACCGAGGGAGTGGTCCGGTCGCCTTCCGCATTGGCGATGATCTCGGGCTCGTCGCCCTCCATCACCGCGAACGCGGAGTTGGTGGTACCGAGGTCGATACCGAGGATCTTGTTGCTCGCCATCTTGCTCAAATGTACCGGCTTGTGTCGGTTAAAGGTTACTAGACGGCGCGATTCGGGCGCGCAGTCGATACCGGTGCAGTCATGCGATTTCCGCGATCGTGTGAACGCGTCTCACCGATGTTTTTATATCGATCCGCAAGCGCAGCATCCGGCAGCCGTCGAGGTGCCGCGAGCTCGGACGTCGACTGCCGCAGAAACGTCCGCAAACGCCACCTGTGCGCCCTCAGATCCCGCTGACGAGGTCTTCGAGCACGGCCTTCGGGTCGTCGGCCTTCGCGACGCCGGAGGCCAACAGGACGCCGGCGGCGCCGAGGTCGCCGGCGGCGACCACGTCGTCACCGGTCGAGACGCCGGCACCGCAGAACACGTCGACGGCGGGATCGACGGCCTCGGCGGCCGCGACCGCGTCCTCGACGATCCCCGGGTCGGCCGTCGAGACGGAGACGTCGCCGCCGATGAGTTCCGGCGGCTCGACAGCGACTGCGTCGGGACCGAGCGCGGCGGCCGCGCCGACCTGCGCGGGGTTGTTCGCGCAGACAATCGTCTCCAGGTCGGCACGCTCGGCCGCGCGAACGGAGCCGTCGATGTCGGCGAGCTTCAGGCGATTCTCGGAGTGGTTAATAAGGGTCCCCTCCGCGCCGTTGTCGGCGACGGCCTCGGCGAGCGTCGATCCGGTGTGAGAGCCGTGGACGTTCGGCGAGACGTGCTGCGCCCACGTCTCGACGCCAGTGTCGGCAACGCGAGCGATGTCGGCCGCCTGCGGCGAGACCGCGATCCGGGCGCCGGACGCTTCGGCCACGTCGCGGGCGGCGGTCGCGACGTCGATCGGGTCACACGGGTACGCCTTGAGGTTCACCAGGATGAACATACGCACACTGGGAGTCCGCGGCGCAAATAGCTTCATACTCCGGCGACGCTCCCCCCGGGCAGCAGAAACGACCTTATACCCCGCTACTGTGGGTCCGACAAAGGATGTCCCTCATCGAGCTCATCGCGGGCGTGGAAGCTCACGAGGCCACGCTGACCGTGTTCAACGGCGATCCGGAGGACGCCGAGGCGCTCCGGGAACACTTCGCCGACCGCAACGTTCGGATCGTCGAGGAACAGACCGCAACCGGGCCGGAGTCGTTCGCCGTGCTCGCGCGCGACGGCGCGTTCGTCACGGCCGTGCCCGTTGACGAGCTGTTGCCGCGATCGGACGGGGGTGGGGACGGGGACGGAGCGACGGGAGTCGGCGGGTCAGAATCCGGTGCATCGGGAGACAGAGCGTCGGGCGGTAGACGCGTCGGGGAGCCGGTGTTGGACCACCTCGACGAGACGATATTCACCTCCTACTCGCGCGCGGACATGGTGGCCGCGTCCCGCGAGATCGAGGACCGAGCGTGGCGAGTCGGCGACGGCGAGCTCCATGCCGGGTTCCAGACGCTCGACGTGCTCACCGGCGAGGCGGACACCTACGACCTGCTCGGTGAGAAGGAACGACTCGACGTGCACGCGTACGCCGCCGACGAGGGGGAGGCACCCGACGTGGAACACTACACCGTTCACGTCGGCGAGACCGCCGAAATTCGGGAAACGTGGTTTGTCGCGTACGACGGCGGCGGGTACGACGACGCGAAGTGCGCGCTGCTCGCCGAGGAACGCGCCCCGGGCGAGTTCTACGGCTTCTGGAGCTACGACCCCGAGACGGTCGATTACATCCTCGACTACCTGAGGGAGCGATACGGCGGATCGGAACAGACGGACGGCGGCGGGGCGATGGTGTGACAGCCCGACCCTCGGAGACGACCGTTTGGCTGTCGGCTGCGACAGTCGTCGCGACGGTTGCGACCGCGGGGAGTCTCTGGTTCAGCCTCGGGCTCGGACTCACTCCGTGCGATCTGTGTTGGTATCAGCGGATTCTCATGTACCCGCTCGTCGCGGTGTTCAGCGTCGCGACGATCGAGAAGCGACCGGCGGTTCTCCGGACTGCGCTCCCGCTCGTGGGACTTGGGCTCAGTCTCGCCGCCTACCACTCGTACCTTCAAGCGACGATGACGGAGTGTACGTTCGGCGGCCCGTGTGCGACCGTTCTGTGGCAGAGCCCGGCGCTCGGGCTCACGATTCCGAACCTCTCGTTCGTCGCCTTCGGAGTGATCGCGGTCCTGCTCGTCGGGATGTGGAGAAGCGCTGGACGGCGCTGACAGGGTGACGTTGAAGAAGAACCGACGGCAACCGAGAGCAGGAGGAGAACGGAAGAGATTTCGGCGGTTCTATCGGGTCAGTCTTTCCGCTTGACCACGTCGCCGAGCGTCATCGTCCCGGCGTCGCCGCTGTCCCAATCGGCGTCGTCGACCGACTCGCCCTCGACGAGAGTGATGTCGAGTTCGCTCTCCAGTTTCCGCTGGATATCGTCGGTGGGGAGCGTGTCGCCGCGCTCCAGCTTGCGAATGAGGCTCGCCTTCTCGTTGAGCTGATCGGCCAGCTCTTCCTGGCTGAGCCCGCGGGACTCGCGGGCGTTGCGGATCCGGTCGTCGTAGTCGGTGGCGATCTCGTCCATGTTGTCGAACATGTCGCGCGGACGCGTCGAGCCGCCCGAGGAGCCGGACGAGCCGGACGATCCACCCGAGGAGCCGGAGGACGACCCGGACGACTTCCCGGTGCTCGAACTCGTGGAGTACTTGCTGCCGCCGGAGCCGGTGGACTCGTCGCGGACCTCGGTGCCGAAGTCCGTACACGAGCTACACAGCTCCAGTTCGGCGCCTTCGACCTTCGTCGTCGTCAGCGAGGCCTCGTCGGCGCCACACATCTCACACTGGGGCATACGCGACGGTAACGCTCCTGTTGGTATAAAGGGTACGCCGGCGGGCTCCGGCGAGCGTCCGGGTCGCCGATCCGAGCCGCTGAATCGGGCCGGGGACTCGCCCGCAGAATCGTGCCGCGGCCGGTACCCACTTGTCGCCGCGGGCGGCAGTGGACGTATGGACGTTAACGTCACCAGTTCGACCGTGCGGGGGACCACCCGCGCGCCGCCATCGAAGAGCTACACCCACCGCGCGCTGCTGGCCGCGGGATACAGCGACGGCGCGACCGTGCGCTCCCCGCTCGTCTCGGCCGACACGAAGGCGACCGCCCGGGCCGTGACCGCCTTCGGCGGCGCAGTCGAGCCGGAATCTGGGGAGCGTTTCGACGACGCCGACGCGCTCGTCGTCGACGGCTTCGGGGGCCGACCCGCCGTCCCCGACGACGTGATCGACTGCGCGAACTCCGGGACGACGATGCGACTCGTCACCGCCGCGGCCGCGCTCGCGGACGGGACCACGGTGTTGACCGGAGACGACTCCCTCCGATCGCGCCCGCAGGGACCGCTTCTGGAGGCGCTCGCCGATCTCGGCGTGCGCGCGGAGTCGACCCGGGGGAACGGACAGGCGCCGCTCGTCGTAAGCGGGCCGCTCGCGGGCGGCGAGGTCGCGATCCCCGGCGACGTGTCCTCGCAGTACGTCACCGCCCTGCTGATGGCCGGCGCGGTCACCGAGGCGGGCATCGAGGTCGACCTGACGACGCCGCTCAAGTCGGCGCCGTACGTCGACATCACGCTCGAACTGCTCGACGACTTCGGGATCGAGGCTACCCCCGTTGACGACGGCGGCGACGCTCTCGACGGCGCGGCCGGCGCGGCGGGCTTCGTCGTCGACGGCGGACAGTCGTACGCGCCCGCGGACGGGAGCTACACCGTCCCCGGCGACTTCTCCTCCATCTCCTACCTCGTCGCCGCCGGCGCGGTCGCCGCCGAGTCCGGCGAGGCGGTCCGGATCGAGGGCGCCGTGCCGAGCGCGCAGGGCGACTCCGCGATCGTCGAGATCGCAGAGCGCATGGGCGCCGACGTCGAGTGGGACCGCGAGGCGGGCGTCATCACCGTCCGGCGCTCCGAGCTGTCGGGCGTCGAGGTCGACGTGGGCGACACGCCCGATCTGCTCCCCACGATCGCCGCGCTCGGCGCGGTCGCCGACGGCGACACCACGATCACGAACTGCGAGCACGTCCGGTACAAGGAGACCGACCGGGTCTCGGCGATAGCCGAGGAACTGGAGGCGCTGGGCGCGGAGACGACCGAGGAACAGGACATCTTGACGGTCCACGGCTCGGAGAGCGACCTTCGGGGCGCGACCGTCGACGGGCGGGCCGACCACCGGATCGTGATGGCGCTCGCGGTGGCCGCGCTCGCGGCGGAGGGCACCACGACGATCCAGGGCGGCGAGCACGTCGACGTCTCCTTCCCGAACTTCTTCGACGCGATGGCCGACCTCGGGATGGCCGTCGAGCGCGACGGCGCGAGCGAGTAGCGCGGGTCGGCGAGTCGCCACGGCGAACGGCGACAGCTCCCTCATCTCCTGACTCCCGAGTGACGCGCTCGTCTTCTGACTCCCGAGAGGCCCCGCCCTCACTCTCCCGTGAGACCCACTCCGTCCCCGACTATCGGACTCTTCCCGATCGGAACAGAGACCGTCAATCGCTTCGTGACCGTTGTCGGTCGTCCGGTCGCAAAGGCAATAGTTATACTATTACGCAATATACACAATTCTATATGATGGCTGATAGCGGATGAGCGGCGAATCGGCGGCGGACACGACCGGCGGACCGAACCCCGGGGTCGTCGTCGGGGGCGTCTTCGCGGCGATCGTGACGCTCACCGTGGTCGCGTACGCCGTGACGGTGAGCGCGGTCAACCTCCTGGCCGTCGACCTGCTCGCGTACCCGGTCGCCGGCGTCGCGCCGTTCGTCGTGATCACGGGCGCGATTCTCACGATCCCGATCATGATCCCGACGGCGCTGGTCTCGATGAAGCGGCTCGAGTGACGGTCTTGGTCATCAGACGCGATCGTCGGCCGGCCGGTGACCGTTCCCGCGGGGAAACAGACGAGTAGGGCGCGGCTGCGATTTATAAGGGACTCGTCAGCTGGTGAACCGATCGGTGAGACCGGAACTTACAGAGAATCGGCACCGACAGCGGGCCGGCACCTACAGAAAACCGCCGAGCCCGACCGCCTCGATCAGCGGGACGCCCGCGACGACGGAGCCGATCAGGTAGCCGCCGATCGCGCCGCCATTTAAAAGGGGAAGCCCGGCGTGCGGCCGCCCCTTGATCACCCAACTCATCAGGACCAACAGCCCTCCGAGGCTGCCGACCATCGCGAGCAGCGCGGGGACGTTGATCCCGATCAGCGGCACGGCGAGGGTCTCGGCCGGCGAGAACGTCGCCGCGCTCGCCACGAGCACCGCTGGGATCACGGCGTCGCCGAGCCCGATGAAGAACGCGTCGCGGTCCTCGATATCGGTCGGCTCCGAGACGTCGGCACCCTCGTTTACGGAGTCATCGGCACCCTCGTTCGCGGAGTCGTCGGAGTCGCCGTCGGTGTCGTCACCCTCGCCGCTGCCCTCGCCGTCGTCGCCGCCGGGGTCAGCGCCCTCCGACTCCGGTTCCTCCCCCAGAAGCGAGTACGAAAGCGACAGCGGGATCACGAGCACCACGGGGATGTTCAGGTCCATCACGCCCTCCGCGAGCGACAGCATGTGCTCGGTGCCGTACACCGATATCGCGTCGTAGACCGCGAGAAAGCCCAACAGCAACAGCGCGGGCAACAGCCCGAACGAGATGCCAAAGAGCCCCGCCGCGCCCGCGCCCATCAACACCCCGGCGGTGTCGATCACGTACCACTCGGGGTACACGAGGAGAGCGACGCCGACCGCGACCGCAGGCACGGCGGCCGCGAGCGGCGAGACGACCGCGGAGAAGACGTACCACGAGAGCCACGCGGAGACGCCGACGATCAGCAGCCGGATCCCTTGATCGAGGTTGTATCGGAACGCCGCGAGCATCAGCCCCGTCATGGCGATGATCGCGGCGATGTACAGGAGGCTGTTCGTCGGGTTATCCGGGTTCTCAACCGCCTGGTAGCCGCTTTCAGCGAACTCAGGAACCAGCGCTAACGCGCCCAGCTGAACGACGAGGAACAGGCCCACGACGAAGGCGACGCCGCGGTACTCGCGGGGGAACATTCGACCGTCGGTTCGGGATCCGAGGGTTTCGTCCTTGCGCTTCGCTCCGGAGAGGATCGGTCGCTACGAGACGAGGCGGTCGCTACGAGACGAGGATTCGGTGCCGAGAAACGGGATCGGGTACGGTGTGGGAGCGGGTGGACCCGAGCCCGAAAGCCGACGGACGACGGACGGTGGAAGCGAGTCTCCGACCGGCCCGCCCGAAAACGGGGTGGGGCCGGCCGGTTTCGTCCGCGGCGTTTACGTGCTCCCCCGACCGCCGTAAGTAGCTATCGCCCGCGTTATCTTTTTTGATATTGAGGAATTCGGACGCCGTCGTTGACGAGGGACGCAAGGCACGGGAACGCGGGGTGTGGGGGTACTGGAGTAGGTGGAGTACGGGAGTAGGTGGAGTACGGAAACGCGAGGCCACGGCTGCGAAGGTTCGGAAAGGGGGAGCGACGAAGGCGGCGAGAGGCGAAGCGGAAGGTTGAACGACGGGAGGCGGGCGGACGGGCGGCGGCCGAACAGCGGACCCCCGGGCTGTCATCGGCGTCGCCGCCCGAGTGGTCGGGACGGGCGCGTGGTTTGTCGCCGAACTCCAACGAGAAAAGCGTCGGACCTCGGCATCGGATCGTTGTCGCTTCTCCCGTATAAATGAGACGGTCCGCAGCTATCGACGGTCACGCAGCGCGGGAAACTCCTCGCGCACTGCCGCAACCTGATCAGGGTCGATCTCGGCGGTCACGGTTGTCGGTTCGTCGCCCGCCGACGCCAGCGTCGTGCCCCACGGGTCGTAGACGGTCGTCCGGCCGCAGAGCGCGTCGCTGTCGAACACGCCGCTCCCGTTGACCGCTGCGACGTACGCCAGGTTTTCGATCGCCCGCGCCTGGCCGAGCGTCCGCCAGTGTTCCACGCGCGGGTACGGCCACGCGCTCGGCACCAGCACGCACTCGACGCCCGCCTCGACCATCTGCCGGAACTGCTCGGGGAACCGGAGGTCGTAGCAGGTCGTCACGCCGACCCGCACGCCCTCGATATCCGTCACGGGTACCCGTTCGCCGGGGACCATCCGGTCCGTTTCCTCGGAACCGTAGCCGAACAGGTGCCGCTTCCGATAGACGAGTCGACGCTCCCCGCTCCGGTCGAACAGCACTGCAGTGTTCGCGAGCCCTTCGTCGGCCGGCGTCTCGATCTCGTCGGCTGCGGACGCGGCGAGATCCTCGACGACGGTCCCCGCCAGCACGCTCACGTCCGCCTCGTCGGCGACCGCGGCGAATCGGGCCAGCCGATCGCCCGCGAGGCTCTCTGCCGCGCGGGCGTACGCGTCGAACGCGAAGTACCCCACGTCGAACAGCTCCGGGAGGACGACTAGGTCGGCCCCGTCGGCTGCCGATTCGCGGACCGCTTCGATCGCGGCCGCGACGTTATCTTCGATGGCGCCGCCCTCGACGCCGAGCTGGACGCAGGCGAGTCTCATGCGGTCGTTCCGAACGACGCTCGCAGGGCGTCTTCTAAGTTGTCCAGCTCTGCATCGAAGTTGCGTTCGAAGAACGACTCGACGCCCGGCAGCCGGCCGTCGACCACGAACTCGTTGGCCAGCCGACAGCCGCCATCCGTCTCGGTGATCGTGTGCTCGCCGGTGACGCGGAAGGCACGCGACTTGCCGACAAACTTCACTCTGGTCGGCGGCTCGCGCTTGACTTCCTCCGTTTCAACGGAAATGGTCGACCTGATCATCGGGATCGGGAGCGCGACGTGCCACGTTGCTCGCCCGTCGCCGTGCACCTCGAAGGTGTCGACGACGCTGATCGCTTCTGCGCGCTGCTCGGCGTCCGAGATGAATGCCCACACGTCCTCGGCGGGCGCGTCGAACTCGAACGTCCGGGAAACTCGGACGGTCATACGCTCCTGTTTGGGGCCACGGGGGTTAAAAATACGCGAGTCGAGCGAGCGGGGCGGAAGAAAGAACGGGGGGCCGGAATCGGGCGACGAGAGCAGACGCCGACAGCGAGACGGGACCGCGTCAGCCTTGCGGGGTCACGCGCCACGTCGTCGACCGCGCGCGCCCCCACTTCTCGATGTCCACGTCGTCGGACTTCTCGGCGAGACGAGGGAGCCGGGAGCCGACCTGCTTGGCGGTGAGGCCAATAGCGTCGGCGATCGTCTTCGAGCGGACGTACCGCTCGCCACGGGTGACGCTGTCCGTGAGGTACGCGAGGATGCGCTGCTCCTCCTCGGTGTACTCGCTCATGTCCCGAAGGTAGGCGTCAAACGTCCTTAACGGTTTCTCGTCCCGATCGCGCTTAGTCGAAGATCTGGACTGCGACGACCGAACAGAGGGCGAAGAGGAACGCCGCTCCGAACCCCCAGGCCTTCCCGATCTGCGACGGATGGCCGAACAGCACGACGGCGCCGACGACCGCGATCGCGCCCAACGCGAGCGCCACGCCGACCTGCTTGTCAGACTCGATGGATGCCTCGCTCATACTCGTCGCTTTGCGGGCGACTACTTAGTTCATGCGAAGGCGGGAAATCGGCTCCTCAATACGGGAGCCGGGGGCCGACCCGGGTTAGATAATCTCGACGTGCTCAGAAGGCTCGTTGAGCGCGAGATTCGCAGCGATCTCGGCGTTCCGCATCGCGTACTCCGCGGTATGCTGGAGGCTGACAAGCACTTCGCGGGTCATCAGGAGCGTGTCGTTGTCGAGGTCGTTCGGCAACTCCCCGAGAATCTCCTGCTCGCGATCCTCGAGCCGGCCGAAGAGCTCCCGACACTCGACCGTGAGGTCGTAATCGCGTTCGACGACCGCCCGCACGGCGAGTGCGGTTAGGTCGTCCACCTGATCGGTGAACTCCCGGATCTGTCGCATCGTCGCGCTGTCGACGTCGAGCGTGTGGCCCTCCGCCTCCATCACGATATCGGCGATGTCCTCCGCGTTGTCGGCGGTGAGTTCGAGGTTCTTCGCGACCGATCGGTAGCCGATCAGGGGGAACCCCTCCTCTAACCCGACCGCGCGGGCGAGGTTCGGATTCTGGTACGCCGTGAAGATGAGCCGGAGCAGGAGCACGAAGATCTTGTTGGCCTGCCGCTCACGGTTGAGTGCACGCTGGGCGAGATCGGGGTTGCCGTGGGCGAGTGCCTTCACGGCCTCACCGCGCATCGTCGATCCCGTGTTCTCCAAGCGTTCGAGCAGGTTGTCGAGGGTGAAGTCTTCGGGGTCGACCGAACACCGGATCGAGATATCCGAGGGCGTCTCTTCGATCACGCCGAGTCCCATCAGTTGCGTTTCGGCCTTGTAGACCGCGTTGATGTGCTCGCTGTCGAGTGTTCCCTCGCTACGGACGTGGATCACGCGCCGCCCGAGAACGTACTGCGCAACGATGGCGCGTTCGAGCGACTGCGCGTCGAGCCCGTCAGCGTTGATCACCGCTTCCGACTCTTCCGTGCTCACCGACTCCGGCAGGACCGTGAGCGTTCCCTTGCCGCCCATCCGCAGCGACACCTCGTCGCCCTTGTTGACGCCGTGTTCCTTCGCCCACTCCGCGGGGAGGGTCATCGCCAGCGTCGACGGCCCCAACCGCTGGACTTTCCGCGTTTCCATAGACGTTGATACCGCCGGATACACCTTAACCTTGTTCCTATGTTCATTATACGCTTCGTCGAATATACAAGGTGTTCCAGCGCGTCGGTGGCAGTGAGGATCGAGGACTCTCGGCGGCCGGTCGATCGGTCCCGGCCGCCCGTGTCGATCCACGCGTTTATGCCGTTCAGCCGTCGACGGCCACGTATGACCGAGCGGGTACTCGTCGTCGACGACTCCTCGTTTCAGCGGACCGTCGTCCGGGACGCGCTGGAGGATCCCTTCGAGGTGGTCGGCGAGGCGGAGAACGGCGCGGAGGCGGTGGAGCTGTTCGAGGCGTACGAACCGGATGCGGTGTCGATGGACGTCGTCATGCCCGAGATGACCGGAATCGAGGCGACTGCTGCGATCAAGGACCGCTGGGCCGACGCCGTGATCGTGATGTGTACGAGCGTCGACCAGCAGGAGAAGATGATGGAGGCGGTGAAGGCCGGTGCCGACGGGTACGTGACGAAGCCGGTCGACGCCGACGAGCTGGTCCCCGAGATGCAGAGCCACCTCGAGTGAGCGGGTCGCGGTTGGTGGGGGCGGTGAGGTGGAAACGGCGACCATCCCTCGGCGACGCCGGATCGACCGGGTTCCTTACATCGGATCAAACGACCGCAGGATGGATGCGAGCGCGCTCGCGAGTTCCTCGAACCGGTCAATCTCCATCGAGTCGGTCGTTACCCATACCCCGTGATCGTTGGCGATGACGCGCGTGAGGTAGCCGTTCTCGAACACGCGGACCGTGAACTGGTAGTCGCCAAGCTGCGTGTCAGCGTACAGCGACTGCGCGCGGAACCCGTGTCGCTCGCTCTCCGCGAAGCCGACGAGGTCAGCCGTCCGGCTCAGGTCGCTGCGGAGGTAGAGCTGTTCGACATCGTCTTCACTGAAGTACGTGAGGCTCCGCAGCTCGTCTCCGGTGGCAGTCCGCGCCGCGCTGAGCAGTTCTTCGACGCTGGCGTCCGGTGGGTGTTCCATGCTACCATGATCGATCGTCTGATACATGAGCGTATGGGTGCCCACAGAACCGACTGGCTGACGGGTCGGCGATGATCCCGGTCTGCCGGGGACCGGCGCCGTCCCGGAAGGACAGAGTTTAGCGACTCCCCTGATATCGACCCCGTAATGAGCGAGTACGACGACGTCTGCGTCCTGCTCCCGACAATGGACGAGGTCGAGACGGTCGCGCGCGTCGTCGAGGCGTTCCGCAACGCCGGGCTCGACGGTGTCCTTGTGATCGACGGCGGATCGACTGACGGCACGCAGGAGGCGGCCCGCGAGGCGGGCGCGCGAGTCGTCGAGCAATCCGGCCGGGGGAAGGGGCAGGCGGTGAGGGAAGCGGTCCGAGACCATATCGATGCACCTTACGTCGTGATGGCCGACGCGGACGCAACGTACGACGCTGGCGATGTCGACGCGATGCTCGATCCCCTGCTGTCCGGTGAGGCGGTCCACGTTATCGGGAACCGGTTCGCGGACATGCGGCCGGGCGCGATGACGCAGTTGAACCGGATCGGAAACCGGCTCATCAACCTCTCGTTTCGCGCGATCCACGGCGAGCAGTACCGGGATATCCTCTCCGGGTATCGGGCGTTCACCCGCGAGTCGTTCCGCCGGCTCCACCTCACCGCCGACGGGTTCGGGATCGAGACCGAGATGGCGGTCGAGTGCGTGAAAAACCGGCAGTCGGTCGCGGTCGTCCCGATCACCTACCGAGAGCGTCCTGGCGGCTCCGCCACCAACCTCCACCCCATCCGCGACGGCGGCGTGATCTTCCTCGAACTGTACCGGAAGGCGAAGACGAACAACCCGCTGTTCTACTTCGGCAGTCTCGGCGCGATCTCGACGAGCGCCGGGGCGCTTATGACCGGGTACGTGCTCTACGACTGGATCGTCAACGGGATCCCCCACGAGATAATCGCGATCGGCGCCGTCGGGGCCGCAACCTTAGGGATCCAGCTTCTGATCTTCGGATTCCTCGCCGACATGATCCTCTCGCTCCACCGCGAGCAGGTGGCGCGCTATGAGCGTGCAGTCGACGACGGCTCCGATCGATAGGCTTCGCCGGTCGCGATCGATAGGTCTCGGACGCAAACCCGGATTGAGCCCCATATTTTATGCCGGATCGCGGAGAGAAACGGCCATGGACGAAAAGCGGTTCGTCATCGCCCTCTTCGGACTCGCTGTCGGGGCGCTCGTCGGGTTCATCGCCTACCGGTTCGTCGCCCCGCTCACCGTTGCCGTCTTCCTCTACTACTCCACCCGACGCCTCTTTCATCGGCTCGAACGCTTCCGGCTCCCCGCCCGAGTCAGGGCGATGTCCGCGCTGTCGCTGATCGCCGTTCCGCTGATCGGCCTACTGAGCTACACCATGCTGCTTCTGGTGATCGAGGCCCGCCGGTTCATCGAGCAGTATCCGGTCGCCGAGACGGTCGGTGCCGAGAACTCGTGGGTCGGCGATCTCGCCGAGCTGTCGAATCCGACCTTCGACGGGATCATGCAGGCGTATGAGTCCGGCCAGCTCGACCCGCTCATCAACTTCGCGTCAGAGCAGGCGACCCTGCTGGCGAGCACCCTCTCGGGGCTCGTGTTGAGTCTCCTCATCACGATCGTCGTCACCTACTACCTGCTGCTCGACGGCTCGAAGTTTCACGAGTGGCTCCTCACGTTCGACGACGACGCCGTTGTGCGCGAGTACCTGGAGGCGGTCGATGCCGAGCTAGAGGCGGTGCTGTACGGGAACCTGCTCAACGTCATCGCCATCTCGATCATCGCCGTCGTGGCCTACACCGGATACAACGTGATCGCCCCGGAACTCGTCGAGGTGCCGTACCCGGCGCTCGCCGGTGCGCTCACGGGTGTCGCCAGCCTGATCCCCGTGATCGGGATGAAGATCGTGTACCTCCCACTCGCGGCGGTGACCGCGGTCCCGGCGGCCCTCGGCGACGAGATCTCCGCACTCGTGTACGTGGCCGGGTTCCTCGTCCTCGCCGCGATCGTCGTCGACACGATCCCCGACATCGTGCTCCGGCCCTACTTCAGCGGGAAGACCACTCACGTCGGGCTGCTCATGCTCGCGTACATCTTCGGCCCGGTGGTGTTCGGGTTCCACGGGCTGTTCCTCGCGCCGATCGTACTCGTGTTAGCGCTCACGTTCGCCGACACCGCCCTGATACGGCTGCTCGGCGGCGACCCCGAGGAAGTCGGTCCGGAGGTGCCGCGCGGACAGCGCCAACTCGACGAGTTCTGATCGGGCCGCGGGGTCCGGCGCTCGGGCCGAAAGCATAAACGCCCGCCTGACGACCGGGGTGACGTATGCGTGTACACGTTATCGGTCTCGGAGGCGCCGGCGGCCGGATTATCGACCGGCTTGCGGCCGAACGCGACGAAGAGCGGTTCCTGCAGGGCGCCAACGCGTTCGACACCGATGCGGCCGCGCTCGATGCCCTCCGGTCGATCGATGAGTCCCGGCGGTACCGCTTCGGCGACGCGGCCGGCGGGGGCGGGCTCGACGGCGACCTCCACGCGGCCCGGCGGCTCGGCGACGCCCACGCCAGCGAGCTCGGCCGGGCGATAGACGATCAACAGCCGTCGCTCGCGGAGGCGTTCGTCCTCGTTCTCGGGCTCGGGGGCGGTGCGGGCGCGGGTGTCGCACCGGCGCTGGCCGAGGAGCTGACGCGGCTCTACGACGTCCCCATCTACGTCGTCGGGCTGCTCCCGACGCCCGCGGAGTCCGAGCGCGGGGAGCCCGCCGCTCCCCACGCGAGCGCGACCGGAGACGACCCCGCGGACCGACCTCCGGAGCGTCCCCTCGCGGAGAAGAACGCGGCTCGGACCCTCGACGCGCTTTCGGACCGCTGTGCGGCGATCTTCCCCTTCGACAACGACGACTGGCTCCGTCCCGGCGAAACGCTCGTCGACGCCCGCGACCGGCTGAACGGGGTCATCGCCGAGCGGGCCGCCGCGCTGTTCGGCGCCGGCGAGGCGGACGACGCGGACTCGACGCCCCAGCAGGTGCTCGACGCGAGCGACGTTGCTCGGGCCGTCGGCGACGACGGAGAGATCGCCGCCATTGGCCACGCGACGCAGGCGGTCGAGCCGCCCGAGTCGGGATCGCGGTTCGGGCTCGGGCTGTTCGGCTCCTCGGAGTCGGCAGAGGTGGACACGAGCGCCGCGGTGTCGGCGATCGAGACGACGATCCGGAAGGCGGCTCGCGGAAAGAACACCGTCGAGGTGCCGGACGGTCGGGCCGACCGGACCCTGCTCGTGGTCGGCGGGCCGCCGGCGTGGCTCAACCGCGAGGCGATCGCGGACGGGCGGCGGTGGCTCGCCGACGAGACTGGCTCCGGCGCAATTTTGAGTGGCGACGCCCCCGTCCCGGGCGGCGACGAGGTGTTCGCGCTGGTCGTGCGGTCGGGGGTCGGCGAGCCGGCTCGGATCCGGGAGATCCGGGAGTCGATCGCGTGACGTGGGGTTCCTCTTTCTCCTCTCGACCCGAACTCGTTAACCCGGTGAGGCGCCCAGGACGCCCGTGACCACCCACGCCGACCTCGGGCTCGACCTCGACGTGCGCGACACGGACGCGGTCGCCGACCGGCGCGACGAGCTCGTCGCCGCCGTGCGGGACCACGCCGGAACGATCGCCTACCAGCTCGCCAAGCTGCAGGGCGGCGACTACGGCCGACAGGAGCTGTCGACGCCGGGCGGGACGTGGACCGTCAAACACGAGGCCGGCGAGCTGGAGTTCCTCCTGTTCTCGCCGACATCGGGCTCGGACGTGTACGTGATCTCGACGCAGCAGCCGCCGGAGCCCGCCGAGCTAGCGACCGCACTCGACGACTACGCGGAGTTCGTCGCGGCGTGGAACGAGTGGGTAGATTCGCTCTCGGGCGTCCTCGACGGCGTGAGCGCCGAGTTCCCGGAGCCGGACTCGACCGACGGGGTCGTCGCCGAGCGCGATCGGGTGCTGGACCGCGTGCGCGAGACCTGCTCCGTCATGGCCGGCGAGATATACCGGTACGAGGGCGACGACTACGGGACCTTCACCGCCCGCGTCGACGGCGACCGATGGGAGCTGAAGTGGGACGAGGGGGCCGTCTCGTACCTCCGAGTGGGCGGCTCCGGCGGCCTCTATATCCTCTCGCAGTACGAGGCGCCGTCGGCGGCCGACGTGCGCGAGTACGTCGACTCGTTCCGCGGGTTCGTCGACGCGTACAACGAGTTCGTCGCGACGCTGGAGAGCGACCTCGCGGCGGTCGAGCTGTAGGCGCTGAGGTCTTTTTATACGACGTCGGCGCTGTTAAAATCCTCAGCAGCTGATCGTTTCCTCCACCCGCAATCGCTCAGTACGGGAACAGCGGTGATCGATAGCGGGAGTCTGTATGTCGGTTCGGTTGTTCGGCTGTTTATAAGCGATCGACAGCTCTGCGGTGGACATCTCCAAAGCCCCAGCCGGGAGGACTCGCGCGGCTTGCTGCGCTCCTCAGTCGCTCGCGTTGCTCGCTCCCTGCGGTGCTTCCATCGCCGTGCTTCGTCCTCGCGGCAGCGAGGCGCTTCGCGCCTCTGGCAGCCGGCGGCAAAGCCGCCGGCGACTGCCCCTTTGAATCCCACCCACCCGCACGACACCGCGACCTCGCACCTCCCCAGCCTCGCGGTTCGCGCTCTTCGAGCGCTCACCGCGTCCAGCGAGGGACCGAAGGTCCCTCTGGCAGCCGGCGCGTAGCGCCGGCGACCTCGCGGGCTGGCTCGCCACCGCCTCGTTCAGTTATAAGCGACCGTCGCTGTCGCTCACGGTTGTTTAAATACTGGATCGTCAGCGTCGAACTGCAACACCACTCTCGCAATCGATCAAGAGGCACTCTTCAGTGACCAGCCGCCTCGTTGTGCATTCCGTCTGCAGAAGCGTATCTCGACAGACCCGCGATCCATCTTCACGAACGTGCATATTTCTACGTCTGATGTGAGAATATTTATGCACTAACGTCCGGTACCGCCGGCTATGACGATCACTCTACCGGGACCCACGCTCGGCGTCGTCGGCGGCGGCCAACTGGGTCGCATGATCGGAGAGGCGGTCGCGCCGCTCGGCGTCGACGTCATCGTGCTCGATCCGACGCCTGACTGTCCGGCCAGCCCCGTCGTCAGCGACCAGATCGTCGGCGGCTTCGACGACGCCGACGCGATCCGCGAGCTGGCGAGCCGGGTCGACGCCCTGACCTTCGAAATCGAGCTGGCGGACCCGGACCTGCTGGCCGAGGCGGCCGCCGAACACGACGTTCCCGTCCATCCCGACCCGGACACGCTCCGCACCATTCAGGACAAGCTCGTCCAGAAGGAGGCGCTGGTCGACGCCGGGATCCCCGTCCCCGAGTTCGTCGCGGTCGCCACCGCCGAGGGGCTCGAACGCGTCGTCGAGGAGTTCGGCGGCGTCATGCTGAAGGCCCGCGAGGGCGGGTACGACGGGCGAGGGAACGTTCCCGTCGACAAGCCCGCGGACGCGGCCGACGCGCTCGACGAGATCGGCGGCGCCGCGATGGCCGAGGAGTTCCTCGACTTCGAGCGCGAGATCGCCGTGATGGGCCTGAAGGGCGCCAACGGCGAGACGCGGACGTACCCGGTCACCGAGACGATCCACCGCGAGGAGATCCTCCGCGAGAGCGTCGCACCGGCCCGGACGGACGACGCGGTCGTCGCTGAGGCCGAGTCGGTCGCGCGCGACGTGCTCGACGTGCTCGACGGTCGTGGCGTCTACGGGATCGAGCTGTTCGAGACCCGCGACGGAGAGGTGCTCGTTAACGAGATCGCGCCGCGGCCGCACAACTCCGGCCACTGGACCATCGAAGGCGCGCGCACCTCGCAGTTCGAGAACCACGTCCGGGCCGTCCTCGGGTGGCCGCTCGGGTCGACCGACCTCGTCGCGCCCGCGGTCACGGCGAACGTGCTCGGGGACATCGAGGAGACCCAGCCCGCGACGCTCCGGAACGTTGATGCTGTCCTTGCGGCCGCCGACGCCGACCTCCACTGGTACGGGAAAGCCGACGTGCGCCCCCTCCGGAAGATGGGGCATCTGACGGCGACGGACCACAACGTCGACGCCGACCGCGACGCCCTGCTCTCGCGGGCGCGAGACCTCCGCGACGGGCTGACGTTCCGGGACGTGTAGCCGCGGAGCGATGCCCGACGACCCCGCGCCCGACGCCCTCGCGCCCGACGCCCTCGCGCCCGACGCGCCCCGCGAACGCCAGTCGATCCGACTCCCGTCAGACCGGATCGAGGCGCTCCGCGAGTGGGCGGCGGAGGGGACCGCCCTGACCGCCGCGGCCCGCGTCCGCGACCCGGACGGTCGGCTCGCGTTCGTGAAGACGGCGTGGTCGGATGGCTGGATCCTCCCCGGCGGCGCGGTCGAACCCGGTGAGTCGCCCGCGGTCGCGGCGGCGCGGGAGGTCCGCGAGGAGACGGGGCTGGACGCGCGGATCGGGGACCCGGTCGTCGTCTTCGAGCAGTCGTACGTCGACGCCGAGCGCGACGCGGTCGCGTTCGAGGCCGAGTACGCGGTCTACGCGGCGCGCGCCGCTGGGGAGATTCCGGACGCCGCCGACCTCGGGATCTCTCCCGACGAGATCCGCGCCGTCCGGTGGTTCGAAGGAGTCCCGGAGGCGCTCCACGACGGCGACCTCCTCCGCGCGTACCTCTCAGGAGAGCACCGCTAACCGCCCGTCGCTGGTTTCTGTCGCCACCGTCGCGAACAGCCTCCCGTCGGCGGCGGTGACGTAGCTCGCGCCGCCGTCGACTTCGCGCTCGAACCGCGTCTCTCCGAGGCGGAGGGACCGGACACCGACGCCCCCGTCGACGCCGACCCCGCGGAGCCGTTCTCCGCCGACGTATATCGTGTCGCCGACGAGCGCCGGCGGCGTCGGTCGAACGGCGCTTCCGATATCGGTCCGCCACGCGCGGTCTCCGTTCTCCGCGTCCAGCGCGTCCAGCCGCCCGCCCGAGACCGCGAACACTCCGCCGTGACCAGCCGCGATTCCCCCTTCGGCGAATCCGCGAAGGCCGGCGCGCCACTGCAGCTTCCCGGTCGGGCCGAAACAGCGAACCGACCCGTCTCCCGCGCCGACCACCACGTCCCCCGACCCCCGTATCGACTCGTCGTCCGGCCCGCGGGACGCGACGACGGTCGGCGCGGTGCGGATCCCGGCGTCGACGGTCCGGTTCCAGCGCACGCGGCCGTCGTCGTCGACCGCGTACAGCTCCCCGCCGGCGGTCGCGGCGTAGACGACGCCGTATACCGACGCCGACGCGTGCGCGGCGGCGCGTCGAACGATCCCGTCGAGCCGGCGTTCCCACTGTCGCTCGCCGGTCGCGCCGTCGAACGCTCGGAGGTACTCGCCGGCGCCGATCACCACTCGGTGACCGTCCCCGCGGTCGACGACGAGGGGCGTCGTCTCGCCGAAGACGTACTCGAACGCTCGACTCCACAGCCGCTCACCGGTGTCGAGATCGCGCGCGACCAGCGTATCCCTCTCCGGGACGTACGCCACGCCGTCCGCGACGGCCGGCGCTCCGGCGTAGCGAAACGCGTCGTTGTCGTCGGGGGCGACGGCCCAGCGCCGGCTCAGGTCCCCGCGGTCGAGCGCGACCACGTTCACGCCGGTGTTCAAAAGCACCGTTCCGTCGGTCACCACCGGGTCGCCGGCCGGGATCCCGTCGAACTCGTGCGTCCGGTCGATGGTCGGGTCGTCGCGCGGCGCGACGCCGTTCGGTACCGCCCGCGAGTTCCACTCGTTGCCGCCGCCGGTCGGCCAGTCGTACGCCTCGTCGCTGCCGGGAGCGGCGTCGAACTCGCCGAGACAGCCGGCGGTGGCCGCTGTTCCGGTCGCGCCGAGACCGGCGAGAAACGCGCGTCTGGAGGGCATGTCCGTCCAGTGATTCCGCGGCCGAACGCTTCGGCCTTGCGGTCGCTGGAGTGTCTATCGCCGGTGTGACAGCGGCCCCCGGACCGGCACGATTTACAACCCGGCTCGCGTCACCCACACCCATGACGACGGTCCAAGACCTGATCGACCGGCTCGAAGCGGAAGCGGCGGCCGACGCCGACCCCGAGACGACTCCCGACGTGGGGATCATCATGGGATCGGACTCGGACCTCCCCGTCATGGAGGGCGCCTACGACGCGCTCGACGAACTCGGGTTCGCGGAGCAGACCGACTTCGACGAGGCGCCGGACGCGCAGTTCACCTACGAGAGCTACGTCGTCTCCGCGCACCGGACGCCGGAGCTCATGTACGCGTACGGGGAGACCGCGGCGGCCCGCGGGCTCGACGTCGTGATCGCGGGCGCGGGCGGGAAGTCCGCCGACCTCCCGAACATGACCGCGTCGCTCGCGTACCCGATCCCGGTGATCGGCGTCCCGGTTCAGGAGAAGTCGGTGAACTCGGTCATCGGGATGCCCACCGGGGCTCCGATCGTCGCGGTCGACGCGGGGAAGTCGTTCAACGCTGCCCTGTCGGCCGCGCAGGTGCTCGCGCGCGAGCACGACGCGATCGAAGACCGGCTCATCGAGTACCACGAGGGACTGAAGGGCGGCGTCGCGGACGTGTCGGCCGATCTGCACGACCTCGGTGTCCACGGTTTCCGCGAGCGCGACGAATCGTAGTACTGGCTGGACAGCCGAAACGACACCCGACTCCGATCGTTCGTCCGGCTTGCTCGCCGGCGTTTTCGGCGACGTGGGGGCGTTGCGGTAAAGACTCAACGCTTATGAGGGGGCGGTCCAAACCCCAGCACGTTACGGAGACCTATATGAGCGATTGGATAGCGATCGGCGCCTTGGCGGCCGTCGGCCTGCTCATCCCGCTGGGGATGATGTCCGTGTCGGCGTTGCTCCGTCCGAGCGTGCCTGAGACCGGTAAAAGTACCACCTACGAGTCCGGCGAGACCCCGACGGGCGGGACGCGGATCCGGTTCAACATCCAGTACTACATGGTTGCGCTGTTGTTCGTCGTGTTCGACATCGAGACCGTGTTACTGTTCCCGTGGGCCGTCATCTACCGCCCGGCGATCAGCGCTGGCGTGCCGATGATCGACCTGCTGTGGCCGATGTTAGCCTTCGTCGGAGTCCTCGCGATCGGGCTCGTCTGGGCGTGGCGGTCCGGCGCCATCAGCTGGGCCCGGAGTCCCCGCGCGACCAGTCGAAAGACGGAGCGTGACCTCAACTAATGAGCAGCGATCAACCATTCATCACCGACGAATCGCAAGTCGTAACCGAGACCCGCGA
>Ga0208138_100248_pt1 | contig 29683 bp, 27 predicted proteins | sample AntRauMetaRauer3_FD_184786 | JGI IMG/M metagenome (GOLD analysis project Ga0208138, IMG submission 184786) | Saline lake microbial communities from Rauer Lake, Antarctica, in enrichment culture - Antartic Rauer Lake 3 Metagenome Rauer3 (SPAdes)... ...
CACCAGTGTGCTGGAGGGCATGAACAACCGAATCAAGGTCATCAAGCGGATGGCCTATGGATACCGCGACACGGCGTACTTCTTCCTGAAGATCCGTGCCGCGTTTCCCGGCAAAGTGCGATGAACCTTTTTTTTGTCCGGCACTCTTCTTTGGCCTTCGGTTGTTGTCTCGGGCCGTCTCCTCGAGCGCGCCGTTCGCCCCCTGGTGCGTCATCAGTCTGCGGGAGGGGGGCGTGCTTCGCCGCAGTCCGATGCTGGGCCGTCTGGCCTGTGTCGCCCGTGAGGCGGAGGCGGGCATGCCGGCGTGGCTAGGCGCCGAGCGTCGCGTCGGCAGTGGCCTGGGGGGTAGAGCAGGGCAGGGGCGTGGCCAGCCCCTCGAGCAGGGCGTCCAGGTTGGTGATGCGCTTGAGCGCCTGGAAGCGTCGGGCGGCCTCGGTGTCGCGCTGGCGCATATGGTTGAGCCACTGTTTAAGCAGCGAGGTGACGACACGGTCGGGCAGCGTGCTACGCTGCGTTGCAGCAAACTCGGCGAGGATCGCCGCCCGCTCGTGCCAGGGCGTCTCCGGCAGGCGTTCGCCGGTGGCCTGCCAGTGGCGGATGCGGGCAGCCAGGCGGGGATCGGCCAGGGCGCCGCGGCCGAGCATCACGTCGCGACAGCCGGAGAGCGTGCGCGCCTTCCAGTAATCTTCCAGGGTCCAGATGTCGCCGTTGGCGACCACCGGAATGGACAGGCGCTGGCGGATCCGGCCGATCCACTCCCAGTGGGCGGGGGGGCGATAGCCCTCGTCGCGGGTGCGGCCGTGGACCACCAGCCGTTGGGCGCCGGCATCCTGGGTGGCCAGCGCGCAGGCCAGCGCCAGGCGGCGGTCGGCGAAGCCCAGGCGGACCTTGGCCGTCACCGGAATCGCCTCGCCCACGGCCGCATGCACCGCCGCCACGGCGGCATGCACGCGGCGCGGGTCGCGCAGCAGCGAGGCGCCGCCGTCGTGGCGATTGACCAGTTTGGCGGGGCAGCCGAAATTGAGGTCCACGCCGGTAGCGCCGAGGTGCAGCGCCTGGCGGGCATTGGCGGCCAGCGCCGCGGGGTCGGAGCCCAGTAGCTGCAGCGTCACCGGCACGCCGCTCGGGGTGGCGGGGGCCGTGTCGGTCTGCAGCTCCGGGCAGTGCTTGTAGAAGACGCGGGGCGGCAGCCGAGCATCGACGACGCGCACGAACTCGGTCACCACCCAGTCGAAGCCGGGGGCGCGCGTCAGCAGGTCGCGGGTCACCGCGTCGATGACCCCCTCCATGGGCGCTAGGCCGATCCGACCCTTATGTAGTAAATTAACAACGCTGACTTCCACCATGACGCCATTGCAATCTGTTGGGGATCTGGCAGGTTATATGATCACAAAAAATGCGCAAGCCGGGTTTTTTTGCCGTATCTTGCCCAACTTGCCGCAAGAGTCAGGAGAATTCGCATGCAGGATTCGCAGCTGATACACGAGGGTCTCTCCCTGATGGGCCTCGGCATGGGCTTCGTCTTTGTTTTTCTTACCGTGCTGGTGGGCGTCACCACGCTGATGTCCAAGACGATCGGCCGCTTCTTCCCCGAGCCGGTCGTTCCCGCCGCCCGTGATTCCCGTGCTCCGGCCGCGCGCCAGGACGATGACCTTACCGTGGTCATCAGCGCGGCGGTGCACCGCTATCGCCAGCGCCACAAGCGCTGAGTCGAGCGTCCCGCCTTCTCCTCCCGTTCATAACGACAAGGTCAACACCATGAATGACAAGACACGCCCGCTCGGCATCACCGATGTCGTCTTGCGCGACGCCCATCAGTCGCTGTTCGCCACGCGCATGCGCCTGGACGACATGCTGCCGATCGCCGAGAAGCTCGATCGTGTCGGCTTCTGGTCGCTGGAATCCTGGGGCGGCGCCACCTTCGACGCCTGTATCCGCTATCTCGGCGAGGATCCGTGGGAGCGGATACGGGCGTTGAAGGAGGCGATGCCTAACACCCCGCAGCAGATGCTGCTGCGGGGCCAGAACCTGCTCGGCTACCGCCACTATGGCGATGACCTCGTGGACAAGTTCGTCGAGCGGGCCAAGACCAACGGGGTCGACGTGTTCCGCGTCTTCGACGCCATGAACGATCCGCGCAACCTCGAGCGGGCCATCCGGGCCGTGCGCCAGGTCGAGGGCCACGCCCAGGGCACGCTCTCCTATACGGTGAGCCCGGTGCACACCCTGGACGGCTGGGTCGAGCTCGGCAAGACCATCGCCGACATGGGCGCCGACTCCCTGGCGATCAAGGACATGGCCGGCCTGCTCAAGCCCTACGACGCCTACGAGCTGGTCAGCAAGCTCAAGAAGGTCGTGGACATCCCGATCCACATGCAGTGCCACGCGACTACCGGCCTCTCCACCGCCACGGCCCTCAAGGCCGCCGAGGCGGGCATCGACAACGTCGACACGGCGATCTCTTCCATGTCGATGACCTACGGCCACAGCCCGACCGAATCCCTCGTCGCCATGCTTCAGGGCACCGAGCGCGACACCGGCCTGGACCTGGAACTGCTCGAGGAGATCGCCGCCTACTTCCGCGAGGTGCGCAAGAAGTACGCCGCCTTCGAGGGCTCGCTCAAGGGCATCGATTCGCGCATCCTGGTCGCCCAGGTGCCGGGCGGCATGCTCACCAACATGGAAGGCCAGCTCAAGGAGCAGGGCGCCGCCGACAAGCTCGACGACGTGCTCGCCGAGATCCCGCGGGTCCGCGCGGACCTGGGTTTCATCCCGCTGGTCACCCCGACCTCGCAGATCGTCGGCACTCAGGCGGTGATGAACGTGATGATGGGCGAGCGCTATAAGTCCATCTCCAAGGAGGTGCAGGCGGTTCTCAAGGGCGAGTACGGCGCCGCGCCGGCCCCCTTCAACGAGGAGCTGCAGGCGCGCGTGCTGGACGGAGGCGAGCCGATCACCTGCCGTCCCGCCGACCGGCTCGAGCCCGAGATGGCGACCCTCACCGCCGAGCTCAAGGAGAAGGCCAAGGAGAAGGGCATCCGCCTCGCCGAGGGCGAGCGCGAGATCGACGACGTGCTGACCTATGCGCTCTATCCGCAGATCGGCCTGAAGTTCCTGCAGAACCGCGACAACCCCGACGCCTTCGAGCCGGCGCCCCAGGCCGCCGAGGCGCAGCCGGCCAATCTGCCGGCCGCCGCTGCCCAGAAGGGCGTGACCGAGGCCCCGGCGCCGGCCGGCCCCGAGACCTACACCGTCACCGTCAACGGCAAGCAGTACGTGGTCGAGGTCGCCGAGGGCGGCGAGATCGGCCAGGTGGCCGAGCAGGGCGGCAGCCAGCCGGCCGCGAGCGCCCCGGCTTCGGCCGCGCCCTCGGGCGAGAGCATCAGCGCGCCGCTGGCCGGTAACATCTTCAAGGTTAACGTGCGCGAGGGCGACAGCGTCGCCGAGGGTGACGTGGTGATCATCCTCGAGGCCATGAAGATGGAGACCGAGGTGCGGGCGGCGAGCGCCGGCACCGTCTCCGCCATCAAGGTCGGCGAGGGCGACAGCGTCGCCGTCGGTGACGTCCTGATCGAGCTCTGAGGACGGTTTTCATGTCAGAAAAGATATTGACCCTCTGGTACGGCTCGGGGCTCTACAACCTGACCCTGGGGCAGGCCGTGATGGTGCTGGTGGGGCTGGGGCTGCTCTACCTCGCCATCCAGAAGAAGTTCGAGCCGCTGCTGCTGGTGCCGATCGGCTTCGGCGGCATCCTGGCCAACATCCCCGAGGCGGGCCTCGCCCTATCGGCCGCCGAGCAGGCGGCGCACATGGCGTCGCCGGCGCTGCTCGAGCAGATGGCCCAGTCCCTGCAGCTCAGCCTGGACCCGGCAGGCGGCATCGAGGCCTGGCGGCACAGCCTCGCCGAGGTGCTGCACGGCGATACCTCGCCGGCCCTGGTGCGCGCCGCCAACGACGTGGCCATGGACGGCGGCTACGCCCACGGCATGCTCTATCAGTTCTACAGCGTGGCCATCGCCTCGGGCATCGCCCCGCTGGTGATCTTCATGGGCGTGGGTGCGATGACCGATTTCGGCCCGCTGCTGGCCAATCCGCGCACCCTGTTCCTGGGCGCGGCGGCGCAGTTCGGCATCTTCGCCACCCTGCTCGGGGCGGTGGGTATGTCGGCCATGGGCTGGATGGACTTCTCGCTCAATCAGGCCGCCGCCATCGGCATCATCGGCGGCGCCGACGGCCCCACCTCGATCTATGTCTCGAGCATCCTGGCGCCGGAGCTGCTGGGCGCCATCGCCGTGGCCTCCTACTCCTACATGGCGCTGGTGCCGCTGATCCAGCCGCCGATCATGAAGGCGCTGACCAGCAAGCGGGAGCGCGAGATCACCATGACGCAGCTGCGGCCGGTCTCCAAGCTGGAGAAGATCGTCTTCCCGCTCAGCCTGCTGATCCTGGTGGTGCTGTTCCTGCCCGATGCGGCGCCGCTTCTGGGGATGTTCTGCTTCGGCAACCTGATGCGCGAGAGCGGCGTGGTGGAGCGTCTCTCCGACACCACCCAGAACGCCCTGATCAACATCGTGACCATCTTCCTGGGGCTCTCGGTGGGCTCCAAGCTGATCGCCGACCGCTTCCTGGCGGTGGAGACCCTGGGCATCCTGGCGCTGGGCATGGTGGCCTTCGCCATCGGCACGGCCTGCGGCATCCTGATGGCCAAGCTGATGAACACCGTCAGCAAGATGCCGATCAATCCGCTGATCGGCTCCGCCGGCGTCTCGGCGGTGCCCATGGCGGCACGGGTCTCCAACAAGGTGGGGCTCGAGTCCAACCCCCACAACTTCCTGCTGATGCATGCCATGGGGCCCAACGTGGCCGGGGTGATCGGCTCGGCGGTGGCCGCCGGGGTGATGATCAAGTACCTCGGCTGAGGTCGAGCGTCCTGCCAGGACAAACGGCGCCTTCGGGCGCCGTTTTTTATGTGATGGGCATCGGTCGATGGGGCGGGACCTTTCGTCCGGGTAGGGACCTTTCGTCTGGGTAGGAGCGTTCAGTCTGGGTAGGGGCGTTCAGTCGTCCTGCAGCAGGGCGAGGCGCCCGCGCAGGCGCGTCGCAAGCGCGCTCAGCTCGACTGGCGCATCGCTCGGCCAGCCCACGGTCAGCTCTACCCCCTCGGCGCCGTAGTCGGCCTGCTCGACCGGCACCTCGCGCTCGGCCAGCCAGCCGCGGGCCTCGGCCTCGCCGGCAAAATCGACCTTCAGGCGCAGGGGTGCGCGTTCGACCACCTCGCGCCGGGGCAGCGTCTCCAGCGCCTGGGCGACGGCCCGTGAATAGGCGCGAGCCAGGCCGCCGGTGCCGAGCTTGGTGCCGCCGAAGTAGCGGGTCACCACGCTGCCCACCTGACCGAGGGCCGCGCCGTCCAGCACCTGGAACATCGGGCGCCCGGCGGTGCCGCCGGGTTCGCCGTCGTCGGAGAAGCCGATGGCGGTCTGCTCCCCGGGCGGGCCGGCGATCCAGGCCGTGCAGTGGTGGCTGGCGTTGGGGTGCAGGCGGCGGGCCTCGGCGAGCATCGCCTCGAAGGCGGCCGCGTTCGGCGCGTGGCAGATCCAGGCGATGAAGCGGCTCTTCTCCACCTCGAGTTCGCTTTCGTGCCGGTGGTCGGGCGGCAGGTCGGGTACTGCGTAGCGCATCAGGCGGCCAGTTCCGTCTGGCGCACCACGCCCATCACAAGGCCGATCACCTGGACGTCGTCGTTGCGCAGGTAGATCGGCGCCATGCGCTCGTTGGCCGGCTGCAGGCGAACGCCCGACTTCTCGATGTAGAACTTCTTCAGGGTGACCTCCTGGTCATTGATCATCACCACGGCGGTCTCGCCGTTCTCGGCGCTCTCGCGACGTTCGATGATGATCACATCCCCGTCGAAGATATTGCAATCGACCATGGAGTCGCCGCGCACCCGCAGGGCGTAGGTGTTGCGGCGCACCATGGTCGTCGGCACGCGGATGCTGCCGGCCTCCGGACAGGCCTCGATGGGCATGCCCGCCGAGACCTGGCCCAGCATCGGGATCTCGGTCAGGGCGTCGGCCTCGATGGCCTCCCAGGCTTCGGCCAGTGGCAGGTTGGGTCGGCGCTGCAGGTACTGCGGTGTGACGTTGGGCATGCGGTCTCTCCCTGGTCGTCTAACCCTGTCGATACATACAGTGTTTTACGAGCATAGCAGCCGGTCGCAAACTGGCAAGGGAAAGCTGTCTACGCCTGGCTTGACTCAGGGCAAGTGCGACCGGCTGCCGCAACCCGTCCGGCTGGCAGCCAGGGCCCTTTCCGTGTAGAGTTCCGGGCGCAATTATCCATGCCGGGAGAGTGCCTTGAGCCTGCGTCTGCAAGCCCGAAAGCTGGCCTGTGAGCGGGACGATCGCTGGCTGTTCAGAGACCTGGACCTGGATATCCATGCCGGCGAAATCGTGCGCGTGGAAGGCCCCAACGGCAGTGGCAAGACCACCCTGCTGAAGATCCTCTCCGGGCAGCTGGCCGACTTCGACGGCGAGCTCTACTGGAACGAGCATCCCATGCGCCGCACGCGCCAGGACTTCCTGGCCAACCTGCTCTACCTGGGGCATGCCCCGGGGGTCAAGGCGGCGCTGACGCCGCTGGAGAACCTCGCCTGGTACCAGGCCCTGGCGGGCGAGCCCGACGACGAGTCCGCGCGCTTCGCGGCGCTCTCGGCCGTGGGGCTGGTCGGCTTCGAGGACCTGCCCGCCGGGCAGCTCTCCGCCGGCCAGCAGCGCCGCGTGGCCCTGGCTCGCCTGGAGCTGATTCCGCGTCCGCTGTGGGTGCTCGATGAGCCGTTCACCGCCATCGACCGCGACGGGGTCGCGGATCTCGAGGCGCGCCTGGCCGCCCATGCCCGTCGCGGCGGCTGCGTGCTGGTCACGACCCATCACGAACTCGCCGACACGCCCGCCCTGCGGCGGATCCGGCTCGGTCAGGGGGCGCGTGATGCCGAACTCTGATCCTCATCTGGCACGGGAAACGGACGCCGTTCGGCTGTTCCGGGAACCCGAGGGCGGCGCCGGGGTCGCAATCCGGGCAACGCTGAAACGCGACCTGCTGCTGTTGATGCGCCGGCGCAGCGAGGTGCTCAACCCGCTGGTGTTCTTCGCCCTGGTGATCACCCTGTTCCCGATCGGCATCTCGCCGGACCCGGAACTGCTGGCGACCATCGCGCCGGGCCTTCTGTGGGTGGCGGCGCTGCTCGCGGCCCTGCTGTCCCTGGATAGCCTGTTTCGCAGCGACTTCGAGGATGGCTCCCTGGAGCAGCTGCTGCTCTCCCCCCAGCCGCTGCCGGCGCTGGCGCTGGCCAAGGTGGCGGTGCACTGGCTGTTGACCGGCCTGCCGCTGGCGCTGATGGCACCGGTACTAGGCATCATGCTGGCCCTGCCGGCGGGCAGCTACGCGGTGCTGGCGCTGTCGCTGGCGCTGGGTAGCGCCAGCCTGAGCCTGATCGGCGCCATCGGCGCGGCGCTGACCGTGGGGCTCTCCCGGGGCGGCGTGCTGCTCTCGCTGCTGGTGCTGCCGCTCTATATCCCGGTGCTGATCTTCGGCGCCGGAGCCGTGCAGGCGGCCATCTTCGGCGAGGGAGTCGCGGCGCACCTGGCGATTCTCGGGGCGCTTCTTGCAGTGGCGCTGATCCTGGCCCCCTGGGCGATCGCGGCGTCACTGCGCATCAGTATCAACGGTTGAGGACGACAATCGGCATGTGGGCCTTCATACACAAGCTCGGATCCCCCAAGTGGTTCTATGGCATCAGCGCGCGGCTCTCGCCCTGGTTCTGGGCGGCGGCGGCGCTGCTGATCGTCGTCGGCAGCGTCTGGGGGCTGGCCTTCGCGCCCGCCGACTACCAGCAGGGCAACAGCTTTCGCATCATCTACGTGCACGTGCCCGCGGCCTTCCTGGCGCAGTCCATCTTCGTCAGCATGGCGATCGCCGGGTTCGTTTTCATGGTCTGGAAGATCAAGGTCGCCGACATGGCCGCGGCGATGATGGCCCCGCTGGGCGCGGCCATGACCTTCGTGGCGCTGTTCTCCGGCGCGGTCTGGGGCGTGCCCACCTGGGGCACCTGGTGGATGTGGGACGCGCGCCTGACCTCGATGCTGATCCTGCTGTTCCTGTACTTCGGCGTGATCGCCCTGCGCGGCGCCTTCGCAAGCCGCGACAGCGCCTCCCGCGCCGCCTCGGTGCTGGCCATGGTCGGCGTGATCAACATCCCCATCATCAAGTACTCGGTGGACTGGTGGTACACCCTGCACCAGCCCGCCACCTTCAGCGTCACCTCGCGCCCGGCCATGCCGCTGGAGATGTGGGCGCCGCTTCTGATCATGGTGCTGGGCTTCTACTGCTTCTTCATCGCGGTGACGCTGATGCGCACGCGCAGCGAGATCCTGCGTCGTGAATCGAACAAGCGCTGGGTGCGTGAGCTCGCCGGGGAGGTGAACTGATGGCCTTCGATTCCCTCTCGGCCTTCCTGGCCATGGGCGGCCACGGCGTCTACGTGTGGGCCTCCTGGGGCCTGACCGGGCTGCTGCTGGTCGGCGTGGTCCTCCACGCCCGCGCCGAGCGCCGGGCGCTGCTGCGCGACCTGCGCCGCCGGGCGCGACGCGAGCAGCGCCGCGGCGCCTCGACACCGGTTTCACATCAAGAGGGCCACGCCCGTGAGAGCTAAACGCAAGCAGAAACTGTTCGTGATCCTGGGGCTGGTCTCGCTGGCCGCCATCGCCGTGGGCCTGACGCTCTATGCGCTGCGCAGCAACATCAACCTGTTCTTCAGCCCGGTGCAGATCACCGCCGGCGATGCCCCGCTGGAGCGCCAGATTCGCGCCGGCGGCATGGTCCGCGAGGGCACGGTGGAGCGCGACAAGGAGAGCCTCGAGGTCGTGTTTACCGTGACCGACTACGTCGAGGACGTCGAGGTACGCTACAGCGGCATCCTGCCCGACCTGTTCCGCGAGGGGCAGGGCGTGGTGGTGGTCGGTGAGCTGCAGCAGGGCGGCTGGCTGCGCGCCGACCAGGTGCTGGCTCGCCACGACGAGAACTACATGCCCCCCGAGGTGGCCCAGGCGCTGGAGGAGGCCGGCTACTCGCCGGAGGACTACCAGGCCCAGGCGGCCGAGGTGGGCAAACGGCTCGAGGCGCAGAACGACGGCGCCCGTGCGAACTGATCCGGAGTGTCCATGCAGACCCTGATGATCCCCGAAATCGGCCACTTCGCCCTGATCATTGCCCTGCTGATGGCCTTGGTCCAGGGCGTCATGCCGCTGGCCGGCGCGGCGACCCGTCGCCCGCTGTGGATGGCCTATGGGCGCCCCATGGCCACCGGCCAGTTCCTGTTCCTGGCCATCGCCTATGCCTGCCTGACCGCCAGCTACCTGCTGGACGACTTCAGCGTGGCCAACGTGGCCAACAACTCCAACTCGCTGCTGCCCTGGTACTACAAGGCCAGCGCCGTATGGGGTAACCACGAGGGCTCGGTGCTGCTGTGGAGCCTGATCCTCGGCGCCTGGACCTTCGCGGTAAGCCGCTTCTCCCGCGAGCTGCCCCGGGACATGCTGGCCCGGGTGCTGGGCGTGATGGGCCTGGTCAGCGTCGGTTTCCTGGCCTTCGTGCTGGTCACCTCCAACCCCTTCGAGCGGCTGCTGCCCAACGTGCCCCAGGACGGCGCCGACCTGAATCCGCTGCTGCAGGATTTCGGCCTGATCGTCCATCCGCCGATGCTCTACATGGGCTACGTGGGCTTCTCGGTGGTCTTCGCCTTCGCCATCGCGGCCCTGCTGGGCGGCCGCCTGGACGCCGCCTGGACCCGCTGGGCACGGCCCTGGACCAACATTGCCTGGGCGTTTCTCACCGTGGGCATCGCCCTGGGCAGCTGGTGGGCCTACTACGAGCTCGGCTGGGGCGGCTGGTGGTTCTGGGATCCGGTCGAGAACGCCTCGCTGCTGCCCTGGCTCGCCGGCACCGCGCTGATTCACTCCCTGGCGGTGACCGAGAAGCGCGGCTCTTTCAAGAGCTGGACGGTGCTGCTGGCGATCTCCACCTTCTCGCTATCGCTGATGGGCACCTTCCTGGTGCGCTCGGGGGTGCTCACCTCGGTGCACGCCTTCGCCAACGACCCGTCTCGAGGGCTCTTCATCCTGGTGCTGCTGGGCATCACCGTGGGCCTGTCGCTTCTGCTGTTCGCGCTGCGCGCCCCGCGAGTCAGCCATCAGGTCGCCTTCAGCTGGCTGTCCCGCGATGCGCTGCTGCTGATCAACAACATCCTGCTGGTGATCATGACCGTCACGGTGCTGCTGGGCACGGTCTATCCGCTGCTGCTCGATGCCATGGACCTCGGCAAGATCAGCGTCGGCCCGCCCTACTTCAATGCGCTGTTCGTGCCGCTGACGGTGGTGCTGTGCCTGTTCATGGGGCTGGGACCGCTGGCGCGCTGGAAGCGCACCGACGGGCGCGATCTGCTCAAGCGCAGCTGGCTGGCCGGCCTGCTGGCGCTGATCATCGGCGCGCTGGCGCCGCTGCTCTATCGCGGCGAGTGGAGCCTCCAGGTGAGCCTCGGCGTGCTGATCTCGCTGTGGGTCGTGCTGCCCATGGCGCGCGACCTGTGGGTCAAGACGCGCCACTCGTCGGGCCGCCTGGCCGGCGCCAAGCGCCTGTCGCTGGCCTACTGGGGCATGACCCTCGGCCACCTGGGCGTGGCGGTGACGATCATCGGCGTCACCGTGGTCTCCAACTACGCCATCGATCGCAACGTGCGCATGGGGGTGGGCGATAGCGTCGAACTCGCCGGCTACACCTTCACCATGACCGAGCTCGGCAGCCGTCGCGGCCCCAACTTCCTGGCCGACTTCGCCGAGATCGAGGTGCGCCGCGGCGACAGCCAGCGCACTTTTGCCATGACGCCCGAGAAGCGCCTCTACCTCGCCCGGGGCATGCCGATGACCGACGTCGCGCTGCGCCCGGGACTGTTCCGCGATCTCTACGTCGCCATGGGGGAGGATCTCGAGGACGGCAGCTGGGCCATGCGCCTGCAGTACAAGCCCTTCGTGCGCTGGCTGTGGCTGGGCGGCCTGCTGATGGCGGCCGGCGGCATCCTGGCGGTGGCCGATCGTCGCTACCGGCGCACCGCGACCGCCCGCGACCCCGAGCAGGGCGCCGCGGCCGAGCCCAAGCCCAAGGAGGCCACGGCATGAAGCGTCGCCTGCTGCTGCTGCTGCCGCTGCTCGGCTTCCTGGTGCTGGGGGGCTTCCTCTACCAGGGCCTGTCGATGAATCCCTTCGATCGCGACTCGGCGCTGATGGCCCGGGAGTTCCCGGCCTTCGAGCTGACGACTCTGGAGGACTCCGAGCGCACCGTCGATGGCTCGCTGCTCGAGGGCGAGGTCACCCTGGTCAATGTCTGGGGCGAGTGGTGCCCGACCTGCAAGCAGGAGATGCCGCAGCTGCTCGACCTGGCCGATCGCGGCGTGCGCCTGATCGGCGTCGACTACAAGGACACCCGGGAGAAGGGTCGCGAGTTCCTGGCCGAGTTCGGCAACCCCTTCGAGGTCAACGTCTTCGACCCCGACGGCAGCCTCGGCTTCGACCTCGGCGTCTACGGCGCCCCGGAGACCTTCCTGGTCGACGCCGACGGCATCATCCGCTATCACCACACCGGCTACATCAAGCCGGAAGACGTGCGTGAGACGATCCTGCCGGAGGTGGAAAAATGGCGAGACTGATCCGCGGCCTGTTGGCCGCGCTGTTACTGCTGCCGCTGCTCGCCCAGGCGGCGGGCATCGAGGTCCGCCAGTTCGACGACCCGGTGACCGAGCAGCGCTACCAGGACCTGACCGCCAGCCTGCGCTGCCCCAAGTGCGAGAATCAGGCGATCGGCGACTCCGACTCGCCGATCGCCGGTGACATGCGCGACCGGGTCTACGTCCAGCTCCAGGATGGCCGTTCCGACAAGGAGATCCTGGACTTCATGGTGAGCCGCTTCGGCGACTACGTGCTCTACAATCCGCGCCTCGAGGGCCGCACCCTGCTGCTGTGGGGGCTGCCCGCGGCGCTGGTGCTGCTCGGCGCCGTGGTGGTGGTGCTGATGGTGCGCGCGCGTCGCCGCATCTCGGCCCGCGCCCTGAGCACCGAGGAGCGTGATCGCCTGGATGCACTGATCAATCGCGAGAGAAACGAATGACCCTGCTATGGATCGCCCTGGCCGTGCTGCTGTTGCCGGCCCTGTGGTTGCTGGTGGCCCCGCTGCGTCGTGCCGCCACCGTGCGCGAGGCCCAGCGTGACTTCGAGGCCAACGACCGCACCACCGAACAGAACCTGGCCATTTACCGTCGCCGGCTGGCGTCGCTTCAGGCCGCCCACGCGCGCGGCGAGATCGATGCGGCTCGCGTCGAGGAAGATCGCCTGGAGCTCGAGCGCAGCCTGCTCGAGGACACCGAGCGCCTCGAGCGCGCCCCGCTCGCCTCGGCCGCCTCCGGCCGGCTGGTGGTGCCGGTGGTGATGGTGGCCGTGGTGCTGGCAAGCGTCTTCTGGTACCTCCACGAGGGCGCCGAGGGTGATCTCGCCCTCTACACCGTGCAGCAGCAGGTGATGAGCGACCCCGAGGGCTCGCTGCCGGTGCTGATCCAGCGTCTCGAGGAGCAGGCTCAGCGCCAGCCCGATAACCCCAACGTCTGGCGCTCGCTGTTCCCGCTCTATCGCGACAGCGGCCGCATCGATGCGGCCACGCGCGCCCTGGAGCGGCTGGTCGCGCTGGAGGGGCGCCAGCCCTGGCTGCTCGCCGAGCTCGCCCAGATCCGCTACTTCGCCGCCGGCCGCGAGATGACCGCCGAGGTCCAGGCGCTGGTCGACGAGGTGTTGGCCATGGAGCCCGCCCAGCCCACGGTGATCGGCATGCTCGGCATCGAGGCCTTCGAGGCCGGCGACTTTGAAGCCGCCATCGACCACTGGCGCCGCGCCATCGCCGGCATGAACAACCCGGATTCCGCCGAGGCCCTGCGCGAGGGCATCCGCGTGGCCCAGCAGCGCCTGGGCGTCACCCCCGACCCGGCCAAGCCGGCCGTCGCCGAGGGGCCCGGCATCGCCGTGCGGGTGCGCCTGTCCGACGAGCTCGCCGGTCGGCTCGACGACGACGCCACCGTCTTCGTGGTGGCCCGCGACCCCGCCGGCGAGTTGCCGCCGCTGGCCGTGGCGCGGGCGCGGCTCGGCGAGTTGCCGCTGACCACGGTACTCAATGACGCTGACGCCATGGCGCCGATGGCCAAGCTCTCCCAGGTGGAGACGGCGCGGCTGACGGTGCGCGTCTCCCGGAGCGGGGAGGCCACGCCGCAGCCCGGCGATCTGGTCGGCACCCTCGGCGGGGTCTCGGTGGGCATGATCGACGGCGATGCCGTCGAGGTGGTGATCGACCGGGTCGTCGAGTGAGTCCATGCGCCTGACATCGATCCGCCTGGCGGGCTTCAAGTCCTTCGTCGACCCGGTCACGGTGCCCTTCGATGGCAACATGACCGCCATCGTCGGCCCCAACGGCTGCGGCAAGTCCAACATCATCGATGCCGTGCGCTGGGTCATGGGCGAGTCCTCGGCCAAGACCCTGCGCGGCGAGTCGATGACCGACGTCATCTTCAACGGCTCCACCGGCCGCAAGCCGGTGGGCATGGCCTCCATCGAGCTGATCTTCGACAACCGCGACGGCGCCATGGGCGGCATCTACGCCCAGTACGCCGAGATCGCGGTCAAGCGTCAGGTCACCCGCGACTCCCAGTCCAACTACTTCTTCAACGGCCAGAAGTGCCGGCGTCGCGATATCGCCGATCTGTTCCTGGGCACCGGCCTGGGGCCGCGCTCCTACGCCATCATCGGCCAGGGCATGATCTCGCGGCTGATCGAGGCCCGCCCCGAGGAGCTGCGTGCCACCCTCGAAGAGGCCGCCGGCATCTCCAAGTACAAGGAGCGGCGACGCGAGACCGAGAACCGCATGCGCCGCACCCAGGAGAACCTGGAACGCCTGGAGGACATCCGCGAGGAGCTCGACAAGCAGCTCGAGCGCCTCAAGCGCCAGGCCGAGGCGGCCAGGCGCTACCAGAACCTCAAGCAGGAGGAGCATCGCCTCAAGGGCGAGCTTTCGCTGCTGCGCGGCCGCGCCCTGCGCGCCAGCCAGACCGAGGAGGAGACCCGCGTCCGCGAGTTCGAGACCGCGGTGGAGCGCGAGGTGCTGGGCATGCGCCAGGCCGAGACGCGCCTCGAGGAGGCCCGCGCCGAGCACGACCGCCTGGCCGAGGAGCTGGACGGTCGGCAGTCGAGCTTCTACGAGACCACCACCGCCATCGCCCGCCTGGAGCAGGACCTGGAGCACACCCGCTCCCGCGATCAGCAGCTGGCTCGGGATCTCGAGGCCGCGCGCCGCGAGCTCGCCGAGCTGGCCCGCCTGGGCGACGACGACGGCGAACGCCTGACGCGTCTCGATGAACGTCTCGAGACCCTGGGGCCCGAGCAGGAAGAGGTGGCGGAGCAGCTCGCCGAGTTGGAGGCCGCCCTGGAGGAGGCCGAACCGCTGGCCGAGGAGGCCGAGGCCGCCTGGGAGAGCTTCGGCGAGCGCTGGCAGGAACAGAGCCGCGAGGCCGAGCGTGCCCAGGATCGCCTGCGCGACCTCGAGGGCCGGCTCGAACGCCTCTCGGCCGACGAGCGTCGCCGTCGCCAGCAGCACGAGGAACTCCCCGATATCGCCGGCCTCGGCGAGCAGCGTCGCGAGCTGGCCGAGCGCCACGCCGAGCTCGAGGTCCAGCTGGCCGAGCTCGAGGCGCGTCGCGGCGAGCTCCAGGTCGATCGCGATGCCGCCCGTGGCGAGGTGCGCGAGGCCGAGGAGGCCCGCGAGACCGACCGCCAGCGTCGCAGCACCCTGCAGGGCGAACTGGCCTCGCTGGAGGCCCTGATCGAGGCCGCCCTGGCCGATCACGACGAGGCTCTCGACGCGCACCTGACCGCCCACGGCCTGGGAGACCGGCCGCGCCTCGGCGAGGCGCTCGAGGTCGAGCCCGGCTGGGAGGAGGCGGTCTCCTGGGTGCTCTCGCCCTGGCTGAGTGCGCGCCTGGCGCCGCGGGATGCGTCCCGGGAAGCCATGGCGGCGCCGCCCCAGGCCGAGCTCGGCCTGCTCGAGGCCGATGAGGTGAGCGCACCGGCGGGAAGCCTCGCCGCCCGGGTGCGCGGCGCCGGGGCGGCCGGCCGGTGGCTGGCCGGCATCCGCTGCGTCGAGAGCCGCGAGGCGGCCTGGGCCGCGCGCGAGGAGCTCGCCGCCGGCGAGAGCCTGATCACCCCCGACGGCCTCTGGCTCGGCGCGGGCTGGGTGCGTCATCGCGGCGCCGGTGCCGGGCCCGATGCCCTGCTGGTCAGCCGGCGTCGCGAGGCCGAGGTGCGCGAGACCCTCGGCGAGGTGGAGGCGCGCCTCGGCGAGCAGGAACAGCGTCTCGAGGCGGCCGCGGCCCGGGTCGAGCAGAGCGAGGCGGCCCTGGAGCAGACGCGCCAGGAGGAGCGCGAGTTCGAGCAGCAGCGCCAGCAGCTGGCCGTTCAGGAGAGCGGGCTCGCCAGTCGACTCGAACATCTGGAAGGGCGCGCCGCCGAGCTCGCCGAGGAACTCGAGGGGCTGGCCGAAAACCGCGAGGAGGCGATGCTGGCCCTAGAAGAGGCGCGCGAGCAGTGGCAGGCGGCCATGGCCCGGTTGGAGGAGGGCGCCGAGACCCGCGAGCGTCTCGAGCGGCAGCGCCGCGAGGCCAGGGAGCGGCTGGCCGCGCTGCGCACTCGCCAGCGTCCGCTGGCCGATCAGGCCCAGCGCCTGGCGCTCGAGCAGGAGCGGATGAACACCGAGCGCACGGGCCTGGCCGAGCAGCAGGGGCGGGCCGGCGAGGCCCGCGAGCGCCTCGAACTGCGCTGCGCCGAGCTGGAGGAGGCCCGCGAGGGGCTCCACGAACCCGACGAGGAGCGCCGCGAACGCCTCGACGAGCTGCTGGCCCGTCGCGAGCGCGAGGAGCGAGTGCTCAACGAGACTCGTGCCCGTGCCGCCGAGCTGGTCGAGCGCCTGCGCGAGGATGAGCAGACCCGCCAGGGGCACGAGCGCAACCTCGAGGGTGTCCGCGAGCGCCTGCAGGAGTCGCGCATGCAGGTCCAGGCCCTCGCCCTCAAGGCCGAGACCCAGGACGAGCAGCTCGCCGAGCTGAACCACGATGCCGCGAGCCTGGCCGAGCATCTCGACCCCAACGCCACCGAATCCGCCTGGCAGACCCGGCTGGAGGAGGTCGGCGAGCGCATCCGGCGGCTGGGCGCCATCAACCTGGCGGCCATCGAGGAGTATGACCAGCAGGCCGAGCGCCGCGACTACCTGGAGGCCCAGCACGCCGAGCTCAGCGAGGCCCTGGAGACCCTGGATCGGGCGATACGCCGGATCGATCAGGAAACACGGTCGCGATTCCGCGACACCTTCGAGCGAGTCAACAACGGCCTGCAGGAACTTTTTCCGCGAGTGTTCGGTGGCGGAACCGCATGGCTGACGCTGACCGGCGAGGATTTGCTGGAGACCGGCGTGGCCATCATGGCGCGGCCTCCCGGCAAGAAGAACAGCACCATTCATCTGCTCTCGGGCGGCGAAAAGGCGCTCACTGCGCTGTCGATGGTCTTTGCCATCTTTCAGCTCAATCCGGCGCCCTTCTGCATGCTCGATGAGGTCGATGCGCCGCTGGATGATGCCAACGTCGGACGCTACGCCAAGCTGGTGAAGGAGATGTCTGATACCGTTCAGTTCATCTACATTACCCACAACAAGATTGCCATGGAGGCATCGGAACGGTTGATGGGGGTCACCATGCAGGAGCCGGGCGTATCGCGCCTGGTATCGGTAGGCGTGGAGGAGGCCGCGGCCCTGGCCGATGCCTGATGGACTTGAACGTCAACGGTAAACGGGTTAACAAGGATGATAATGAAGACGATAGTGCATGGACGCATGGGGAACCTGAAGGGCGATTGCGAAGGGCAAAGTCGAGTGACGGCATGACAATGCCGAACTTGACAATCAAAAGAATTGGCCCTTTTTTTGGCAGTCGCGCTATGCTGTTGTCGGACAACCATCAGGCATGGCGCCTTAGCAAAAGGCATGACGACCCATGGAATTAAGAGAGTGGCTGATCATTTTAGGGTTGGCGTTGGTGACCCTCATCGTCATCGATGGGGTGCGTCGACTGCAGCGGCAACGCCGCGTACCGCGTCTGGATCAGGCCGAGAGCGCCACTGCTGATGCGCACGCCGAGCCCGAGGTAGACCCCGAGGCCGAGGCCCGACGGGCCGAGATCAACTGGGAGCTGCCCAACGGAGGGGCGCGGGTCATCAGGCCGGCGGACGAGGAGGGGGTGCGTCCCAAGCCCAAGCTGGAGCGCCAGGAGCATCCTGGCCCGTCACGGGTATTGTCGGAGTTCCGGCGCCACGCCGAAGATCCCAAGGCCAACGCTCAGCGGCCGGCGGAGGCTGGGGGGGAGGCGCAGCGCGAGTCGTCGACCGCTCGTCCTGAGGCGCCGCGCCGCGATGTTCGTCATGCCCATCGTGATGCCGCTCATGAGACCGCCCAGATGAGCGCCGATGCTTCCGCGTCCCCGGGTATTGATGCCGCCGAGGACGAGCGCCGTGAGCCAGCGCTCACTAGCCTGGAGGAGTCTGAGGTGCGGTCAGCCGGCGAAGTCTCCGAGGGCATCGGCTCCCTGGCCGCCGATCCACAGGATCACGACGGCTATGCCGACGAAGAGCGCTACCGGCTGGTGGATCTCGAGGGCATGGGTGACTCCCTGAAGAGCGGCTCCAAACGGGTCGGCTCCTCCATGCAGCGTTTCGGTGCCTCCCTGCAGAAGTCCTTGAACGATCGCCGCGAGCACAAGCGCGACGAAAAGCAGCGCCGGGAGCAGGTGCGCGCCGAGAAGGCCGCCCGCGAGTCGGCTCAGCGGCAGCAGGCCGAGCATGAGCAGACCCGCGAGGCCGAGCGGCGTCGCCTCGAGGCCGAGGCGGTCGCCCGCACCGACGATGATGATCCACTCTTCACCCCGTCGCGCAGCCGGCACCGGGAGCCCGAGGCTTCCGCCATGGATGGATACCTGGATGAGCGAGTGGAAGAGCCCGTCGAGGAAGCCCTGGACGACGGATCGCCGTACGACGACGTGGTGCGTGCCCACCCGGTGCTGGAAAAGGCGCTGCGTCATGACGTCAACGCCGAGCACGCCCGCGAGACCCTGAGTCACGCCGAGGAGATCCTGGTGATCAGCGTGATGTCCCGTGACGAGGAGGGCTTCTCCGGCACGGCGCTGCTCGAGCTGATGATGGCCTGCGGCCTTCGTTACGGTCGCGACATGGGCATCTTCCACCGCTTCGAGACCGAAGACCCGGAGAGTCGCCTGCAGTTCTCGATGGTCAACGTGGTCAAGCCGGGGACCTTCCCCATCGAGGCCATGGACGACTTCCGCACCCAGGGCATCACCCTGTTGATGCCGCTGCCGGGCGCCAGCGACACCGCGGCGGCCTTCGAAGCGATGGTCGAGACCGCCATGGTCATCGTCCGTCATCTGGGCGGCGTGCTGAAGGACGAGCATCGGAGCGTGATGACCGCCCAGACCGTGGAGTTCGCGCGCCAGCGGGTGCAGGAGTTCGAGCGCCGCAACCGCCTCAACCGTTACCAGGTGAACTAGCCAGCACGCCGCTTCGCGGGCCAGTCAAACAACCCCATGAAATCATGGGGTTGTTTCGTTTGGGCAGGCGAAAAGCGGGTGTGCGAGAATAGCCGTGCCTTCGTGATACCAGACCAGAGACACCATGAGCCAAGCCGATCCCGAAGTTCTCGATGAAGTGGCGCGCCTGCGTGCCGAGCTCGACGACGCCAACTACCGCTACTACGTGCTCGACGAGCCCAGGCTGACCGACGCCGACTACGATCGCCGGTTGCGTCGCCTGCAAGTGCTGGAGGAGGCGCATCCTGAGCTGGTGACCGCCGACTCGCCGACCCAGCGGGTCGGGGCCGCGCCCGACGCGGGCTTTCCCGAGGTGGCGCACGCCGTGCCGATGCTCTCCCTGGACAACGCCTTCAGCGAGGAGGAGATCAAGGCCTTCGTGCGACGCGTCGCCGACCGCCTCGAGGCGGTCGGCGAACCGCTGGCCTTCTGCTGCGAGCCCAAGCTCGACGGTGCGGCCGTCTCGCTGGTCTATGAGCACGGCGAGCTGACCGCCGGCGTCACCCGCGGCGACGGCCGCACCGGCGAGGGCATCACCTCCAACCTGCGCACCCTGCGCTCCATCCCGCTCAGGCTGCGCGGCGACGACCCGCCGGCGCTGCTCGAGGTGCGCGGCGAGGTGATCATCAGCCACGCCGGCTTCGAGGCGTTGAACGACCGGGCGCGGGAGGAGGACACCAAGGTGTTCGCCAATCCGCGCAACGCCGCCGCGGGTAGCCTGCGTCAGCTCGACCCCAGGGTCACCGCTACCCGGCCGCTGGAGTTCAGCGCCTACCAGGTGGCACGCATCGAACCGGAGCAGGGCGACGTCAGCCACAGCCAGCTGATGGCAAGGCTTGGCGAGTACGGCTTTCGTACCAGCCAGGAGCTGGCCGTGGTGGAGGGCGCCGAGGGCATCATCGACTACTGCCGCGCGCTCGGCGAGAAGCGCGACAGCCTCGGCTATGACATCGATGGGGTGGTGATCAAGGTCGATGATCTGCGCCTGCAGCGTGAGCTCGGCTTCGTCGCGCGCGCCCCGCGCTGGGCCACCTCCTTCAAGTTTCCCGCCCAGGAGGAGACCACCCGGCTCAATGACGTCGAGTTCCAGGTCGGGCGTACCGGGGCGATCACCCCGGTGGCCAGGCTCGAGCCGGTCTCGGTGGCCGGTGTCACCGTCTCCAACGCCACCCTGCACAACGCCGACGAGATCGCCCGGCTCGACGTGAGGATCGGCGATACCGTGGCGATTCGCCGGGCCGGCGACGTCATCCCCAAGGTGGTGAGGGTGCTCGAGGAGCGCCGTCCGGTGGATGCCGAGACGATCGTCTTCCCCGAGCACTGTCCGGCCTGCGGCTCCCAGATCGAGCACCTGGAGGGCGAAGTGGTGGCGCGCTGCTCCGGCGGGCTCTTTTGTCCCGCCCAGCGCAAGGAAGCGCTCAAGCACTTCGCCTCCCGTCGGGCGCTGGACATCGACGGCCTGGGCGAGAAGCTGATCGAGGCGCTGGTTGAGCGTGAGTGGGTGATCACTCCAGCGGATCTCTTCCGACTGGAGGCCGAGCGTCTGGCCGAGCTTCCGCGCATGGGCACCAAGTCCTCCGAGAACCTGGTGGCGGCCCTCGACAAGGCCAAGCGAACCACGCTTGCACGCTTCATCTTCGCCCTGGGCATCCGCGAGGTGGGCGAGACCACCGCCGCTAACCTGGCCCGCCACTTCGGCGGCCTGGAGGCGCTGATGAGCGCCGACGTGGCGGCGCTGGAGGCCGTGGACGACGTGGGGCCCATCGTCGCTGCCCACGTGCACACCTTCTTCCAGCAGCCGCACAATCGCGAGACCATCGAGGACCTGCTGGCCTGCGGACTGAGCTGGCAGGAAGAGACCATCGGCGAGCGGCCCCAGCCCCTGGCCGGGCAGAGCTGGGTGCTCACCGGCACGCTTGAGAGCATGACCCGCGACGAGGGCAAGGCCCGGCTCCAGGCGCTGGGCGCCAAGGTGGCCGGCAGCGTCTCGAAGAAGACCGCCTGCGTGGTGGCCGGCGACGCCGCCGGCAGCAAGCGGGAGAAGGCCGAGCAGATGGGCGTACCGGTCATCGACGAGGACGAGCTCCTCGAGCGGCTGGCCGAATGGGAAAAAGGAGAGTCCGACTCATGAATGGCGATCGTTTCATTGAGGTGCCCTACCGCATGCTGCCGGGGGAGACCCTGGATGGCCTGCTGGAGGCCTTCGTCACCCGCCAGGGATACGACACCACCGACACCGGCGAGGGCATGCGCGGCTGGGTCGGCCAGCTCAAGGGCCAGCTCGACCGCGGCGAGCTGCTGATCGCCCACGACCTCGAGACTGAGTCCACCGAGGTGATGACCCTGGCCCAGTGGCGCGCCTTCGGGCGAGATCTAGCCGATGACGAGGAGGGGTAGGGCGTAGGGCCTCCCTCCTCTAGGAGCCGTTCCCTAGACCTCTCGCCGACGGTTTGCCCTGGATCAGATCGCGGATAAGCCGCCGCCCGGGGTGCAGGTGATCGACCAGCGGCGCCTCCAGGGGCAGCGGCTCGTCGCAGATCCGTGAGGCGATCAGCTCGGCGCACAGCGGGGCGCTGGAAAAGCCCCGGGAGCCGTGGGCCGCGCTGATCCACAGGCCGCCGTGGTGGCGTCCCGGCGTCTCGGGCACCCGGGTGGCGTCCTTGGCAAGCCGTGCATAGTCCGCCGCCCAGGCCTCGGCCACCGGAACTGGGCCTGCGTAGGGCGACTTGTCGGGGCTCGCCGCGCGCACCGCCGCCCGGCCCTCGAACTCGGCCGGGTCGAGCGCCGCACCCGCCTGGCGCAAGGCGGCCACGAAGGCCGGCAGGGTGGCCTCGAGTTCCGCCAGGTTCGCCGCGTGGTCGGCCTCGCGCTCGTCGGTCTCGTCCCGGTTCGGGGCGAAGGTGGCGCCGAAGGTCAGCGTCCCATCGAGGGGCGGTGGCACATAGCCGCCGGCGCAGACCACCCGCTCGAGCGTCGGGGCGCCTTCGGGCAGCGTCAGCCGGCTCACCTGGCCGCGCACCGGCTGCAGCGGCAGCGCCGCCGTCTGGGCGAAGCGGTTGGCCAGCACCGCGGTGGCGATCACCACATGATCGGCCGCCAGGCGTTCGCCCTCTCCCTTGCCTTCGCCCAGCGTCAGCGTCCAGCCGATCTCCTCCGGCGTCAGCTCGACCACCTCCGCCCGGCGACACTGCACCCCCGGCGTGGCCGCCAGCCGCCGGCACAGCGCCGCCGGGCGCACCCAGCCCGCCTCGGGATAGTAAAGCCCGCCGTGGGCGATCGGCGTGCCGGAAAGCCGGGACGCCTCGTTCGCCGAGACGCCGTGGACCACCCGCGCCGGCAGCGGATGGTGGGCCAGGAAGCGCGCCTGGCGGGCCTCTTCCTTGTCGCTCATCGCCAGTTGCAGTACCCCGCAGGGGCGCCACAGTTCCTGCTCGGGATCGAGCGTCTCGAGCAGGCGGCGGCTGTGCAGCAGCCCGGCGAGATAGACACGGCTCTGGGGATTGGTGTCGGCGGCGAGCTTGACGTAGAGCGCCCCCTGATCGTTGCCGGAGCCGCCGCTGCCCGGGCTCTCGCGGTCGATCAGCGTCACCGCCACGCCGCGCCGGGCCAGCGCCGTGGCCACACTCGTGCCGGCGATGCCCGCCCCGACCACGACCACCTGGCGGGCCGGCCGCGCCGCGGGGGGCGTGAACCAGGGCGTGGCCGCACGGCGCCGGTCCTCGGGGGGCACGGCGATCTCGCCGGCGAGCATCTCGCGCTTGCGGCCGAACCCCGGCACCTTGCGCCAGGCGAAGCCGGCCGCCTTGAGGCCGCGCTTGACCACCCCGGCGCAGGTGAAGGTGGCGAGTGTCGCGCCGGGGCGCGAGCGGGCGGCCATGGCGGCGAAGAGCTCGGGCTGCCACATCTCAGGGTTCTTCGACGGCGCGAAGCCGTCGAGGAACCAGGCGTCGACCCGGCCTTCGAGCCGCTCGAGCCGCTCGGTGGTGTCGCCGAAGTGCAGGTCGAGGGTGACCCGGTCATCGAGCCACAGCCGGTGCACGCCGGCCACCGGCTCGGGCCACTGGGCGACCAGGCGGGCGGCCCGCTCGGCGAGGTCCGGCCAGGCGGCGAGCGCCCGGGCGAGATCCTCCCGCTCCAGGGGAAACTTCTCGGTGGAGATCAGGTGCAGCCTCGCCGCCGGCGGCGCATTGGCCTCGAAGCAGGCCCAGGCACAGAGCATGTTGAGCCCGGTGCCGAAGCCCGTCTCGCCGATCACGAACGGGCGGTCCGCCTGCCAGGCCTTGAGGCGCTCGGGCAGTCGGTTGGCGTGGATAAAGACGTGCTCGGTCTCGGCGCGACCGTCGTGGCGTGAGAAGTAGACGTCGTCGAAGGCCGTGGAGTGGGGCACCTCCTCGTCGCCGTCGTCTCGTCGCCAGTCCAGGCGAGCGGTCTGGAGGCCGGCGAGCGGGGGCAGGGCGTCGGGGGCAGCGGTCACGGCGGGGCTCCGGTCGTTCCGGTCACAGGGGGCGGTGATGGGGCGCGCGATGATACAGGACGCCGATACGGAGCGCAGTGATCAAGGTTTGATCGATCTCGTCGCGCCGGCACGGCGTCCGGGCTTGGGAAAGGCGTCCGCGGCGTTTCAACAGGCTTGTCCACAGCAGCTGTGGGAAACCGGCTGTGGACAGGCAAACCTGTGGATGGGGATCAGGGCAGGACCTTCTTGAACGGCTTGACGATCGCCTTGGCGTAGACGCCGGCGATCATGTAAGGGTCGGCGTCGGCCCAGGCCTGGGCGCTCTCGAGGCTCTCGAACTCGGCGACCACCAGGCTGCCGGTGAAGCCGGCCTCGCCCGGGTCGTTGCTGTCGATGGCGGGATGCGGGCCGGCCAGCACCAGGCGGCCTTCGTCGCGCAGCGCCTCGAGGCGGGCCAGGTGATCCGGACGGGCGGCCAGGCGCCGTTCCAGGCTGTTATTCACATCTTCACTGATGATGGCGTAGAGCATCGCGGTTCTTCCTCGGTGGTGGGCGGCTCGCGCCGCGGGTGCCGATGGCCCCGTCATTGACCGTCATCGGTCGCGCGAGCACCATGTCGAGATATTCTGACAAACTCATCTGCCGGCGTCATGCCCATGACCGCACCTCCCGCCCGATTCGAGGGCGAACCGCACCGCGTCGATCTGCACATGCACTCCACGGCCTCCGACGGCGCCCTGCCGCCGGCCGAGGTGGTAGCGCTGTGCCGGGCCAAGGGCGTGGCCCTGATGGCGCTGACCGACCATGACACCATGGACGGCATCGACGAGGCGCAGGCCGCCGCCCGCGAGCAGGGCATCGGCCTGATTCCCGGCACCGAGCTCTCGACCCAGTGGCGCGGCATCAACATCCACGTGGTGGGCCTGCTGCCCGAGGGGCCGCGGGGCGATCTGGTCGCGGGGCTGGCCGCCCAGGCCGAGGCCCGCGAGCAGCGCTCCTGGCGCATCGCCGAGCGCCTCGAGAAGATCGGCCTAAAGGATGCCCTGGCCCGGGCTCGCGAGCAGGCCGGCAGCGATCGCCCGCTGGGGCGGCCGGACTTCGCCAAGGCGCTGGTGGCCGCCGGGCTGGTGCCCGATATCGGCACCGCCTTCAAGAAGCATCTCGGCAACGGCAAGGCCGGCGACATCAAGGCGCACTGGCCCTTCCTCGCCACGGCGGTGGCCTGGATCCTCGATGCGGGAGGGGTGGCGGTGCTCGCCCATCCGCTGCGCCACGGCCTGACGCGGCGCAAGCGCGGGCTGCTGCTCGATGACTTCGCCGCCGCCGGCGGCCAGGCCGCGGAGCTGGTCAGCGGCTTCCAGAATCCCGACGTGACCCGCGACCTGGCGCGCCAGTTGCAGGAGCGCGAGCTCTACGGCTCGGTGGGCAGCGACTTCCATTTCCCCGGCGGGCACCTGGCGCCGGGCAGCATGAGCCCGGTGCCGCGCACCGCCACGCCGCCGGTGTGGGCCCACCCGCGCCTGGCCGGGATCGCCGCCACGGCCGCCGGCTGAGATCGCGCCGGTGGGCCGCAGGCCTGATCGTGCGCCCGGCGGCGCATGTTATCGTGGGGCGACGTCATTTCCGGCCACCGAACAGGGAGCTCGCATGAGCCAGTTCTTCCAGATCCACCCGGACAATCCCCAGAAGCGCCTGATCGACCAGGCGATCCAGATCATTCGCGGCGGCGGGGTGGTCGCCTATCCGACCGATTCCGGCTATGCCCTGGGCTGCCACCTGGGCGACAAGAAGGCCATCGAGAAGATCAAGTGGCTGCGCTCGCTGGACGACAAGCACAACTTCACCCTGGTCTGCTCGGATCTCTCGGAGATCGGCACCTACGCCAAGGTGGACAACACCGTCTTTCGGCTGCTGAAGGCCCACACGCCGGGCGCCTACACCTTCATCCTCGATGCCACCACCGAGGTGCCGCGGCTGCTGCTGCACCCCAAGCGCCGCTCCATCGGCGTGCGCGTGCCGGACCACCAGATTACCCGGGCCCTGCTCAGCGCCCTGGGCGAGCCGCTGATGAGCGTGACCCTGATCCCGGTGGGCGAGGAGCTGCCGATGACCGACGCCGAGGAGATCCGCGAGCGCTTCGGCAACCATCTCGACCTGATCATCGACGGCGGCGCCTGCCACCTCGATGCCACCAGCGTGATCGATCTGCGCGACCTGCCGCCGACCATCCTGCGCGAGGGTCGCGGCGACGTCCGTCCCTTCCAGGCCTGATCTTCCGGGCCGATCCCTCGCGCCGCCGGCTCAGCGGGTCGGCGGCGTCTCGTCCCTGTCGTCATCCTCGCCTGAGCCTTCCTGGGCCTGATCGGCCAGGCGCGGATCGGGGGTGTTCTCGTCCAGCCAGGTGCCGCAGCGCAGGCAGTACCTGGCGCGCTGCTCGTGGCGGTCATGGCCGCAGCCCGGGCAGGCCTCGTCGGAGTAGCGGTCGGCGCGGATCGAGCGGATCACCTCGGCGGAGAAGACCCCGGTGGGCACGGCGATGATCGAGTAGCCGATCAGCATCACCATCACCGAGATCGCCTGGCCCAGCGGGGTCACCGGCACGATGTCGCCGTAGCCCACCGTGGTGAGGGTGACGATGGCCCAGTAGATCGAGGTGGGAATGCTGGTGAAGCCGGCCTCCTCGGGCTCGATCAGGTAGATGATCGAGGCGAAGATGGTCACCAGCATGAAGACGGTGAACAGGAACAGGAAGATCTGGTGGCCGCTGCGCTTCAGGGCGTCGACCAGCAGCCGCCCCTCGCCGACGAACTCCATCAGGCGCAGCACGCGGAAGATGCGCAGGGCGCGCAGCAGGCGCACCACCACCAGTGACTGGGCGCCCGGCAGTACCAGTGCCAGCCAGGTGGGCAGGATCGCCACCAGATCGATGATGCCGTAGAAGCTCTTGAGGTACTGCAGCGGGCGCTCGAGGCAGTAGAGGCGCACCGCAAGCTCGAGGGTGAAGGCGATCGTGAAGCCCCACTCGATCCAGTAGAAGAGCGCCGCGTGACCGTCGCGAAAGGCCGCGACGCTCTCCAGCATCACCACCAGCACGCTTACCAGAATCGCCCCGATCAGGGCGATGTCGAAGGCCTTGGCCGCCGGGGTGTCGGACTCGAAGATGATCTGGAAGACCCGGGTGCGCAGGCCTTCGCCCGCAGGCTTGGGAAGGTGGTTCACGAGCGTCGTCCTTGTGGTGGCGGGCCGGGCCTGTCGGGGCGGATCAGCTCAGTTCTGATCAGCTCAGGGCGGCGTCTCCGGGCAGTCGCCGGGCCAGGCTCAGCATGTGCCGGCCGAAGGCCGGGGTCAGCCGGCGCTCGGCGTCCAGCGCCTCGGCAAGCGCGCGGGCCTGGTCGCCACGCCCTGAGGCCTCGCCGGTGCCGTTGTCTCCATTAGCATCATCGCCCAGTTCCGCCAGCCGTTGGAAGGCCCGGCGCGCCTCCCTGCGCCAGGCGTCGTCGCCGGTATCCGCCAGGGCATCCAGCGCCACGGTGGCGCGGTGCAGCCAGCCGCCGGCGTCGCAGGCCTCGGGCAGCGAGCGCGCGCCGTCGAGCAGGGCGCCGCCGCGGGCCGCCTTGCTGGTGTCCGAGGGGCGCAGCGCCACCCTGTCGGCCAGGGCCTCGGCCAGCGACCAGAGAGCCTCCGGTTCGCCCGCCTTGAGCTCGAGCTCCAGCTCGCGGATCGCCACGACCCGCTCGCCCGCGCGGATCTCGCCGATATCCAGGGCGAGCTCGATGGTCGCGCCTTCGTGTTCGAGCCACCAGGTCTCGCGGGCGAAGTCGGTGGCGAAGCGCGGTGCCAGGCGCTCGAGCAGGCCCACCTCGTGTTCGGCCAGGGGCGGCAGCGCCGCGAGCCCCGCGAGGTCGAGGCCGGGGCCCGGCACCTCCCACTCCCACTCGCCGCGGGTCGAGAGCCCGCCGCCGCCCTGGCCGCGGGTCTTGAGGGTCTGCAGCAGCCGCCCGTCCGCGCGGCGCAGGCGCAGCGCCATGCGCGCGGCCTCCAGGTCGCCCTCGGGGGTGTCGAAGTAGGTGTTGCCCAGGTGGGTGAGCGTCGGCGTCACCCCGGCCAGGCGGGGATGTCGCCTCAGTGTCTCGGCTCCCCCGGCGTCCTCGGTGTCCAGAGCGCCCAGGGCGAGTTTGAGTTCGATCTCGTTGGCCATCGGCAGAGCTACCTCGATTGGATGAATATTGGGTGATTTTTTCATGACGCTGGGGGTGTCAGTCACTATACTGACGCCGCCATTTTTCCAGGTTCATAGATGCCCCATGGTGACATCCAATCCCTTCTCCGCGATGTTCGGCCGCTCGCCATTCCATCCGCTGCTGGCCCACATCGTCAAGGCCAACGCGTGTGCTGACGAGCTGCTGCCCTTCTTCGAGGCGTCCCTGGTGGGCGACTGGGACACCGCAGAGCAGCATCGCGAGACCATCACCCGCCTCGAGCATGAGGCCGATGAACTCAAGACTGAGCTGCGTCTCAACCTGCCCAATACCATGTTCCTGCCGGTATCGCGCTCCGACCTGCTCGACCTGATCAGCGTTCAGGACAAGATCGCCAACAAGGTCCGCGACATCACCGGCATCATGCTCGGTCGTCGCATGCAGATGCCCCAGGAGCTGGCCCAGCCGATGCGCGACTACATGCGTACCTCGGTGGCCTGCGTGGCCCAGGCGCGTCACGCCCTCGAGGAGCTCAAGGACCTGCTCGAGTCAGGCTTCGGGCGTAACGTCTCCGACGTGATGCAGAAGCTGATCCGCGGGCTGCACGTGCTCGAGCAGCAGGCCGACAGCCAGCAGGTGGCGATCCGTCGCCAGCTGTTCGAGCTCGAGGATCGCCTGCCGCCGGTGGACGTGATGTTCCTCTACAAGATCATCGATTGGGTGGGCGAGCTCTCCGACCGCGCCGAGCGCGTCGGCAGCCGACTGCAGATCATGACGGCCAACTGAATACAGCGGCCCCGGCGACCCCGGGGCCTCGTTGTTTCGCTCTTCTTCTGACCGCAACAAGGGAACACTCCCTATGTCGATCATTGCTCAGCACGGCGAGGTCTTCATCATCCTCGCCTGTCTCTTCGGCTTCTTCATGGCCTGGGGCGTCGGCGCCAACGACGTGGCCAACGCCATGGGCACCTCGGTGGGCTCCAAGGCCATCACCATCAAGCAGGCGATCATCATCGCCGTGATCTTCGAGTTCCTCGGCGCCTGGTTGGCCGGCGGCGAGGTCACCAACACCATTCGCAAGGGCATCATCGACCCGGAGCTGCTCAAGGAAGATCCCCAGCTGCTGGTCTACGGCATGCTGGCGGCGCTGCTGGCGGCCGCGACCTGGCTGCTGGTCGCCTCCATGAAGGGCTGGCCGGTCTCCACCACCCACTCCATCGTCGGCGCCATCGTCGGCTTCGCGGTGGCGGGCCTCGGCGCCGCCGCCGTGGACTGGGGTGCGGTGGGCACCATCGCCGCCAGCTGGGTGGTCTCGCCGTTGCTGGCCGGCACCATCGCCTTCACGCTCTTCAAGTCGGTCCAGCACCTGATCTTCGAGGCCCCGGATCCCTTCGCCGCGGCTAAGCGCTACGTGCCGATGTACATCTTCCTGGTCGGCTTCGCGGTGACCATGGTGACCCTCACCAAGGGCCTCAAACACGTCGGCCTGGATCTGAGCTTCGGCGCCAGCCTGCTGCTCGCCATCCTCGCCGGCCTGGCGTTCGCGGCGCTCGGTATGGCCATGGAGCGTCGCGTCAAGGCCTCCAGCCGCCAGACCGACCAGTTCGGTTTCTCCGGGGTGGAGCGAGTCTTCGGCGTACTGATGATCTTCACCGCCTGCGCCATGGCCTTCGCCCACGGCTCCAACGACGTGGCCAACGCCGTGGGGCCGCTGGCGGCGGTGATCAGCGTGGTGCAGACCGGCGGCGAGGTCGAGGGCGCCGCCCTGGTGCCCTGGTGGGTGCTGGTGCTGGGCGGCGGCGGCATCGTCGTCGGCCTGGTCACCTACGGCCACAAGGTCATCGCCACGGTGGGCACCGGCATCACCGAGCTGACCCCGAGCCGCGGCTTCGCCGCTACCCTCGCGGCCGCCACCACCGTGGTGCTGGCCTCGGGCACCGGCCTGCCGATCTCCACCACCCATACCCTGGTCGGGGCGGTGCTCGGCGTGGGCCTGGCCCGCGGCATGGCGGCGCTCAACCTGCGGGTCATCGGCACCATCGCCATGTCGTGGCTGATCACCCTGCCGGCGGGCGCGGGTCTCGCCATTCTGTTTTTCTTCACGCTCAAGGGCATCTTCGGCTAAGCGCCGAGCTACAAGCGCCGAGCTACAAGCGCCGAGCTACAAGCGCCGAGCTACAAGCGCCGAGCTACAAGCGCCGAGCTACAAGCGCCGAGCTACAAGCGCCGAGCTACAAGCGCCGAGCTACA
>Ga0208138_100249_pt1 | contig 29585 bp, 25 predicted proteins | sample AntRauMetaRauer3_FD_184786 | JGI IMG/M metagenome (GOLD analysis project Ga0208138, IMG submission 184786) | Saline lake microbial communities from Rauer Lake, Antarctica, in enrichment culture - Antartic Rauer Lake 3 Metagenome Rauer3 (SPAdes)... ...
AGGTGCGTGTTAAACCAGATCAGTCCGATGTCGATTTGGCGAACGTCAAAATGGCACTTAACCCATTCTGCGAAATTGCCGTAGAAGAAGCCGTACGCCTGAAAGAAGCGGGCACAGCAGACGAAGTGGTTGTGGTTTCTATTGGCCCTAAAGCGGTACAGGAGCAGTTACGTACTGCGCTGGCATTAGGTGCAGACCGTGCTATTCAGGTTGAAACCGACGACATGCCGGACTCTTTATCTGCCGCCAAAATTTTAAAAGGAGTGGTAGAGAAAGAAGGGCCGGACATGGTTATTCTGGGTAAACAGTCTATCGACTCAGACAACAACCAGACCGGCCAAATGCTGGGTGCCTTAACCGGTATGCCACAGGGTACTTTCGCGTCTAAAGTGGAAGTAGGCGACGGTTTTGTGAACGTTACCCGTGAAATTGACGGTGGTCTGCAAACCGTTAAATTGAATCTGCCGGCTATTGTCACTACCGACCTGCGTTTGAACGAACCGCGTTACGCGTCGCTGCCAAACATCATGAAAGCCAAGCGTAAGCCGCTGGAAACCACAAGCCCGGACGAACTGGGTGTGGAAGTTAAGCGCACTATTAAGCTGCTGAAAGTTGAAACGCCTGCAGAACGCAGCGCCGGTGTGAAAGTAGCTGACGTAGATGAGCTGGTCGACAAACTGAAAAACGAGGCGAAAGTATTATGAGCATCTTAGTGGTAGCAGAACACGACAATAACGCGGTTGACCCTTCAACGCTGAAAACGTTAGCCGCTGCACAGAAAATCGGTGGCGACATCGAGGTACTGGTTGCCGGTAAAGGGTGCTCAACCGTTGCTGAAAATGTGGCAAAAGCCGACGGCGTGAAAAAAGTCATGCTGGCAGACAACGAAGCTTACGAGCATCAGCTGGCCGAAAACATCAGTGAGCTGGTTGCCGACTTAGGCAAAAACTACAGCCACATTCTGGCTCCGGCAACAACCACCGGTAAAAACTTCATGCCGCGCGTTGCTGCGTTATTAGACGTCGCACAGGTATCTGACATTATATCGGTAGAAAGCGACGACACCTTTAAGCGTCCTATATATGCAGGTAACGCTATTGCCACTGTGCAGTCAGAAGACAAAATTAAAGTCATTACCGTTCGTGCAACGGCATTTGACGCTGTCGCAGAAGAAGGCGGTAGCGGTGACGTTGAAAACATCGACTCGGTATTTAACAACGACAAGTCAGAGTTCGTCGGCGAGCAGCTGGCAGAGTCTGAGCGTCCTGACCTGACATCGGCAGAAATCGTTATTTCTGGTGGTCGTGGTATGCAGAACGGCGAAAACTTCCACCTGCTGGAAGACGTAGCTGACAAACTGGGCGCTGCAGTAGGTGCATCACGCGCCGCGGTAGACGCTGGTTTCGTACCAAACGACATGCAGGTTGGTCAAACCGGTAAAATTGTTGCGCCGCAGCTTTATATTGCGGTCGGCATTAGTGGTGCTATCCAGCACTTAGCCGGTATGAAAGACTCTAAAGTCATTGTTGCCATCAACAAAGACGAAGAAGCGCCAATCTTCCAGGTGGCGGACTACGGTTTAGTGGCCGACTTGTTCGACGTATTACCGGAATTAAACAGCAAACTGTAATATTTGCTGAACCTTTGTAACATTCTAAATTCGCTGCTGGCGCTCCATTTTCAGCGTCAGTAGCGACATTTTCCCGCATTTTTTCCAACAACTTGTTATATTTTCGTGTTCATACACTTGCATATTTTTAACTCATCGGACATGATTCAGACATAACCGCCAAACAAGTTTAAAGGATTAGGTGGCTCACAATGAAAAGAAGAACAACTATGCTAAAAAAACTTCCTCTGGCTACGGCCATTGCACTGAGCTTTGCGGCATCAGGCCAGGCTGCTGACTTCGAAGTCGGCGATTACGAAATTAAATTCGACTCTATTCTGTCTTACGGTGCCTCATGGCGTATGGAAGATCAGGCCAACCACCTGATGCATCCGGGCAACCGTGCAGGCGGAACCGCACAGTCAAGCGTCGGTGACGACGGCAACCTGAACTTCGACAAAGGTGATTTAGTATCATCCGTGGTCAAAGGTGTGCATGACTTAAGCATTGATGGCGGAAGCCACGGTGCCTTTATTCGTTTCAATTATTGGTACGATCACGTTGTTTCTGAAGAGAACATGGCGCACGGTCACCCGGGTAACAACTACTACCCGGACACCAAACTGAACGACAGCGTATTCGACGACTACTCTCAAGGTAAAGGTGTTGAATTACTGGATGCCTTTGTCTACGCCAACTTTGACTTAGGCGATATGCCAGCCAGCGTTCGTTTAGGGCGTCAGGTATTAAGCTGGGGTGAAAGCACATTCGTCTTTAACGGCATTAACGACATTAACCCGCTGGATGTAAACGCGGCACGTCGTCCGGGCGCAGAAATTAAAGAAGCCCTGCTGCCGGTTGGCATGTTGAGCACCAGTATTGGCTTAACCAATACCTTAAACTTAGAAGCTTTTTATCAGTATGAGTGGGACAACACTAAACTGGACGGCTGTGGTACTTACTTCTCAAGTGTTGATATCATCGGCGGCCCTGGCTGCGGTAAAGTGACACTGAACCCACAGTTAGTGCCGGGTGACCCGAGCAGCTACTTAAGTGACTTCGAGTCAGTACAAGCTGGTGCTTATATTGGCAGCAACCCTATGCTGGAAGCTTCAGACAGTGGCCAGTGGGGTGCTAACCTGCGCTACTACTCAATGGACTTAGACACAGAATTTGGTGTTTACTACCTGAACCTGCACAACAATACGCCAATTATTTCAGCGTACAACTGGACAGTGGACCCGCGTCCATTCCAGCAAGCAGCAGGTGCCGCTGGTCAACAGCTGGGCTATACCTGGTCAACGCCTAACGGCTATCCGGTAGACGGGCCGCGTCTGGTTATCGAATACCCAGAAGACACAAGTGTCATTGGCTTAAGCTTCAGTACCAACCTTGGCTTATGGTCTGTCGCGGGTGAATACAGCTACCGCGATGGTGTGCCGGTACAAATTAACACCACCGAAATTTTAACCGCCGGTTTGCGTCCAAACGTGCCTAGCACCTTTGCTGACCGTGTTAACAACGCCGAGCTGGGTGAATTAGCTCACGGCTACGACCGTATGGACGTAAGTCAGGCGCAGGTAAGTTTTGTGCGCTTTGTTGACCGTCTGTGGGGATCGGACCGCATGACCTTTGTGGGTGAAATTGCCACTAACCAGGTACATGACCTGCCAGGCCTGAACGAGCAGCGCTACGGTCGTTTACCTCTATTTGGTAAGTGCCTGAGTGCAGAAGACACGGGTGCACCGGTCGATATGAACTGCGACGGCTTTGTGACCTCAAACTCGTGGGGCTACCGTACCCGCTTCCAGTTTGAATACAAAGACGTTTGGCAGGGCTGGGGTTTAACGCCTGTGGTTCAGTTTAACCACGACGTTAGCGGTTACTCACCAAACAGCAACTTTATTGAAGACCGTAAGTCGCTGGGCGTTAACTTAGTAGCGGATTACCTGTCTACTTACAAAGTGAGCCTGGGTTACACCACCTTCACTGGCGGTGACTACGATGCGACCACTGACCGTGACTATGCGTCAGTCAGCTTCTCTTACGCGTTCTAATACATTGATTCACACCGTGAATCACGATAAAACCGTCTCTACCGAGGCGGTTTTTTATTTTCCGGGGGAACAACAATGAAAAAATTGATAATTGCGGCAGCCGCACTGGCCTTGTCAGGCACAGCAGCAGCCCAGGAAAAGTTCGAGTTAGAAGACGTATTCACGCTGGAATACGCATCCTCGCCGACCATTCACCCCAGCGGTGAATGGACCGTGTTTGTGCGTCAGTCCATGGACATTAACAATGACCGTAAAGTGGGCCGTTTATGGGCCAGCCTGCCCGACGGCGACATTCGTCCGTTAACCGGTGAGCAGGGTAGCGAAAGCCAGCCCGTCTGGTCACCCAGTGGTGATCGCCTGGCCTATGTATCTACCGAAACCGGTTCACCGCAGGTACACATTTACTGGGTAGACTCCGGTGACAGTGCGGCAGTCACACAGCTGACACAAGCACCGTCAGGTTTAAGCTGGTCACCCGACGGCAGTCAAATTGCGTTTTCCATGTTTACGCCAAAATCAAATCCGGCTCCGGTCAGCTTACCGGGTAAACCCGAAGGCGCTAACTGGACTGAATCCCCTAAATACGTCGACAAAGACAATTACCGCTTCGACGGTGGTGGCTACGCAAGAGATGGCCATCAGCAAATTTACGTTATGCCAGCAACCGGTGGTTCGCCACGTCAGCTCACCGACGATGAATTTAACCACGGCGGGCAGTTGGCCTGGTCACCCGACAGCAAGCACATTTTCTTTTCGGCGAACCGTCGCGACGACGCTTTCCGCCAGCCGGTTAACAGCGAAATTTACCGTCTGACCTTAAGCAGCAAAGAAGTTTCAGCCGTTACCGACCGAGACGGGCCCGATGGCTCACCAAAAGTGTCGCCAGACGGGGAAAAAATTGCCTTTACCGGTTACGACGACACCAAAATGAGCTTTCAGGCGGCTAAACTCTATGTCATGGCGTTGGACGGTTCAAATGTACAAGTGCTGGCTGACGATTTAGACCGCAGCGTTACCGGGTTTTCCTGGGACACAGACAGCCAGGGCATTTATTTCACGTACGATAACAATGGCGTTGGCCAGCTGGCGCGTACCAACCTAAACGGCGAATACAAAAACCTGACTGACCGCGTTGGTGGGTTGTCGTACAGCCGGCCATACGGCGGTGGTGACTTCAGTGTCGCCAAAGGTGACCGTATTGCCTTTACCATTTCTAACCCCATGCGTCCGGCCGAGCTGGCACTATGGGACAGCGGCGACGTTCAGCAGGTAACTCGCCTGAACGAAGACGCTTTAGGCCACAAGCAATTAGCCAAAGTCGAAGAGATCAACTACAAATCCAGTGTTGACGGTATCGACTTACAAGGATGGATTGCCTACCCACCGGGCTTCGACAAAGACAAAGAGTACCCGTTAATGCTGGAAATTCACGGTGGGCCGCATACCAATTATGGTCCGCGTTTCGCCGCTGAAATTCAGTTGTTTGCTGCAGCCGGCTACGTAGTGCTTTACACCAACCCGCGCGGCAGCACCAGCTACGGTTCGGATTTTGCTAATGAAATTCACCATAACTACCCAAGCAACGACTACAACGACTTAATGGACGGCGTAGACGCGGTTATCGACAAAGGCTTTATTAACGAAGACGAGCTGTTTGTCACCGGTGGTAGTGGCGGTGGTGTACTCACCGCCTGGATAGTCGGCCATACCGACCGTTTCAAAGCGGCCGTGGTGGCTAAGCCGGTCATTAACTGGTACAGCTTTGTGTTAACGGCTGATATGTACAACTTCTTCTATCAGTACTGGTTCCCGGGCATGCCTTGGGACAACCTGGAACATTACATGAAGTATTCGCCTATCAGCTACGTGGGTAATGTGACTACACCGACCATGCTGCTGACCGGTGAAAACGACTACAGAACGCCCATGTCAGAAACCGAGCAGTATTATCAGGCACTGAAACTGGAAGGTGTGGACACCGCTATGGTGCGCATTCAGGACTCAGGCCACGGTATTTACGCGCGGCCCAGCAACTTAATGAACAAAGTTGCTTATATCCTGCATTGGTTTGACAAATATCGTTAGGGGCTAATGCTCCGACTTTTCAACATCGTCGCCGTGCTTACGTCGGTAAGCGCGTTCATACAGCTTGGCCTCGGTCAGGAAAAAGTGAAACGCGTCGATGTTGGCTTTAATAAAGCCGCGCCATCCGGCTAAAAACATGCGGCGAATAAAGTAAAATTTAATAAACATTAATGGGAATATCAGCAGCACGCGTGCCAGGCTACAGTGACGCCCGCGCTCTTCCCGTTGCTTAGCTTTTAGCAACGAGTATTTGTTCAGCTTGTCCATATAACCATGAGCCGAATCATAACCGTAGTGCTTAACGTCAATAGGCAAGTGTGCCAGAGGCGGCTCTACCTCAATATGCTCATGCACCTTGGTGGACGTATTCCACTGCGACTTCGACTTACGATACACCCGGCGAAAGCGATGATGCCGATGGTAGGGCAGCGAATGCCCCATAAAAATGTCGTCGTGCGCCAGGTAAATGCCATTAATATCGCCTTTGGCAATACGCTGCTGAATTTGTTCGAACGCGCCTTCGGGCAGTACTTCGTCACCGTCTAAGTTGATCACCCAGTCGTTACGGCATTGCTCTAAGGCAAAAGCCTTTTGTCTGGCGTAACCTAACCAGTCCTGATGAATAATGCGGGCACCGTGCTTTTCGGCAATGTTGAGCGTGTCGTCGGTTGAGCCCGAATCCACCAGCACAATTTCATCAGCACCTTTTACACTGGCCAATACTTCGTTCAGGTGGCGACCTTCGTTTAACGTAATTAAATAAACACTGACTTTAGGTAACTGACTTTGCTCAGACATAGGTAACCTTGCGCATCTTTAGTTGAGAATCAGGATCATATCGTTTTATCATACAAAAACAATAACAACGGAAACACCACAATGCCCTGGACCGATCTTCTAGCCGAAGAAAAGCAAAAGCCTTACTTTCAAGAACTGTGGCAGCGTGTCGAACAGGCTCGCCAGCAAACCCAGGTGTATCCGCCAAAAGAGGACGTGTTTAACGCGCTTAAGCTGACCGACCCGGAAAACGTTAAAGTGGTGATTTTAGGGCAGGACCCGTACCACGGACCGGGGCAGGCACACGGGTTAAGCTTTTCGGTACCCGAAGGCGTTAAGTTTCCGCCGTCGCTGCGTAATATGTTCAAAGCCATTGCCATTGACTACCCCGACACCGTCTTGCCAAAACAAGGTGACTTAACCAGCTGGGCAAAGCAGGGCGTGTTGCTGCTGAATACCGTGTTGACCGTCGAGCAGGGCAAGGCACACAGTCACGCCAGCTGGGGCTGGGAAACCTTTACCGATACCGTTATCAGCAAAGTGTCTGAAGCCACCGAAAACGTGGTGTTTTTGCTGTGGGGCTCGCATGCACAAAAGAAGATACCGCTCATTGACGGCACCAGGCACCATATTCTGACCGCGCCGCACCCGTCGCCACTGTCAGCGCACCGCGGCTTTTTCGACGCCAGCCACTTCCGCAAAACCAACGACTATTTGCAGCAGCACGGGCGTCAGCCTATTCGCTGGGTGACATAGCGGCGGTTACACAAACCGCTTCAGCAGCCGCGCGACCATGGGGTGCTCGAACGGCCGCTTGAGGGTAATGCCGTAAAAGTGCTCGAACACATTGGGCAGGGTTAAATAACGTTTGAGCTGCCCATTGTTCAGTTCATCCCTTACGACAACATCGGGAATCACTACCAGCGCCCCGGTATCCCTGGCCAGCAACCGCAACATCGCCATGTCATCGGCTTCGGCCAGTACTCGCGGTTGCCAGTTGTATTCAGCACTGAGCATATCGAAAGCTGAACGCAGAGGCATGTTCTCAGGCGGTAACACCCAGTTTTTATGGCGCAACGTGGCATCGGTTAGATTCTCAATCGCGCTATCCGGCGGCCCGATAATCGACACCGGCTGTCGCGCCAGTAAGCGACTCTGCCACAACTGCTTGTCACTGCCGCGCACATTGGTATTCGCCAGCGCAATATCAATTTGATGATTCGCCAGTTCGTTAAATAACTGGTCGGGCGTCATAGAGTGCAACCGGTACTGTACGTCCTGCTGGTGCACTAAATCATGAATAAAGGCTTCCACAAAGTTACGCGACATGGTCGAGGCATGGCCAATACGAATCACCAGATCACTGCCGTCCATACCCTGCTTTAATTGCTTGACTAAATTATTGCCTTCCTGAAAAATGCGGTTCGCGTACTGGCGTGCAATGTATCCGGCCTGAGTCAGCACCAGCTGGCGGCCCTGGCGTTCAAACAGCGGGGTGCCCAGCCACTCTTCCAGCTGTTTTATCTGCGCCGACAACGCCGACTGCGACACATGAAGTTTCTGCGCCGTTTGCGTTAAGTGACCACTTTCGGCCACATGCCAGAAGTAATAAAGATGCTTGTAGTTCATCGCTCTCTCCGGTGCCTCTAAGAACCGTCTTACAAACCGTTCACTTAAAGCGAACAAAAGAATAGTTTATATCTATTTTACTTAACATCAAGTCAGCGCCCATAATGGCTCCAAATCAAACTCACGGGGCGCATGAATGGCAGAGTGGTTGACAATATCCGGCGTACGGCCAGTTTTACTGGTGCTGGTGGCTCTATTGGCCTGGGTGGTAACAAGCTACGCTATCCGAAACTTTCGGTTGGATCCGCGTCGACGCGCCTTCGTTAGCAAGCTCATCGCCTGTTTAACCGCCGTATTTGTCTTACTTGTCAGCAACAACATTGTGGTGTTCTTCGCTGCGTGGATGGCCATTAGTCTGCAACTGCACTGGCTGCTGATGTTTTACCCGGAACGCGACCGCGCCGTACTGGCCGCGCACAAAAAGTTTATTCTGGCGCGCTGCTCCGAAGCTTTTCTGGGTACGGCTTTTGTCATCATGTACTTAACCACCGGCAGCCTTCAGCTCGATACCATACTGCAGGAGTTCGGTACCAGCCCCACCGGTATGACTCAACATATTGCGGCGCTCTGTCTGGTGATGGCGGCGCTGATAAAATGCGCGCAGCTGCCCCTGCACGGCTGGTTGATTCAGGTGGTGGAAGCGCCCACTCCGGTATCAGCTTTGCTGCACGCGGGCATTATCAATCTGGGCGGTTTTTTGCTGCTGGCTACCGTACCACTATGGAGCAACAGTGCCGTCGCGCTCTGGTTGCTGTGTCTGGTGTCGGCGGCTTCCTGTTGTTTTGCCGCCTTAATTATGGCCAAACGCATCAGCATTAAAGTGCGTCTGGCCTGGTCTACCAGCGCTCAAATGGGACTGATGCTGCTGGAAATTGGCCTGGGTTATTACGACTTAGCCCTGCTGCACCTGGTCGCGCACTCGGTTTATAAAGCCCATGCCTTTTTGTCGGTCAGCGAAGTGGCGGTTATCAAACAGCCAACTGCGCGTTCTATCTGGCGGGTGGGTGTGGTCTTCATGGCGTTTCAGGCGCTTGTTGCGGCCGCCTGCTGGTGGCTGCTGGGTAACCCGAAATGGCTGCCGTCGGCCTTGTTAGCCATGGCACTGACCACCATCTGGATGAATCTGCATCAGTGGCCGCTGCGCCTCAGTGTCTCCGCACTGGCCATAGCCGCGTACCTTATTCTGGGCACAGTGGCACAGCAAGTCATCGAGCCACAGCCGGCGTTTGGCCGTTTCTGGCTGGAGCCTGTCATTACCCTGTTGTTTAACCTCTTCGCGTTCACTTACTGGCTGGTGCATCACACGCCATCGCACCGGCTCAGTCAGCGCTGGTTCATTACCTTAAACGCGGGGCTGTATCTCGACGAGTGGCTGACTCGCCTGGTGTTGTGGCTCTGGCCCAGTCATCCCATTCGTTATTACCAACGGCAGCGACGCGTTCAGCAGGAGAAGCAGGCATGAGTACAGTCAATCGTTTTGTCTCGATAGCAGAACAGGTCAGCCACTCTATTGCGCCGCAATGGCCGTTGTCACAATGGATAGCGGTAAACCCCTTTTGGCATTACCGGCAGCAGCCGCTGGCCGATGTGTCGGCACACTGGCGCTACTGTGCCGGCAGTCGTTTGCTGATGAGCCCGGAATTTTACTGGCAGCAGTGGCAACAAAACCAAATTGACGCCGGGCTGGTCACCGACCACATGGTGCACGAGTTACAGCAGCGCACCGCAGCGAAAGAACCACTGCCGCAATGGCAAAACCTCAGCCGGTTGGTGGACAAATACCAGCAGCGTCGCCGAAAAATGCGCTGGAACGACGAAGTGGTGCTGCAAATAAGCCAAACCTGCGGCTTGTTTATGCAGTTTCCGACACGGTTTCAGCAAGCCGGTAAAGACAGTTCGCTGTACCAACACTGGCTGAGCATTTCCCGCGCCGACCGCGGTATCGAAACCCTGATGGACGAGGCCGAGTTAAACGACTTATTTGCCAAGCTGCCGGACGATCCGCACCAATTGATTCACGAGTGTCAGGCCCACTTTATGAGCGATGCTTCGGACTACGCACTGCGTTGTTACGGTCAGGCACTGATCAGTGATTTATGGGGCTGGGCTGCGGCATTCGCGTATCAGGACGAGCGTCAGGACAGCCAGTGGGTGTTTGAACTGCTGTGCATTCGGTTAGCCTGGGAATACATTCTGTGGCAACTGGCAGAACGCACCAACACGGCGGTTTACCAGCAGTTGCAACAGGCGTTGGCCGCACAGGTTGATAATTGCGAAGAGCAGGTCGCCCATATTGAGCAACATAACGCGGTACTGTGGCAGTGGCAGGCGGCGTACGAGCGCTCGCAGCTTAAGGCGTTGCAATTCAGCCCGGACATTGATGACTCACGGCCTTTAACCAGTAAAACGCCTGATGTACAAGCCGTGTTTTGCATTGATGTGCGCTCAGAGCGCTACCGCCGCGCACTAGAGCAAGCCGGGCGGGCCTTTGGTTTCCGAATTCAGAGCAAAGGGTTTGCCGGGTTCTTTGGTGTGCCGCTGGCACTTCAGACCAAAGAGCGCGACGTGCCTCATGCGCCCGGGCTACTGCAGCCCGCTTACTACATCAAAGCGCCGGAACCTAAGCACTCGGTCACTTCATTGTTGAGCAATTTATTCAATACACCGGTATCGATGTTCAGTGGGGTTGAGGCGCTCGGGCTCAGCAAATTGAAAACCTTGCTGACCGGCGTACCCGGCCAGTTGGCAACCGCCAATGGCGGCAGTATTGCCGAAGGCACGGTGTGTGAGCGCAACGGCGAGGCGTCACTGGATACCCTGGTGAACTTATGCCAGCAGGCGCTGACGGGCATGCAGTTTGATACTTTTGCACAGCACATTGTGCTGGTCGGGCACGGCTCGCACCACAGCAACAACGCTCAGCGGGCCGGGCTTAATTGCGGTGCCTGCGGCGGTCAAACCGGTGCTTTAAGTGCCCGTGTACTGACCCGGCTACTGAACGACAGCGCTATTCGTGAGCAACTGCGAGAACGTGGTGTGGGTATTCCATCGGCAACGCGTTTTCATTCAGCGCTGCACGAAACGGTAACCGACCAGGCGGTGTGGTTGTCCGGAACTGTGCCGAGCGACGTCAAACGCGTATTTCGTTCAGCCACCGAGCGGTTAACCGATACCGGCATGAAATCCAGAAAGGACCGGAAGAAACGTTCGGGGCACTGGGCCGAGTTACGGCCCGAATGGGGGCTGGCCGACAACAATGTGCTGTTTTTCGGACGGGCGAACCGGATAACCTCGGCAGAAACCCTTGGCAGTAACTTTCTGCACGACTACTACAGTGAGCGCGATCCCAACGGCGAGTTATTAACACAACTGCTGAGCGCACCGGGGCTGGTCGCCAACTGGATCAACTGGCAGTACTACTGCTCGGTTACCGACCCGAAGCAACTGGGCAGCGGTAATAAACTGCTGCACAACCGGGTAGCCAATGACATTGGTATTTTCGAAGGCAATGGCGGTGACCTGCGGCAGGGACTGGCCTGGCAGTCAGTGCACGACGGCACCGACTTTGTGCATCGGCCCATGCGGTTGCAGGTGATTATTGAAGCCGATGAAGCCACCATTGAACGGGCGCTGGCCGGCGCTACCGCATTTAACGAATTATTTCAGCAGCAATGGATCAATCTGTATCGACTGAATACACGAGGTGAGCTATGTCCAGTAATGACAAAGTAATGTCGGCGAATGCGACAACCTGTTATACCCTGAAAACCTTTTACGACTGTGTTCGTTCGCGCCCATTTAACCAGCCGTTTACCTTACGCTACAGCGACGGCAGCCTGGACAAGGGCTTAAACTCTGAAGAAGCCGCAAAAGAAAGCCTGCGCACGCATGACAATCCGTATCTCAGGCAACCTGTGGTTGTTGAGTGGGAGTAGCCTGACATTTATGTCAGGTGAGATATCGTTCCTGACGTAAACGTCAGGCTACATCCACCCCATACCGCTCATGTATCTTAGCAGCCAGCGCCAACCGCGCATCGGCTTCGCCATGAATCAACCGTATCCGCTTAACCGGCTGCTCAGTAGCGTCAATAAAGTCGAGCAGCTCCTGCTGGTCGGCGTGAGCGGAGTAACCACCCAGAGTGTAAATGCCCGCTTTAATCCAAATGCGCTGATGGTCTAACTCCACATAACCGCCTTTAGGGCCGTAAGCCTGAATATCGCGCCCCGGCGTACCCGCGGCCTGATACCCCACAAAAAGCACATCGGTGCGCGGGTCGGGCAGTAACGCTTTTAAATAGTTGAGCATACGCCCGCCGGTACACATACCACTGGCGGCAATCACTATGCAGGGGTCACCGCTGCTTTGTAGGTAATTCACAATGCGTTCATGTTCGCTGTGCTCATCCACCGTCAGCAGGCGGTCAAAATTAAGCGGGTGACGGTTTTCATCTAAACGCTTATGGGCTTCTTCGTCCCATAAATCCTTCATTGCCCGGTATTGCCTGGTAAACTGCGCCGCCAGTGGGGAATCGAGAATTACCGTCATTTTGTCCCATAGAGGGTCATTCGTACCGGTTTTCGCCTCTTGCTCACGGGCATTATGAATAATATCTTCCAGCTCGTACAAAAGCTCCTGCGTACGGCCAATACTAAATGCCGGAATTAAAATGGTGCCCTTATTTTCAACGCAACGCTCCACTACCGACTTTAGCCGCTGAGCGCGATCAGCCCGCGACTCATGGTTCTTGTTACCGTAAGTACTTTCCAGCAATAAAAAGTCGGCACGCTCTAATGGCGTAGGGTCAGGCAGCAGTGGGGTGTTTTTACAACCTAAGTCACCAGAGAACACAACGCGGTAGTGAGTGTTCACATTTTCAATTTCGACATAAGAAGAACCCAAAATATGGCCCGCCTGGCGAAACCGCAGTTTAAAAGGCTCAGTAGCAAACTCGGCGGGCAATTCAAGCCATTGGTCATAAGCAACAGGATTTAGCTGGCGTTGCAGCCGGGTAATAACCGCGTCGATAATCTCGGCATTACGGGTTAAACCGACTTTTAAGGCGTCTTCAATCACAAGCGGCAGTAACAACGCAGTGGCTTTGGTGCAATAAATGGGGCCGTTAAAGCCCGCAATGAGCAACCAGGGTATACGGCCAACGTGGTCAATGTGGCAATGGGTTACAACCAGAGCTTGTACCTTGCTTATGTCAAAGTCTATTTCCTGCGCGTTGGAATTGGCACCCGACCCCGAGGTTTCAGCCCCCTGAAACAAACCGCAGTCAATAAGTAGTGAGTGGTCACTGTCTAACAAAAGCTCGTGGCAAGAGCCGGTAACCCCTTCAAATGCACCGTGGTGAATGACGTCCATGTTTTTGGTTCCTTTCGTAGCCTGACGTTTACGTCAGGAACGATATCTTACCTGACATAAATATCAGGCTACATAAACCAGCGAGAAACCGCCATAGGACAAAAGGGTGAAAAACAATAAGGAACCAAGTGCTTAAAATATCATCGAAAAGGTTTAACAAAGCCTTTGTAGCACAAGGGCTGCATGCGCTATTATACGCGCTTGATCTAAATTTACTGAAACAGAATCACAACAAAAATAACTAACCTACCGGTCTATGGGAACCGCAGCCCAAGGGCGGTAGCGTGCCTTAAGGCTAAAAAAATGACAAAAGACACTCGAAAAGCACCACTAACACCTCATAACTACGAACCATCGCACGATTCGGATTACCAAGACGACGAAATAGATCTGCGCGAGCTATTCGGTATTATCTGGCAAGGCAAATGGTGGATTATTGCCATTACTTTTGTTTTTGCAGTGGGTTCAGTTATTTATTCGTTAAGTCTTCCAGATATTTATAAATCAGAAGCGACCCTAGCACCTACGGAAGAAGCCAGTGGTGGCGGGCTTTCTCAAATGGCGGGGCAACTTGGAGGCTTGGCGAGTTTAGCTGGTGTTAATTTAGGCGGTAAAAATGCGGATAAAACCACCATTGCATTAGAAATTCTTGAATCTCGAGCCTTTATTAAAGGTTTTGTAGAAAAGTATGACATTCTGCCGGAACTTATGGCTGTGGAAGAGTGGACCCGTGGTACGGGTATTGTTTTTAACAATGAGGTTTATAACGCAGACAAAAATGAGTGGGTTAGAGAAGTTGAACCACCTAAGCAACCAGCTCCATCTAGTTGGGAGTACGTAAAAGTATTTAGAGACGTAGTGCTTGAAGTCAGTAAAGACGAGACGACGGGATTGGTGAACATAGCGATAAGCCATCAGTCCCCGGAAGTTGCTCAGCAGTGGGCTGTATGGCTTATTGAAGAAATAAATAACCATATGCGAGAGAGAGACATTCAAGAAGCCCGTCGTAGTCTAGAGTATTTAGATAAGGAGCTTCAGAATACCTCCTTAAGTGACATGCAGCAGGTGTTTTACCAGCTAATTGAAAAGCAAACACAAACAATTATGTTGGCGAGTGTTCGTCCTGAGTACATTTTTCAGACTTTAGATCCGGCTGTAGTACCCGAGCAAAAAGCAAAACCATCGCGCGCCTTAATATGCATTATTGGTACATTCTTAGGTGGCTTCTTAAGCATCGGTTTTGTTTTGGTTAGAAACATATTTAGAGAAAAGCCTTAAATTTTAATACTGAAAACTCCATTTTTAAACCAAGTGGTAATCCTGTGAAAGACTTCAAAAATAAATTAGTTGAATTTTTAAATAATAGAACCGCTAAGATCGGTATACTAGGTTTAGGTTATGTTGGTCAGCCGTTAGCACTTCGCTACAGCGCTTTAGGCTATAAAACTATTGGTTTCGATATTGACGAAAGCAAGGTTGCAGAGCTTAATAAAGGCCATAGTAGTATTGAACATATTAGTGATGATGCTATGAAAGCTGCTGTAGGTAATGGCTTTGAAGCTACAACCGACTTTGAGCGAGTGTCTGAATGCGATGCACTTATTTTGTGTGTGCCGACGCCGCTAAACAAATACCGTGAACCTGATATCAGCTACGTTACCCGCACGACGGATATGATGGTGCCTTATTTGCGGCAAGGGCAAGTAGTGTCACTAGAAAGCACAACCTATCCTGGAACCACAGAAGAAGAGCTTCTGCCCAGAGTGGAGCAGAACGGATTAAAAGTAGGAAACGACATTTTTCTCGTGTACTCGCCGGAACGAGAAGACCCGGGTAATCCAAATTTCAACACACAGACCATTCCTAAAGTTGTTGGTGGTCATACATCAGCTTGTCGTGAAGTTGGTGTTGCACTCTATGAACAAGCCATCGATAAGGTTGTACCGGTAAGTTCAACCAAAGCCGCCGAACTGACAAAACTTTTAGAAAATATCCATCGTGCGGTTAATATTGGATTAGTAAATGAAATGAAAATAGTTGCCGACAGCATGGGTATTGATATTTTCGAAGTCGTCGATGCGGCCGCGACTAAACCATTCGGTTTTACTCCTTACTATCCTGGACCAGGTTTAGGTGGTCACTGTATTCCTATCGATCCATTTTATTTAACTTGGAAAGCACGTGAATACGGTCTAAACACCCGTTTCATTGAGCTCTCAGGCGAGGTTAATCGCGCGATGCCGGAGTATGTGGTTAACAAACTCATGGACGGGCTAAATCAACATCAAAAACCGGTCAGCGGAAGCCACATTTTGGTCTTAGGTATTGCCTACAAAAAGAATGTGGATGATATGCGCGAGTCACCGTCTGTAGAAATTATGGAGTTACTGCGTGATAAAGGCGCAGAGGTTGCATACAGTGATCCTCATGTTGCTAATTTCCCAAGAATGCGAGAGCACACCTTTGATCTTAGCAGTGTAGAAATCACACCTGAAAACTTGCGGAGCTTTGATGCTGTTATTTTGGCAACTAATCATGACAAATTTGACTATGATGCAATTTATGAACACGCTCAACTGATCATTGATTCGCGGGGGCAATATAGAGGTTTAAACGGAAAGGTAATAAAAGCGTAATGACTAAAGTAACAAACAACTCTAAAAAAAGCTTTGCGTTAGTTGGGGCTGCGGGCTATATCGCGCCTCGACATATGAAAGCCATTAAAGAAACCAACAACTCCTTAAGCGTAGCTTACGATATTAATGACTCAGTTGGTGTTATTGACAGCATCTCGCCAGAAAGTGAGTTTTTTACGGACTTTGAACGCTTTTATGAGCATGCATGGCGTTTGAAACGCGATGAGTCCACGAAGCTAGATTACTTGTCAGTATGCTCGCCTAATCATATGCATGAGTCACATATTGCAGCCGGGTTGCGCTTAGGTTGTGATGTTATTTGTGAGAAACCTCTGGTGCCGACGTCAGAAGATTTAGACGAACTAAAGCTTATTGAGAAAGAAACGGGTAAAAAAGTTTATAACATTCTTCAACTGCGTCACCACCCAGCAATTATTGAACTACGGGATAAAGTTGCCAACGCAGGCAATTCTGAAAAGCATGAAGTGGAATTGACTTACATTACTTCGCGTGGGAAGTGGTATCTAGAAAGCTGGAAAGGAGATCCAAGGAAGTCGTTCGGAGTGGCAACCAATATCGGTGTGCATTTTTTTGATATGCTGCACTTCATTTTTGGTAAGCTGCAAAAAAACGTACTGCATTACAGTGATGAGTTAAAAGCATCAGGATATTTAGAGTATGAAAAAGCGCGTGTTAAGTGGTTGCTCTCAATCGATGCGACGGATTTGCCGGAGGATGTAAAAGGAAAACAGACGACTTACCGCACGATTAATTGTGACGGAGATGAGCTAGAGTTTTCAGGGGGCTTTACTGATCTTCACACCGTTAGTTATCAAGAAATATTAGCTGGTCGAGGCTATGGTATAGAAGACGCTCGTCATTGCGTTGAGACAGTTGAAACTATTAGGACGCAACAAGCCCAAACAGCGCAACCTGAAGAGGCGCATCCTATGCTTAGACACCTGCTGAAAGGTTAGGAGTTATTAATGAACTACTTTAAACACGAGTCTGCAATTGTTGATAAAGGTGCTCAAATAGGAGAAAACAGCCGAGTTTGGCATTTCGTTCATGTCTGTGGTGGCGCAAAGATCGGTAAAGGTGTGTCGCTAGGGCAAAATGTCTTCGTGGGTAATAAAGTAGAAATAGGAGACCACTGCAAAGTGCAGAATAACGTATCGGTATACGATAACGTTTATTTAGAAGAGGGGGTTTTCTGTGGACCTAGCATGGTTTTTACTAACGTATACAACCCACGCTCTTTGATAGAACGTAAAAACGAGTATAAAGACACACTGGTTAAGAAAGGAGCATCTCTAGGTGCCAATTGCACTATCGTATGTGGTGTGACTATTGGGGAATATGCATTCGTGGGTGCAGGTGCTGTGGTGAATAAAAGTGTTTCTCCTTATGCTCTTGTGGTCGGAGTGCCCGCGAAACAAATCGGCTGGATGAGTGAGTACGGTGAGCAGTTGAGCTTACCACTTTCAGGTGAGGGTTCTGTAAAGTGCTCTCATACCGGGGCTACATACACACTAAAAGATAATACACTGACGAAAGGTTAGTAAAAAGTATGCAATTTATTGACTTAGCAGCGCAACAAGCACGGATAAAAGATAAAATTGATGCGGGAATCGCTCGCGTCTTGGCTCATGGAAAATATATATTGGGTCCAGAAGTACAGGAACTTGAAGAAAAGTTAGCTGATTACACTGGCGCAAAATACTGTATATCAGTAGCGAATGGTACTGATGCACTCCAAATAGCTCAAATGGCGTTAGGTATCGGGCCCGGTGATGAAGTTATTACGCCAGGTTTTACGTATATTGCAACTGCAGAAACCGTCGCTCTGTTAGGCGCTAAACCAGTTTACGTCGATATCGACCCCAAAACCTACAATATTGATCCGAGCCTTATCGAAGCAGCGATTACTGAGCGCACAAAAGCTATCATCCCTGTTTCGCTGTATGGTCAGCCGGCAGACTTGGATCGAATTAATGAGATAGCTAAAAAGTACAACATTCCGGTCATCGAAGATGGCGCTCAAAGCTTTGGCGCAAAATATAAAGGCCGAAAATCCTGTAATTTGAGTACTATTGCTTGCACGAGTTTTTTCCCGAGCAAACCTCTGGGCTGCTATGGAGATGGTGGAGCAATCTTCACGAGTGATGAAGAACTGGCAATGATTATGCGTCAAATCGCACGGCATGGACAGGACCGCCGGTACCATCACATTCGAGTTGGTGTAAACAGCCGATTAGACACTCTTCAAGCGGCTATTTTGTTGCCTAAATTAGATATTCTTGATGATGAAGTTAGGCTGCGAAACGAGGTAGCAATACGGTACACTGAACTGTTAAATAGCAACGGCATTGGCACCACACCATTTATTCAAGAGGGGAATGTTTCTGCCTGGGCGCAGTACACGATTCGAGTTGATGAGCGTGAGTTATTACAGGAAAAACTAAAAGCGGCAGGTATTCCAACAGCAGTTCATTACCCTACACCACTTAACAAGCAGCCAGCAGTAATTGATAGTAGTAAGAAGTTAGCGGTTGGAAATGAATCAGCACAAAAAGTTTTAAGTTTACCAATGCACCCCTATTTCTCAGAAACTGATTTAATTAAAGTTTGCACTGCAATGGTAGAATAATATAGTTAACTATTAACTGGGTATGTTATGACTTTAGATGTTTTTAAAAATAAAAAATGTATTGTGACAGGAGGAGCCGGATTTGTTGGTTCTCATATATGCGAGCGCCTAGTTAGTTTAGGTGCCGATGTAATTGCTCTAGATGACCTTTCGGCGGGTAAAGAAAAAAATATCGCTTTTCTTGAAAAGCATGAAAACTTTAGACTGGTTAAAAAGTCAATTACCGACACAGAAGGAATGGATGCTCTGTTCGAAGGCTGCTACGCGGTCTTTAATAATGCAGCGTCGAAGAAAAATGTTTGCTTAGTTGACCCCCAGAGAGATCTTCTCGTTAATGGAGGTGGAACTCTGAATATGCTTGAGCTTGCAAAGAAGCATAACGTAGAGCGTTTTATACATGCTTCTACAGGCTCTGTATATGGAGAACCGAAGATATTTCCGACTACAGAAGAGCATCCGCTAAGACCTGTATCTTATTACGGGGTTTCGAAACTAGCCGGTGAGCGTTACGTTGATACATTTAATCAACTATATGGCATAAAGACTACAATTCTGCGGTATTTCCATGTGTATGGTTCTCGCCAAGAGTCAAACGAGTTTGGTGGCGTAGTCTCCATTTTCATAAAGAATATTATGGAAAACAAGCCATTATACGTTAACGGAGATGGCGAGCAGATGAGAACATTCACGTGGGTAAAAGACCTGGTGGATGCAAATATATCAGCGGCCTCAAGTGAGAAAAGTATTGGCGAAGTCTATAACGTCGCATCAAGCATTCAGGTTACGATCAATAGTCTAGCTGAAAATATACGCGAGATGATGGGCGCAAAAGTAGAGATAATTCATAATGAACCTCTCTTAGGGGATATTAAGTTTTTTAATGTGAGCAATGATAAAATTGTGGAAGACTTGGGGGTTAGTTTTACTAAAGACCTTTGGGGTACGCTGAACTCTACATTAGATGAGGTTATAGAGAGCATTAAATGAGCCTCCTGAAACGATTCAGTGGCGATATTCTATTATATGGCGCGGGGGTAGCAGTAACCAAATCACTAACGATAGTGATGCTGCCCTTGTTGACCACTTACCTAACTGTAGAACAAGTCGGTATGGTAGAGCTTGGTCTTGCTCTGTCAACCGTATTACTACTCTTCATTCTGCTTGGTGTTGATACTGGTTTAACTTTTTTTTACTGGGATGAAAAAAACACAATTGGAAGAAGTAGCTATATTACTAGTTCTTTTTTAATTGTTATCATAGCTGCTGCACTATTAAGTATATTTCTAGTTTTTTTTAAAAGTTCTTTAGAAAGTCTTTATTTTAAAAGCGATACTACTGATTTCTTTTATATACTAATCGCGTCTATAGTAGCTCAAGCCTTCTTTAATATATCAAACAAAGTGTTAAGAATAAAAAGGCTGGTAAAGCAATATAATATAATTATTGTTGTAAACTCACTTTTGTTTCTAGCTTTCTTATTTTTTCTTCTGAAAAAAGAAGAAAGTGTCGAAAGTTTTTTTATTGCAAAGTCAGTTAGTTATGTTGTTGCTTTTCTACTTTCTATTTATCTGATTCGTTCGTCTCTTGTTTCGCTACCAAATTTAAATAGAGCAAAGCAGCTAATTAGCTATAGTCTGCCTCTTTTGCCTTTTGCTGTAACATCGGCAGTGATGACGACTTTAGATAAATTTTTTGTAAATCACTTTTTGGAAATTTCAGACGTTGGCGTATATTCAGTTGGCGCAAAAGTTGGTGGTGCAGTCGTTCTTCTTATAGCAGCATTTTCAATGTCTTTTGGGCCATTTGCAATGTCCATAAAAGAGCGAAAAGAAGCGAAGGGAATATATGCAAAGATTTTTTTAATCTACTTATCGGTAATGCTTGGTTCTGTTTTAGGGTTGGCGACCATCGAGGAATGGCTTCTCGGGGTCTTGACAAGAAATCAAGATAGTTACTCTGGCGCGGTTACAGTGATTACTCCGATTGCATTGGGATTAGTGATACACAGTCTCTTTTCCCAACTAGGGATAGGTCTAAATATCACGAAGAAAAACCATTTTTTCTTTTATGGTTCTCTTGTTGCGTTAGGGATTAATATAGTCCTTAGTCCTTTCTTTATTACTTCATTTGGCATTATAGGTGCTGCATACTCTACACTTATTTCATATTTAATAGTAACAGTCTGGATTTACTTTATATCAAGAAAGAACTATCCAATTCCTTACTCGTTACCTAAGATATTTTTTGTTTCTTTTTTATTTATCGTATGTTATCTGATTATGGTTACAGACTTCCTATATCAGTCGAATGTGGTTACTGATATCACTGTTGTTTTAGTATACTTCTCTTTTATCTCTCCTGTTTTATATAAAACTTTAAAAAATGAAAAAAATATTAAAAAAAGTAGCAGCTAGATTTATAAGGTTTATTTACTTAGCTACCCGCAATTGGGATTATGATTATCTACAAACCTTAAGACCTGATCTTATTAGATTCCTTGGAGCGACTGTTGGAAGTAATGTAAAGATAAAGTCAGGTGTAGTAATTGAGTATCCTAGTAACTTGGTAATTGGAAACAACGTTTCACTTCAGCATAATTGCTTTTTGTCTGCATACGGTAAGCTAGATATAGGGAACAACGTATCTATAGCTCACTGTGTTTCAATATTAACCTCAACCCATAAATATAATTTGGATGAGATAATAAGGGATGCAGAACTGATAAAATCACCAGTAAAAATCGGTAATAATGTGTGGGTAGGGATGAAAGCATCTATTTTGTCCGGTGTGACAATAGGTGATGGCTGTGTTGTTGGGGCGCATTCACTAGTAACGCGGAGTGTCAAAGCGAATAGTGTTATTGCGGGTACACCAGCAAAATTCATAAAAGCGAGACTTTAATTCTGATGAGAATTTTGCATTTGCCAACTTCAGTTGGTAACCATGGGTATAGTTTGGCCTGTGCGGAGCGTAGAGCAGGCTATGAAAGTCAGTCGTTAGTCATCGATAGAAACCCCTTAGGGATGAAAGCCGACGAATTAGTAGAGCTTCCCAATAACAAGCTGAAAGCTCTTTTAAAGAAATTTCAGACTTTCTACAGAGTTTCTTCTAAATTTGACATATATCATTTTAATTTCGGTCAAACTCTTTTAGATTTCCCCTCTTATGGGCTAGATTATTTGGATCTTCCATTTTATCGAGGTCGTAAGTTTATGACTTTCAATGGTAGTGATATAAGGCAGCCTGTCGATGAATCAATTAATCCATTTAGTCCTTATCTTAGCGATGCCGAAGATAAACTTTCTCATCTGAAGAGAGAGGAACGAATAAATAGGCTTTTCAATAATATTGATTTCGCTTTTGTGCAAAATCCTGACCTTCTTCGTTTTTTACCTGAAGGACGCGCCGAATTTATACCGTATATAAAAGAAAGCTGGTTCGATTCTGAAGGAAAGAAGCGAACGAGCAAAAATAAAAAGTTCACTATAGTTCACGCGCCGACTAATAGAGAAGTAAAAGGCAGCAAGTATATATTTGAAGCTATAAATAAACTTAAGAAAAGCTTCAATATTGAATTTAAACTTATAGAGAACATGACACACTCACAGGCCAAAGAAGCTTATAGAGCAGCCGATTTGTTAATAGATCAAGTTAGATTAGGGTGGTATGGAGGCGTAGCTGTTGAAGCTATGCGTATGGGTGTTCCAGTAGCTGTATATATAAATGAGGCGGATTTACCTTATGTTTCAGGTGATATGAGAAGTGATATAAATGAAGCGTTTTTGAGAGTAGATCCGACAAATATTTATGAAAGAGTTTCAGAAATTTTAGATAGCCCTGCTCGGTATAATAATCTTGTCGACGCATCACTTGATTATGTAAATACGCATCATGATCCAGATAAACTTATAAAGAAAGTTTTATCTCACTATAGAACGGGCTAAAGGTTTGGAATTAAAGAATTGGTTATACTTGTATTGAAATTTGCGTTGTACAAACCCCAGTCAATAATTGATTAAGCTATGACCCACTGAGAGCTCATGCAGCAAGTATAAGGTGTGATCGGTAATTAAAAAATGAAGAGAATTCTAATAGTTGGTTTGCCGTTTTTTCCAAAAAAATACCAGTATGCAGTCAATGCTTATCGAGAACTTGGTTGCGAGGTTAAAGTTCTTCTAAATAAACGAAGAGATGATCAGAAGCCAGATAATGTTGATGATGATGGTATACTCAGTTATTCAAGCAATAATAACTTTTTAAGATTAAAGCAATTTATTGTTGAACTTGTTCGTTTTCGCCCAAGCAACATCGACTGCTACAACTACAGTGTGTTGTCTGTGATATATGTCCTCATTGCTAGAGCTTTCGGGGTCAACGTACGTTTTTGGATAATCGGTGGTGAGTTAATAGGGGATACGCAAAACTCTAACTCTAACTCCTTGTTTATGAGTACCTACTTTAGCGTTAAAAGATCTTTAACATGGATTTGCTTAAGGTGCAGCAATGCGATTTTTGCTAAAGAGCTACACCATGTCGAAAGTATTAGAAGCCATTTACCAAATGCGTTAAGTAAAGTCGTCCAAATACATAATTGTGTTCCGGTTCCAGAATATAGCTCTGATTTAAGAGTTGGTTTGGAGCGTGATTTTTTGTACGCAAATGCTGTAATCGAAAGACGCAATGTTATATCGCTCATCGATGCATTAGATAAACTTCGCGGTGAAGGTCTGCTATTTAAAGCAGCCATATATGGTTTTAACTCTATTTCTAATGAAGTTTACGCGCCTCGAGGTGTTCCTTATTCTAAACGGGCACTAGCGAATTTGAAAAATCTTGAAGTTTCTGATTTTGTTGAGGCTCATGGTTTCGTAGAGAATATTAACCAGATTATGAAGGAGTATAAGTTCTTTATATTTCCTTCGGATGTAATACTTGCCAATTATGCGTTGCTAGAATCGATGTCTCTTGGATTGGTGCCAATAGTTTACCCAGGCAATGGTTATGAAGAGCTTGTAGAAGATGGAGTCAATGGCTTCGTTGCTTTTGATTACGATTTATCGAAAACTTTTAAGCGAGCCCTTTCTATGTCTGGGGAAGAGTACATGAGTATGTCTAAAGCAGCATACGATACAATAGATAAGAAATTTTCTATGCAGGTGTGGCTGAAAAAATTAAGTTGTCATTTATATTAACTTGGGTTGTTTTATGAAAATTTTGTTCGTCTTTGGCACTCGACCGGAAGCCATTAAAATGGGTCCGCTAGTTTCTGCAATGACTAGAGATAACGCCTTTGAGGTAAAGGTTGCAGTAACAGCTCAACATAGAGAAATGTTAGATCAAGTGCTGACCCTGTTCGATATTACCCCAGAGTATGATTTAAATATTATGCGGAGCGGTCAGGATTTATATGACGTAACCGCGAAAATCCTGCTAGGCCTTAAAGATGTTTTGACAGACTTTAAGCCCGACTTAGTCTTGGTTCATGGGGATACTACTACTTGTTTTACTGCTAGCTTGGCCGCGTTCTATGAGCAGGTAAAAGTGGGGCATATCGAAGCAGGACTGAGAACTGGAAATCTTTACTCGCCATGGCCGGAAGAGGGCAATAGGAAGCTAACGGGAGTCGTCACCGATCTTCATTTTGCGCCGACGGCTCGGGCGAAGGAGAATCTTCTCGCTGAGGGCGTTAGTGATTCAAAAATTTTTGTTACCGGGAACACTGTCATCGATGCGCTTTTCTCGATAAAGCATAAAGTGCTGAATGATGACGAAACGAAGCAAGCCTTCGAGCATAAATTCAATTATATTGACCCCGCAAAGAAGGTTATTTTGGTTACAGGCCATCGCCGTGAAAGCTTCGGGCACGGATTCGAGCGAATTTGTGCTGCATTAAAAGAAATCGCAAATTCGCATACAGATGTTCAGATTGTTTACCCTGTTCACCTTAATCCAAATGTAGAAAAGCCCGTAAAAAGCCTTTTGGGCGATTTGAACAACGTCTTCTTAATTCCTCCTCAGGACTACTTACCTTTTGTATATCTAATGAATATGAGTTATCTGATATTGACTGACTCAGGAGGAGTGCAAGAGGAAGCTCCCTCATTAGGTAAGCCTGTGCTTGTAATGCGTGAAACAACTGAGAGACCAGAGGCCGTAGCGGCTGGAACAGTTAAACTTGTTGGTACCGACGCTACCAAAATTATTGAGCAAGTAAACATTTTACTAAATGATGCTTCAGAGTATGAAAAAATGACAAAAGCACATAACCCTTACGGTGATGGAATGGCCGTTGGTCGGATTATTGGTATTCTCAAAAACGAAAAATGATCAAAGGCCCGAGTTTCAGTGCTCAACAACTAGTTTATAAGGGCTTAGACTAATGTTTTACGTGCTTATAGCTACCAGTGCGTTTCTTCTGCATTTTTGCGATAGAACTCGAGTGTCAACCTCGATGTTTTATCTATTCTCACTATTTGTTTTGCTGGCTATGGCATTACGAGGGAATGGCACTGGTTTAGCAGACTATGACGCATACATTAGAATCTATTCCAGTATCGTTGATTGGTATGATGTACTAAACCCAGTAACTCACGTCGAAATAGGATTTCGAGTTGTATCTTTTCTTGGCAACACATTTAATTCAGGTGGGCAATTTATAATAATATTTATGGCGCTCGCCTCTTTTATACCGGTGGCCTGGGTAATAAAAAAATATTCGCCGTATAAGATGCTGTCAATTGTTGTTTGGTTTCCATATATCATGTCTATGAATATGCAGTCATCAAGAATTTCAGTGGCTGTTGGTTTTGGTATTTTATTTTTCATTTGCTATTACAATAAGCATAAATTGCTGTCGATACTTTGCTTTTTACTTGCAGTTTCTTTTCATACTTCCTTGATTCTACTCGTCTGTACTTTCGTAACGCGCCTAAGGTTATCGGTTCTTGCAGGCACCTATTTTATTCTTCTTTTTCTGTCGTTCCTAATTGGCTTTTCAGTCCTTTTTGCCGGAGTGTTAAGCCTAATCGGACTAGATGTTATTGCCGTTAAGTTTCTAAGTTATGTTAACTCAGAACATTACGGATACCCTATGAGGGTTTATGATCCCAGGGTACTTATTTCAGTTTTTATGGTAGCGGCCATAATGCTGATTAAAAATAAAGTCACTAATCCATTTCATATTTACCTCTTTAAGCTATTTATTATAGGTTCGATGATACTGATAGCGTTTATGGACGTTACTATACTGGCTTGGAGGTTAAGCTATATATTTTTAATAATTGGGGTGTTAGTTGTTCCGATTATTTCAAGGTATTTTTTGACTCATTTGATCCGAACTCAAAAGTTAGCGTACTTAGCATTCCCTGGAATGTATTTGGCATTAGGCCTGATAATAGCTGTCGTTGCACAGCCATACATTCTTTTTTTTGGTGGCATATGAAAAAAATACTTGTTGTCGATACCTCGTACCCAATTAATAGTAGAACCAATAAATTTCGTGCCTCTTTAATTCAAGAATATGAAGTCAACGTTTTGGCTTGGGATAGGAGTGGTACTGAGAAGTCTAGCCCAAGGGGGTATACGCTTTTTAGAATGCGTTCTGAAGTCGGAAATCGGATAAAAAAATTAATTCTTTTCCCCCTGTTTATCCTGTTCGGTATAAAGACATTCGTTAAATTTAAACCTGATGTTTTGTTTTTGAGTCATTGGGACTCTTTATGCTTGGGTTGTCTAATGAAAATTTTTAGACCCAAAGTAAAGTTGGTTTACGATTGTTTGGATATGCCCGCGGCCAGTAATAAATACACCTTGAAGATTTTGCGACGTTTAGAGTCTTTTTGCTTAAAATTTGCTGATTTAACCATCTTTGCATCTAGATACTTCCCTGAACGGTATGATAATAAGCTTCACAGTATTGTTTTTGAAAACTATCCTTCGAAGTCGCTACTTGAATATACGGCTGATAAGCCGAAATGGCAATCACAAGCAGAAGGCTTAAAAAATCAGGGGCTAATAGTAGTTTCCTGGGTAGGGGTCGTGCGTTATCCTTCAGTATTAAAGAAACTTATTGAATCTTTTCAAGAATTGGATATGCAGCTGTTCGTTTTCGGTGATGGACCGAGTTTGGACTTTGCACAAAAGCTGGCTATCAAAAAAGGTATTGAGGATAAAGTTCATTTTTGGGGAAGGTACAGTCAGGGTGAATTACCCTACATTTACAATATTTCAGATTTTATATGGGCTGCTTACCCAACCGATAACTTGAACGCTGTTTACGCAATATCCAATAAATTTTTTGAATGCTCAATGTTCGAAAGAGTTCCCGTTATATCATCACGAACTCGAATGGCCGACGATTTGAAGGTCAGCTATCCTCGCAATGTTATATTAGTAGATGAGTTTGATATTGACGATATAAAGAAGAAGTTAGTTTTGGCAGCGTCGGGCGAGTTTACTTTTAAGCGATATCAAGAGATTCAATTTTGGGATGACCGATCTGAAGACCTAATGGACGAAATCAGAAAGCTTTGAGAAATACTAGCGGTTTAAAAAACTTCAATTCTCTGTCCATTATATGTGGGCACAAAGATGCAATGAGAGAGTGATATGTCTGTTTCCATAATCATGCCTATGTTTAATAGCGGCCCATTTATTGAAGGTGCAATCCGGTCCGTGAGCGAGCAGACATATGAAGATTGGGAGTTGCTTATAGTCGATGATTGTTCTGATGATGATTCAGTTAATGTAGTGAACCGGATCGTGGCTGATGAGCACCGCATAAAGGTCATATCGCTAAGCTCAAATGGCGGTGCAGCCGTTGCTCGAAATGAGGGGATTAAAGCGTCTTCTGGCAGATACATTGCTTTCCTGGATAGTGATGACCGATGGGATCCGAGTAAATTAACGAAACAAATAGAATTTATGGAAGAGCGAGATCTTGCTTTTTCGCATACGGGCTTTAGGCGTGTTGATTCAAGCACCGGTGCAATCTCATCGGAATACATCCCACCCGAGCGCTTAACGTACAAGAACATGCTTTACTCAAATCAGGTAGGTTGTTTAACCGCCATGTTTGATACTAAGCAGGTTGGGCGTATCGAGATGCCTTGTATCCGTAAACGACAAGACTATGCTATGTGGCTTAGAATACTCCGTAAGGTTGGTTCGGTTTATGGGCTGAATGAAGTGCTCGCATCTTATACTGTTCGTAATGACTCAATCTCGAGTAATAAAATTTCCTTGTTGAAATACAATTATTCGGTTTTTCGTGACTGCGAAGGCTTTAGTTGGCCCGTGTCTTTATATTATTTGTTAGCAAACACTCTTACGCGCATTAAACGAGGACTCTCTTGATGATTCTAGTTACTGGCGGTCGAGGATTTGTTGGAAGGGAGTTGGTTAAATTCCTTCAGAAGTCGGACAGTGAGTTTGTTAGCCTAGTAAGGCGTAGTAGCGAGGATCTGGAAACCTTTGAAATCCCAATGCCCGAAGCGCTCTCGTCTGAGTCATTGCAGGCACTAGTTGGTGAATTAGGTTATAAAATTGATGCAATAGTACATTGTGCTGGTTTGGCTCATGGCAAACTGCCGAATGCGGACTATCAAGATTACAGGGCTGCGAACGTAGCTTTAACAGAAGCACTCGCTGAGTTTTCGCTGGATACTGGCGCGAAGAAATTTGTATTTCTCAGTACTATTGGTGTGCATGGACGAATATCTTCAGAGCCAGTATCCGAGTCCTCGTCGTTTTCTCCTTATGATTCTTACTCTCGATCAAAACTTGAAGCTGAGAAACGCTTAGTCGAACTCTTCGAGAGCCAAGATAGACGCAATGAATTGGTAATTATCCGTCCTCCATTGATTGTAGGGAACAATGCCCCAGGAAACTTTGGAAAATTAGTGAGGCTTTGTGCGTTACCCATTCCGCTGCCGTTTGGGATGATAAAGAACAAGCGCACTGTCCTGTCGAACGATAATCTTGTAGATTTCATTCGTTATGCTCTAGCAAAGTCTGATGTATCCGGTGTATTTACTTTGGCTGACGATGAAGTGATATCAACGAAGGATATAGCTACAGAGATAAAAGCCTCTCTTGGTCGTTCACAAATCATGGTGCCGGTGCCTACGGGAGTCCTTAAAGTATTGTTATCATTGCTGGGTAAACCTCAGTTTTATGAGCAATTATGTGAAGACTTAGTTATCGACAATACAAGGGCCAAGTCGCAAGGTTGGCAGCCAGTTGTCACCTCGAGAGAAACATTAAATAATGCAGTACGATTCTCCGCTGCTAATAAGTAAAGGTGTAGTTAATGATTCGAGTGCTGGATTTAGTATTTTCACTATTAGGCCTAATTATTGGGTTTCCCGTCTTATTCGCATTATATATGGTCGGACTCCTAGATACGGGGTCGCCGATTTTCCGGCAAGAGCGGGTAGGGCGCAATAAGAAACCTTTTGTTCTCATAAAATTCCGTACTATGCGTAAAGACACCGCATCAGTGGCCAGTCATCTGGCGAGTGCATCATCCATTACTACATTCGGCCACTTCTTGCGCCGGACAAAGTTGGATGAGTTGCCTCAATTGTTGAACGTTCTTAAGGGAGAGATGAGCCTAGTTGGGCCGCGCCCTGGCCTTTTTAATCAAAAGGAGCTTACCCGTGAACGCGACGATAAGGGTGTATTTGCAGTTCGGCCTGGGATTACCGGTTTGGCTCAGTTAAATGATATTGATATGTCAACGCCTCAGAAGCTTGCTGAAGTAGATGCGGAAA